>Ga0182030_10023260_pt1 | contig 11473 bp, 10 predicted proteins | sample 812S3MmetaG_FD_121299 | JGI IMG/M metagenome (GOLD analysis project Ga0182030, IMG submission 121299) | Permafrost microbial communities from Stordalen Mire, Sweden - 812S3M metaG (Illumina Assembly) | ecosystem: Environmental > Terrestrial > Soil > Wetlands > Permafrost | place: Sweden...
AAGACAACCACCGGAATGCGTCAGGACAACGCGCGTCCAGCCCTGGTCGACGACCAAAATCAGGCGTCGGGCCAAAGTCAGACGCTAGAGGTAGCGGAACATGGGACAACGGGATAAGCCACGACTGAAGCGCCACGATTTCTGGAGTGACTGCATAACATTTTCAGTGGGAATCATACCGGATAGTGGACCATCGTAGAGCTCTTCGAATTATTTAGGGTAATCCTGATGTAATGCACGAAAAGGGTTAGTTTCATCTACCGCTTCCCTACACCCTCGCCCCAGCCTCCGCGATTATCCGGTGAAACAAATCGATCTGCCCTTCGGTCGTCGCGTCCCAGGAAAAGGCTGAGGCATAGGCGCGGGTTGCTTCGCGGGTCGGCATACGGGGGCCGAACAGGCTGTTCACGGCGTCGATCACGCCTTTGGCGCTGCGCTCCGTCATGATAATCCCAGCTTCAGGCTTGGCGACGACTTCGGGGTTGCCCCAGATCGGGGTCGCAATCGCCGGCGTTCCGCAAGCCATCGCTTCCAGCAGTACATTGGCCCACCCCTCACGGCTGGAAGCCAAGATCAGCGCGTCAGCAGCGCCGTAAAGCTCCGGTAGCTCCGCATGCGGCCGAGCGCCGAGCAGCCTGACTCTGTCGCCGACATGAAGGTCGGCGATCTGTCGCTCCAAACTCGCTCTCTCAGGTCCCTCGCCCGCGATCAGCAAAGTGTAACCAGGCAGGGCCGGCATTGCCTCGACAATCAGATGATGGCCTTTGCGTTCGATCAAGTGGCCGACGGAAATCAGTGTGCGTCCATCGAGACCAAGGCGTTTGCGGGTTGCCTCGCGATCCAACGGACGAAACAGTCCGAGATCGACACCGTTTCTCAAAACCGTGATGCGGTCCGGGTCGACATCGATCGCCGTCAGCCCGTCCTTCAGGGCCGCGCTGACGGTAATTACGGCCGCCGCCGAACGGCACGCACGCTGGATCTGCCTGCGGGGCACCGGGTAGCGCGGGATCAGGCTGACATCGGTTCCCCTGGCGGTCATCACTACGGGAATATCAAGCATCCGGCCGATGATGGTCGCCGCAACGCCGTCGGGGAACAGATAATGCGCATCGATAACGTCGGCGCCCCCTTGGGCTTTGATCGCCGCCCTGACGGCCGGCAGTGTGGCGAGCGCCAAAAGATAAGGGGAGATGTTCATCCCGATCTTGGGGATCAGGGGGAAGCGTGGGTGGTGGATGGTCAAGCCGTGACGCTCTTCCCAGGCCGGCACCTGCGCAAACTCGCCATAGCGTCCGAAGCGCGGAGAGCGAAATGGGAAATAGGGCACTGGCGCGACCACTCGGCTGACGACCTCACCGCTGGCGATGAGGTGACGCAGGCGATTCTCCACGAACACGCCGTGGTTGGGCTGGACCGCGTTGGGGTACAGGGAAGTGAAAGTCACAAGCCGGATGGGCTTTACAGTGCGCGCCACGCTAACCTCGACCTGCTTTACGGTGATTGGGAAAAAGCGCGACTGCGGACCGCAAGAATGATTTCGGGCGCACTTCAAGCCATTGCAGCTCTCTTTCGTCATCGGCGAAACCGCGCTTGTAGCGCGCCTCGCCGCCAAGAAAATCGTATAAGCGCATGCCGGCCTGCCGATAATGCTCGATCGCCGCCAGGTGACAAATCAAGCCGGGGCGCAGCCGATCGGCGTCCGGCCCGAATTCGAACCCGCTTTGATAGGCGGCAACCCAACCATGATGCACCAAGTTGTAGAGATAGCCGGCAATCCGGCTTCCGGCGCTGACACGGATAAGATCGACCGACTGCCATGTTGCTGGCCGCCTGATAAGCGCCCGATGAAAGCGTTCGAAAAACGGCTCGGCAAATGCTCCGGCTTTGCCGCGACCAACCCAATATGCCTGGTGCAGGGCCTTGAGAGAATCGAGAAAACTATCAGCTTCCTGAGGCGTCCCAGCCTTCTCAAGCTTAATCGGTCCGATCTTCTCCCAGGCCCGCAGCGACCGGCGAAGTTGCTGCCGAGTGTTGGCGCTTAACCGGTCGAGTATTGGAACCGAAGGGTCGGCGTAAGCGGATAGATCGATGTAGGGGGCGGGTCGGCGAGCCAGGATGCGCACTGAGCGATCGGCAGGCAATGCCGACGCCACTTCGGCGGGTACTCCGCTAATGCGCCAACGGGATATGCCGACGCCGTTCTCGCTCTCCACTGCGAGCGCCGCCCAGCAGGCCTGTGAAAGCTCTTCACCCTCTGAGCGATCCAGCAAAAGACCGTTATGCTCGATGAAGATCGTATCGAGCGCCGGGGTTCCGCTCTCACCCAAATAAAACGCGGGCCTTTTCCTTAGCAGTCCGCCCGGCCTGCGATTAAACAACCCCAACGCCACCACTTTGCCCGCTCTTCGCGCCGACAACAGCCATGGGTCGGAAAATCTGCTCTCCGCAAGACAACCGGTCCAAGCCCATGACTGGAAGAATGACCCCGCCGATCGCCCTTCAAGATCCAGCCAAATCGGCGCAAGACCGGCAAAATCCTTGACCGGCTGAATGTCGATGCTCGTCGCCTGGAACGCCATTACCGGTGAAGCGCGTGCTTGAGCCCAAGTGCGGCGGACTCCACGGCGCCCCCGACCGGCCCCTTCAACGTTAAAGGGCTGACCAGAACCGAAATCAAGGCAACGGACAGCCCGGCAGTCATCAGCATTTTGAATTGCTGCCCACGCATATCTGCCGGCTGGTTCGGCGGGACCACGAAGGCCGGCACATCCTGTCGAAACGGCAATCCCAACAAGATCAAAATCACGCTGACCATTGAGAAGAAGACCCAACCGTAGATCAAATGGTCTGCGACTGCCGCCTGGGCATCACCCAGAACGTAACCGAGCACCACGATACCCATGACCCGCAAGCCATTTGCGATAATCGGCACAATGATAGAAACCAGGATAAAGGCTGCCCTCCGCGGCCAGCTCCGGTACATCGTATAGCCGTACAGCGTGCCGAGCGCGACCGACGCAATCAGAAAGCGCAATCCTGCACAGGCTTCGGCGACGGTAAATCGCGCGCCCGGAACCTCGATGTCCAGCCCGTTTGAAAATACCGGTATCCCAAGCATCTCCACACCACGGACAGCAAAGCGCGCGGCGAAATCCTGCATCGGAGCGGTCAGAAACGCGCCGCTCGGCACCAGAAAATAGAGATACAAAAACGCGAACGCCGAAACTCGCCAAACCTGAAACCCGAGTACGGCGAGAAGAAACAGTTCGAACAGAGTCATGGCAGCCAACTGCTGACCTTCGGTAATCCGCGCCTCGGCAGCAAAAAGCCACACGAGTCCAACCGGGATCATAGCCAGAACCGTCCAATAGCTTGGCCGCGGGGGACGCGCGGCTATCGCCTGCCACCGCTCCCAAATCAAATAGGCTGAAATCGGGAGGATCAGGAAACAGTGATTATATGCTGTGGATTCGTTCCAGACCTCGACTGCGCGCACGACTTCAACATGGAATACGAGTCCAAATGTCAGTGCACCGACCGCAACTATACCGACAGCAACTGTCCAAAGACGCTGTAGCGTAACTCTGTCGCTGGTTGCCGGTAAGGACATCATGCTCACGCCGACGCCCCGTTTTCGGCATCCTCGGCAAGACGTGTAGGCTGACCCTCAAAGAGCGGCTCCATATGATCGGCGACATCCTCCATCATCCCAGATTCCGCACCAGGAACGGGCCCAGAAAATTTGCGATCGGAAGCGGCAGACGCTTCCAGCCTTCGATCATCAATCGATATTTCGGGTTCAGCGGATTGACGTCCGGGATCGTAGCGCCAACCCGCAGCTTGAACTCATAGTTCAGCGCGGTGGGGGTAAAGCCCCAGTTTTTCTTAAAGCTATAGGCCCCGGTATCGACCTTGCTGCGCCCGAAATCGAATATGCGGCAACCGCGATCGGCAGCCCGGCGCATGACTTCCCAGTACATTATGTCGTTTCCGGCACGCGACCGCGCAGCCGGCGTGCCTCCGCCGTAATAAGGCAGGACTTCGTCCCGAAAATAAAAACTGAGCACGGCCGCAATCGGCGTTCCTTGATCTTCGACAACCAATATCTCCGCGTCGCCGCCGAATTCCGCGCACAGCAGGGCGAAATACTTTCTGGAGAAGACCGGCGTGCCGAGGTTGCGCACGCTTTCGCCGTAGACACGGTGCAGCGTGCGCCAGTCGTGACCGACACGGGTTGTCAGTTGATTGACAATCCCCCTGCGCACGACGGCACGTTGCTTGCGCGGGATGGAGGTAAGATTTGCATCGTGATCGGCGGAAATTTCGCGCCGGAACGTGACATAAAGCCCGCTCTTAACAAGCCAGCCCGGGCAGACGGCCTCAATTGAGCGAAATTCGAGGTGGTCCGCCTTCGTTTGAACCAGCAAGCCTTCCGCATGACGGGTTAGCGCATTGCGGCTTTCATCGTCGGTCGCGACAGGCCCGCCGTAAACCTGAAAGGCGTTGGACACAATCGAGTGGCCGAATAGGCGCGATCGGATTTCGGTCATCGGCAAAACGCCGGTTATTTCGCCATTGCGCTCAGCAAAGACGAAATGCGTTTTATGACCAAATGCCTCGGAGATGACGCGCTGCCACCCGGCGCGATGACAGAATGTTCCCGCCGGCGTCGCAGTCACAAAGGCGTCCCACCGCGCGCGATCCCCCTGTGTCAGAGGCTTCACGACAACACCCAAATCGCGAGAGCCTGTCATCTGCATTTCTATTGCAATCGACCGGTTCAGGCCGAGCCCAGGAACACACGATCCATGCGGCTCCAGGCGAAATCCTTCAACAACCGCTTCAGGCGTCCCTCCATCAGCCCGAGATTGGTGTAATGCCGCAATCGCGTCTTGACGTCGATATGGCCCTGCCGAGGCTGATCGGGGTCGATCTCCCAGGGGTGAAAATAAAACACGCAGTGCTGGCCGTCATGCCTATTCACGCGCCGCATGTTGAAACGGGACACTGCATAGGGCAACAGGCGAAAATAGCCGCCGCCAGAGCACGGAAAATTGCGACCGAACCATTGAACTGTCGTCATCGGCACCTCAAGCAGAGGCAGATCATGCGGGTGGAAAGGCACGCGAGATGCGCCCGTGTCCCCGTATAGATCATGACGAACAGGATAAAGACTCGAGCTGTACCGATAACCCTCCTCTTCCAGGATATCGAAGGCCCAATAGTTTGATGGTCCTATCGAGAATGTCGCAGCGCGATAGCCGATAACGGGCACGCTGCCGACGTCTTCAAGGAAGTTTTTCGTCTTGCGGACGTCCGCTCGAAAATGATCCGCATCCTGGGAATCGGCGCGGGTATGATCCCAGCCGTGGCTTGCGAGTTCGTGCCCCGCGGCGACGATTCTGCGAACCAGCGCCGGATATCTTTGCGCGATCCACCCGAGAGTGAAAAATGTCGCCTTAACACCGGCCTCGTCAAATATTTCGAGCAACCGGTCGACATTGCGCTCGACCCGGCATGGCAGGTCGTCCCAGTCGCTGCGCTCGATCTTGTCGGCAAACGCCTGGACCTGGAAATAATCTTCCACGTCCACAGACATGGCATTCACAAGCTTCCGCCCTGCTGCCGCGTCTGCCGGTCGCTGCGCCAAACGAGAATCCGCCTTGTCCCGCGCTTGGTTGCGGGCAAGCGCGGTCATTCCGTGTCCTTATCCATACGCGATGCAATCAGCGCTAACGCCCGCTTAATCGCCTGATCGTTCCGGTCCATCTTTTGTTCGATACGCGAGAGTCGCTGATCGAATTGGTCGAGTTCGTCGCCGCCTGCGGGGCTCTTGCTCCCGCCCGGGCCTGCTTCTGCGCCGCTGGCGCCGGCATCTCCGAGTTCGGTCTTAAGCTCGTCGGCAACCTGCTGGACAGCCTGTTCGTCGACGACATGGGTTTCTTCGAGAAAGCCGAAGAGCATGAGTCGCGAGCAGAGTGCATTGATCTTGCGAGGCACCCCGCCGGTTTCCCTATAAATCTGCCAAAAGGCGCCCTCGGTGAAGCGCGGGTCGTTCTGCCAACCGACTAAGCTCAAACGATGTTCGATATACGCACGAGTATCGGTTTCGGTCAGTGGCCCCAAGTGGAACGACGCCAGCACCCGCTGGCGCAACTGCTCCAGGTCCGGATGGGCCATGGTCGTGCGGAACTGCGGTTGCCCAAGAAGGAAACTCTGCAAAGGCGGCATGTGATTGACGACGAAATTCGAGAGCATCCTAAGCTCTTCGATCGCCGGTATGGTCAGGTTCTGGGCTTCGTCGATGACCAGCAAAGAGCGGCGGCCGTCGTTGAAGTTCGCAATCAGCATATCTTCGAATCGTCGCAGTAACTCGGCCTTGCTGATGCCCTCGGATTGGATGCCGAATCCATTGGCAACCAGCCTCAGCGTGTCGTCGGCCGAGGTCTGCGTCGACAGCATTCGCGCAATTGTATAGCGCTGGGGATCGAGACTTGAGCACAGATGCTCGACCAGGGTTGTTTTTCCTGCGCCGACATCGCCGGTGATGACGATAAAACCTTCAGCCTGGTTCAAGCCGTAAGTGAGATGCGCCATTGCCTTCGAATGTACGCTGCTCTCGAAGAAAAAGCGTGAATCGGGCGTCAGTTGAAACGGTAGGCCAGTAAGATTGTAAAACTCAGCGTACATCTCAGAAAGATTTCCTCAGTCCGACCGTCAGCTGTTGCGTGGTTGAGCCGTTCGTCGGAACATTAGACATCGAATTAAAATAATTCCCGATGATATTAATCGTCGTCGTATCGCTCAGCCTATAAAATAGCGACGCAGACAGACTGATCGTCTTCGCTTCGCCTGTAAATGCCCCCACACCTGTCGATGTGTTGTCAGCATAGGCTACATTTAACGTGCCCTGAAGCAACGGGTTAAACTCTCGAGAATAGTTTATCGATACGCCCAACGTCTTACTTTCCGATGACAGGCCGGTCAGAGATGTTCGATCCTCATATTGTCCGGTCAAGGTAACAGATGAACGCATGAACTGGTGCGATACCGACAATATCGCGGGCTTATCACGGAAAAGTACGTTCTGCGAACCAAAAGTCTGATTAACCGCGCTAAAAGGCAAGCCTGTCCGGCTGTCGATGGGGTTTCCGAATTGGTCATACGTTAGAAACCGCAAATTTTGAAGCGTGGAGGTCAGTTGGTTCTGGACGGTAACCAGATAGCTTGCGGATACCTTCGTCCGCTGCCCGAGCGCATAGCCGACTTGCACGCTGGGGTTGTAGGCGCCCTGCTGGAAGCCATAACCAAGTGCAATCGAGCTTTGATCGTTGGGCGTGATGGTGATTCCGATGGTCCAGGTTAGACCCGAACTCTCGTAGGCGATCGTCGTACCGTTTGCGGGATAATTGATGTCCTGATAACCGACCGAGCCGCTCACCCCGTAAACCCGGTTTAGGTGGTACAAGCCGCCCAGCGTATCGACGTCGCTCGTGGAGGAAGTATTCATCCCCGAGCCCGAATTGTCCGTATGCTTGAAGCTCAGTTTCAGACCCAGCCGGCCGAAGCTTTCCGCCGATCCGATGACCAATTCAGGCGATTGGCCCAATGTGTCCGTCGAAGTGATACCCAGACCGGGCAATTTTGTCCCTTGGACGCTGGTATTGCTGGAATTCAACCCATAATAGGCATCGAGCGTCGCAACATCGCCGAGATGCTCCTGCAGATGGGGCGTCAAAGAGCCGATATAGTACAGCACCAAGTTGTTGGAGGGGACCAATACTCCCTGTTGATTGGACGAGTTCCCACTTGCACCCGCCTCATTCGCGATGGTTTGGAAGTCGATCGTAAGTTCGTCGCGAAGCGGCGTTATCGTACCGGTGCCGTTCAGACTTTGGTCTATTCTGTCCGGAGAATTTCCAATGTCGAAATGATTGAACGTCGGTTGGTAGGTAAGATTTACCTTGGTATAAGCCGACTCACCATTGATGCTTACACCTGGACTGACCTGAGTAACCAGGTCGGGCTGGCTCTTCTGAAGGCCCGCAACATTATCCGTGTAGAGTTCGGCGACGCCGATTGACGGTGAGACCGAGATACCTGGATCGGCAAATGCCGTATTCGCGGTGGTCAGGCCGATTAGGCCTGCTATTAAAACCCGCCGCATGTCGCGCCTTGTCGGTCGATCACCACATTAGTAGAAGGCTGAGTTTTAGCCCGCGCCCGATACAGCCCGTTCAATAGGCCCCGTAACCACCATAGGAGGTTGTCGCAAGCGGTTGCGCCTTGTTCAGTATCAGCGAGATATCGGGGCAGGCGCTGATCAGGTTGAGGGCCGCGACGATCTCATGCTGCTGCGTTTGCTCCGCCTCGACAACGAATACGACCTGCCCGACATGCGCTGCCAATGTCGCCGCATCGCTGCTGACGAGGCAGGGCGCCGTGTCGAATATGATAATGCGATCGCGGTAACGCTGCGCCATGTCGTCGATCAGGTCCCGCATCCTGCTACTGGCGAGCAGTTCCGGTGCCCTGTCGCTCATCATGCCTGCCGGCAAAATACTTAGGCGGGGAATATTCGTACGCAGCAAAACATCGGCCATATCAAGGCCGGGATTGAGCAGAAGGTCGACGAAGCCTTGGCTGGCCTCAAGGCCTAAGTTCTGCCGCAAGGCCTGACGTCGAACATCAGCATCGACCAGAAGAACATTGTAGTCTTCCTCAAGCGAAATGCTGATTGCGATATTCGTCGAAGTAAATGTCTTGCCCTCGCGCGGCTTCGCACTCGTAATCATCACCAAGTGCGAAATCGAGTCCGGCCCGTTCTCTTCGTTGAACGCACGACGCAGCAGTCGCCGCTTGATCAGGCGCAGCTCTTCCATGACCGGCGTACGATCGGCAGTCCAATCGACCGTACCCGCCAGCGCCAATCGCGCGGTATCCAGCACCACCGTACGGCTGGTCTTAACCGCGGGGGCCTTAACAGGCGGCGCTGGCTGTTCCACAGGCCGTGCCGATACGGCACCCGAGGGCGCGACCGGCGACAAGCGAGAAAATGCCGGCTGCTGCAAATTATTGATGAACGGCTGTGCCCGCTGTCCAAATCCGTCCCCACCGGGTCCAGGGCCGCTCGGTGCCTGACGATTGGTAAGACCCGCCGCTACAGGCCGCTGTTCCACAGGCGGTTGAACGGGAATCGGGGGGCCGGCCGATTGCCCCTCATGCAGGGTGCGAGGCTGGAGATCCGGCGCATTCGGCTTGGGAGCGCCCTGTTCGATTACCGGCCTTTGCAACGGCGCATCGCGACGAAGTCTCGCCGCTGCCCGCTCAATCATATCCATTCGGTTGCCTGCCATCAGGCGCCCTTATGGTGTAGGCCGACAAACACGAGCAGCAATCCGCCATAAATGACTACAAGCATTACGCATGCGGCGGCAAAAGCCTTGGCGCTAAGGAACCAATAGCGCGGTCGGCGATCGAACGAGTTAATAACCGAAATGCTCCCGAGTATCGGTAACCCCAATGCCTGCAGCGCGGTTGTCGTACTGTATGAACTGTCGATTTGGCTGAGCACAAAGGCCACGCCAACGCCTGCTCCAAGCCCAGCTATCAAAACCATCGAAAGGAAGAGTGGCCGATTGGGCGACGAGGGAAGCGTCGGAACCTCAGGCGTATCGATCGTCTTGATATCGATCTTATCGCCCTTTTTGTCCGCGTTCTCAGCAATTTGCGCCGATTCGCGACGGGCCAGAAGCTCCGTGTAGTTCTTCTTGACGACTTCGTAGTCGCGGTCGAGGTTCAGATACTCGGCACCGACGCTGGGCGCACGCCGGGCTTCATCTTCTATTTTGTCGCGATCCTCTTCAGCGGACACCAACCGGCGTCTAAGCGAAGCAATCTTCGTTTCCTTCTCGCTGAGCTGACGCGCCATTTCAAGATAAACCGGGTTGGCAATATTTTGTGCCGTCGGCCCAGCCTTTTTCTCCACGGCGGTCTTGCTGATTTCCGCCTCGACCGCCGCAATCTGATGCTTGAGAGCTATGACCACCGGATGCTGATCCGTCAGCGTGGATTTAGCGGTCTCAAGCTGGGTCTTCAGCTGCGCCAGACGCGTCTGCGGCGCCGTCGAAAGCCCCTCCGTGCCCGATGGGGCCGCGGACGGCTTTTCGACCGTGTCATATTGCTGCTGAGCATCAAGCTGCTTTTGCAGGCTATCGCGCTCCGCGATCGAGTCGTTCAGGTCTTCCGTTATTTTCTGGACATCGCCGCGAGCCTGCTCAAGCCGGGAGCCGCCATTATCGGCGTTGGGCAGAAGGTCGTAATAGCGTGTCTGGAACTCGGATTTTTTACGCTCCGCTTCACGCAGCTGCGTCTCTAGCCGGTCGATTTCCGTCTGAAGGAATCGCTGTGCGCTATCGATATCCGTCCGCGAGTCTCCGGCGCTGGATTCCATAAACAGCGACAAAACGTTCGAAACGACACTCTGGGCCAGCTGCGGGTCGGTATCGGAATAGGTCACAGTAAACAGATTGCGGGTCTGCAGTTTAATGACGATTGCCTTCTGAAGGCGGGCCACCATTGCTTCGCGATCGGCCGTGTCCTTCACCCGCGAATCGAGATCCGTCATTCGGATCAGCTTTTTCATGTTGGTTGAGCTTAGCAGCGTTCGCTGCATCCGCTCCAAGCGAGCATCGACGTCGCTCTCGACCGCAAGGCCCCGCAGCAAGGGAGTCAACGCTTCGTCCGCGTTCATATAGACACGGGCGTTGGATTCGTAGATGTCCGGCATCCGCGAGACGACCACCCATCCCATCAAACATATGGCCCACGCAACGCCGACCGCATACCAGCGGCGACGCCAGATATCGCGTACATATTGGAATATGATGACTTTAAGCGAGCCCATGTCTGATTAGAACCAGGACTGAGGTATGATCAAGATATCGCCGGGCTGTACAGCGACATTCGCATCAATATCGCCGTCCTTGATCAGATCATTGATACGAACTGGAATCACCGCTTCTTTCCCATTCACCGTCCGAATCAGTTCGGCGCGATTGCCGGCTGCGAATTTCGTCAATCCATGAACCGCGATCATGACGTCCAGGACCGTCATATTGGCCTGATACGGAATTGCCTGAGGATCTGCGGCCTCTCCTACAATACGCACCTGCTGATCGAACGGACCATGAAATCCCCCAACAATAACAGTAACCGTGGGATCTTGAACATATTTAGTTAGCTGCGTTTCTATATCACGAGCCAATTGAGTTGGCGTTTTGCCTGTCGCAACCAAATCGTCAATCAATGGAACCGATATACGTCCGTCGGGCCGAACTGTGACCCCGCGCGACAACTCGGGCATACGCCAGATGAATATCTCCAACGAGTCTAGCGGACCGATTCGATAAATCGCCGTCGAGGCCCGGGACTGCAAAACCGCTTCAGATGGCGCCGATGGACTGCAGCC
>Ga0182030_10023261_pt1 | contig 11473 bp, 10 predicted proteins | sample 812S3MmetaG_FD_121299 | JGI IMG/M metagenome (GOLD analysis project Ga0182030, IMG submission 121299) | Permafrost microbial communities from Stordalen Mire, Sweden - 812S3M metaG (Illumina Assembly) | ecosystem: Environmental > Terrestrial > Soil > Wetlands > Permafrost | place: Sweden...
CCAGATATCTTGGATGCAGGCCGGTTTCGCTGAGGATTGTGAACAGGTCATCCAGAAAGCCCTCGTTCCTGAACTGCGATGCAGAAACGTTTACGGCCATCGTCATCATTGGCAGGCCTGCATCCGCCCATACTTTTGCCTGTGTACACGCTTCACGCAGGACCCAGTCTCCGATCGGCGCAATGAGACCGCAGCTCTCAGCGACTGGAATAAACTGCCCCGGCGAAATCGAACCCAGAGTAGGATGCGTCCATCGTATTAATGCTTCGACGCCAGTAACCATTCCAGTTGCGATATTGATCTTCGGCTGGTAGTGCAGCGTGAATTCCTGCCGTTCCAAAGCGCGCCGCAGATGCTCCTCGATCATTTGCCGCTCCACTGCTTGGACATTCATGGCCGATCTGAAGAACTGAAAGCTCTGGCGCCCATCCTCCTTAGCATGAAACATCGCGGTGTCCGCGTTCTTGATAAGTGTTTCCGCATCCCGGCCATCGTCGGGATAAATGCTGACACCGATACTCGCCGTAATGTGAAGATCGTGTTTTTCGATTGAAGTAGCGCCTGCGACGACATCCAACAACCTTCTCGACATTGAGATGGCATCTTGCGGATGGTCTATCTCGGATAGCAGGACGACGAATTCGTCTCCTCCCTGTCGGCTCACCGTATCGGTGGAACGCACGCAATGCACGAGGCGTTTTGCAAGCGATTGCAGAAGTTTGTCGCCCGTCGGGTGTCCCAGGGAATCGTTAATATGTTTGAAGCCGTCCAGGTCCAGGACGAGCACGGCAAACTGGATCTCGTGACGCTGCGCAAAGGTGATCGCTCGGTCAATGCTGTCGTTCAGTAGCAATCGATTGGGCAATCCTGTTAAGGTGTCATGCTCGGCCGCATGAGTCATCTGGCGGGTCATCGTACGCGTTGCATCGGCAAGTCGAACCAGCTCCTCATTCGAGCGATTCAATTCCTGAACTTTCTGTACTAGATGCGCTTCAGCCTGGGTGCGCATCGTGCTGTCGCGTAATGCGGACCAGCCGGCAATTCCCGTGATCAACAGCCCCAACATGGTTCCAGTGAAGAGAATGATCTTGGTCTGGCTTAAGTCCCGCTCCGTGGCCGCAAAACGCAGCTTCCGCAAACCCATTTCTTCGCTCTGCAGCTTGTCGGCTAACGCTTCAAAATCATCCGCGCCCTTATGGCTCTTGCCCGTCAAACTGGCAGTCGCCGCAACTGTAAGGCCCTGCGCCCTGCGCAGACCAATTATGGCCTCGGAATTCTCGATGTTTTCCGCGGCAAGGTCTGCGAGGGCGGCAAGCCTGTTTTGCTGTATAGGATTATCCGCGGTCAGCTTCCGAATGTTGTCCTGATCCTGCTTCACTCCGATTACGTTGGCATGAAACGAATCAAGATCCGATTCCTTGCCTGTCAATGCAAACTCACGGCTCGAGGATCTCAAGGATTCCATGGCCAGGCGGAGATTCTGAATATTCGTCAACACTTCCTGGCTATGCCGTACCCACTGGTCACTCTCATCCGAGAGGACCATCCAGCGATAGGACAAAACCCCCATCAACAGCAGGGTCAACATGGCAAAGCCGAAAGCCAGCTGCACCTTCCGCTTGAATAGCGACTCGGTCTTCATTTCATCTGGCCTCTTGCTGTGGGCAATGTCTCAAAGTGCTCGGTTCGACCACCTCGGAGCCCAGAAGGTACGAACTGGACACCGATGGTCTCCTTGGGGGCCTCTGGAGCTTCTGAGCTGTTTCATCGAAGTCAAAAGTAACCATTCCGGGACTCCAATGTACCTCAGATATCGATGTTTGGCGCCTAACTCTGCTGATCTCCTAACTTCTCCCGGTTGATATCTTCAATTAATCTATCTCTATAACATATTGATAAAAATCACATTACTACGCAAATTCCTCGAACACTTAGATTATGCGCCAAGCGCGCGCGGTTTCGTGCGCGCGCAGGTTACTTTAGTGGGCCATGGGTATTCGCCTTACCGAACGACGGGCGAAAGCTGCCAACGTGTGCCAAGTCGATTCGAAGATCGTTGAGCTTATAACTTGCAGATAACCTATGCCGAATTGACCGGCAAGGATACATGCCCAACACGCCACTCGGAGGCAGGGACGGCACACGCGTCGAGAATGAGATGAGTCTCAGCCAGCGGGCTCCTGCTTTAGTAAAATGAACGCTCACATGGCGCGCCTTATCAAGGGAGAATCCAATGGCCGATCACACCACCCTCATTCCCGCACCAGACCTCGCAGCAAAGAACAAAGCTCACTTTCCCAACGAAAGCCCCGAATACCGACAGGCTCGCAACGCCCTCCTTGCCGAGGAGATCGATCTCCGGCGTCACATCGAGCGCGTCGCCGCACTCCGCCGTGCCCTTCCCCCAGGCGGTAGAATTCCCGAAGACTATACATTCGAAAGCCATGACAGCGCGGTCCGCCTCTCTCAGCTCTTCGGCGACAAGGACACCCTCGTTGTCTACAGCATGATGTTCGGTCCGCAACGCGAGCGAGCATGTCCTATGTGCACCGCAATGCTTACATCATGGGAAGGCACTGCCAGGAATTTTCGCGAACGTGTCGCCTTCGCCGTCACTGCACGCTCGCCGAGCAAACGCCTCCTTGAATTCAAGAAAGAACGTGGCTGGCTGAACCTGCAGATCTACTCCGATACCAAAGGCGACTATACTCGTGCCTACGTCAGCGCCGACGATGGCGATGTCCCCGGCCTCAACATCTTCGCTCGCGGCGATGGCGCAGTTCGCCACTTCTGGGGTGGAGAGATGAGTGGCGAGATGGCCGACCCCGGCCAGGACCCCCGCGGAGCCCCGGACCTCGATCCACTGTGGACGATTCTCGACCTCACACCGACAGGCCGCAGCGCCACCTGGTACCCAAAACTTGAATACGCGAGCCTGACAACAATCAAGTAAGCTCGTACCCAATCGGCCGGTTCTGATCGTAGAGCCGACAACTCCTCTCGGTCATTGTTCCAGCGAGACACAGAGGTGATATTCTTGCGCGTCGTCTCATAGGAACGAGGAGGATGACGTGAGAAAAGGCATCATATTAGCAATCGGTGGATTGGCGTTTTTGGCGGGGTGCGGAAACCAGGGGGACAAGGCCCCCGGAATTCCCCTTACGCCCAAATGGAAGGGGCCTGCCTACCGTCTTGTCATGGACCCGCAGGCACCCAAGCCGAACCCGGCGGGCGTCACCCTTCCGGCCATCAAGTTCACGGCGAATCCCGATGCTCTGGAAAGAAGAGCCAGCCTCGTGGTGCGATTCGAGCCTTCGGGAGCAAAACAGGATCAGCCGATGATGGATCAGGTGATTGTCGGTCCGTTCGATATCTCGGGCGCAGACGGCGCCCTTCCCGCGGATTATATGGACCTGGCGGATAAAGGGCTGGCGCGGCTGCTCGGAGCCTACTGCATGAAGGGAAAAGTCAAGGTCTCCGTCATGCTTGTCCGGTCGTCACTCGCGCCCCAGGCCGGAGATGCAGAAATCAATCAGAAGCGCCTGTCCGACTGGTTGCCGATCGAGGTTGTCTTCAAAAACCCGCACCCGACCTGCTAGCTCTCGACCGCTGACGGATCGCCGGGCGATCCACCGGAACTCCCAGCAACGAGAAGAGCCTCTATCCGCGCGACCTGATCTGCACTATTAGGCGGCGAGGGCAAGTTGCATGATCCGACGGACCGCGTCGGACCAATCGCCGCGTTGGCCTTCAAAGCATCGCGCCCCTGCAGCCGCGCGACGGAATGATCCGACAATGTGTGGCGAGTCGGCCAGAACGTGTGGCGTATTCTGCAGCAGGGACAGAAGGCCCTGACCTTGAGAAACTTCTTGGATATTCCAGGAACCCTCTGCTTCATATTGCAGCGAAAGAATCCAGCCAACCTTTGCCGGTGACGAAGCGACACGGGCATTCAGTTCGAACGGGAGCACGGCCGTCTGCTCACTCCCGCCATTGCGTAGAAGAAGCGGCCGAGGATAGGCGTGGACCAATCCCTCGGAATCGATCAGCGCATACTCATCCGAATAGCAAATTGCCCCTTGACGCAAAAGTTCAGCAACGAGCGATGATTTTCCAGAGTGCGAAGCGCCAGGGAACAACAACGCATGATCGCCCAGCAGGACTGCTCCCGCATGCACTGCGCTCAGGTTTCGCACCCCTTCGACGAACCCTCGATCCAGGCAGTCAATCAGGTCGCGCAAAAGCTGATCAGCCCGGGGCGCCGATGCCACAAAACAATCGTCACGGTAGAGACGAAACTCATCCGCATCCTGAACAACGCGGAGGCATAGGTCGGCGCAAGAAGAGGTAATGTCGGTCCTGGAAATGGAAGGAAACACACAGCGATCGAGAAGTCCCATTACCTCAGAAGACGGAGCCCTGACATGAATCCTAAATCCAAAGAGGCAGACGCCGAAGCAGTGCTCGCCAGACTCGTAACTTCGAGCCGGCGCGTGATGCACAGTTTCGTGAAAACTGCGCGTGTCATGTAAGTTTTGGTTCAAGCTCGACAATAGACTCGCCCAAGATAATCTTCTATTTTTAAATTCGGAAAGGGTGTGCAATTCGACACACCCTCTCCGGAAATTTTCAAATCAAACTAAATCTAGAACCCTACATCCGATGTGTGACTTACAAGGGCCTCCGGCCGATCGCCTTAACTCGTAACCGGTTTCGAATTTGCCTCTGCGGCCATGGCACGCTGTTGACCCATGGTCATGGAGACGACCAAGGGCAGAGCGACAGCGCCCAATCCTGCGAGCACTGCACGCCGGCTGGCCTTCGGGAACGATCCCGAGGTCTTCACCAATTCCTTCTCCTGTAACTCCTGAACGGCCTGCTGTGCAAGCTCGTCCGAGATCGAAGGATCGCTGATACGGCGCATATCTTCGGCAACTTTCGAAAGTGTCGTTTGACCTATGCAAGCGTCCCATGCCGCCCCGGCAGTTGCATTCAATGCGTAGACCTTTTCATTCTCGGAATCGACGATGACTCTCGAGCCATCGGGAAGCCCATTCACCACTAGATTTTTAGAATCTGTACGCTCTATCTGCATTTTTCTCTGCTCCTGTCCGATAAGTTATCCATCCCAGATAAATATTCTTTTCGGAGTATAGCGCGGATGATTTTAGATAACTAGCACGAATATTAAGTATTTAGTAATTCATATCTGAGTTCCGGTAACCGGTAAGTCGGGGTCTCTGTTGGGGGTGTACGCTACAACCTTTGCGTTAGTCGGTATGTGCAATATGAGACATACATACCTTTTCAGATAATTCCGATACATTGTAAAATCGCGCCCCCGAGTTTCACCTCATCGCAAATGTCGCGTAAAAGGGCACTCAAGATATCTTGAACTGCGCCCCGCGAACGGACCCTCATCCGCTTCAATCCATCGAACCTTCGATGTATTTAAGAAAAAGGCGCATACGTTCATCCTTTTCCGAAGTCGATTTGCAATTTATGCTTAGTAAGCGCCTGGATGCATCGGATGAAAAATGCATTGAGGCGTGCAAATCCACGGCACACACAAGAGAGATGATTCATACGTCCAGGTCGCCGATTCGTGCAGAATATAGCTGCGCATCTGGATGCCTGATTCACGCTCACGGCGCGGGACATGCGCACGGTGCCGCGAAATGGCGGATCTGATGCTTATCGATCCTGAGACTCGCGAGATTTTGAAAGCAATTGTCCAATGCCCTTTCCACGGGGATGAGACGCGGCTCGAGAATCTCGCCGGAAAAATTGCCGATTGGAATTCATTGATCGCGCGCGCGCGTCAGCACCGCGTCGTGCCTCTGCTTTATGCGAGGCTCATTGAAACCGACGCACCCATCGCACCGGAGATACGAAAACTCCTGCGTATCGATTACGACCGGAATGCTTTCCGCAGTCTTGCCAACGCCGCAGAACTGGTTTCCATCCTGAAGCGGTTCGATGAGCAGAGTATTCCGGCGATGCCGTTCAAGGGCGTCGTTCTCGCTGCCTCCGTCTATAAGAGCCTGACTATCCGGCCTGCCGGCGATCTCGACCTCCTGATTTTCGAGCGGGATCTCAAGCGGGCCACTGCGCTGTTGCTCGAAAACGGCTATCAACTGCAGACCGAAGCACACGAAGATGGCTCGCCGGCGCTCGAAAACTACTACGAGTACCACTTTGAACGGCCGGCGGATGGCATGGTGCTCGAGCTTCGCTGGCGGCTGGAACTCACCCAGCCGCGCTATAGACACAACCTCGGCATGGATTGGGTGTGGCCGCGGCGGCAAACAGTGAATCTTGCCGGCGTTGACGTACCCAACCTGGATCCTGAACGTTCGCTGCTGATGCTCTGCATGCACGGAAGCAAACACGCGTGGTCTCGGCTGATTTGGATCTGCGATGTTGCCCAACTTCTCAAGGAAAAGCAGCACCTGGACTGGAACGCGGTAACCAGAGAAGCCAAGCGAGTCGGACTATTGCGCGCGCTCGCACTCGGCGTGATGCTGGCGCGACGTGTCTGTGGGGCGCCAATCCCTGCGGGAGTTCTGCGGCGGTTCGAATCGAACAAGGAGGCGAGCAACCTTGCGGCCTATTTTGAAAAGGCCGTGTTTGACGAACCCGGCAAGATGCCGAGCGGTCATCTACCGTATAACCTACGACTGCTCGACTCCCGAGATCGGGTCAGAGTGTTGCTCTCGGCGAGTTTCGCTCGGCCAAACGCCAGAGATCGGGAGATCGTTCGCCTGCCCAAAGCGCTTCAATTTCTCTATTACCTGGTACGCCCTATCCGTGTTCTTCTGGATCGGTCGGCCCGATAGTAGTTCTCCGGCGACAGGTCTTCGTCGCTGGGGTGGAAGTAAATGCCGCCTTCCTCGCTGCCAGAAACATCACGCGAATTGGAGACCTGCTCTAAGCGGCGCAGCGCAAGGTATCCCAACGATCGGAGCCTCCGCACTCCCTCCTTCTTCCGGCGCGAAGTCCATTGCGAGAAAGTCGAATGGTCAGACATAATCTCGTGCGAGCGAGGTTAGCGTATGAGGCTTCGTTTTCAGACATTCCTGCCACTTCTTTCTGCCCACATTATTCTCACCCCTAATCCGCTCTCCTGGTGTGGCCAAGTCATCGGGCAGGCTTCCGCGACTGCGAAGATCGTTCTGCTTGTGCGAGACGGACGGGGCAGTCCGGTTTCAGGCCTCAAACCGGACGACTTTATCGTCACGGAGCGCGGCGTCAAAGACACAGTTTCCAGTGTCGAAGGATTTCACATGGCTACTCCCGACAATCCAGTAGGAAGCCCTGGAAGCGGCGAGCAGGCGACAACTCTTGCTTCGCACCAAAGCGTTAACGATTCCCCTACGTTTGCGACCTACGTGCTGCTGATCATTACTCCGATGTCCGCTACAGGACGGGACGACGCTCTCAGAGAAGCGATCCATTTTCTCTCTAAGCCGGAGGCGGAGAAGTGGCAAATCGCGTTCTTAGACGGTGCAGGCTCGTATGTGCCATTCGGACAGAGTGTGGAGCAGTTAAAAACGATTCTCCATGGACTCTCGAAGCACGTCACCCCTCCTCAATATGTCGGAGGCTCCTGGTTCCGGAAGTCCAATCGAGCAATCGGCGAACTTGGCGTCATGCCCGGACGGCGTGCAATCGTGGTGGTCTCGGATTATGAATCGAAGATGCCCGGTACGATCGGTCAGAATCCATGGCTTCTGCGTGTCGGACCTTCCATGTTGATTGACTCCGCCCTGCGCGCTCAGGCAGGCCTTTATACCGTACAAAGCTCCGGTCCAGCGACGGTGGTGCCTTTCGGCAGCGCAGCAGCACCCGAATTCGAAGGTTTCCAGACGGGCCAGGATGTTGCGAAGGACATCAGGAATGAAACCGTAACACTGGGTGCACTGCGCAGCGATTTTCTATATGCCGCCGATGCGACGGGAGGAATGCCGGTAATCGATCTGAAAGACGCATTTAACCAGATCGCGGAGGATGCGGCTGGCTCTTACGTGGTCAACTTTATCGCGAGCCCCAATGAAGCGGATGGTGCGTGGCATCCTGTGGCGGTTTCCATGCGAGAGCCTCATCTGCGCGTGAGAGGACCCGGCTACTACGAGGCGCCCATCGCAAGGAACACTGCACAACTTCCCGATGGCATTCTAAAGGCGCTCGAAGGCGGCGGGAACTACGCAGAACTGCAGGTCGCGGCACGTGCATGGTTATTCCCCGACAGTCGCAGCGGAATCCACAACGGAGCACTCGCCGCGGATGTGGATTGGATCGACAAGCGCACCCCAGGGCCTGATTCGCGCCTTCAGTTGTTTGCAGAGCTGGTGAACGACGCCACCCATGCCACAGCCGGTTCCTGGTTTGAGGAAAGTGACTGGCCAGCTGAGCGAGGACAGCCGTTGCGGTTCCATTGGCAGAGGGCGGCGCCAATTTATCCGGGTTCCTACACTCTCAAGGTGATTGCCATGGACACAGCCTCGGGCAACATCGGCTCCAATACATTTTCATTCATGGCGCATCCGCTGGAGGGCCAAGCGCTACGCTTCGGTGCGATTGTGTTGGCGAAAGGATGCCTCTCAGCGAACGAACTGGCCGCGAGCCGCCAGAACCTGCTGGACCCTTTGCTTTGGGAGGGTTGCGAACTGGATGCGGCTCCGGCGAACAGCTTCAAGGCGAGCCAGGATCTCAAAGTACTCGTCAGGATGTATCCCCCCGACGAGCAGATGGCAAAGTTGATTACCAGACAATGGAAGGCGTTTGCGGTTGTAGATGGCGACAAGGGCAACGGAAAGATATCGCCATTGCCAGTCGTCGCCGCCGAGGTTCGAGGGCTGGCGGCATTTGGAACCGTGGCGCTGAGCGGGTTGCGTTTCTCGCCGGGACCGCACCAGTTGACGGTGGTATTCGAAGATCTGAATGGTGATGGGAGGAAGGTTCAAATACCACTGAGCACAAACTTCTCGATTGAGCCGTAACGTTGGCTCTCGTGGCAATTCCGGCTATTTCAAAAAGCGGGAAAAGAAATTGAGTGTCCGGCTATCGGCGTCTTCAAGCGCCTTTCCCATGAAGCCGTGACTTTGATCGGAGTAGAAGTGGCTCTCGCAGGTGAAATGTTCCATTGCGCAAAGGCGCACCAGTTGTTCCGCGTTGATGATTGGAATAATCCCATCCCGTTGGTCGTGCAGAATCAGCAGGGGAGGCATGCCTTTGAGTCTCATGAAGAACTCATCGGGCAAGCTACCGTACCAGTCCGCGATGGCGCTCACAGCGACGCGCTGCGACCCGGCAGCCAAGGCGACGGATGCTCCCAAAGAGAACCCCAGCAGCGCGATCTTGCGGTTCGACCATCGGGGCAGGCTCTTGCACTCACGTATGAGATCGTCCACTGTCCTGACCCAGTCGCGATAGCTCTCGTTCGTAGGCATGGTCGAGCCTGTCGCATCGAAGTAATGCAGAAAAAGGACCGTATAGCCTCGTGCCGCAAAGTACGCGGCTTGCTGGCGGTAGAGCGATTCATCGGGGCCGCTGTGTCCATGCAGCATGATCAGGAGCGGTCCGCCTTGCTCATCTCCAAACACCTCATAGGCCACGGACTTGTTGCCGCTCGTAAACCTGGCCTGTCTTGGTGGCTGACCGTAGGCCCCCAACGAGCAAAGATAAAAGGCGAAGAGGAAGAGCAAACAAAATGACTTTCGCATCTCGGACCAGATCCCATTCGTTCCCGATTCGCACGAATTGTAACTCGTAGTAATCGATAAGTAGCCAGAGCCTCGGAGGAGAGTCAAGCTCCGCAGTCGGTGTTCAGTTCCGGGCACATCGAAGCATACAGCGTAGCTAGCGATTAGCAGGTGGTGTCCTAAGAGTTCTATAAGAGGACGCTGCTCTAACTAAGGCAAAATAGAGGTAGTTGGTTGCCGGTGACGCGCATCACAGGTTAAACGTGGTGAAGACTGTTCAATAGGGATCAATGAGACAGCCTGCGGTTAACGTCACGGTTCTAATGGGCCAACTGGTCGCAATCGAACAGGCCGTTGGCAAAGCAGCCGACTTTACCATTCACTGCATGATTCTGGAGGCCGAGGAGTGCCTTCTTGACCTGCAAAGAGAGTGGCTTGCGCTACCGTACGAAATTCAATAGCCTCGATAGATTAGGCCACTAGACTATCCAAAGCCCCCCTTGACTCCTCCAAATTCTATGGGAAGATGAGTTTGCTGTTGAGGCAATTACTCTGCCAGGTCTTTCAGACCAGCAACGCACTATTAGGACACCACCCGATTAGCACCCGTCCCCAACCCACTCTGCTATCCTGATTGGTTTACCCGAGGAATGAACCACGCATGCCGGAGCATAGGGGGCGCAAACATCATCAGGACCGCGTAGCCGAGACGTTGCGCGAAGAAATCGGCGCCATGATCGAGGGCGAACTCGTCGATCCGCGCATCGCCTTTTGCTACGTCAGCGAGGTGCTGCTGAATCCCGGCGGCAAGTCGGCGCGCGTTTACGTGGCCGTTGACAGCGCAACCCCCAACATTGCTAAGGCCGAAGACGACACCGTCGCCGCCCTTGAATCCGCCAAGGGATACATCCGCTTCCAAATAAAAGAGCGGATGGGCGTGCGCCACGTCCCCGATCTTGCCTTCTTCGCCGATCGTTCCGGCCGCTTCCAGGCGCGCATCGAAGAGATCATGCAGCGCTCGCGCAAACGGCAAAAGGCTCCGGTGGAGTAGCGGCCTATGAACGACCCCCAACCCACCGTCGCGATTCCTGCTCCCGACAACGTCTCCGCGAATCCGGCTGCGAATTCACCCACCAATCCAATCGATGCCATCCTTCATGTCATCCGCGAGGGCGAGCGCTTCCTGGTCTGCTCCCATTCGCGGCCCGATGGAGACGCCGTCGGCAGCGTCCTCGCCATGGGCATGTTTCTGGAGCAGATCGGCAAGCGCGCCGACCTCGTCACCGCCGACCGCATTCCAGTTGTGTATCGAAAGCTTCCGGGGGCCGACGGCATCCGTACCGCACTGCGCGTGCATGGCCCCTACGACGCCGCCATTCTACTCGAGTGTGACAGTACCGAGCGCACGCGGTTGCGCGGGCTCGAGCGCTTCACGATCGTCAACATCGACCACCATGTCAGCGGCCGCCCCTGGGGCCAGGTGAACTGGATCGATCGCGAAGCAGCCAGCGTGGGCGAGCTGGTGTACCGGCTGATCAAGGCAGCCGGGGCCAACCTCACTCCGGAAATCGCCACTTGCCTCTACACCACATTGTTGACCGATACCGGCGGATTTATTTACGGAGGGGTCCGCGCTTCCACCTTCGCCCTGGCTGAGGAGCTGGCCCTCGCTGGCGCCGATCCTATCCAAATCTCCAAAGACACCTACTTCCGCACACCGATGTCGAAGTTGTTGCTGCTTGGCGCCGCACTCAACAATCTCCACCGAG
>Ga0182030_10023262_pt1 | contig 11472 bp, 10 predicted proteins | sample 812S3MmetaG_FD_121299 | JGI IMG/M metagenome (GOLD analysis project Ga0182030, IMG submission 121299) | Permafrost microbial communities from Stordalen Mire, Sweden - 812S3M metaG (Illumina Assembly) | ecosystem: Environmental > Terrestrial > Soil > Wetlands > Permafrost | place: Sweden...
GAGGATAGGCCGTGGGTCGGCACGCCAGCACTCCATTGACCCGGCCACCGCGACCTTCAAGGAAATGCTATGTCCAACAGACGAACAGGCCAGGTCCCCGCCATTTAAAAATGCGACTGTCCAACCTTTTTAATCAGGTAGTCACGCAGAACCGCAATGCGCTTTGAGTGGCGCAATTCTTCGGCGTACACGAAGAACGATTCGACCTCTGGTCCCTCCAATTCGGGCAACACCCGCTCGATATTGGGATGGTCGGCGACGACGAAATCAGGCAATGCGGCTATGCCCAGGCCGCTGGAGACGGCCTGAAATATCCCGAACATATTGTTGATCAGCAGGACCTTCGGCGACTCGAAACCGATCCCCGCCACCTCTAGCAGCCAATTGGCAGTGCTGAACGGCAGGCTCATATTCGGCGGAAAGCCGATGATCGAATGGTTGTGCAGCGATGCCATCGTGTCGGGCCGGCCATGCCGCTCCAGATACTCGTGCGAAGCATAAATCTTCACTCGGATCGTCGCCAAATGCCGTTGAATCAAGTCGGGCTGCCGTGGCGGCATCATCCGAATCGCGACATCTGCCTCACGCATGGCGAGGTCGAGCTCGCGGTCGTCGATCAGCAGCGTCATCTGAATGTCCGGATATAACTCCAGGAATTCGCCAAGGCGCGGGGTCAGCCATTTGACGCCGAAAGCGAAAGTGGTCGTGACTTTGAGAGGTCCGCGAGGCCTCAGCTTGCTTTCGGTCAACATCGCTTCGGTCATCGCCAGTTTGGCGAATACGTCGCGGGCGGTGCTGTGCAGAACTTCTCCCTGTTCGGTGAGGATCAGTCCCCGGGCATGGCGATGAAACAGCGTAACCTTAAGGCTATCCTCGAGCGCGCTGATCTGACGGCTGATCGCGGACTGACTAAGATTCAGCGCATCTCCGGCGTGGGTGAAGCTTCCCGCCTCTGCGACCGCATAGAAAATCCTTAGCTTGTCCCAATCCATACCGATGTCCTGTCCGGCCGCAGCCACAGCCTGTAGCTATGTTTCATCCTGAGAAGTTGTGCCTCATACATGCTCTATTCGGCGGCTTCCGCCTTTTGATACGATGTTGCTGCACCTCCCGCCTCATGGTGCGCCAAGAAACGGTCTGCTTCCAACGCCGCCATGCAGCCCATCCCTGCCGCAGTAATGGCTTGACGAAATACCTTGTCCTTTACGTCACCGGCGGCGAACACGCCGGGGCGGCTGGTTTCGGTCGAATCAGGCGCTGTCACAATATAACCTTCAGCGTCCATGTCGAGTTGGCCGCGGAAAAGGCTTGTCGCTGGATCATGGCCGATCGCGACAAAAAACCCGTGAACAGTCAGCGACCGCTCGCTGCCGCTCTCGACATGCCGCAATTTAACCCCAGTAACCGACTTATGGCCCCCTTCTTCGGTGCCGATGACCTCTGCAATTTCATGATTCCAGATTACTTTGACTTTTGGATTCCGGAACAGTCGATCCTGCATGATCCTCTCGGCGCGCAGCGAGTCACGCCGATGGATCAAAGTAACTTTGGATGCGAAATTCGTCAGAAACAGGGCTTCCTCAACGGCCGTATTGCCGCCCCCGACAATGGCTACTTCCTTGCCGCGATAGAAAAAGCCGTCGCAAGTTGCGCAGGCGGAAACGCCATAACCTTGGAAATGCTGTTCGCTGGTCAGACCCAACCAGCGCGCCTGAGCTCCCGTGGCTATGACAAGCGTGTCGCCGGTATAGGTGACACCCGAGTCGCCCTCGGCACGAAACGGACGCTCACTAAGATCAACCCTCGTGATCAGGTCGTGGGTCAGCGCGACGCCGACATGCTTGGCCTGCGCCTCCATTTGCTCCATCAGCCAGGGTCCCTGGATCGGGTCTGCAAAGCCGGGATAATTCTCGACGTCAGTGGTGATCATCAACTGGCCGCCCGGTTGCAGACCCAATATCTGTCGCGGCGCCAGATTGGCGCGCGCAGCATAGATTCCCGCCGTATATCCGGCAGGACCCGAACCGATGATTAAAACTTTCGAATGCAGCGAATCAGCCATGTCGTCAAACTCTCATGTGGCCTATAGAAATGCCTCTTTTCGGGTCATATTACAACGTTCCCCGGTCGACCCGGATAAGCTTGCGCACCGCTGCGGCCGCCCGCGCCGTTTCGTCAAACTGGTCATATGTCCAGTCCTCGATAGCCCCCTCGAACAATCGTGTTACACCGCGCGCCGCCATTGCGTCATGGAACCTGGAAAATTTCCGGGAACCGCCCTCGAGGCGCAGAATTGAGATCGGCTTTCCGGTCGTTGCCGCCTCCGAGACCATAGAAGCCGAGTCCTCGGTTGCCAGGACATGATCTGCCAGGGCCAGGTAAGCAAAATACGGATTTTTGCCGGTTCCGTCCCAGATGATCGCATTTGTTCCGGCCAGCGCTTGACGGATGATCTCTTCCACTTCCGGACCCGATCGGCGCGAGAATGTGACCATTAGCCCCGCACCAGTCGCGGCGAGCGATGCCAGATCGCGGCCGATACGCTGTGCAACCGCAATGGGCGTCTGAAAAACGGCGTTGGCTCCGCCGATTAGGACGGCAATTCGCGGTCCCGCCAAATGGGCCAGACTCGGTCCAAATTCATCAGCGGCCTCGGCCAGTCGTTCAGGCGTGATCCGACCCAATGCACCTATCGTGCTCATAATATTGGGGCCGCTCAACTCATCGTGTTCCGGAACGATGATCAGGTCGAAGCGGTTGCGGCAATATCCAGGGTCCTGGACGTTTACTAGCCGAGTCGCGCCGCTGCTGGCGTTACCGATCGCCAATGCGATTGGAATGGCGGAGCGACCGGAGGTGATCACCAGTTTGGGCCAAGGTGGCCTTATTTGTGCCGATTTCTTTGTCAACGCGCGGCCGCCGGCCCAACCCAGGAACGGGCTTGCCTGCCGGAACGGCGTGCGCAAACCGATTACCTTAACGGTCGGTGTGGAAGTCAGCGCCTCGGCTAGTCCCAACGTCTGACTGACATGGCCGGGTCGGCCATCTGTCAGAACCCAGACCTGATCGGTGACCAAGACAACTCGTTTAACCAAAAGCTTGGCTCCTGCATCGCGCACCGGTAAAGTCGGGTAATAAAATTACCAGAAGAGCCCCATGGAACGCGTGAAACTCGACCGAATCGACCGTCTTATTTTGCGTAACTTGCAGGAAGACGGTCGTATGACCAATGTTGAACTTGCCCGGCGGGCATCGATTTCCGCCCCTCCCTGCCTTCGAAGGGTCAGAACTCTCGAAGAAACGGGGGTGATCGCGGGTTATCATGCCGATATCGACCCGGTCTCACTGGGATTTGGTGTCATGGTTTTTGCTCAGGTAGGCCTCTCCAGCCAAGCGGAGCAGGATTTAAAGGCGTTCGAGGACCTTATCGGCAAATGGCCGGAGGTTCGCGAGTGTTACATGTTGCGGGGAGAGACGGATTTTCTATTAAAGATCGTGGCCGAAGACGGCGAGGCTTATAATCGATTTCTGACTACGCATCTAACGACTGCACCCAATGTAGCCCGGGTTAAATCGTCCGACGTCATCCGCCGATCGAAATACCAGCCTGGAGCTCCGATCCCGAGCGATGAGGATTAAGCCTTCGAGGCGGCCATGTTCCGTGCAGCCGCTAGATCGGCGCGGAATATGGCCTCGGTTTCCGGTCCGATTGAGTTCTGACGCAGGACGAAGCTAGGGTGGAAGGTTGCAATAACCGGCGCCTCACTCAAGCGATTGGTCAAAGTCTTTCCCCGAAGGGCGGTAATTCCGTTCAGGCCGGTCAAAGCCCAAAGCGGCGTCCGCCCGAGCGCAACGATGGCGGGCGGCGCTGCCGCACGAAGCGCCTTTCTCAGGGCCTCAATTTCTCCGGAGAAGCGCACGCGGCAGAATTCTGCGCCCAGTTTCCCCCATGTTTCGTCGAGCGGGTCGTCTTCCAGTGAAGCACGGCGTCGCGACGCGAAAAAATGTCCAATCTTGTTGCCAGGGGGACGATAGCGGAAAACATTGGCGATCAGACATCGTTCGCGTGCGATCCCTGCTACGGACAGCGCACGATCCAGCAATTGCCCCGCTCGGCCGACAAACGGCCGGCCCAGTCTAATCTCATCGGCTCCCGGTGCCTCGCCGATCAAGGCCAGAAGCGGTGGTTTCCCGTCTGCGGGATATTGATAATCTGCAAAAGGAAGGTCTTGCTCCATATGACGCCTTGGCGAGTGTGCATATCGCCTAGGCGGCTCAGCGGAACTCGATCTTTAGAATTTCATAGGCTTTGGAACCGCCCGGCGTTGTGACCTCAATATTATCGCCGACCGTCTTAGCGATCAGCGCCCTAGCCAACGGAGAGGTGATCGACAACAGGCCAGCATTGATATCGGCTTCGAACTCGCCGACAAGCTGATATGTCACTTCATCTTCGGTATCTTCGTCCACCAGCGTCACGGTGGCTCCGAATTTCACCGTGTTGCCGGAAAGCTTTGACGCCTCGATGACCTCCGCGCGACTGATGCGGTCTTCGATCTCCCCGATCTGTCCTTCGATGAAACTCTGCCGCTCGCGCGCCGCATGATATTCCGCGTTTTCAGACAGATCTCCATGCTCGCGTGCTTCCGCAATGGCGCGAATGATAGCAGGGCGCTCAGAGCCCTTCAGATGCTTCAGATCGTCCTGCAAGCGCTGGAACCCAGCTGCGGTCATAGGAACCTTGTCCATCATCAAAAACCGTCCACGTTTTTACCCGCCTTATAGAGAAAGGCAGCTTCGAATGGCGCCGGATGCCGGCTCTTCAATACGACCCGCTCAGATAGGATTGCAGAGGAGTCACTTCAAGTGGCCCCCGCCGCAAGGCCTCGATTGCGGCAACAGCCGCCCGAGCCCCCGCAACGGTCGTATAATAGGGGATGCTATTGGTGAGAGCGGTGCGACGCAAGCTGAAGCTATCGGCAATGGCTTGCGCACCCTCGGTAGTATTGATCACCAACTGAATTTCTCCGTCGATCATCGCGTCAACGATGTGAGGCTGGCCTTCCAGAACCTTATTGATGCGTTCTGCGCCAATCCCCTGCGCCTGAAAGTGCTTTTGGGTGCTTTCGGTAGCCACAACTTGAAATCCAAGAGCTATCAGTTTTTGTGCGATGGGAGCCAACAGCGGCTTGTCGCTATCCTTGACCGATATGAACACTCTTCCTGAGCGCGGCAGTTCGACGCCTGCTCCCAGTTGCGCCTTGGCAAAAGCCAGGGCGAAATCCGCATCGAGACCCATCACTTCCCCAGTCGAGCGCATCTCTGGGCCCAAGATCACATCGACGCCAGGGAAGCGATTGAAGGGGAAGACCGCTTCCTTAACTGCGGTGTGGGTCGTTAGTCGACTGGTAAGGCGGAAGTCGGCAAGTTTTTCCCCGACCATCAATCGCGCCGCTATTTTTGCTATGGGCACGCCAGTTGCCTTAGCAACAAAAGGTACGGTGCGCGATGCGCGAGGATTAACCTCCAATATGTAAATCTCACTCCCGTTGCCCTCGGACTTCACGGCGAATTGGACATTCATCAGTCCGATGACGCCCAGAGCCTTGGCCAGCGCTTCGGCTTGGCGCCCAAGCTCTGCAATAATATCAGGCTGCAGCGAATAGGGCGGTAAGGCGCATGCGCTGTCACCCGAATGAATGCCAGCTTCTTCGATATGCTCCATGATGCCCGCGACATAGACGGTATTTCCGTCGGCCAGCACATCGACGTCGACTTCGATCGCATCTTGCAAATAGCGATCGATCAGAACGGGATTTGACCCCGAAACCTTGACGGCCTGGCCGATATAGCGAGCCAATCCGGCATGATCATGCACGATTTCCATGGCCCGGCCGCCGAGCACATAGGAAGGTCGGATCACAACAGGGAAGCCGATTCGCGAGGCCACATCGGCCGCCTCTTCCTTTGATCGGGCTAACCCGTTGGGGGGTTGCTTCAGGTTTAGCGACACCAGTAGTTTCTGGAATCGCTCGCGATCTTCAGCCAAGTCGATCGCGTCAGGCGGAGTTCCCAAAATCGGTATACCTGCATCGAGCAACCCTTGGGCCAGCTTCAGCGGTGTTTGTCCGCCCAGTTGAACAATGGCGCCGAGCAATGTGCCCTTGCTTTGTTCGACGCGGGCGATCTCGATTACATCCTCGGCGGTCAAGGGCTCGAAATAAAGTCGGTCCGACGTGTCGTAGTCTGTCGAAACCGTCTCCGGGTTGCAATTGACCATAATGGTCTCGATGCCGATCTCCTCCAGCGCGTAGCAGGCATGAACACAGCAATAATCGAACTCGATGCCTTGGCCGATTCTGTTGGGACCACCTCCTAGAATCATAGCCTTACGCCGGTCCGATGGTTCTGCCTCGCATTCGCCGGGCGACCCAGCGTTTCCCACATAGGTGCTGTACATATAGGGCGTTTGCGATGGGAACTCTGCAGCGACAGTGTCGATGCGCTTGTAGACCGGCCTAACACCAGCAGCGCGCCTTCTCTGCGCAACAGTTGCCTCTTCGATGCCGCTTAACTTTGCCAGTCTCGCATCGGAAAACCCCATCCGCTTCAAATGCCAAAGCGCCTCGATATCGGTAGGCAGCCCTCCGGCCTTCACGCCAGCTTCGGCGCTAACGATCTCGGCAATGCGTTCGATAAACCAGGGGTCGAACTTGCAGGCAGCATGGATTTCGGCATTGGTCATTCCGGCGCGCAGAGCATCGGCGACATACAAAATGCGATCGGGCGTCGGTTTTGCGAGTAACGCGCGCAGTGCGTCATGCTCTGGCTCTGCGTCACCCATTTGCTCGTCGAAGCCGGTTAGCCCCGTTTCAAGCGACCTCAGGGCTTTTTGCACCGATTCAGCAAAGGTTCTCCCGATCGCCATCGCTTCGCCGACCGATTTCATGGCGGTCGTCAGAGTGGGGTCGGCGCCGGCAAATTTCTCGAAGGCAAAACGTGGAATCTTGGTTACGACGTAATCGATCGTCGGCTCGAATGCGGCCGGCGTGTTTCCGGTAATGTCGTTCGTCAGCTCATCGAGCGTATAGCCGACCGCCAGTTTGGCTGCGACCTTGGCGATAGGAAAGCCGGTCGCTTTCGATGCTAGGGCCGACGACCGGCTGACTCGAGGATTCATCTCGATCACAACCATTTGGCCGTTGTCCGGGTTGACCGCGAACTGCACGTTCGATCCCCCGGTATCGACGCCGATCTCGCGCAGGCACGCGATCGACCAGTCGCGCATTCGCTGATATTCTTTGTCTGTTAGGGTCAGTGCCGGTGCGACGGTAATCGAATCACCCGTGTGCACACCCATCGGGTCGATATTCTCGATCGAGCAGATGATGATGCAGTTGTCGGCGCGGTCGCGCACGACCTCCATTTCATATTCTTTCCAGCCGAGAACCGATTCTTCGATCAGGACTTCGCCAACGGGAGAAGCCGCAAGACCCGAACGCGTGATCTCCTCGAATTCTGTTTTGTTGTAGGCAATACCGCCGCCCGTTCCGCCAAGTGTGAACGATGGCCGAATGATTGCCGGCAACCCTACTTCGCTCAAAGCTTTGCGTGCATCTTCAAATGAACGCACGACTTGGCTCTTAGGGCAGTTCAGTCCGATCTTCAGCATGGCATCGCGAAACAGTTGCCGATCTTCGGCTTTGGCAATCGCCTCCCGATTTGCGCCGATCAGTTCGATACCCAGCCGATCGAGCGTGCCGTCCTCAGCAAGCGACATGGCGGTGTTCAGCGCAGTTTGGCCTCCCATTGTCGGGAGCAATGCTTCCGGTCGTTCCTTTTCCAGGATTCGCGCCACTGTGGCCGGAGTGATCGGTTCGATATATGTCGCATGAGCCAAGCCGGGATCCGTCATAATCGTGGCCGGGTTCGAATTGACCAGCACGATTCGATAGCCCTCAGCCTTCAGCGCCTTACAGGCCTGTGCTCCGGAATAATCGAATTCGCAGGCTTGTCCGATCACGATCGGGCCTGCCCCGATGATCGCGATAGTCTTGATGTCGGTGCGTTTGGGCATTGATTGTTTGAAAGCGGGTCCGTGTGAACATGGAAAATCGGCCGGCCCCGAAAAGGAACAACCGGACCCGCGCTATTCGCGATGTCTAAAGGAGTCTTATAGCCGTCGCGCGCCTGCGGCGGCAAGGGGCGGCCCGGCAATGCTTTCGGCGTTTCTGCATTTGCCGTTATGGCGCCGGCCAATCTGGTGGCCTAAGGAGCGGGTTGTCTGTTGCCTATTATCAGGTTGATCTCGCCGACTGGTACCTGGGGGTTGACCAAAAGTTCGGCGCGCGCGGTGATTCCAAGCTGCTGAAGAACGCTGATTAGCGTTTCAACCGATGGCATGATTCGGCCGGCATCTGCTTCGCCTTCGTTCATCGCCACCATTACGCCAACCGGCGTAGGGCTAATGAATTGATGCTCAACTCGCTCGTGAGTCCCCTGATCCCAGCCGGCGGAAGCAAAAACGGTCTGAAAATCGCGAGCGAATATGTCGCCCTCGTCGTCGCCGATGATCGCAGTCGTGGTGATTTTTTGCCCTTTGAAGGCAGAAAGTGCCTTTACCAGAGTTTGCTGTTGATCGGACGATAGATGACGCGGGGCTTGTGGGGCCTCCAAAGAGGCGATTTTGCGTTCGAGTTGCATGTCGGTTTGGAAGAGTTGCTGCTGCAGTTCTGCTTCTTTGGTCTTGTGTCGCGCTTCAGAGTCGGCCACTTCCTTGCGCAACCGCTCGGTATTGGCCAATTCGGCGGTTGCGGTCAGGACATCCTTTCTGGCGCCGTATGTAAAGGCCAGTCCCTGACTCAACAGAAGCAGTGCCAGGACAATGATCCCGGTGATTTCCAGCCACGCATGAATGCGTGCGACCGATTCCAGCGAACTCCAACCAGGGAACGACGCCACGTTCTGACTTTCTAAATCGCTTGTCGCAGATCCAGCATATCGCCGGTAAAATTGGCGTGATTGAATGGTTGGCGCAAGAGTTTATGACAAATTATTCCCCGCACTGAGCCGGGGCATATCATTTGTTGCAAACGTGATTGAAAACTCCGAGGGGAAAGGGACGATGCATGGCTGATTCCGATCAACGTTTCGCAGCTATCGTTGCTGCGCTTACGGAGCAGCCGGATGTCGAGCAGTCGACTAAAAAAGGATTTGCGCAGTTCGGACTCAAGGTAGGGGATAAGCTGTTCGCAATGCATCTGCGAAAGGGCAGTCTTCTGCTTAAACTGCCTAAGGCGAGGGTCGACTGGTTAGCCGATTCAGGGGATGGCGAACGATTCGACCCGGGTCATGGTCGGGTTCTAAAGGAATGGATCGCCGTCAGGCCGGATGCGGTCGTCGATTGGTTTGATCTGGCCCGTGAGGCGCTGTCCTTCGTTCGCCAGTCCCCTTCCAGTATCGACTGAGCCGATTACACCGGTAGAAGCGCAATCGCCTTTTGCGCTCGCTCACCATGCCCGCGCTCCTCTTTGCCGTTTTGGCGGAACAGGCGAGCGGCTTCGTCATCACCTAAAGCTGCCGCCCAGCCCTCGTACAGTGCCTCACCGCCAATTTCCCCCTGAGTGATACCGTCGAGCATTTCTTTGGACACGACCAACCCTGCGGGCTTGGTATAGTACGGGTTCTCATCGGGACCAGGGATCGTGAAATCCACGTCAAATACCTGCTTAATCACTCTGACGACGCGGTGGGCATGGCCCATTTCTTCCTGCCCGTTTTTGGACAAAAGAGAGCGGATTTTCGCGGTTGGCGCCGCGTCGGTCAGGGCTGCGTAAAAGCCCTGTCCGGCTGCTTCCAACATAACCATCACTTTGAGGTCATTCAGAGTCGGCTTGGTCACCGTGAAGATATAGTTAGCTGCCTCGGCGGCGTTCTTGGGCATGTCGTCAGAGAGTTCGACCATGGTGGACATTTCCTGTTTGACGATTGGCGCACCAAGCGCAGGGCTTGCATGCTGGGCGTGGCTCTTAAGTCGCGTCAATAGCGAAGTTTCAAGATTGTTTGGCCATTGTATGTGCTAGTTCAGGGCTAACCGGTATCGGAAAATCGAGCAATTCTTGGGCCACGCTCTTACCCAGCGGATCGAAACGGAGGCTGGCGGTGCATCCACCGTCCAATGCACCATGCAGCAAGAAGTTTAAGGCCGAAATACCGGGCAGGTAATAGCAATCCACGCGTCCAGCCGCGCCATCGCGCAGAATATGGTTGTACCAGTCGCGGACAGCCTGCGGCTTCAGCGCCGCGGCGATGTAAGGCAGATAGTCGTGCCGCCGGGCGATTACAGCCACGTTGGCAATATCGCCCTTGTCTCCATTTCGAACCCAAGCCAGTGAAATCAGAGGCACCACTGCGTTTTGGACAATATCGGCAGGTTCGGAGACGGGCGCTATCGGGCGAACCATATCAGGCCGAAAACCGCCCTCAGTCGGTACTCTGATCGTCTCCGTCGCCCCATCGATCGTCAAGGTGGGGTTCAACTCGAATTTCGGTATCAGGAAAGAGAAGACCCGCGCCACCTCGGACATCGTGACGCCCAGCGTCATGCCCACATGTCCGGGCGCCATCGAAACTGAGCCGGTACCTTGCTCCCGAAACAGCAGGTTGATCGCTTCCTTGTCTTCGTGTTCGACGGCAATACGGCAAATCACCTCGCGAGAATCCTGGTGACGCGCCCGCGCGCCATATGAGGCTTCGGCCCCCATGATTTCGATGGCTGTTCGACGGAAATTGGCAATGTTGCGCCCACGCAGCATATTGCCCACCCGTTTCAGCACCTCGTCCGCTACGCGTTCCGCCTTTGCCTTGGCTTCGGGGCCGCGGATCGGGAAGGCCACCACCCCGCGCCAGCCGTCGTCATAGGTGGCGCAGGCTTTATAGAGGTCGCTCGGCGGCAGGCCTCGAGCACCAGATACCCGGACGCGGTCTTTCCCCAATTGCTCCAGAGTGATCCCAGTCATATCGGCGGTAACATCCGGCAATAGATAGCTCTGTGGGTCGCCGACCTCATACAGCAATTGCTCGGCTACAGTTCCGATCGAAACCAGCCCGCCCGTGTTCGGCGCCTTGGTGATGATCGCGCTGCCGTCGGCGTGACATTCGGCAATCGGATAGCCGATATTCGCCCAGTCGGGCACATCGCGCCAATCAGTGAACAGGCCGCCGGTCACCTGCGCCCCACATTCCAACAGATGCCCCAGGATGCTGCCGGCCGCGAGCCGATCGTAATCGTCCTGCGCCCAGCCGAATTCGTGCATAAGGGGTCCGAGTACGAGCGCGCTGTCGACAATTCTGCCGGTAATAACGACGTCCGCTCCACGTGCGAGCGCTGCGGCAATCGGCGCGGCGCCGAGATAAGCGTTAATGCCGGTCAGCTGACGATCGGGCCAGGCCTCGCCGGTGAACATCTCTCGA
>Ga0182030_10023265_pt1 | contig 11472 bp, 9 predicted proteins | sample 812S3MmetaG_FD_121299 | JGI IMG/M metagenome (GOLD analysis project Ga0182030, IMG submission 121299) | Permafrost microbial communities from Stordalen Mire, Sweden - 812S3M metaG (Illumina Assembly) | ecosystem: Environmental > Terrestrial > Soil > Wetlands > Permafrost | place: Sweden...
AATTTCACCCGGTAAGCCGCCAGGTCGAAGGGTTTTGGAAACGATGCATGCGCATCGACGGTGATGTCCGAGGCCGTCAAGCGGGCTGCGAGATCATAAGGGTGATCGGGGTCCAGATTGACGAGCGGGCCGCCGTGAATCTGGGCGTGAAACGGCTTGGCATTCAACGTTCCGCTGCATTTCAGCGTGAACCCGGCGCTCTGATTTCCGGCCTCGTCCGCGGCGTTCAACGAGCCGTCGAGCGAGAGCTTGCGAATTCGATCGATGATGCGCACGGTGCCGTCCTCGATCAGCAACCGGCGGATGGCCGGAATCTTGGCGGGCTTGGCGCTCGTCTTTGGCTTGCCGGAGGCATCGCCGAATTCCCAGCTCGCCCGGCCTTGCTGATCGCGCTCGAGATCGAGGCTCGGCCGGATCACTTCGATCCGAGGCAACACCAGCTGACCCCGAAGCAAGCGGCCGAGGCTCACGCTGACGGTGAGGCGGTCGGCATGGAACATCACGTCATGTTCGGCCCACGCCGGGTTCTTCATCGTCAGCCCGTCGATCTCGGCGCTCGGGTTCCAGGACCAGAGGTGAACCCCAAGATTGCCTGCAATCGTCGTCGGGCGGCCGGTTTTCTCGGAAATCATCCGCGCGAGCGTGGGCTTGAAGTAATTCCAGTCGAAGAACGCCAGGAAGAGCACGATCAAGAGCACCAGGGCGCCCAACCCCAAGCCGACCCATCGCGTCTTTCGGTGTGTGGCGAAATAGTCCCGCAACATGGGCGAAGGATGAGTCGGGGGTGGTCAGCGCGCTGTAGGAAAGGCGCTCCAAGGCTTGTCGGCGCGTCTCGAAGCGTCTTGGCGATTGATCGAAAGCATTGCAGCACCCAAGGTGCAACCGGTATGGTGCAGCGGGTGAATACCGAGCCAGCGCGCATTCCGAGCCCCGTCCCCGCGCACCGTTCGCCGGCCCGTTGGTCCATGTTGGCGGCGCTCGGGATCGTGTTCGGCGATCTGGGCACGAGCCCGCTCTATACGCTGCAAACGATCGTGCAGGCCATGGGCGGCAAATTCACGCACGGCGAGGCGCTCGGCATTTTGTCGCTGGTGATCTGGACCCTGATCATCACCATCTCGATCAAGTACTGCCTGTTCGTGATGCGCGCGGACAACCGGGGCGAGGGCGGCATTCTCGCGCTGATGTCATTGATCGGCGCCAACGGGTTCAATCCGGGCTTCAAGGTGCTGACGGCGATGGGGCTTCTGGGCGCCGCTCTGATCTACGGCGACGGGGTGATCACCCCGGCGATCTCGGTGCTGAGCGCGCTCGAGGGTGTCAACGTCGCAACCGATGTTTTCAAGCCCTACGTCATGCCCATGGCGGTGCTGGTCCTGGTCGTGCTGTTCACGACGCAACGGTTCGGCACCGAGAAGATCGGACGCGCGTTCGGTCCCATCATGCTCCTCTGGTTCCTGGTGATCGCGTTGCTCGGCGTGTCTGCCATCGTGCGCCACCCCGAAGTGCTCGCGGCGCTCGATCCGACCCATGCGGTGCGCTTCATGATGCATTCGGGCGGACACGGTCTGCTGGTGCTCGGCGGGGTGTTCCTCTGCATCACCGGCGGCGAGGCCTTGTACGCCGATATGGGCCATTTCGGCAGGGGACCCATCCGCCTGTCCTGGTACACCATCGCCTTGCCCGCGCTGCTGCTGAGCTACGCGGGGCAGACCGCATTCCTCATGGACAAGGGATCCGTGAGCGGCAATCCGTTCTTTTTGATCGCACCGTCCTGGGCGATCTATCCGCTCGTGGTGCTCGCGGCGGTGGCGACCGTGATCGCGAGTCAGGCGATCATCACCGGATCGTTCTCGATGACGCGCCAGGCGATGCAGTTGGGCTGGCTGCCGGGCGTCACCATCCGTCAGACCTCGGATCAGATGTATGGTCAGATTTACGTGCCGAGCGTCAACTGGTTGCTGATGGCGGCGACGCTCGGCACCACCATCGGATTTGGAAGCTCGGATCGGCTGGCGGGCGCCTATGGCACGGCGGTGGCGACGACCATGATGCTCACCACGGGGCTTCTGTACAAGGCGATGCGCGACGTATGGAAATGGCCGGCCGCCGCCGCGGTTCCGGTGATAGCGGTGTTCGGCGTGGTCGATGTGAGTTTCTTCTGCGCCAATCTTTTGAAGATCGCCGACGGCGGCTGGCTGCCGCTGACTTTTGCCGGTGTGCTGTTCGTGGTGATGGTGACGTGGCGGGCCGGCCTCGACGCCATCCACACGGCGCTGCTGCAAACACCGGAGACCGTACAGCAGTTCCTGTCCCAGTTGTCGGCGCACGAGATACCGCGCACCGAGGGAACCACGGTGTTTCTGACCCGCAGCAACCAACGGGTGTCGCGGCTCATCGTCGATCATGCCCATTACACCGGCGTGCTGCCGAAGAGAACCATCGCACTCAGCATCCGCTTCGAGAGCACCCCCCGGATCGTCGGCCCCAAATGCTCCGTGGTCGAGAAAATCGGGGAAGGCGTCTGGCTCATCTCGGCGCGCTTCGGGTTCTTCGAGATCCCGGATTTGAAGGCGGCGCTCAACAATGCCCAGGGCCTGGAAGCGCCCATCGATTTCGATCAAGCGTTGTTCGTGGCCGCCCGGGATCTGGTCGTCCCCAAGCCGCACGGCCGTTCCATGGCGGCCTGGCGGGTTGCCTTATTCGCTTTCCTGTATCGCAATTCCGCGAAGATCGTGGATCGGTTCAATCTCCCGCCGCACCGGGTGATTGAAGTCGGCAGGCAGATCGAGATCTAGCGCCGCTGCGGCCGGAGCGGCCGGCCAATCCCGCCGCAGCATGTCCCGCAGCACGCTGATCAAGCCCGCAATGATCAAGATGAAGAACGAACAGATCAGGATGAGCGAGAGCAGCAGATGCATGGGTGCGAGCCTGTCATCGCCCCGGCGGGTGACGCTGTAGGACAACGCCGGGTGGACGCGTCGGACGGCGCCGAAATTGGCGGCGATGGGCGCCCGCCGCACGACATCCGCGTGTGCGCAAAGTCATCTCGGCCGGGGCGGCAGGATCAGACCGGTTGCCGCTCCGAATCCGACGCGTGCCGCGCCGGATTTTTCGCACCACCCGCGCAGCGTCACGGTGTCGCCGTCCTGGAGAAATGCGCGGGTTTCCCGCGATCCTACGGCGATCGGGCGCTTACCGCCGCCGCTCAGTTCCAGCAACGAGCCCGCTTCACCCTCGGCCGGGCCGGACTGCGTACCGGTGCCGAGCAGATCGCCCGGCCGCAGGTTGCATCCATTGACCGTGTGGTGCGCGACCAGTTGAGCGACGGTCCAGTAGGAATGGCGGAAGCTCGTGGTGCAAAGCCGTTGCGGCGGTTCGCCGCCTGCGCGCATCGAAGAGGTCGCGAGATCGACTTCGAGGCGGATGTCGATTCCGCCGGCCGCGTCGATCGCGGATGATCGCAGGTACGACGGCAACACCGGATCATCGGGACCCCGCGCGTGGGGCGTGCGAAACGGGGCGAGCGCCTGCAGTGTCACGATCCAGGGCGAGATCGTGGTCGCGAAATTCTTTGCCAAGAACGGGCCCAGCGGCTGATATTCGAAGGCCTGGATATCGCGGGCCGACCAATCGTTCAACAGGCACAGTCCGAAGACATGAGTCTCGGCGTCCTCGATGGTGACGGGCGTGCCGAGGGGATTGCCGTTCCCGATGAAGACTCCGAGCTCGAGCTCGTAGTCCAGCCGAGCGCTCGGGGCGAACTCGGGTTCCGTGCGACCGGCCGGCAAGATCTGTCCCCACGGCCGGCGGATCTCCAGCCCGGACAGGCCGATCGAGGAGCTGCGCCCGTGATAGCCGATGGGCAGCCATTTGTAGTTGGGGAGCAGCGGATTGTCGGGCCGGAACAGGCGGCCCACGGCGGTCGCATGATGGATGGAGGAGTAGAAATCGGTGAAATCGCCGATGACCGCGGGGAGCGCGTATTCCACCCGCGACTCAAGCACGAGGCAGCGTTCAAAGGCCGCCCGTCGATCCGATCCCTCCAGCAAGCCGTCGAATACGGCGTTGCGAAGCGCGCGCCAGGCGGCGGGACCGAGCTCCATCAAACCGTTCAGCACCGGCCCGGCCGCGCTCAGGACGGCGGCGCGGGCGTCGGGGTCCCATCCCCCCGCCTCGCCGCTCAGAAGGCGCAGATCCAGCACCTGATCCCCGATCGCGATACCGCCGCGGAACGGCTCATCGGAGCCTCGTCGGCGAAATACGGCGAACGGCAAATTTTGAATGGGAAAATCGCTCTGCGGGACGTTCGCGGCGCCCACCCAGCTTTTCTTTTGCGGATCGTTGGTCGAATCGAGCGGCATGGGTGGGCGGCGCTCAGGGGCGGGTGGGATCGAAATGCTTCTTCAGGTCCCGCCAGCAGCCGGCGTAGTCCCTCTGCAAGGGCGGCCGCCCCTCGAGCGCATGGCGCGTGGGTTTGATCACGCGGCGGCTCTCGAACATGAAGGCCATCGTGTCCTTGATGTGCACGGGGACGGCAGTGTCCGCCGCGCTGGCGCGATCGAAGGTCGCCGCGTCGGGCCCGTGCCCGCTCATGCAGTTGTGAAGTGAGGCCCCACCGGGGACGAAGCCGCTCGCCTTGGCGTCGTACACCCCCGCGATCAGCCCCATGTACTCGTTCGCGACATTGCGGTGGAACCAAGGCGGCCTGAACGTGTGCTCCATGACCAGCCAGCGCGGCGGGAACACCACGAAATCGATGTTGCTGGTGCCAGCGGTGTCGCTGGGCGAATGCAGCACCAGAAAAATGGACGGGTCGGGATGATCGTAGGAAATCGAGCCGATGGCGTTGAATCGCCGCAGATCGTATTTGTACGGCAGGTTGTTGCCGTGCCAGGCGACCACGTCGAGGGGCGAGTGGTCCAGGGGCGCCGTCCACATCCGCCCGAGAAATTTGGCGATCAGCTCATGCGGGCCGTCGTTGTCCTCGTAGCGCGCGCACGGCGTCAAGAAATCCCTGGGATTGGCGAGCCCATTCGAGCCGATCGGCCCGAGGTCGGGAAGCTTGAATGGGGCGCCGAAATTCTCGCACACGTAGCCGCGGATTGCGTGAGCGCTGGTGGTGACGCGAAAGCGCAGGCCTCGCGGAATCACGGCGATCTCCTGAGGCTCGAGCTCGATGCGTCCGAGCTCGGTGTCGAGGTGGAGCGCACCCTGCTCGGGAACGATCAAGAGCTCGCCGTCCGCGCTGTAGAAAAACCGGTCGATCATCGAGCGATTGGCCGCATAGAGGTAGATGCCACAGCCCGAATGCTCCTCCGCCGAGCCGTTGCCGGCGACCGGCAGCAGGCCTTCGACGAAATCCGTCGGATCGACGGGCAGGGGCAGAGGATCCCAGCGCAGCGGGTCGGGCGCAAGCGGCTGTGCATCGCCTTGCCCGGCGAATACATCGCGCTCGAGGGGCGCGAACGCGCCACACGCGACCGCGGGGCGGATCCGGTAGAGCCAGCTGCGTCGATTGGCGGCCCGCGGCGCCGTAAAGGCGGTGCCGGAAAATTGCTCCGCGTAAAGTCCGTAGGGGCAGCGCTGCGGCGAATTCCTGCCCACCGGCAGCGCGCCCGGAAGCGACTCGCTCGAATGCTCGTTGCCGAAGCCGCTGAGGTAACCGCTGGTGGTATCGGTGCTCATCGAGCCCCCTATCGAATCCTCGCGCCCTGACGGAGAAGCTCGGCTTGCACCCGGCCCACGTCCAGACGATCGAAGGGCTGACCCGTTTGGAGCGAGATCGCCGCCGCGGTCCCCGCGCCCTGCCCGGACACGGCGCAGCACATCATGTTACGCACCGCGGCGTGCGATACCTTGTCGCCGCCGATACAGCGCCCGGCAACCAGCAGTCCGGACACCCCCTTGGGTAACAGCGATCGATAGGGCACGTGAAAATATCGGCCGGTCGTCGGCAGGATCAAAATGCCGTAGCCGTCGATGAATTCCGGAAAGATGCCGATCGAATCGTCGAAGCGGGCTTGTTCGCGAACGTCCGCACCCGTCATGTTGTACACGGCGTCTATTTTGCGCGTGTCGCGGACGCCCAGGGTCATGCCGAAATTGCGCAATTTCGCGTTCTCGCATCCGGGCATGAAGGCCTTGAGCGCCGTGATCGCCATCATGGCCTGGTGGCGGCCTTGAATCTCGCCGATCGTGAGATCCTTGGGATCGGTTCCGTCGCAATTCGGCAAATGGACCAGATTGAGGTAGGTGAGATCGCCTTGATCGGACACCGCGCCCCAGGTGCCGGCTATCGTGGTGAGGTTGGCCGGGATGAGGCCGGCGGCCACCGCCTGTTTGAACGGCTTGCGCATGAAGGGGGAGAACAGCTCGTCCTCTTTCCCGGACGTCTCGATGTCCCACTCGCCATTGCCGGTCCAGTCCTTGTAGGTCTGCGGGTCGGCCTTCACCTGTTCGATGAAGCGCTGTTTGTTGACGCCGCTCATGGAGAACATCACCGAGGTCGCCATCATCTGCTCGCGCGGGGTCTTGTGGGTCGGCGCACCGGCGCGCATCGCCACATCCGCATCCCCGGTCGCATCCACCACGCGCTTCGCGAGGATCGCCTCGCGCCCGGCTTTGCTTTCCGTGATCACACCGACAATCGCGCCGTCCCGAACGATCGGAGCGACGACCAGGCGATGCAGCATGGGCTCGATCTTGGCTTCCTGCACCAGGACGTCGGCGACGTATTTGAACATCTCGCCGTCGAGCGCATAGCTCGTCGACTGAGGCTCGGGCATCGCGGCCCCCATCGTCCTGGCCCGCTGCTCGAACTCGATGCCGATGCCTTCGCTATCCACGGTTTCGGGATGCCGGTACCAGGCGAGACCTTCGACCCCCACTTGCGTGATATTGCCGCCGAAGCAGCCGTAGCGATCCATCAGCACGGTCGCCGCGCCAGCGCGGGCGGAGGCCAGGGCGGCCGCGAGGCCCGCAGGTCCGCTGCCGACCACCAAAACGTCGGTTTCGGCCACCACATCGATGTTGCGGGCCGCTTCGTTGATCTGTTTCACGCCGATATTCTAACCCGGCGCAGGTTGCCGGTGCGTTACGTCGGAAGCGCCATGGGCGCGCGCGCGTGCCGGGCGGGCTTGCGCCGGGCAGGCGTCGGATTGGGGACTCAAAAAATCCAGCAGTTGCCGGCCGTGCGCCGAATTCTCGGCAATCACCTTCAAGGTGGCCAAGGCGGGCGTTGCCAGCACGACCCCGGCGATGCCCCAGAAAAAGCCGCCGAACCATAGTGCGAGGAACACCAACATGGGATTCGATCTTGCGCCTGGCGGGCGTCGCGCTCGCGCGAATGTGATCGAACAGGTATTCGTGCGTTTTCGGCTGCTGCGTCATTGTTATTCGTCCGCTGTGGCAGGCGCGAATAATTTGAATCACTTCGACACATTGCGGTAGCGCACCGCGGGCCGAGCGCGCGTAGGAGGCAGCCGACGATCAAACGCCGGCGCGGCCCACTGGCGCTGCGCCGCCTCGCGCTGGACATAATATCCGGGGGAAGGCGCAGTGACGACGCAGCGTTACTGGCTGCGGCCCATCCTCTTGATCAGCCGGTAGGTGAACTCGACGCTTTCGTCGAATGCCTGAACACCCACCCGCTCGTCGCGGCCGTGCGCGCGATTCTCATCGATGTCGATCCAAATGCCGCTCACGTCGTAGCTCGGAATGCCGGCATTGCGCGTCTGACGGTCGTCCGAGAATCCCGTTGCCATGGTGGGTACGAGCGGCACGCCCGGCCACATCGAGTGGGCGACCGCGGCGACCTTGTCCATGATGGCGGGCGTCGGCGGGGATTCGGGGCTGACAATGGGCGGCGCGTCCATGATCACGGAGATGCCGGGGTCCTGGAGGGTGTCGATGAGCCGGCGCTTCACGGTCTCGGCGTTGTCGCCGGGCATCATACGGCACTGAACGGTCGCCTTTGCCCGCTGAGGCAGCGCATTCTCGGCGTGCCCACCGGAGATCAGCGTGGCCACGCAGGTGGTGCGCAGCTGTGCGTTTTGGCGCACGTTGCGGCTGAGGCGCTCGGCGGCGGCCGGGTCCGATGGATCCTGCGATACCGCGAGCATGTCGGCGCTGTCGGGACCGGGCTCGAGCGTCGCAAAGCTCTTGAAGCTGGCACGGGTGGTGGCCGTCAACATCACCGGAAACCGGTAGGTCTCCAGACGCAGGAGGCCGTGGGCCAGGTGGTAGATGGCGTTGTCGGGGCCCGGAAGCGAGCCATGGCCCCCCGGGCTCGTCGTCTGCAAGGTGTAGGTGACGTAGGTTTTCTCGCTGGTGCCCACTTCGAAATACGCGCGCTTGCCTTGCTTGAGGTCGCCGCCGCCGCCATCGAGATTGATGGCCAACGAGGCATCGATCAGGTCCCGATGCTGGTTCAGCAGGAAGGCAGGTCCGTTCGAATCGCCGCCGGCCTCTTCATCCGCCGTGAAGGCGAAAATCAGGTCGTGCTCCGGTACGTAATGCTCCCTTTTCAACCGGATCAGCGATTCGGCGAGCGCCGCATCGCCATCCTTCATGTCGATGGTGCCGCGTCCGTAGAACCAGTCGTCCTTCTGCGTGAGCTTGAATGGATCGACCGACCAGTCGGCCGGGTTGGCATCCACCACATCGAGGTGTCCCATGAAGAGCACGGCGGGCTTGGGATGGCGCCCCCGGTAGCGCACCACGAGGCTTGCCTTGGCCGGGCGATCGGGCGGAGCGATGAGCACGAGGTCCGATCCCGAAAAGCCGGCGTCCGCGAGCCAGGTCCGAATGGCCGTCGCCGCGGCGGTCGAGCCGTGGGCGTGCGTGGTATCGATCTCGACCAATCCCTTGAGCATGTCGCGCGCGAGAGCCAGGTCCGCGGGGGGCGGCACGATTGCGTCGGCAACGCAGGGATTCGGGCGGACGCAGGCCAGGGCGAGTGCGGCGGCGATCAGGTAAGCTTTGTGCATGGTCGGCGCAAGTTTGCCATGAATACGACGAGACTCGAAGCATTCAGCGACGGCGTGATCGCCATCATCATCACCATCATGGTGCTCGAGCTCAAGGTGCCGCACGGGGAAAACCTCGCGGCGCTCGCTCCGGTGGTGCCGGTATTCCTCAGCTACGTGCTCAGCTTTGTCTACGTCGGCATCTACTGGAACAACCACCACCACATGCTGCACGCGAGCAAGCAGGTCACAGGCGGGATCTTGTGGGCCAACCTGCACCTGTTGTTCTGGCTGTCCCTGTTTCCGTTCGCGACCGCCTGGATGGGCGAAAACTACCACGCGATGCTGCCGAGCGCGGCTTACGGCGCCGTGCTGCTGGTCGCGGCGCTCGCGTATGTGATCCTGCAGCAAGCAATCATTGCGGCGCAGGGCCCGGGCTCGCTGCTGAAACAGGCGGTGGGCGGCGATTGGAAAGGCAAGCTCTCGCCGGTGCTTTATGCGCTCGGAATCGCGGCCTCGTTCCGGTCGCCGCCGGTCGCGCAGACCCTCTACGCGCTGGTCGCGGTGATGTGGCTGGTGCCGGATCGACGCATCGAGCACGTGCTGGAGGCCGGGGAAAATTGAATCCTGATTTTCCAGTACAATATGCGCCCGCTCGCGAAACGGCGCATGATTTTCAGAGATCGAAAATGGCGAAGGCAACCTTTCATTGGGACGATCCGCTGCTGCTCGACGGGCAGCTTACCTCCGACGAGAAGATGCTGAGGGACGCAGCGCGGGATTATGCCGAGGGCCGGCTGGCGCCGCGGGTTCTCGAGGCATTTCGCCATGAGCAGACCGATCCCGAGATTTTCCGCGAGATGGGAAGCCTCGGGCTCCTGGGCGCGACCATCCCGGAGGAATTCGGCGGGGGCGGCCTCAACTACGTGAGCTATGGATTGATCGCCCGGGAAGTCGAGCGTGTCGACTCCGGTTTCCGGTCGATGATGAGCGTGCAATCCTCGCTGGTCATGCTGCCGATCTACGTGTTTGGAAGCGAGGATCAGAAGCGCCGCTATCTGCCGGCGCTCGCCCGCGGCGACTCCATCGGCTGCTTCGGCCTCACGGAGCCCAACCATGGATCCGATCCCGGCAGCATGGTCACCCGCGCACGCGCCGCGAGCGGCGGTTTCCGGCTATCGGGTGCCAAGACCTGGATCACGAACAGCCCGCTCGCGGACGTTTTCGTCGTCTGGGCGAAGACCGAGGATGAAGTGATCCGGGGCTTCATCCTGGAGAAGAGCTTCCAAGGCCTGTCGGCGCCGGCGCTGCACGGCAAGGTGGGACTGCGTGCCTCCACCACGGGGCAGATCCTGATGGATGAGGTGTTCGTCCCGCAGGAGAATCTGCTGCCGGGCGTCAGCGGTCTGAAGGGGCCGTTCACCTGTCTCGATTCCGCGCGCTACGGCATCGCATGGGGGGCGCTCGGCGCCGCGGAGAGCTGCTGGCACACGGCGCGCGACTACGTGATCGGGCGCAAGCAATTCGGCCGCCCGCTCGCCGCCAACCAGCTCATCCAAAAGAAGCTCGCCGACATGCAAACCGAGATATCGCTGGGACTGCAGGGGTGCCTGCGGCTGGGACGCATGAAGGACGAGGGCACCGCTGCGGTGGAGATCACCTCCATGTTGAAGCGCAACTCCTGCGGCAAGGCGCTCGATGTCGCGCGGGCGGCGCGCGACATGCTCGGCGGCAACGGCATTTCCGATGAATATGGCGTGATTCGCCATCTGGTGAATCTCGAGGTGGTGAACACCTACGAGGGCACCCACGACATCCACGCGCTCATCCTGGGCAGGGCGCAGACCGGCATCCAGGCTTTTTCCTGAGAGAGTCATGAAAGCACGCGTGTTGGGAAGCCAAGGCCTGAAGGTCTCCGAGATCGGTCTCGGCTGCATGGGGTTGTCGGATTTCTATTCGACCAGCGGGGCGACCGAGGATGAGGCCATATCGCTGATACATCTTGCGCTCGATCTGGGCGTCAATTTTCTCGATACCTCCGATGCGTATGGTCCGCACACCAACGAGATCACGGTGGGCAAGGCCCTGAAAGGACGGCGCGACGGCGTCGTGCTCGCGACCAAGTTCGGGATCGTGCGCCAGCCCGGATCGCAGGTCCGGGGAATCGACGGGCGCCCCGAGTACGTGCGTTCGGCCTGCGACGCCTCGCTCGCGAGGCTCGGGGTGGACGTGATCGATCTCTACTACCAGCATCGCGTCGATCCGAACACGCCCATCGAGGAGACCGTGGGCGCCATGGCGGAGCTGGTGAAGCGGGGCAAGGTGCGCTACCTGGGCCTGTCGGAAGCCGCGCCGGCGACCCTACGGCGCGCGCACAAGATCCATCCCATCAGCGCGCTGCAGACCGAGTATTCGCTGTGGAGCCGCGAGCCGGAGGACGAGATCATTCCGACCCTGCGCGAGCTCGACATCGGGTTCGTGCCCTACAGCCCTCTCGGCCGCG
>Ga0182030_10023269_pt1 | contig 11471 bp, 10 predicted proteins | sample 812S3MmetaG_FD_121299 | JGI IMG/M metagenome (GOLD analysis project Ga0182030, IMG submission 121299) | Permafrost microbial communities from Stordalen Mire, Sweden - 812S3M metaG (Illumina Assembly) | ecosystem: Environmental > Terrestrial > Soil > Wetlands > Permafrost | place: Sweden...
AGCGCAGGAAGCCGCGCTCGCCGGGGAGTTGGACGATGGGTTCGGCGCGGTCGAGCACAAGCGCCTGGCGGGCGTAGAGTTCCAGGAAATCGATGGCCTCGGCGGTGTCGGCCTCGGCTTCGTCGTAGTTCTTGCCGACTTCGAGCACCAGCCAGGCGTTGAATTCGAACTTGCGGCGGCGCAGGATGTCGGCGGTGCGAAACAGTACACCGGTGCGCTCCGCAACCGAAGCGTACTGCCACTTTTCGAAGGCAGCGAGCGCCGCCTGCATGGCGGGCTCGACGTGTTCGAGCCCAGCCTTCTGATGGATGCCGACGACTTCGGAGGGATTGGCCGGGTTGATGGAGACAATTTTGTCTTTGGTGCGGATGGGTTCGCCGCCGATGACCAGGTCGTATTCGCGGCCCAGTTGGGCGCGAACGTATGCAATTGCGTCGCGCATGCCGCGGAGGTTCTGGGGCTGGCGGTAATCGGTGATGGGCTCGTTGACGAACGGGCCTGGGGTGGTCAGAGTGGTTGCCATGATGTCGTAAACCAGTATTATAACGTAGCGGAATTTAAAGGCCAGACGGGTCTGAAACGAGCGATCTGGTCTAGTACTCCCTGCCCCGTACCCAGGCAGTACAAGCGGCGCGAATTGGTCCTTATGACGCGGCGGGTATCCATGGGATAACTGGCACATGGATTATAGAGCCATGCAGCTCGCCTGTTATTGCGGACAGGCGCCGGAACGGATTCTGGAAATCGGTTTCACCAGCGACCGCAACATGGTGGTGCACTTCTGGTGCTCCACGTGCAGCCGCGTGCTGTTCATTTCCCGGTCCCTGGACGCGTGCGAGCAGGCGTGTCCGCCGGCGGACGTGGAGGCGGACACCCGGTCGAAGGCGGAAGATGCACGCTTTCTGCAGAGCCTTGGCATCGCGGTAGCCGATTAGGTCCGCGCAGCCGCATGCGGCGACGCCCTGGCCGCCGGGCTTCACGTTACCATGGAGCTGACCATGGCATTCCAGTGGCTTCAGATGCGGATTCAGGAAGAGAGAGAGCGGCGGGAGCGCCAGGCGAAGAACCTGGAACGGCTGCCGGGCGCCATGCGGGATCTCCACGGCCACCTGGCCGAGTGCATTCAAGGCTACACCGCGAGCTTCGGCGCAAGTTCGGCGGAAATCGTGCTACTGCCGGACCGGATCAAGGTGACGGTACGGGAAGAGCGCGACGGCAAGTGGCAGCCGATGTGCAAAGTCGAGGTAATCTGCGTACCGGAGATGCCGGGGTTCCGGGTGGAACGCGGGGAGTACTCGATGGCGGTGGAAGTGGGACTGCTGCCCAGCGATAAGCTTTTTTACCGCGATCGCGAGCAGGACAAATACCTGACCATGGAAGATTTCACGCGGCGCATACTGGATCGGGCTCTGTTCCCGGCGCTGAAAGAGCAGTAGGCAAGCGGCGGGTCCAGGGGGACCCGCGCGGACCCGGGGGTCCGCCCCACCAGGCTGCGCCGTGTGCCAATCTGAAATCATGCGTTGGATGGGTGCGCTCCTGATGTTGCCGCTGGCGCTGGCGGCCCAAACCAAATCCGAAGACTCATGCTCGATCGGCGGCCAGGTAACGAATGCGGCCACCGGGGAACCGGTACGGCGGGCGTTGGTGTACTTGCGGCGGACCGACATGTCGCCCGGCGTCACCACAATCCAGGTGACGAACACGGTCACCACGGATGCCGCGGGGCGGTTCGCCCTGACGGGAATCGCGCCGGGAAAGTACCGGCTCTCGGCGGAACGCAGCGGGTTCATCGTCACGCAATATGGCGCGCGGGGACCGGGGAAGGTGGGCGCCATGCTCACGCTGGAGGCGGGGCAGAAATCGAGCGGCCTGGACATGCGCCTGACGCCGCACGGGGTGATCGCGGGGCGCGTGCTGGACGAGGAGGGCGAGCCGGCGAGCGGCGTGGACATACAGGTGATGCGGCAGCAGTATATGAACGGCCGCAAACAGATGGCGCGGGCAAATGGAGCGTCCACCAACGATTTGGGCGAGTACCGCGCATTCGGCCTGCCACCCGGACGCTACTACGTGAGCGCCACCGCCCGTGCCAATGCGATGCAGCCGCAGAGCGACGAGGAGTATGTGACCACGTGGTTTCCGCGCACCGCGGAGGCGGCCGCGGCGGCGGCCATCGACGTAGCGCCGGGCGCGCAAGTGCGCAACATCGATATCCAACTGGGGAAGATGCATACGGTGACGGTGAGCGGGCGGGTGACGAGCGAGATCCGCCTGCCGGGCGTCGGGGAGAACGTATCGCGGACGAATCTGAACGTCCAGCTCTCGGCGCGCAATACGACGATGGTGGGGGGCGGCTTCACGCGCGGCGCCACGGTGAGCCCGCAGGGGACGTTCGAGTTCCGCGGCGTAACGCCGGGCGCGTACTACGTGGTGGGCATGGCGATGACGGCGGGGAAGAATTTCACCGCGCGAACGGCGGTTCAGGTGGGCGGAAGCAACCTGGAAGGGATTTTGCTGACCATCCGCGGCGGCGTGGGGGTGAGCGGGCGGGTGCGGGTGGAGGGCGAATCCACGCAGGGCATCGCCCAGGTGCGTGTGACGCTGCAACCGGCGGAAGCCGGCGGCGTCGTGTTCGGCCCCATGCCCACGCAACAGGTGAAGGAGGATGGCAACTTTCAGATGGACGACGTCGGGGGCGATCATTACACGGTTTCCCTGAGCGGCTTGCCTGACGGCTTCTACGTCAAGAGCATGCGTTCCGGCAACCTGGATGTGCTGCTGGGCGGGCTGGAAGTGGCCGATGCGTCTCCGGCGCCGCTGGACATCGTGCTCAGCCCCAACGCGGGGCAGGTCACCGGCACCGTGCTGGACCCCAACACGCAGAAGGCGGCGCCCGCCGTGATGGTGGTGCTGATTCCGCAGGAGAAGGAGCGGCGCGATCGCGAGGGGTTCTACCGGACCATCACCAGCGATCTGAGCGGCCAGTTTACGTTCAAGGGCGTGGCACCGGGCGAATATCGCGTTTACGCCTGGGAAGAGGCGGAGTATGGCTCGTGGATGGACCCGGACTTTCTGAAGCCCGTGGAAAGCCGGGGCGAAGCGGTGAGCGTCTCCGAGAGCGGCCGGCAGGCGGTGCAGGTGAACGTGATTCCGGCGGACTCGCAATAGGGGGAATTGGCAGGCGGAAGCGCCTGTCCCACCCGTGGCGTGTGATATGCTCAGGTTTCCCTTTTTGTAAAATCCGTGGAAAAGCAGAGGTCCACCGTTGAAACTCGCTGTAGTCGATTACGCGATACTCGCCATCTATTTCGGCTTCGTCCTCGGTATCGGCTGGAGGCTCAAGAGTAAGATCTCCACCAGCGGGGATTTCCTTACGTCCGGCCGTTCGGTGCCCGTATGGATCACCAGCCTGGCCTTCCTGTCGGCCAATCTCGGCGCTCAGGAACTGGTGGGCATGAGCGGGCAAGGGGCGAAGTATGGCATCATGACGGCCCACTTCTATTGGGTGGGCGCGATTCCGGCGATGATTTTCGTCGGGCTTTTCATGATGCCGTTTTACTGGGCCAGCCGGGCACGCAGCGTACCGGAGTATCTCAAGCTCCGCTTCGACGAAAAGACGCGGGCGCTGAACGCACTGGCGTTCGCCGTGATGACGGTGTTCTCGTCGGGGATTTCGATGTACGCGCTGGGCCTTCTGCTGCACCTGATTCTGGGCTGGAGTTTCACCACCAGCGTGCTCTGTTCCGCCGCAATCGTTCTGGCGTATACCTTCCTGGGCGGCCTGACCAGCGCGATTTATAACGAAGTTTTGCAATTCTTCCTGATCGTCATGGGATTCTCGCCGCTGGCCATTATGGCGGTGATGAAGGCGGGCGGATGGAGCGGGATGGCGGCGCGGTTAAAGACCATGACGCTGCCCAACGGCATGAACGGCGACGTCATGACCCACAGTTGGAAGTATATTGCGCACACCAACCAGAACCCCATGGGCATCGAGATTTTCGGCCTGGTGGCCGGACTGGGCTTCGTGTTGTCGTTCGGCTACTGGTGCACCAACTTCCTGGTGATCCAACGCGCCATGGCGGCGAACTCGGCATCGGCGGCGCGGCGCACGCCGGTGATTGCGGCTTTGCCGAAGATGCTGTTGCCGTTCATCATCATCGTGCCCGGCATCGCGGCGCTGGCGCTCTCCCAAATGGCGCTGGGGTACGTGCTGCCCATGAAGGACGCCCTCACGCCGGATTACGACCAGGTGCTGACCACCCTGATGGCCAAGTTTTACCCGGCGGGCATGTTGGGCATCGGGCTGACCGGGCTGATGGCATCCTTCATGAGCGGCATGGCGGGCAACGTGACCGCCTTCAACACCGTCTTCACCTACGACATCTATCAGGCCTACATCCGGCCCGGCAAAGCCGACCATCATTACCTCACCGTGGCAAAGGTCACCACGGTGGCGGGCGTGGCGCTCTCCATCTGTTGCGCCTACGTGGCGCAGCATTACAACAGCATCATGGACCTGCTGCAACTGGTGTTCGGCTTCGTCAACGCCCCGCTCTTCGGCACCTTCGTGCTGGGCATGTTCTGGAAGCGGACTACCGGTCACGGCGCCTTCTCGGGCCTGTTGAGCGGCATGCTGGCGGCGGCCGCTACGCACGGCTGCACGATGGCCGAAGGAAAAGGCGGCTGGATTGTCACGCTGCACACGTTCCCCTCCACCATGGCGCAGAATTTCTGGGTCGCCATCGTGGCCTTTACCGTTTGTACGGCGGTGACCATCGTGGTCAGCCTGGCCTCTAAGCCGCGGCCGGAATCCGAACTTACCGGCCTGGTGTACGGTTTCACCGAATTGAAACACGACGAGGGCGTGGCCTGGTACAAGCGTCCGGTGCCGCTGGCCATCGCGATCGGCGCGGTGGCTCTATTCCTTAATTTCTGGTTCGCCTAATATGCTGGATCTCAGAGTGCCTACGGGCTTTTACTTTTCCATAGTCGGGGTGATCCTGGTGGCTATGGGCGTTTTCGCGCCGTCGGAACGGGCGGCGTTGACGGATTCCAATGTGAATCTATATTGCGGGCTGGTCATGCTGGCATTCGGCCTCGGGATGCTGGGTCTGAGCAGGCTGTCGAAACACGAGGACTCATGATCGACGCATTCCGCAAGCAGTTCGGCCCCACACAGCAGCCTCGTGTGTTCCGGGCGCCCGGCCGGGTCAATCTGATCGGCGAGCACACCGATTACAGTCTCGGCTTTGTCCTGCCGGTGGCCTTGGACCTGGCCACATATATCGCCGCGGCGCCGTCGGGCGACGGCAAATTGCGCCTCTATTCGGAAAATAACCAGGAATTGCGCGAATTCGACGCGTCGGGCCTGGGCTCCGTGAAGCCAACGCACGAGTGGACGGACTACGCCATCGGGGTGGCGCGGGAACTGGTGCGCGCCGGCGTACCGGTGGAGGGCGCCAATCTGCTGATCCGCAGCACGGTGCCGTACGGCTCGGGCCTGAGTTCCTCGGCGGCGCTGGAGGTTTCCGCCGCCCTGGCGCTACTCGCCGGGCGAGAGTTCGACCCGCTGGATCTGGCCAAGCTCTGCCAGCGCGCCGAGCGCGATTTCGTGGGCATGCCGTGCGGCATCATGGACCAGTACATCTCGGTGTTCGGGCGCGCCCATTCGGCGGTGGAAATCGATTGCCGCAGCCTGGGGCACCGCCTGGTGAAACTGCCCGACGCTATCACCTTCATCGCCGTGAATACCATGGTGAAACATGCGCTATCGGGGTCGGCGTACCACGACCGGGTGAGGGAGTGCGCGCTCGCGGTGGAAGGCATCGCGGCGGTCTACCCCGAGGTGCGGACGCTGCGCGACGTCTCGGAGGAGCAGTTCGAGAGCGTGGCTGCGCGGTTGCCGGAAGTGGTGGCGCGGCGCGCGCGCCATGTGGTCACCGAAGATGCGCGGGTCAACCGTTTCACGGAAGCCAGCGCGCGCGGCGACGTGGCCGGCATGGGGAAGCTGATGGTGGAATCGCACCGCAGCCTGCGGGACGATTACGAAGTGAGCTGCGCGGAATTGGATTTCCTGGTGGATGCCGCGCTCGGTCTCGATGGCGTCTACGGGTCGCGCATGACGGGCGGCGGATTCGGCGGATGTACGGTAACGCTACTGCGCGCGGAGGCCGCGGCGAGTTTCCGCGCCGGCATCGCGCAAGCCTACCAACGGCAGTGGGGCGTGACGCCGGGGATTTATTCGTGCGAGCCTTCCGAAGGCGCGGGCGAAGTGAAGAAACTTGAGACAATCCCCGCGCTCGCCTGACTAGATAGCAAAGATAAAGAGAATGTCCTCCATGCCGGGGCAATCTTGTGGAACAGAACGCCCCGGCCGTGGGACAGTTTTGTGTGTTCCTTAGTCCTGTCTACGGTAGTGGGCCGGCAACCCTTCCGGCCCCACAAATCTTATTGAGCGCCCGCGGTCTTCGCCCGCGCATACATCTTAAGGGTCGTTCATAAATAGCTTGGCCAACCCTACTCCTCCCGTAGCGCTTCGTTCACGTCCAGGCCGGCCGCGCGCGCGGCCGGCACGCCGCACGCAATCCCGGCCACCAGAAAGAAGGCCAGGGCGGCCAGCGCGAAGGTGGGCAGGTCGGTGGCGTGGACTCCGACCAGCATGCCGGCCATCACGCGCGTCAATCCGAGGGCAGCGAGCAAGCCGATCGCCAGACCCAGCGCGGTGAGACGCAGTCCGTGGCCGACCACCAGTTTGAAGACGCCGGCCGGCGCCGCGCCGAGGGCCATGCGGACGCCGATCTCCGCGGTGCGCTGCCGCACGGCGCTGGCCAGCACCCCATAGAGCCCGACGCCGGCCAGCAATACGGCGATGGCGGCGAAGATGCCGATGAGGAGCAGCGAAAAGCGCGTTCCGGCCTGGTCCCGATCCACCAGCTCTTCCATGGGCAGCATCCTGGAGATCACCATTTGGCGATCGGCCCCGGCGATCGCGGCGCGCACCGCGGCGGCGTATTTCGCCGGATCGCCGGCCACGCGGAGCATCCAGTAGCGCGACACCCCAATCCCCAGGAATCCGTCGGAAAAGTAGATGGTTTCCCGGCCCGGATCGCTCAGCGAGGACAGCCGCTGGTGCGCCACCACGCCGATCACCTCGGCCCACGGCGAATCCGGAAAGGGTATGAGGATGCGCTTGCCCACGGCGGATTGGTTGGGGAAGGCCTTGGCGGCGAGGAACTGGTCGATGACCACCACGTTGTGGCCGGGCGCGTTATCGGCCTCGGTGAAGGTGCGCCCCGCCAGGAGCGGCGTGCGGAGGGTTTCGAAATAGCCGGGCAGCACCTGCTGAAAATCGGCGCCTTCGGAGCTTGCCGGGGTGGGCCGCGGCTGGGCGGCAGCGGAGTTCCCGGGACGGGAACCGCCGCCGAGCGGAACAGCCAGAGCTTCGCTGACACTCTCCACACCCGGCAGGGCGCGCAGCCGGTCGCGGATTTCGCGCAGCAGTTCCAGGCGGCCCTGCTGCCGGGTCAGGGACCACTCGCGGGTGGCGAAAAAGGTCAGCAGGCCGCGGGGATCGTAACCGGGATTGACGCGGCGCAGCTCCACGAAACTCCGCAACATCAGGCCCGACCCGATAAGCAGGACAAACGAGAGCGCGACCTCGGCGACCACCACGATGTTGCGCAGCCGGCGGCCCACCGCCAATCCCGCGGTCCGGCCGCCGTGCAGCACCTGGTTGACATCGGGCCGCGCGGCGCGCATAGCCGGCAGCACGCCGAAGAGGGCGACGGAGGCCAACCCCCCCGCCGCCGCAAAGCCGAGGACGCGCCAATCGATGGCGGTGGACGCAATGCGCGGCAGGGTCGCCGGGGCAAAGCCCAGCAGCAGGTGGATACCGAGCCAGGCGAAGAGCACACCGAGCAGGGTGCCCAGCGCCGCCAGCAGCAGCGACTCCGCCAGCATCTGGGAGACCAGCCGCCGCCAGCTTCCACCGAGGGCGGCGCGCACCGCCAGCTCCCGTTCGCGCAGCGATGCCCGCACCAATAGGAGGTTCGCCACATTGGCGCAGGCGATGAGCAAAAGAAAGACGACCGCACCCATCAGCGCGAGAATGGCGGGACGGACTTCCTGCACCAGGAACTGGCGCATGGGCTCGAGCCGCAGGGCCGCGGCCGGGTCGAAAGAATTCTTCCGCACTTCGGGGGCGAGCGCATCGAGCTGGGCTTGCGCCCGCGTCAGCGTGACACCGCTTTTCAAACGGCCGACCGCCCCCACCGTCAGCAGATTGCGATGGGCAGCGTCGTAACCGATGTTGTTGGCCACCCAAAAATCGGGGACGGGGTCGGCGCCCGAGCCAGGGGGGAAATACAGCTTGAAGCCGGGCGTGAGCACGCCGACAATCCGGGGACCTCCCGGCCCGCCGGAGCCGGGCATCTCCCGGCCCAGAACAGCGGTGCTTCCGGCGTAGCGCCGCTGCCAGTATTCATGACTGAGGATGGCCGAACTGCCCGGAGGAATGAGAACGTCGGGTTGGGAGGGCTGCGGCACGGCATCGGCCTCCGTGAAATCGCGGCCAAAGGCAATTTTGGCGCCCATCAGCCGGAAAAAATCGGTGGTGACCAGGGCCTTGGAGATTTGTTCCGAACTGCCATCTTCGCGGGGGACGAAGGCACGGAAGGAGGTAACGCCCCCGAGACGCTCGAAGATTGCCCCCGTGCCGGCGCGCAGATCGAAGAAATCGGCATTGGAATAGGTAAAACTCTTGCGATTCGCCTGCCGGTTTTCCCAGAACACCAGCACCAGCCGGTCCGGGTTCCGGTAAGGAAGGGGCCGCAGCAGCACGGCGTTGGTCACGCTGAAAATCGCCGTGCCGGCGCCGATCCCCAGAGCCAGCGTCACGGCCGCCGTGGCCGCGAATATGGGACTTTTCCACAATGAACGCCCCGCGTGCGCGAAGTCCCCGAGCACAACCTCCATTCCGTTCGTGTGACGCATAAGTCCTCGGTTCGGACCGATTATAGCGCTCCGCGTTACACTCGATAAATACATGCCGCGCTGGTTCAACCTCGCCAATTTCGTCACCTTGATCCGCTTGATTCTGGTCCCGTACGTCATCGGAGCCATCCTGGACGGGCGGAACACCCGGGCACTGGAATTGTTCTTCCTGGCGGCGCTGACGGACGTGATCGATGGCGCCGTCGCCCGCGCGCTGCGGCTATCCAGTCAGACGGGGGCTTACCTCGATCCGATTGCCGACAAGTGTCTGCTCAGCGGGATCTTTCTGGCGCTGGGCGCCACGGGAAGCGTTCCCTGGTGGCTGGTGGCGGTGGTTCTGGGGCGCGATATTTTCATCCTGCTGGCGGTGGTGGGGGTGATGGCGTTAACCAACGTCAGGAAGTTCCCGCCCAGCCGATGGGGTAAGATATCGACGTTCGTGCAGATTGCCACGGTGGTGACGTATATGGTCGAAAATATCTGGCCGGGGCCGGTTTTGCACGCCATCTCGTCCGCAATGCTATGGGTTTGCTTGGGTTTTACCATTTGGAGCGGCATTCATTACACCCTGCGCGGCGCCCAAACGCTGCGCGCACGTTGACGGGGTGGCGTCTCGGGAGTAGTCTAAAACTAAGGGCACGTTTGCCATGACTCGCTATCTGCCAGCGCGACACTACCGGTGGTTTGGATTGAGCGCGGTGGTATTGGCGGGCCTGTGCGGCTGGCTGGGCGTCGATATCCACGTTGCAGTTGTTTTCGTCCCCGCCGGTTTGTTCCTGCTCACCGCCGCTCTGCTCCTGTTGCTGGCTTTCCGTCCGGCCATCGAGATCCACGAAGGGTACGTCTCCATCGGCGGGCGAATCATACCCTGGATGGACATCCGGCGCCTGGACCGCACCGGGTGGGTTTCCCCTCTGCTCATCCATATCACCCTGTTCGACGATTCGCGCCTGCTGCTGGTCTATCCGGGCGACCTCGATAGCTGCAACAGCCTGCTGCGCCACCTGCGGCGCCTCTCGCGCGACGCCCTGATCGACGGCATCCCCTACCGGCAGTACTGGGGCGAAGTCCTGGCGCCGAGCGGCGAACGCAAACAACAGGCCCCCATGCCGCGGTACCGCATCCTCCGCCCCGAGGACGAGGCCGAAGTCGAACGCCTGTACCAACGGCTGAAGACCGTAGGCAACCTCGATCAGAAGAACTCCACGGACGAGAAGTAGTTCGTGGAATCCCGCCGCTCTTTCCCTTTCAAGTCCGCGCTGGTCCTGCTGATTCTGGCCGCCGTGGCGTTTCTGGCGCGGGATGTCTGGCTGACCGCGCTGGGGAGAGCGCTGATTCACGACGACGGCCCCGGCAAAGCCGAAATCGCCGTGGTGCTGGGTGGCGACCAATGGGGGAACCGGATCGTCAAAGGGGCGGAAATGGTCCAGCAGGGCTACGTGCCGCGCGTGCTGGTGAGCGGACCGCCTGGTATTTACGGGTTCAACGAAGCCGATTTGGCGATTCAGTTCGCCGTCCGCAAAGGATACCCGGCCGAGTGGTTCATCCCGGTGTATCACACGGCGCTTTCCACCCGCGACGAAGCGGTGCCGATTCTGGACGCACTGAAGCAGCGCAATATCCACAGCTTCCTGCTGGTGACCAGCGATTATCACACCGGCCGGGCGCGGCGCATCTACCTCGGCGCGGAGCGCCGGCGCGGCGGCGGTCCGGAGCTGCGGGCGGTGGCCTCACGCGACCAGTTCTTCACCGCCAACACCTGGTGGCACAATCGCGAAGCCCAGAAGACCGTGTTCATGGAATGGGCCAAGACCATCACCGCGGTGTTCGGAATCTAGCTCATGTGGGAATCGCTGCACACCGTCCGCAAGTACCTGTGGAGGTACCGCCGGGGCATGGCGTTGGGCGGGTTCTGCCTGGTGATGAAAGACCTGGCGCAGGCGCTGCAGCCGCTGATGATCCGCGGCGCGGTGGATTCCTTCCGCGGCGGCGCGGCCTTCGTCCGCTTTGCCGGCTACCTGGTGGGCCTGGCGCTGCTCAAAGGCATCTTTCAATACTGGATGCGCGTCATTCTCATCGGCGCCTCCCGCGATATCGAATTCGACCTGCGCAACGATCTTTTCGCCCACCTGATCCGCCTCTCCCCCGAATACTACGCCCGCACCCGCACCGGCGACATCATGGCGCGCGCCACCAACGACCTCAACGCCGTGCGCATGATGCTCGGTCCCGGCGTCATGTACTGGTTTGAAACCAGCCTGACCTTCGTTCTGGCCATCGCCATCATGACGCGCGTCGATTGGCGCCTGGCCCTCTTCGCCGTCATGCCCGCACCGGCCGTCAGCCTGGCGGTAATCCTGTTTGGCCGCGTGATTCACGACCGCTTCGAGAAGATCCAGGCCATGTTCAGCGACATTTCCAGCCGCGTGCAGGAGAACCTGGCCGGCGTGCGCATGATCCGCGCTTTCGTGCAGGAG
>Ga0182030_10023270_pt1 | contig 11471 bp, 9 predicted proteins | sample 812S3MmetaG_FD_121299 | JGI IMG/M metagenome (GOLD analysis project Ga0182030, IMG submission 121299) | Permafrost microbial communities from Stordalen Mire, Sweden - 812S3M metaG (Illumina Assembly) | ecosystem: Environmental > Terrestrial > Soil > Wetlands > Permafrost | place: Sweden...
AGATCAACGGCCTCCTCGACGACGAGGTGGATCCCGAAGAGATGGGGCGCGCGCTGGGCGTTCTCGCCGAGTGGGAAGCGCTGGAGTCGCCCGATCCCGTGAAGGTCTCCGAAGTGGCCATCCTGCAGACCTGCTGGGACTTCCACGAGTCGCGCATGCCCGCGCCCGATGCCAGCCAGATCCGAGTCCACGCGAGGCGCGACGGCCTCGATATGACCTTGACCATCCAAGACTTGCTCGACGGACTCGTGAAGCTCGGGCAGCTGAAGGCGGAGCGCGGCGGGTACAGGATCACGGCGAGCGGGCGTGAGCGCGTGCTCCAGCATGCGCACGACGCGATGAAGGACGTGAAGTAGCCATGGCCCGTCGAAGCACCGGCACGGTCGATTGGAGATGGTCCGCCGAGCTGCAGCGGCACTGCTGGCATGGGCGCTGGACGCGCGGCGACGGTAGCCGCACCCCCTGGCACGCACTCGACCCGGAGATCCTCGAGACCGACGAGGCGGCCGCCCACGAGTGCGCCGCGCGCTTCGCCCCGATCGCGAAGGCGACGACGAAGGACGGCAAGGGGGAGCTCGTCGCCAGCTACGCAACCCGCTGGCTCGCCTCCCGGGCGCCGAAGACGCGCACGGCGAACGCTTCGCACCTGACGCACCACGTGCTCGACGTCATCGGGCACCGGGCGATCCTGGCGCTCACGTCCGCCGACGGTGACGCGCTCGTCGCGGAGCTGGACGCGAAGATCAAGGCGGGCACCATGAGCGCGAAGACGGCGCGCAACGTGTGGGGCACCGCGAAGAAGATGCTCAGGGACGCCGCCCACGCGAAGCCGGCGACGGGGCTGCGCTGCCTCGAAGCAAACCCCTTCCGCGACGTCGCGCCCCCCGAGCGCACGCACGTGAAGCAAGCGAAGCAGTTTCTCTACCCGAGCGAGTTCCTCGCCCTCATGTCGCACCCCCGGGTTCCCACGTCGTGGAAGGCGAACATCGCGGTCGCCGTGTTCCTCGGCCTGCGCGATGGCGAACAGCGGGCGCTCCGGTGGGCGCACGTCGACCTGGAACACGCCGTGGTCAACGTGTGCGAGACGTTCGACAAGCTCGCCAAGGCGGTGCGCGCAGGGACGAAGACGGACGCGGCGCGCACAGTGCCCATTCCCGCCCCGCTGATGCCTCTCCTGCGCACGATGCGCGACGCGGCCGACGGTGCGGGCCTGGTCTGCCGCGGGCTCGCCAGCCCCCGCGCCATGGCCCGCGGCCTTCGGACGTGGCTGCGCACGTCGGGAGTGAAGCGCGCGGCGCTGCACGAGTCCACGGCGGTCAACATGAACATCCGGTGGCACGACCTGCGCGCGACGTGTGGGACGTGGCTCGCGGTCGAAGGACGCAACGCCACGGAGATCCGCGATCGACTCGGGCACACGGACATCAAGATGACCGACCGCTACCTACGCGACGCCACGGCGGTGCGCGCTGGATCCTTCGGACGGCCGTTCCCCGAGCTGCCCCAGGCGAATCGTCATCGAAGCGACATGACGAAACTGGTCGCGTCTAACGTCGCGATAGAGCAGGCACTTTTGCGGGGTGGACGGGACTCGAACCCGCGGCCTCCGGCGTGACAGGCCGGCGTTATAACCAACTTAACTACCACCCCAGTGGTACCGGGCCCTCGCGGTCCGGAGGGCGCACTTTACGCAGGCGCGGCGATCGGTCAAGTGCGAAGCACACCCCGCCGTTCCGCCGGCCTTCCGCGGGCTTGCGGCGAAAGGCAGCCTTCCCCGTCCCCTACCCCTGCAGCGGCGACGCTGGCTCCGGCGGGGGTCCCTTCGGCACCACGACCACACCCGCGGGCACGACCGCCGCGGCGAGTGCCCTCTCCTCCGCCGGGATCACCACGAGCTCTCCCTCGCGGTACTCCCACCTCTCCTTCGGCGGCCCGAACAGGGCCTCCGGCGTCGGCAGGCACAGCGCTTCCCGCAGCACTTCGTCCATGTGCTCCACGAGCACGATGCGCGTCGCCTTCAGCACGCGGCGTGGCACCTCCCGGAGGTCCTTGCGGTTCTCCTTGGGGACGATGACCGTCGTGATGCCGCTTCGATGCGCGGCGAGGAGCTTCTCCTTCAGCCCACCGATCGGCATGACGCGTCCCCTCAGCGTGATCTCGCCTGTCATCGCCAGGTCGCGCTTCACGGGGATCTTGATCAGCGCGCTCGCCAGGCTCGTCGCCATCGTCACGCCGGCGCTCGGACCATCTTTCCGCACGAACTCCGGGAAGTGAACGTGCACGTCCACCTTCTGGTAGAAATCCGGCTCGAGGCCCAGGAGCTCTGCCCGCGAGCGCACGTAGCTCATCGCCGCCTGCGCGCTCTCCTCCATCCCCTTCTCGAGGAGACCGGTGATGACGAGCTTGCCCTTGCCGGCGACCACTGCCACTTCGCACGCGAGGAGCTCGCCGCCGCCATTCGACGTCACCGACAGGCCGTTGGTGAGCCCGATCTCGTCGTGCTCCTCCTTCTTGCCCACGCGAAACTTCGGCACGCCCAGGTACTTCGGGATGTCCTTCGCGACGATGTCGACGGGCTTCTCTTTCCCGTCCTCCACCACCTGACGCGCCACCTTGCGCGACACGCTGGCGATCTCCCGCTCGAGCGAGCGGACGCCGGCTTCCTTCGTGTAGTGGTGGATGATCGTGCGGATGGCGTTCTCGGTGATCGTGAACGGCACCTCGTCGAGCCCGCACTCCTTGCGCTGGCGCGGGACGAGGTACTTCACGGCGATGTTGAGCTTCTCGAACTCGGTGTAACCGCTGAGCTGGATGATCTCCATCCGGTCCTGCAGGGGGATCGGGATGCCGCTCAGCGTGTTCGCCGTCGTGATGAACATCACGTCCGACAGATCGTAATCGAGGTCGAGGTAGTGATCGTTGAAGCCGTGGTTCTGCTCGGGGTCGAGCACCTCGAGCAGCGCCGCCGCGGGATCGCCGCGGAAGTCGGTCGACATCTTGTCGACCTCGTCGAGAAGGAACACGGGGTTGTTCGTCCCCACCTTCTTCAGGCTCTGAATGAGCTTTCCCGGCATCGCCCCGATGTACGTGCGCCGGTGGCCGCGGATCTCTGCCTCGTCCCTCACGCCGCCGAGCGACAGTCGCACGAACTTCCGCCCCGTCGCGCGCGCGATGCTCTTCGCGAGGCTCGTCTTGCCCACGCCCGGCGGACCCACGAAGCAGAGGACCGGCCCCTTCAGCTTCTTCGTCAGCGCCTGCACCGCGAGGTACTCGAGGATGCGCTCTTTGATCTTCTTGAGACCGTAGTGATCCTCTTCCAGGATCTCGTCGGCCTTCTTCAGGTCGTACGTCTCTTCGGTCTTCTCGTACCAGGGGAGAGTGATGATCCAGTCGATGTAGTTCCGGACGACGGTCGCCTCGGCGCTCGTCGGATGCATCATCTTGAGCTTCTTCAGCTCCTTCTTGACCTTCGCGGAGGCCTCTTTGCTCATCCGCTTGGTCTTGAGCGTCTCCTCGATTTCCTGGATCTCGTTCTTGAACTCGTCACGCTCGCCGCCACCCAGCTCCTTCTGGATGGCCTGCATCTGCTCGTTTAAATAATATTCCTTCTGCGTCTTCTCCATCTGCTTCTTGACGCGTGACCGGATCTTCTTCTCCACCTGGAGAATCTCGATCTCGGCCTGCATCAGCTCGTGCAGACGTTCGAGGCGCTTGGACGCATCCTCCATCTCGAGGAGCTGCTGGCGATCGGAGAGCTTGATGGTCGGCAGGTTGGCGACGATCGTGTCCGACAGGCGCGCCGGATCGTCGATCGTCTGCACGCTCATGAGCACTTCGGGCTGAACCTTCTTGTTCAGCTTCACGTACATCTCGAAGGCGCTCTGCACGCTGCGCATCAGCGCTTCGACCTCGACGCCGCGCTGCCACGCTTCGCCGATCTCTTCGACCTCCGTCAGGAAGAACTCGTCGGTCTGCGCGAACCGCTTGATGCGCGCGCGGCGCTTGCCCTCGACGAGCACCTTCACCGTGCCGTCGGGCAGCCGCAAGAGCTGCATCACCGTGCCGAGCGTGCCGACCTGGAAGATGTCCTCCGGCGTCGGCTCGTTGGTCTTCGCGTTCTTCTGGGCGGCGAGGAAGATGTCCTTGTCGCGCGCCATCGCCGCGTCGAGCGCATTGATCGATCGCTCGCGGCCCACGAAGAGCTGCGACACCATGTGCGGGAAGACGATGATGTCCCGCAGGGGCAGGAGGGGGACCGTCCGCCGTTTCGCGCCGGGCGGCGTCTTGCCGTCGTTTTCCTTGTTGAAGAACATCGTCTGATTCTTCGGATCGGCTGGGGAGCTCGAGGGGAGCGGCCTCGCGCCCCTCGAACGAGACCCGTGCCCGGTTATGCGAGCTCGGCTTCCTTCTGGTAGACGATGAGCGGCGCCTCGTGCTTCGTGATGACGTCCTCGTTCACCACGACCTCCTTGATGCCGCTTCGTGACGGGAGGTCGTACATGATGTCGAGCATCGAGTGCTCGATGATGGCCCGGAGGCCGCGCGCGCCCGACTGACGGAGGAGCGCCTCTTTCGCCACCGCCTGCAGGGCACCCTTGGTGAACTTCGCCTTCACGCCGTCCATCTCGAAGAGCTTCTGGTACTGCTTCACGAGCGCGTTCTTCGGCTTCGTGAGGATGTCGACCAGCGCTTCTTCGTTCAGCTCGTGGAGGGTGGCGAGCACCGGCAAGCGGCCGATGAACTCCGGGATGAGCCCGAACCGGAGCAGGTCTTCCGGCTGCACCTGCTCGAGCAGCTCGCCGAGCTTGAAGTCCTTCTTGCTCTTGATGTCCGCGCCGAAGCCGAGCGTCGACTGACCGATGCGCCGCTGGACGATCTGCTCGAGGCCCACGAACGCCCCTCCGCAGATGAAGAGGATGTTCGTCGTGTCGACCTGGAGGAAATCCTGCTGCGGGTGCTTGCGGCCGCCCTTGGGGGGCACGTTCGCGATGGTCCCCTCGATGATCTTGAGGAGGGCCTGCTGCACGCCCTCGCCCGAGACGTCGCGCGTGATGCTGGGGTTGTCACCCTTGCGACTGATCTTGTCGATCTCGTCGATGTAGACGATGCCCCGCTGCGCGCGCTCGACGTCGTGGTCGGCGTTCTGGAGCAGCTGGACGATGATGTTCTCGACGTCCTCGCCGACGTAGCCGGCCTCCGTGAGCGTCGTCGCGTCGGCGATGGCGAAGGGGACGTTGAGGATCTTCGCGAGGGTCTGCGCGAGGAGCGTCTTGCCCGTGCCCGTCGGGCCGAGGAGAAGGATGTTCGACTTCGACAGCTCGACCTCGTCGCCACCGATGCGCGAGTCGATGCGCTTGTAGTGGTTGTGCACGGCCACGGCGAGGATCTTCTTCGCGCGTTCCTGGCCGATGACGTAGTCGTCGAGGATGCCCTTGATCTCCGCCGGCTTGGGGACGGGGGCGGAGCCGGCGTACGGCTCGTCCTTCTCGACCTCCTCGGCGATGATGTCGTTGCAGAGGCCGATGCACTCGTCGCAGATGTAGACGGTGGGGCCGGCAATGAGCTTCTTCACTTCCTTCTGCGACTTGCCGCAGAAGGAGCAGTTCAGATTGCCGTTCTGGTGATCGTCCCGCCTGCGTTCCAATGCTCAGTCCTCGCGTGAAAAAGCTTAGACCCGAGCCCAAAGCCTCGCAAGCTTGTGGCGGATCGGGACTTGCTGTGTCTGGCTGTACGAATCGAGTCCTACCGTTCGCGCTTGTCGCTGGCCTCACCCTTCTTGCGGGGGGGCAGCACGTCATCGATGAGGCCGTACTCCTTGGCCTGCACCGCGCTCAGGTAAAAGTCGCGGTCGATGTCCTTGTGAATGACGTCCTTCGCCTTGCCGGTGGCCGTCGCCAGGATCTCGGTGATGACCTCCTTGGAGTGACGGGCCTCTTTGGCCTGGATCTCGATGTCGGTCACCTGACCGCGGGCGCCGCCCGTGGGCTGGTGGATCATGACCCGCGCGTTCGGTAGGGCCAGCCGGCGACCCTTGACCCCCGCCGCCAGGAGCACGGCGCCCATCGAAGCGGCCATGCCCAGGCACGTCGTGCTGACGTTCGAGCGGACGTACTGCATCGTGTCGTAGATCGCCAGACCGCTCGTCACCACACCGCCCGGGCTGTTGATGTAGAGCATGATCTCCTTGTCGGGATCCTCGCTCTCCAGGAAGAGAAACTGGGCGATGATGATGTTGGCGACGTCGTCGTTGATCTCGGTGCCGAGAAAGACGATGCGGTCCTTGAGGAGGCGACTGAAGATGTCCCAGTTGCGCTCGCCGCGGTGGGTCGTCTCGACGACCGTCGGGTAAGGGATGAAGTCCCTCGTCTGCTCGATGGTGCGAATTGCCTGCGTTCGATTCTCGGGACGCTTGCTCATCGTCGCTCCTCGCTGCCGCTCTCGCTGTCCTTCGCCGGGCCCTTGCCCTTCTTCTTAGCCTTGGATGCCGGTTCCTGCGAATCCGTCTTCACCTCGGCCGTGGCCTTGGGCTCGGGGTGGCCTTCGCGGATGGTCGCCTTGCCCTCGATGACGTCGAGCACCTTGTCCTCGAGGATCATCCCGATGAGGATCTGACGGCGCTGCGGATCGTTGTACTCGGCGCGCACCTTCGCGACGTTCTTGCCCGTCTCGACGGCCAGCTCCTCCAGCCCCTTCTGGATGTCCTTGTCGTCGACCGTGATGCCGAGCTTGCGAGCGATGGCGGCCATGAGAAGGCCAGCGCGCACCTTCTTCTCGGATTCGGCATGAACCTGGCCGTGCACCTTCTGGAAGTCGTCCTGCGTCGGACGCTGGCCCATCCGCCGCGCGTTCTGCAGGAGCTCCATCTCCATCATCCGGCACTGCTGCTCGACGAGCGACGGCGGGACGTCGATGGGGTTCTTCTCGCTCAGCTTGTCGACGATCTGTTCGGCGACGCTGGTGTCCGACTGGTCCTTCATCATCTTCTGCAGGCGCGTGTGCACGTCGGCGCGTAGCTCGACCAGCGTCTGGAAGTTGCCGATGTCCTTGGCTAGCTCGTCGTCGAGCGCGGGCAGGACGCGCTGCTTCACGTCCTTGATCTTCACGTGGAAGGTCGACGATTTACCCCGCAGCTCTTCGCGCGGATTCGTATCGGGCAGCTTGGCGTCGACGTCGAACGCGTCGTCGATCGATTTGCCCGTGAGCGCGGCGTCGAGCTCGGGCAGCACCTGGCCGGAGCCGATCTCGAGCTGCACGGCCTCGCTGCCGGCCTCCTTCATGGGAGCGCCCGCGACGTCGAGCGTGAAGTCGATGGTCACCACGTCACCCTTCTGGGCGGGGCGGGCCGGGTCCGGCGTCTCCAGGCGCGCGTGCTGCTTTCGCAGGAGCTCGAGCTGCTCGTCGACCATCTTCTCGTCGGCGACGACCGGGGGACGAGCGAGGTCGAGCCCTTCGTAGTCGACGCTCTCGATCTCTGGCTGGACCTCGAAGCGCGCCTTGTACGTGAACGCGGCGCCCTGATCGAACTTGCCCGCTTCGACCTGGGGCTGGTTGATCGGCGTGACCTTCTGGTCGGTGAGCGCCTTGGGGAGCGTCACCTGCACGAGCGAGTTCATGACGTCGCTGGCCACCTGCGGTCCGTAGAGCCGCACGAGCACCTGACGCGGCGCCTTGCCGGGACGAAAGCCTTTGACGTGCGCCTTGCGCTGGAGCGTCGAGTACGCCTTCTCGACCTCGGCCTGGACCTCGGGGGCGCCCACCTCGACGGCGAGCTCCATCACGACGGGGGAAATGCGTGCGACCTGGACTTGCATAGGGAACGCGGAGGGTAGTGGTCCGCGTCGGGAATGCAAGATGGCAAGGGCACGGAACCCCGACAAAAAAGAGGCCCCCCGATCCGAGGCAGGATCGAGGGGCCGGAGCGCGGGCCGACGGGAGGAGGGTTGCGGTCAGCGCTAAGTCGGTTGAAGGCGGCTCGGCGCGCCTCTCAGTCGTCTTCGTCGTCGGAGTACTCGTCCTTCTGGTCGTCGAAGAGGAGATCGTTCTGGTGGAGCATCGTCTCCTGCATGAGATCATCCAGCGAGAAGCCGGCTTTGTTCTGCGAGCTCAGCTCCTCGCGCTCGAACTCCTCGATGGTCCGGTAGCTCTTCGGCATGGACATGGGTCCTCCTCCCCAGGTCCGCGCTGCCGGAGCGAGCCTCCGGCAGTCACGTCTGGTGGGTGCTTCTGTGGTGGGGTGTCGAGGTGTCGAGGCGGTCAGCGCTCGACGCGACGGCTTTGCATCCACTGCGCAAGGTCGACGACCCTCGCTGGCGGATGGGCGTCGAGCCGGGCGGGGAGCGGCTTTGCTCGGGTCCAGAACCGTCGGAGGACTTCGCTCTGCGCGTCGTCCTGGTCGTCGGTCTGAAGCACTTGCATGAACCGCTGTCGCATCCCCTCGCTCCGTTCGACTTGCCTACATCTGCCGACAACGTACTACGCACCTTTGCCCACCCGAAGAAAACGGCGACGAATTGCATGGGCACGAGAGGGAGGGCCACGAGGGCGCCACGTCTCCCCTTCGTGATCGATCCGCGGTAGACACGTCGCCATCAGGATGAGGACACGTTGAGCAAGCGCAGCCCGGGTGGGGCGCCCAAGGTCATCGCGGTGGTGAACCAGAAGGGCGGCGTCGGCAAGACGACGACCGCGGTGAACCTCGCCGCGAGCGTGGCTGCCGCCGAGCGGAGAGCGCTGCTGGTCGACCTCGATCCGCAGGGGAACGCGAGCAGCGGGGTGGGCATCTCGCCGCGCACCGTCGAGCTCAGCGTGTACGACGCGCTCATCGGGCGCGCGCCGCTGCGGGACATCGTGCAAAAGACGGAGCTGTCGTCGCTGATGCTCGTGCCGAGCAAGCAGGATCTCGTGGCCGTCGAGGTCGAGCTCGTCGACGATCCGGACCGGCCGTACAAGCTGCGCGCGGTCCTCGGCGAGTACCTGAAGGAGGAGGCGTTCGACTACGTCTTCATCGACTGCCCGCCGTCGCTCGGCATCCTCACGGTCAACGCGCTCGCCGCGGCCGACCGCGTCCTCGTGCCGATGCAGTGCGAGTACTACGCGCTCGAGGGGCTCACCGCGCTCATGTCGACCATCGACCGGGTGCGCGGCGGCATGAACCCGCGCCTCGAGGTGGAGGGCATCGTCTTGACGATGTTCGATCCACGCAACAACCTCGCCCACCAGGTGGCCGACGAGGTGAAGAGCCACTTCTTCGTGTTCGACTCGGTCATCCCGCGCAACGTGCGACTCAGCGAGGCGCCGTCGCACGGCAAGCCGGCCCTCCTCTACGACGTGCAATCGAAGGGCGCCCAGGGGTACCTGTCCCTGGCGCGCGAGCTCATCGCGAGGGAGTCGGGCGCGACGGGCGCTCCCGTCCGCGCGAGAGCGACGCGATGACCATGGTGGACACCAAGCGACGCGCGCTCGGGCGGGGGCTCGACGCGCTCCTGCCGGCGGCCCCTTCGGCGACGAGCTACGCCGACAAGAACGTCTTCACCTGCCCGCTCGAGAAGATCGTCCCCCAGAAGGGCCAGCCGCGGCAGCACTTCGACGCGCAGAAGCTCGAGGAGCTGGCGCAGAGCATCCGCGAGCATGGCCTCGTCGAGCCGCTGGTCGTGCGACGCGTCCCCGGCGGAGACAAGCTCGAGCTCGTCGCCGGCGAGCGGCGGTGGCGCGCGCTCCAGCGGGCCGGGGTGCGCGAGGCGCTGGTGGTGGTGAAGGACGTCAGCGCGAAGGAGGCGTTCGAGCTGGCGATCATCGAGAACGTCCAGCGGGAAGACCTGAACCCCATCGAGCTCGCCGAGGCGTTCGATCGCCTGGTGCGCGAGCACGGCTACACGCAGGAGGCCCTCGCCGAGCGCCTGGGCAAGGACAGGACGACGATCACCAACGGCCTGCGGCTCCTCAAGCTCCCGCCCCGGGTGCGCACGAAGCTCATCGCCGGGGAGCTCAGCGAGGGTCACGCGCGGGCGCTGCTCGGTGCGGTCGACGCGGCGCTCATCGAGGAGCTGACCGACAAGGTGCTGCGGGGCAAGCTGAGCGTGCGCGCGACCGAGGCGCTGGTGCGGGCCCGGACGCTGAAGAAGAAGGCGGCGGCCGACGGCAAGGCCACGCCGGACGGCAAGGGCGCCAGCGTGCGCGATCTCGAGGCGCGCCTCATGCGCAGCCTGGGCACGAAGGTCGAGGTGCGCGACCGCGGCAACAAGGGCGAAATAGCGATCCCCTACGCCGATCTCGACGCGCTCGACCGGCTCATCGACAAGCTCCTCTGATCGTCACACACTCCCCATGCACGCGTAACACTTGCACGGAGGCTCTCACCCACCCATGCGTTCCCTCGTCTTCGCCGTCACGGCCTTCGCCGCCCTCGCTCTCGCGTCGGCGGTCGGTTGCTCCTCCTCGAAGTCTCCTGCGTCCGCGGCTCCCCCGGGAGGGGACGACGGCGGGACCGGGGTCGATTCGGGCAACCTGACGACGGTCAGCTTCCAGATGGCGGAGACGGTGCCGGCCGGCGGTGAGATCTTCGACTGCCAGTACGTGCAGCTGCCGAACGTCGACGAATGGCTCGTCGCCGCGAAGCACAACTACACGCCGGGCAGCCACCACCTCCTCCTCTACACGACCTCGCTGACGAGCATCCCTGCGGGCGGCGATCAGGTGCAGGACTGCTACGAGGGCACGGGCAATAGCATCATGAGCAACGCGCGCGGGGTGCTCTACGGCGGGCAGACGCCGACCGGCGGCGAGACCTACCCCGCCGGCATCGGGCTGCCGACGACGGGCAACGAGGTGCTCATCTTCCAGGTGCACTACCTCAACGCCAGCGCGACCGATCTCCAGGCGCAGGTGAACGTCGACCTCACCTTCGACAGCAACGCGTCGGACATCTCGACGCAGGCCGGGATCATCTTCTTCTACGATCCGTTCATCGACGTCCCCGCGGGCGCCATGGGCAAGGCGTCGATGCGATGCCTCATCCCGAGCGACATCACGCTCCTCTACGCCTCGTCGCACTATCACTCGCGCGGCGTCGGTTACGACGCGTACATCGATCCGGCGGTCGCAGAGCTCGGCACGACGCCCTTCTACACGTCGACCAGCTGGTCCAGCCCCGACAACGCGCAGCTGACGATGCCCATCGCGGCGGGCTCTCGTATCCGGTTCGAGTGCGACTACGACAACTCCGCCGGCACGCAGGATTTCTATGCCGGGCAGAGCGCGCAGACCAACGAGATGTGCATGTTCATCGGGACGTACTACCCGGAGATGGGTCAGGTCTCGGACTTCTGCATCCAGGACGAGGACATGTTCGGCACCGGGGCGGCGGCGTGCGGCGCGACGCTGACCTGCCTCCAGGCCTGCGGCGGCAAGCTCTCGCTCGGCGGCGGCATCCAGGCGAACGCGCCGGACTGCGAGCAGGCGTGCTTCGTTCAGAG
>Ga0182030_10023271_pt1 | contig 11470 bp, 11 predicted proteins | sample 812S3MmetaG_FD_121299 | JGI IMG/M metagenome (GOLD analysis project Ga0182030, IMG submission 121299) | Permafrost microbial communities from Stordalen Mire, Sweden - 812S3M metaG (Illumina Assembly) | ecosystem: Environmental > Terrestrial > Soil > Wetlands > Permafrost | place: Sweden...
ACCCGACTCTATGACTGACTGCGCCATCTTGATGTTTCGGTCGTAGTTGAGCCCCAAAGCACTGACCCCATAAGTTGGCATCAAATTTGAACGGGCAGCCATTAAATCTTGAGCGCCTGTTTGCCCCCGTGTACCCCCGATCAAACCACCACCAGCGAGCGTTTCAGCCTGTTTATTCATATTGGCGTTTTTGTCAAAGAGAGAAGCAATCATGTCTTTAACCGCTTCGGCAATCGCTAAGGGAAGAGCCATCTGACCTGCTAGTCCCGCTACCGCACCTACCGTACCTTCTACGAGCCCCCCGCCCGTCAGCTTGCCCATGAGCCCACCCTTTGGAGTCGCGCCTGCTTGTTGAAGCGCAGCCATGGTTGTTCCCAAATCACCCGCACCTGCCGCACCGCCAGCCTTTGCGACCCTCTTGCGATCAGCCGCCATCGCTCCCCAGTTCACTCCACCGTCCGCGTTCCGCTGTAATTTGATGTGACCCTTCTTCTCTAAATCCTCCAGCGTTGATTGAGCCGAAGCGCGGCGTGCGCTACGAACCGCCGTCGTCTCGTCCTGTTTTATCTGCGCGGCTTCCTTCAATTTCTTGGCACCGATGCCCATGGCAGCGAATTTTTCAAACCTGCCGGGCTTCATCATACCCGCGTCAATCAAGTTTTGTCGGATGGAACCCACAGCCTCGCCGCCAAGACGCATCTTACCCATCTTCGCACTACTGGCAGCCAATCGCCCCATCGCCTTTCCCGCGTCATTCAAAGCTTTCGCGTACTCATCCACAGCGCCTTCAGCCTTATCAAAAACCCCCTCCGTCGTCTCTCCAAGTTTTTTCTGGGCACTTTCCATCTTGATGATCTGTGCGGTTATCCCGGCGTATTGCGCCTTATTATCTTTAGTCCTGCTAGCCATCTCCTTGAGAAGCTTCACCATTTCCGTCAAAGAGCTTTTGGTGTGTTTGTAACTCTTGTCCTGTAATAGGTTCTTGGCAAGTTCTTTGGTTTTATCGGAGAAACCTTTAACGGCCTCAGCAGCGTCGTCGGTGAACATGATGATGCCTTTCACATCGTCACGGAACCTTCCGATTTTCTTGCTGGTGGTCTCTACGGACGAGCCCATCTTAGTCAGACCGTCTGCAATTGCTTGCAAAGCCTTAGTGGTCGCCGCGCTATCAACCGCGCTATTGAGTTCGTTCACAGCGTTGGAAATGGTGGAATCGGGCGGAACTCCACCTCCACCCGCTGGAGGGGCACCGCCGCCCGGAGGAATACCGCCAGTTGCCATTTACTTTTTCTCCTCGGTGGGAAGCGGCCCGTCAATCTCTGGGTCATACAGCTTCGCCACTGATTCTTGAATGATCGACTCCGTTGCCGCGTCGATTTGCTGCCGCGCCTGTTCCATCAAGCGTGACTCGACCTCGGTCATGAGAGCGGACTCTGGTAAACTCAACCTCAATCGATCCTCAATACCTTGAGAGTGCGTCATGAGAACCTTCCAGAGAACCTCAACAATTTCTTCGCCCCAACCCTTAAGGAGATTCCGAAAGACGACCTGAACATCCCGTATTGCCTTGATCGGTTTCCCAGCGTCGTCCACAGCGGTCGGATCGACTACGAGTCGCTGTTCGAGCGTCAGGCTGCGAAGACTTCTTCCGTTGACCCAAGATATTGCTCGGGACAGGATTTCGATCTTTACCGACTTGACCCAAATGTAACCCTTTTGCCCCTCCACCGCCAGCAACGACTGCATTTCGTCGGTTGTTGGAATGTTTGAGACACGAAGATCGACTTTTTTGCCGTTCTTCATCTTGATCGTGATGATCTCTTCGAGGTCTTCGATCCCGAACCCCTTAAGATCAGCGATGATATCGTCCAAAGAGAGGGGACTTTCTTCCGAATGAGAGACAATCTCGGCCTGCGCCTGTACAACTTGGTCAGCCTGTTGCTTAATTTGCTCTTCCACAAAACACCCCTAAGTTACTGGTTATTCGACTGGTTAGTCGAGTTTCGCTGCTCTTGCCACTTTTTGAGTAGCTGTTCGTGCTCTTCCGAATTCACCACCTCGGTGAACTCCTGCATCGCCTGCTCGTGCTTGTCCTTGCCGTCAAGGTAGCCCTTAAGCTCCTTTAGGTCGTCTGCAATTGTCGTACTTTCGAGGGCGTGCCCCCATCCATCGTTTTCTGGCATGACTTGCCTCCTGATAATCCAACCCACAGGTTGAAATTTAAGATTCGCTGTTTATTTATCCACGGTATCTTCGGAGCTTAGAAACATTAGTTTCAACAGTTTCCCGACGTTCCCTCTCCTTGATGCGCTCTTTGACTGGCGGAAGCTTGCCCGCTTTGAGGGCGGCTTGACGTTCACGCATCTCTGTTTCGGTGAAATACTCTATGCGCTCGTCAACCACACCCGCCTGCCCGGTGGTGTTGCGTGTTTTACGAACCTCATCGACCTTCTTCAGTCGTTTTGCCTCTTCAGCTTCCATCTGTAGCCCCCATGCATCCATGACTCGCTCGTGTTTGTCGCCTTTAATCATGGCGTTCATTTCCCGCATCAACTCTTCCATAGACGAGCCGCCGCCGTGTGCCCAACCGTCGTCCGCCTTCTTATCCTCGTTCTTGATAATTCGAGCCCATGGGTCCATGGAGTCCGTTTCCAAAGATCGAGATACTCTTTTCAAATCCGCTACTACGGGCTCGGCACCTTTGCCCACTTGTGGGCGGACAATGAGTAGGGCATTCCAGTTTTCATCCAACCGCTTCTTGGCCTGTTCGCGGTAAGTACAGAGACTCGCCCATATTCGCACTTGATCTGGCGGGGTGGAAATTTGTATGCGTTTCCCATCGGGCATAGTGACCACCCGATTTTCATAGTTGGTAAGCTTTACCCCCTTACTAAACCACAAGGTTTCCGACATCTGGGTGCAGGAAAACGCGGACATGTACGGCGATAAAGACATGTCATAGTCGGTCATCTTACGGATGACCTCAATCAATTCGTACACCTCGACGGAGGACATCGCCTCAACTTCCTCGACGAGAAAGGAGGTGCCCAATAGAACCATGTTGAGGATGAAATCGTCTGGATTCTTGATCCAACGTTTGAGTTGTTTACGCTCCGATGGGTGAACACCGCGCACCCAGCCGAGTTGTTTATCCCCACCCATCAGAGGACGAATACGGGCTCCCATCTCAAGGAGTTCCTCGATGTTTTCCGACACCTGCCTACGCACCGTGGCTAGATATTCCGTGGGAGCGGGTTTGTACTCCCCGCTCTGAATTCGCTCCAGCATCTCCTTACCCGTGGGTATGGAGCGACGAAAGTTCGGCTGAGGGCGGCGTTTGGGAGTGTCCTCGAACTGACCCCCGAAGGCGGCACGGTTAACCTTCTTGCCCGGATTTGCACGCTGCCAATCCTGCATCGCCTTGTTATCGTCGGCCATTGATTTCCTCGTCACTAGGATCAGGCGTAGCTCTCGTGGCTCCCCTGAGTTTCGACCCCTTTAGTATCGCCGCCTCAAGTTCACGAGTTTCCCGAAGCTCTTCCTTACCGTATTTACTTTCGAGCAACTCTTCGGCCCGCCTGAATGCTTCGTCTTCCTGATCTCTGACCTCTTTCTCAACACGACGGGAATATTTGAGAGGCTCAGGGGCTTTGTACAAACCCAAAGTCTTAAAAACCCGAGGGGTGGGTAGGGACCCTTTATACACTGTAAAAATACGGTCGATGATCGAGATCGGGATAGCGATGAACACCTTGGTCGCTTCCGCCATGTTGTTGATTTTTAATCTGGTTTTCGCTACGGATATTTCCGTCAAGGCATAAGCGAGGATTTGTCTCCTGCGGTCGAGCTTAGGGTCTGGTTTGATCCCGAACTCTTCACGCCAATGGATAGACCTGAACCAGAACTGGTACTTGAGAACCTTAACCTCGACTGTGTTGTCCATATACCTTTCAAACGCAAAGCACAAACGGGTGAAATCATCGCCAGTAGTTTAATACGGTGGAACCGCCTGAAAGCTGGTATTAAGCAGTACATGCGTCTCGGTCTGATTGTTGATGAACCGAGTTCGTGGGGGTGGTCACCGTCCTACACCCCCACTTTTTCGAAAAGGACGGTATTTCCACTAACAACGCCGACACGCTGTAAAGGACGCGACTGTGAACGAAGTAAAAATCGATGTATTGGTGTACCGCCTCCTCTCGGGAGACCAAACTCTCCTCGATGTTCTCCGTAAAAACACAAAACCCCTAAAGAAAATCTGCAACTGGGCAAAGTTGGAGGATGACGAGTGCTACAAAATTCTCGACATCATCATCCAATACTCAGAACGCTTCCATCAACTCCCGCCGAACAAAAACGCACTTCGCGACTTCGTAAAAACGTCCGATGAGCACGAACTTCGGATGGGGTGGTCGGAAACATTGGTTGCGGCACTCAAAGGTCTGAACGACATCGACGAGACCCGCCTGAAGTCCATCTCTGACATCAACGTTCTGATTGAAAGCGTCATCAAAGAGGCTGAGAAGGACCACATACGGTTTGCTCTCAAACATTCCGAGGATGTTGTCAACGCTGGGCCGACGAAACAGACGGGGAAGTTCAAAGACCCCAGCGGAGTCAAGGACGCCAAAGCCTATTTACTCAAACAACTCATGGATGATGTCTACACCGAGACCGAGATCGAGTCTGGATACCTACATGAGCACATAGACGCCGTTGCCGAATCTCTAGACAAACGCCTAGCCGAAGAAGACACCGCAACCCGCATGAAAACGTTGATGCCCCACGTAGACAAAGCAATCATCATCGGGCCACAAAACCTAAGCTTCGTTGGTATCGCTGGAATGAGCGGTGATGGTAAGACCACCATCCTTAATACCGTTGTTTACAATTGGTTGAAACAGGGATTCAACGGGCTCTACATCAGCTTCGAGCACGCACCACTTGAAATCTGGGAATTCATGGCGTTCCTACATTCTTCGCACGGGGACTACGAGGATTGTGGTGTCGAATTACCATCCATATCGGATTGGGATTTGGCACGAGACGAAGAGTCTGGCATCACGATCTCACCCGAACACAGGGCTCACATGGCTCGCATCCTGCGGGACATGAAAACCAACGTCAATCTTCCGGGTCATCTCGACGTGCAAGCCAGCGTGAACATCAACACATTCGAAGCTTTCGTCGGCTATTTGGAAGCATTCGCCGATCAGGGAAACTACCATTTCGCTGTGGTCGATTATCTTGCCCGTTTCGCTACGGCGGGGGATTCCCGCTATCGCGATCAGGAGACCAAGGACACCATCCACAAAACTCAAATTCTCACCCGCAACTACCATAATGGTCGCGGGCTTGTGGTTGCAACTCCAATGCAGGTCAACCGTGAGGCCAACAAAGCGGCAAAGAAAGCCTCCGAAAAGGAAGAAAGCACCAACAATGAAGGCAGTACGTTCTACGATCTCAACGCTATCGCCAACTTTTCTGAGTATCAACATGACATGGATTATATTTTTTCCGTGTACTCGGACGAGAAGATGAAGAGCAAGAACGAACTCATCATGGAAACTCTCAAAGTACGCAAGGGGAAGCGACCACCGCTCGCTCTTATGGAAATCACACCCGGATCAGGACGAGTGGTTGAGAAAATCGGCTCGGGTGTCACCGGGGGAACGGCGTCAACAGAGAAGTTCATGACCGATGACGACGTACGCACGAGCCCCCCGACCACACGAACCGACATCGTTGACGTAGGGCTGGAAGATGAGTAAACAAGACAAACTCGACCGAGTGCCGCCATACCTACCGATCATCTGGCAGGATTGGCTTAGCGACCCAGATGTCCGAAGTATGACTATGGCACAGCGCGGTATATTCCTCGAAATACTCCTCCAACAATGGGTATTCGGAGATGTACCACGTGACCCATGGAAGCTGTCCAAGGACATCAAAGCTGACTACAGAACTACTGTAAAGTTCCTGCAAACTTACAGTAAAACTCTAGCATGTATACAGTGCCATCGCTGTTGGAATGCAGTAAAACCGCAGTGCCAGTGCAGCGACCTTACAGGGAGGGTGCACAACCGCAAGCTTCATTTTCTCAGTATTGATGTGAAATTGAACCTGCCACTCGGGACAACCGAAGCAAACCGAACCGAACCTGAACCGAACCCACTGCAAGCAGAAGACGCAAAGAGCGCAGTAGCGCACGGAAAGTAAAGAAAATGACCATTCGTAGAGAAGATTTCACCAGCCGCCTCGACTACCTTGAAGCTTGCAAAGAAGCTGGTGAAGTCCCCGAGACCCCGAGTTCGTTCCTGACCATATCGGCTGGGTCCCTTTCATCTAAATCTTCGCTGGTCGGGTCTCCACCCGAGCACCTGTCAGTGGCTCCCATTCCTGTCACTTTTGAACGGGACGAGACGCGGTTCGGGTACAAGCTGAGTGAGATCATGGCTCAACTTCAAGCTCATACCGATGGTGGGGACATGTGGTTTACCGATCAAGGTGAGGAAGCCCTCAAACGTAAAGGGTTCGTCGCCAAACTGATGACCACCGCCCCCAGACCGCCGAAAACCAAGAAGCGGAGTGGCAAGCTCGAATATGTTCCCGGGTCTTACTTGGTGGATGTGCGGAATGTTTGTTGTGAACCTGATTGTAGGGTAGAGTTTATTCCAGTAGCAGTGGTGTACGGTGTTACAAACCGCTGCGAGGTGTGCCTCGCCAAGATTAGGAAGTCAGAATGAACCACGTAAGGGATTTTCCCCAACCTCCAGATGACGATCAACGTCTCGCCAACCGGCTAGCAAAAATTCCGCTGCATTTTGAGTTCATACGGTGGGATACCGTGGGTCCATCGGAAGAGTCCGAGATGCCGTATGAACTTCAGAAACGGATGTGGGTTGACGTTAAGAACAACCCCGAACGTGGTCGTGCGTTCTTCGGGCCGAGTTCTATTGGCAAGACAGTCATGGAAATCGCTTTGTATCGACATATCTTGGAGAGCCATAGAGACTTAATCTCCGTGTCGATGCTCAATCCTAAATTCGCGGGGAAAGCGGCTTACATCAGCGGTACCGCCATCGTTCGCACCACAGCCAAAAAGTTGATGGAAGCGTTCCGTAGTTGGGAAGTGGGTGAAAGTGGGTCTCCTATCATCACACCGCAGACAATCGAGAGGTTCGCCAGCGTGGGGGTTCGTACCTACCTGTTTCTTGGGGAATTCGAGAAAATACGTAGCTCGGAATTCAAGCGAGAGATTATCTTTGATATCCTCGATGCCTTACGAGATTTCAATGGTTATCTGGTGCTCACAGGCAACTTGAGGTACGAAGACTTGAATGATGAAACCAAATACCCGCTGGGTACTCAGAAGCGGGTAAGCCAACTCTGCAAGGTGTATGATTTCTGGAAAATTTAATTTCCCAACAGCACTGTGAAAACGAAAAAGCCCCTTGACGAAAAACCCATCAACACAGGCGAAATGAAAAACACCCGTGAAACTGTTCACCCAATCTCGAAAGCTAATACATCGAGCAAATAATTTTATCCGCCGCCGACCTCGTAAGGAAAATTAGAAATGTCCATCAAAGCACTACAAGATTATACCTTCAATTCAAAGTACGCCCGTTACGATCAAGCAACGAAACGTCGAGAAATTTGGCACGAAGCCGTTGACCGTGTGCAACAAATGCACTTAGACCGTTTCCCACAGGTCGAAGAAGAGATTCGATGGGCATTTAACCAAGTGAGGGCTAAGCGCGTTCTAGGCTCTCAGAGAGCCCTTCAATACGGCGGGCGACCTATCCTCCGCAACAACGCCCGAATGTACAACTGCGTTGTGTCCTACTGCGACCGCATCAAATTTTTCCAAGAAGCTTTGTGGCTCCTGCTAAGTGGTTGTGGTGTGGGGTTCTCAGTACAAAAACACCATATCGCCAAACTTCCGAGTTTTTTGTCTTCCCGCATGAATGGTGGGTCTTTCCCCGAGAAAGTGTTCACGATTCCAGACTCAATCGAAGGTTGGGCTGACGCTCTCGGTGTACTACTTGCGAGCTACTTCCCATCTGATGGTCTGATGGAATGGCTTGGAACTACGGTCAAATTTGATTATAGCAAAATCCGACCGAAGGGGAGTTATCTTTCTTCGGGCGTCGGTAAAGCTCCCGGCCCAGAACCTCTCAAGAAATCCTTGGAGAATATACGTGGGTTGCTTGATCGTTGCATCAGCAACGGACAAACCAAATTGCGTACCATCGACGCTTATGATCTGGTGATGCACGCCAGCGATGCGGTGCTCAGTGGCGGGGTGAGACGGTCGGCTACCATCTGTGTTTTCTCACCTGACGACGATCTGATGTTGAATGCCAAAACAGGTTCTTGGTCGTATACCGATCCCCAGCGAGGGCGGTCTAACAACAGCGTCCTGCTTCTGCGCTCGGACACGACACGCGAACAATTCCATGCATTCATGAGTTCGGTGAAGCAGTTCGGAGAGCCCGGGTTTGTGTGGTCCGATTCCACGGAAATGCTCTTCAATCCTTGTGTGGAAATCGGAATGTACCCACTCGATATCACAACAGGCGAATCGGGTTGGGCATTCTGCAACTTGTGTGAAATCAATGGCGGTAAATGCCGCACCAAAGAAGATTTTGCCATAGCAGCACGGGCGGGTGCCATCATAGGCACGTTGCAGGCGGCTTACACAGACTTCCCGTATCTGGGAGAGGCAACAAAGCGAATAGTGGAACGAGAGGCCCTTCTGGGGGTTTCCATCACAGGAATGATGGAAAATCCTGAGGTGCTTTTCAACCCCGAGACCCAGCGCGAAATGGCACAACTGGTCGTGAGTGTCAATGAGGATATTGCTCGGAAACTTGGAATCAACCCATCCGCCAGAAGCACTTGCGTGAAGCCCTCAGGAAATTCCGCGTGTCTGCTGGGTACATCCAGCGGCGTCCATTTCCATCACGCCAAGCGGTACATCCGCAGGGTGCAGGCAAACGAGTTGGAAGCTCCATACTTGTTTTTCAAGAAGCACAATCCTCGCGCCGTCGAAAAGAGTTTCTGGAGCGCGAACGGCACTGACAGCATAATTTCCTTTTGCATCGAAACTCGTGAATCGGCAAAAACGAAAGATGGGGAGAACGCCCGCACGCAATTGGAGCACGTCTGTTTGACCCAGCAAAATTGGGTAGCGGCTGGCAAGGTGCTTGAACGCTGCACCGCCCCGTGGCTCCGTCATAACGTTTCCAATACGATCAACGTTAGAGCCGATGAATGGGATGCGGTCGAAGGGTTCATCTACGAAAACCGCGAGCATCTTGCGGGAGTGTCTTTGTTGTCGGACATGGGGGATTTGGATTATCGTCAGGCCCCATTTCTAGCTATCCACACCCCAACGGAGATTGCTCGAATGTATGGCGACGGTAGCCTGATGGCTTCGGGGTTAATTGTCGATGGACTTCATGTTTTCCCAGACGATTTGTGGAAAGCGTGTGACGCGGCTTTAGGTGCCATTCCCGAATCCGAAAAGTTTACCCTCGAACAGATTGACTGGGTTCGCCGGGCGAAACAATTTGCCGAACGATATTTCGAAGGTGATCTTCGGCGCATGAGCTACTGTTTGAAAGAGGTGAATAACTGGAAGCTCTGGTGTGATTTGCGCCGTGAGACCGTAGTGGTCGATTATAGTCAGTTGATAGAGGACGAAGATACCACCACCATAGAGGAAACATCGGCCTGCGCTGGGGGGCAGTGTGAGTTTTCTGGGTTAGTGCCTCCAACTTTTCTAGGGGAATTACAAAAACACACACCGTTGCCGCTCGAATTCCAGTATAAATGGATATAAGCTCGTTTTCTCCGTATAGTCTCCGTATCGACGAGGAAAAGGAAGATAATGGACATCCAGCTAAAATTTAAGATCACCAGAGTTGATGGTGAAATAGAAGATCAAGAAATCACCGCCCCGGCAGCTAACGATCCAAACATCACATTCGACCAGCAGCGCATGATTGTGATGCAGCGTATGTTCAACCAGTATGCACAGGTTGGTATGTTACGTCAACCCTCAAAAGATCATTTCATCCTGCTCTGCCCGAGCCAGATCGCGTTTGTGGAATGCGAGCTAAACTCTGTCCTGATAGCGAACGCTCTTGATGTGCCGCCCGCGCCTCGCGGCGGACTGGTGAGCGGATGAAACCCCGCACACTAATTCTCATCGCCTGTTTGATTTGGGTCTTCGTACTCGGGGTCTCAGCGGTGGTGGGGCACCACAGGGTTCAGAAAAACGATCCTGCCAAAGCGTGGTGTGATGCGCCTCCAGTGGATGGGGCGGGGGCTCCAGCAGCCTGTAATTAGGCTGTGGGGGTATCCCACGACATTAGTGGAAGCATTTCCTTAGCCATCTCGAAATACACGGAGAAAAACTGTACGGGCTTCGTCCAATCGCCGAACGAATAATGCCATTGCAGGGCGATAATGTGTGCCAACCCCGTCTCACCCACCCGTCCCTGTCCGTTATGCACCCAACCCTCGGCAATCCGTCTCGAAATCGGGTCATATTCATCACTCGGAGCCCCAACCTTTAGTAACATTTCGGGATCGTTACGGTCGGTTACCTCTTTTACAACCATAAATACCCTGTTTTCAATAACTTCTAACCGTAGGGCGTGTTCCTTGCGTTGGTCTGTCATACTAAATAATACCGCAATTCCTAGCGGTTTCAACGAGTTTCGGGGTATAATAGGGACATGAAGACGAACAAAATCACCGCCGCCCTCCAGCCAGCAAACGTCGAGCGTTTTCAAACCGCCTTGTCGGTCCTCGAACTGGGCGTCAAAGAACACCACATCTGGAACGTCGATTTTCAGAACGCCAAGGACACGGTTTCACGTTGCATTGAACAAGCGATGACCGTCGCCGCCGAGCCTTTCTACGTTGAGCGTCGGGCCAGCAACGACTACGACTTCAGCCACAACGACCCGCGTTACGACATCAGCGGCTACATGACCCCCATCAGCGCCCCCAAGCTGCTCCGCAACCTCGAAAAGAAGAATGGCTACGCCAACACGATCATTCTGGAATACATGGAATACCTGCGGGAACTGGTTGAAATCGGCAAGTTTATCAAGGAAGTGAAACCCTTCATCGAGAAGGGCCGCAAGCCGAACGTCACCAACAAAACCCCGGAAGCACTCGCCGCCGAGATCGCTAACACGGGCACCTGCACCATCTGTCAGAACCGCCAGAAGCTCACCGACGAGCAGAAAATGGTGCACCACGGCTACCAGATGTCGGAATACAACCACTCTGGCTACCGCGTCGGGCGCTGCTTCGGCTGTGATTTCCTGCCCTACGAATTCTCGTGTGAAGGCAACAAGCAGTGGTTGGCGCAGGTTCTTCGCCCGCAGCTTGCAGGGAACCGCAAGTACCTGAAAGAGTTGAAGGCAAGCACCATGTTGACGCTGGA
>Ga0182030_10023272_pt1 | contig 11470 bp, 8 predicted proteins | sample 812S3MmetaG_FD_121299 | JGI IMG/M metagenome (GOLD analysis project Ga0182030, IMG submission 121299) | Permafrost microbial communities from Stordalen Mire, Sweden - 812S3M metaG (Illumina Assembly) | ecosystem: Environmental > Terrestrial > Soil > Wetlands > Permafrost | place: Sweden...
AGCTGACGTTTCCGCCCGGTGACGCGCCGCAGTGACGAGTTCCTCGGGCCCGCTCAGTCAACACCGTCAACCCGTCGCTCCCTGAGCAATTGTATAGTTCGCCGCCACTGTATCGGGGAGAGGCGAGTCTTGCGCATCCAGGGGCGCGATGTGAAAGCGCGAATCGGCTCGGCGCTGCATCCATCGGCGCAACCCCGCGGAGGCCGCGCGCTTTGTACCATGTAGGTCGATGCCGGGAATATCGCGATGAGTGTCGAGCGCGGCGCAATTCCCTCTACCCATCTCTTCCATGTCGCGGATATCTCGGTATTGGTCGGCGACCCGATCGAAGTGGGGGAATCCGGCGCCGGGGCAAGGCGCGTGATTCCGATTCTAGGGGGAACCGTTACCGGATCCCGGCTGGCCGGCCGTGTGTTGCCCGGGGGCGCCGACTTCCAGTTGATTCGAAAAGACGGAGTGACGGAACTCGATGCCCGTTACGTAATCGAGTGTGACGATACAGCTCGGATCTACGTTGCAAATACTGGGCTACGCCATGGTCCGCCTGAGGCGATGGAACGTATGCGGCGCGGTGAACCCGTGGACCCCGGACTGATTTACTTCCGCACAACTCCGCGGTTTGAGACGGGCGATACATCCTATGACTGGCTCACCCGATATATGTTCATCTGCGAGGGAGTGCGCCGGCCGGCGAGTGTTCACCTCGCGCTGTTTCAGATACTATAGGCGAGCTATTCCGGAGCACCATTGTTCATGATTCCCCGCGCAGTGAGACATATCACCGAGGACGCGCGCGATTTACTCGATCCTGCGGTTCGGAAGGGAAAGGGAACCGCTGCGCGATGAGTCCTGAGCGAAAGATTCGCAACGTAAATGTTCTACGAGCGGAGGCGATCTTTGACCGCCGCGATGACGGAACTTTGTACGTCCGTTCCCCGCGCCCGCTCGGTTCCTATCCGGGCAAGCTCACCGAGCGCCTCGAATACTGGGCGGTTCAGGCAGGCGGCCGAACATTTTTGGCTCAACGAGATGCATCCGGCGGATGGCGCACGATCACTTACGCCGAGACGCTAAACCGTGTGCGCTCCATCGCGCAGTCCTTGCTGGATCGCAATTTGGATGCAACGACACCCGTTGCGATTCTCTCCGGAAACAGTATTGAACATGCCTTGATGGCGCTGGGATGCATGTACGCCGGTGTCCTCTATGCGCCTCTTGCACCGGCTTATTCGCTTGCCTCCTCCGAACTCACCACGCTGCGCTATCTCTGGCAATCGCTGAACCCGGCTCTTGTGTTCGCGGCAGAAGGGACCGTCTTTGAGAAGCCACTTTCTGGCTTTCTAGATTCGCGCACGGAATTTGTCGCTGTGAGCAAACCCGAGATTCTGCGTGCGACCCCATTCGCGGAAGTCGCAGCTGCCTCGCCGGGCGCGGGCGTTGACGAAGCACACGCGAAAGTGAGGCCCGATACGATCGCGAAAGTGCTCTTCACTTCGGGCTCAACCGGCACGCCGAAAGGCGTCATCACCACACAGCGCATGCTCTGTTCCAATCAGGAAATGTTGCGCACCGTCATGGCCTTCCTGACCGATGAGCCCCCCGTCCTTTGCGACTGGTTGCCCTGGAATCACGTCTTCGGTGGCAGCCACAACTTCGGAATTGCGCTCTACAATGGCGGCACACTGTACATCGATGAAGGCAAGCCAACACCGGCGGGGTTAAGCACTACTTTGAAGAACCTTCGCGAAATTGCAACCACCGCCTACTTCAACGTGCCCCGCGGCTACGAAATGATTTTGCCGGCCTTGCGGGAGGATGCCGGCTTCCGGCGGCACTTTTTCAGCCGGCTCAAGATTCTGTTCTACGCCGCCGCGGGATTGAATCAGCGCGTATGGGATGAACTGCAGGACCTCGCTGTAGAGGCGTGTGGCGAAGAAATTCTGATGATGACCGGGCTCGGGGCGACGGAAAGCTCCCCCTTCGCCCTGAGCACGGGACTTGAAGGCGCGGCGGCCGGCCGCGTCGGTTTGCCGGTGCCTGGAGTGGAGTTGAAAATTGTCCCGGTCGAAACCAAATTCGAAGCTCGTCTGCGCGGGCCCAACATCACACCGGGCTTTTGGCGCAATCCCGGACTCACCGCCGCATCGTTCGATGACGAGGGATTCTACAAACTTGGCGACGCACTCCTCTTCGCCGATCCGGACCGTCCACTCGAAGGCTTCTGTTTCGACGGACGCCTTGCGGAAGACTTCAAACTTTCTACGGGCACCTGGGTTAGTGTCGGACCGCTTCGTACGCGACTGTTGACGTTCCTTCTCGGCGTCGCCCATGAAGTTGTGATCGCCGGACCAGACCGCGACTTCGTGACGGCACTAATTTTCCCGCATCCCGGAGCTTCTAAAGACAAGCTCCATGAACTCCTGGTCGCATTCGCGAAACAGAGTACGGGAACTTCGACGCGAGTACAACGCGCGCTGGTCCTGGAACGGCCCCCCTCAATGGATCAGGGTGAATTAACCGAAAAAGGTTCGATCAATCAGAAGGCTGTGCTGCGCAATCGGGCTGCACTGGTAGAAGAACTCTATTCCGGGTCACCCCGAGTGATCGAAATCTAACCGCGTAAATGTCCGCGTTTGCAGAGAAACGTTAAAACGCCTGAGACCTAAACCTGAGACGGCTGGGGCTCAAAATCGACACCTTTAAACGATACGCTCAGTCGCATTCCGGCCGGATGGTCCAGATTCTCAACGCTGACTGAAGCGCCGAATAACGAAAGGATGCGGTTCGCCAACGGTGGACCCAATCCCAGATCCCCACCTGGTGTGATTGCTTCTCCGATAGAGAAAATGTCAAAGAAGCGCGGAAGGGCAGCACTGGGTACCTGCCTCCCGTGACCCTCGATGATCACGGTTCGTGAATCTCCAAAGGCCAGGCATTCTACGTTAACCGTTTGAGCTTCTTCGGAGAATTTAACGGCTGTCTCAAGGAGGGCACGCAAAGCCTTTACTACCAATTCCTCATTTCCTTCAACCAGGCCCGGGTGCGCTAATGGCGATTTCAGTTTCACGAGGTGGGACTCGGCAAACTCAGCCGTGCTCTCAATGGCACGGCTCAGCGCCCCACTCAGTGAAATCGGACCCGATCCTAGATTTTCTCCCTTCGCATCGATCTGAGTGAGGAGTAATGCATCATCCAATATCGAGAGGATTCTTCGACGAGACTGGTCAAACATCTTCTGGAGTTCGTCGTGCTCCGCCGAAGAAGGCATTTCTTCTAAAACGAGTTGGCTAACGCCGAGAAGTCCGACCAGTGGCGTGCGAAACTCGTGCGAGATGAGGTTCAAGAAATCGCTCTTGGAGCGATCGAGCATCGTCAGCCGCTGGTTTGCCTCGCCAAGTTCACGTGTCCGATCGGCGACCGTCTCCTCCAGGTGTTCATTCTGCCGCTCCAACGCTTGCTGTAAAGCGTGAAGCTTGAGATGCGTTTCAACCCGGGCACGAACTTCTTCAAATTGGAAGGGTTTGGAAATGAAATCCGCTGCACCAGACCGGAAAGCCTTCAGCTTGTCTTCGGTCTCGTTCAGTGCGCTGAGGAAAATGACGGGGATGCCGGAAAGTTCTGCTGTGGACTTGAGGCGTTGGCATAGTTCGTAGCCGTTCATTTCCGGCATATTAACATCCAGAAGAATCAAATCCGGCGGATTCCGTATCGCCGCCGCTAACGCGAGCCTCCCACGCGGAAATGACCTCACTTCATATTCTTGTTGCCGGAGCATGTCTTCCAGAACCTTGAGATTGGAGGGATTGTCATCCACGATCAGGATGTTGGCGGCGGCCGAGGAATGTTCCTGCATGGGTCCACCTCCCTTGCAACGGGCCAACGATACCACACATTTAAGAGAAATGTTGGAACAATCTTTTAAAAGCGTCAGGATTTCTTGTCTTCGCCCGTTGTTGAAGGGAAGACGCTTATTGTTTCTTCGCCTTGGTTCCCGCAGGGACACGACCGAGTTTCGATAATAATCCAATACCATCGAGCCGGGGAACTTGGACGCGCACCCGTTCCGGCACGCCGCTGGTTCTTGCAAAATTCCAGAGGCGCTCCATCCACATGGGGGTGAGAGCCATTCCCCCTTTGAGAATTAAAAGCTTCGTCTTGAGGGCCACAACGTCCTCGTCAAGGACCATCCCGGACCGGAGCTCTCGCATCGGCAGCTGACGCATTTCGAACTTTGCTTCGGTCGGAGAATAATCACTGAGGGCGTCCAGCATGGCGCAATCGAATTCGCCGGAACTTCTGAGTTGAGCAACCGCGGAGTGCAAATCGACGTCTTGATAGATCCTCCGGTCGAGTTCCGAAGCGAGATGGAGCATGCGAGCACCCGGTTTTGATTTCTCCAAGGTGGACGACTCTGGCGTTTGTTGACTCCGAATCATTTCGGCCACTACTTCCAGCCGGGGGATGTTCGAAACCAGGCCGGCGGCGACTTCTGGATGAGCACGAAACGTCTGATCCTCATCAGACGAGAGATCTTGCCCACCGTAGGCTTTTTCGAAAAGGTCGTTGGGCAGCACGATACATCCTACTAAGCACAACATGGCAGCCAGCTCATATTGCCAAGCCTCCCGAAGCCCCATTTTCTTGGTGATCCAGAGTACGATTTCCCGGATGGAATGAGATCGTAAGACCAACACGGGCGAGGTAATCTGGACTAGCTCCAAAAGCGTCCAGACAGCCCCACCGAGGGTTCTTTCCAGCAGATCGCGCTCGGCCTGTTGGGCGCGTTGTAACTTGAGGTGGGTCTCTACGCGAGCCTGCACTTCTTCGAATTGGAACGGTTTGGAGATGTAATCGGCTCCTCCCGATCGAAATCCCTTTACTTTGTCTTCGGTCGCGTTCAGGGCACTGATAAAAATCACCGGGATGTCGGAAAGCAGTGCGCTGGACTTCAGCCGTTCGCATACTTCGTAGCCGTTCATCTCCGGCATATTTATGTCCAGCAAGATCAAGTCGGGCGGTTCTTGGTCCGCGGCTGCGAGCGCCAGGCGGCCACGTGGAAACGATCGGACTTCGTACCCGTGCTGACGGAGCATGTCGTCGAGCAATTTCAGGTTCGCGGGATTGTCATCCACGACCATCACGTTGCCCTGACCCGGAGTCTGCTCCTTTAACGGCGGCACGCATCCTCCAGCAATCGCGTCAGGGTGTCGTATTCGTACTTATCGGCCAGCTGCTGCAAGGCGTTCGCGGATCCGGCGTCCCCGGTCTCCGGCACTCTGAGGATTAACTCATCGAGCAACTTTTTATTGCCGTTCAAAGTCGCTTTGCGGAGTTCTGCGACTAGCTCCAAAGGCAGGAGCGCGAGCCTCTCCGCGCTTAGGGTGGCCTCTCCCGCGCCATACGGGCTTTCGGTCTCCCTGGTTTCCTCGTAGTCGTACGCCAGGTCCAGAAGCACCCGCATCTTCTCCAGTAGCTCTTCTTCACGGCAGGGTTTTCCCAGGAAATCGTCCGCACCGCTTTGAGAGACAGCGCGCCGATCATCGTCCAAAGCGCTGGCTGTCAGGACAACGATTGCCGTATTCTTTCCACGCGGATCTGCCTTTATTCTTCGAGTCGCCTCTAACCCATCCATCACCGGCATATGGACATCCATCAGGATCAGGAGTGGGTTCCATTTCTCCCAGGTTCGGACGGCGGCTGCCCCGTCCTTGGCGCCTTGGACGGAAAAACCGATGGAGGTCAGCAATTTGATCAGCCAATCTCGATTCTCAAATTGATCGTCGACGACCAAAATTCTAGGGACCTGCGTCCCCGCACGAAGACCGCGAACACGGCGATGGGCATGCCGCCTGATGGCTACTCCAGCGTCACCGCGCTCGATCGGGACCTCAAAGCGGAATACGGAGCCAGCCCCCGGGGTGCTTGTGAGCGAGACATCCCCTCCCATAAGGCGTACAAATCTGCGAGTAATTGCCAGCCCCAAGCCAGTTCCATCCTGAGTGTTGAGCTCGCCCTTAACCTGTCTAAACGGCTCAAATACCTTTTCTTGATCCTCCTTCGAAATTCCCAGGCCGGTGTCCTTGATACGCGCCACTAGCCAGAGCTGATCGCCCATCCTCAGGTCCAAACTAACGTGCAGCGTGACTTGTCCGCGCTCTGTAAACTTGATGGCGTTACCGAGGAGGTTGATCAGCACCTGGCGGATCTTGCCTTCGTCCGCCACCACATAGGGAACAGACTCCCCATCAACGGACATCTCGAATTGCAGGGCCTTCGCTTGAGCACGTAAGCGGAACATCGCCGCGAGATCGTCGAGGAGCCTCGAAAGGTTAAACGTCGATGGACTAAGATCGATGCGGCCAGCTTCGATCTTGGACATGTCGAGCACGTCGTTGATGAGGGCTAGGAGATGCTCTCCGCTCCGTCCGATAATTTTGAGATTCGTGGTTGCGTCCGCTCCCAGGCTGGGATCCCTCAGCATCAACTGTGCGTATCCGAGAATGGCGTTCATCGGTGTACGGATTTCGTGAGACATCGTTGAAAGGAACGTGCTTTTGGCACGGTCGGCAGCCTCGGCCGCAGCCTTGGCCTGCAGCAACTGCGCATTCGCGTCTTGAAGCTGTTGGTTGGCAGCCTGTAGGTGCTGCGAGTTTTGGAAAATCTCGGCCTCCATCTGTTCCATACGGGCGCGCAGATCCGTGGCATCGCTTGCGGGCTGCGACTTTTGCCGCACGAAATCAGTAACGTCTTCTACGCGATGGATGAGATATTCGATCCGATGGTCGGCTCCCAACACGGGGGAGTTGATCGGGCTCCAATAACGCTCCTCGAAGATGCCATCGGGCCGGCGGATATCGTATTTCTGGATCGCCATGGTGTCTGGGGCGGCGGTCTGGAGCACCCGGTACAAGGAGGCGCGCAGGTTAGAAACGCCCGTAGCGTCGCGGTCTTCGGGGTTGTCGGGGAAGATCTCAAAAATGCCGCGGCCGCAGAGATCCTCGCGCTTCGTCATCGTGGCCTTGAGGTAAGCGTCGCTGGCCGAGACGATCTCCAGGCCGGGCGTGAGAATCAGGAAGAGGCCGGGTAAGGACTCGAAGACGCTCTGTAATATCGCGCGGCTGCGACGCAGCTCGTCTTCAACCGCCCGGCGCTCCGTGATATCGCGAATAGCGCTGGAAACCAACACGCCTTCCTCGGTTTCGAACGGACTGAGGCTGATTTCGGCAGGAAACTCGGAGCCGTCCTTACGCCGCGCGTAGAGTTCCACGCCAGCCCTCTTCGATCGAGCGTGGGGATCGGCGAAAAAACCCGTCCGGAGCTTCGAATGCGGACTCCGGAAACGTTCCGGTACCAGCAGCTCAACGGCCTGTCCAAGAAGCTCTTCCCGGCCATATCCGAACAGCCTCTCCGCCTGCGTATTCACCAGGACAATCCGTCCTTCCCGATCCACCACCACCAAGGCGTCCGGTGCCGCTTCCAAGAGGCCTCGAAACTTGACTTCCGCTCTCTTCTTTTCGCTGATATCGCGCGCGATGGCTGAGGCCGCGGTGACTTGACCTCGAGAATCTTTGATTGGAGAGACGGTCAGGGCGACGTCGATCAGCGTGCCGTCTTTTTTCCGGCGCACAGTCTCTTCATTGACGATCTCGCCTTGCCGGAGCTTGGATATGATTTTGTGTAAGTCGTCGGCGCGGTCTCGTGGCAGCAGGATGGAGATCGGCCTTCCTACGGCTTCTTCCGCTGAGTACCCATAAAGCCGTTCTGCTCCTTTGTTCCAATTGAGGACAATTCCCTCCAGTGACTTGCCGATGATGGCGTCATTCGAATAGTCCACAATGGAGGCGAGCTGTTCCCGCGCCCGTTCCACACGCTTCCGTTCGGTCATATCGCGAATCGTGCTGGATACGAGAGTGCCCCCTTCCGTTTCCAGTGGACTGAGGCTGATTTCGACCGGGAACTCGGTGCCATCTTTACGCAGCGCGTAAAGTTCCACGCCCGCGCCCATGGGGCGAACGCGCAGATCGCTGAAGAATTCGCCGCGACGCCTTGGATGTAACTCCCGGAAACGCGCCGGGACCAACAGTTCAATCGCCTGCCCCAGCAGTTCGGTTCGCGCGTATCCAAACAGCTTCTCTACTTGCGAATTGACGAATACGATCGTCCCCGTGCGATCGACGACAGCGACAGCATCGGGTGCCACTTCCAGCAGCTCTCGGAACTTCCCCTCCGCTACGAGCCTCTGAGAGACATCGCGTAGCCTCTCCTCTGCGTGCCGGCGTTCGGTCACGTCCCAGGTGACCCCAGTCAATCGCTGCGGTTCTCCACTTTCGTCGTCGGAGACTTTGCCGCGCGTGACCAGAGTCCGTACAGCGCCGTCAGGCCAGATGACGCGGAATTCGGTGTTGTATTCCGCGCCGGTACGAATCGCCGTGGCGACCTCTCGCTGGATCCGCTCGCGATCGTCGGGATGCACCAGCTCGGCAAAACCCTCTATGGCTTGGGGGAATTGGCCGAACGGAAGTCCGAATTGAATCGCACAATTCTCGTCTGAGGTGATGACATTCGGAGCGAACTCCCAACTCCAAACGGCGACACCGGAAGCACGCAGCGTGAGACGCAAGCGTTCCTCGCTTTGCTGGAGCGCTTCCTTTGTTTCTCGGAGTGCTCGAATATCGGAGGTCTTGAGCTGGTTCAGCCGTTCGAGTTCGGAATTCTGTTTCGCGAGCGCCCGCTGCGCATTGGCAAGCTCGTTATTCAGGCGAGACAGCTCATTATAAAGGCTGTGTTGGCTGCGCCCGTCTTCTGATTGCTTCAGCGCCTTCTCTTTGGAGCCCATCGGAATCCGGCCGGCCAACTCCTTGCGGACGCTGATCAGATGGTCAAGAAAATCGGGCAGTTCCTCGCTTGACACCACGCCGAGAAGCAGCAGGAGGCCATCGTCCACAAGATAGCCATCGAAGCAGACATGCATCGGGCCGTCTTGACCGGTGATCTGGAGTTCCCAGCCGAAGGCACTTTCTGACTTGCGGATCTCTTCCAAAAAGCTGAGTCCCTCCAACACGGCGCCCGAACCCAACGAGGAGCTGAACAGGTGCCCTACCGGGAAGCAACCGGCCAAGCCAAGCTGATCGATGACGAGTTCCATGACTCGCCCTTCGGCGTTACACCGTAGAGCGATGCCGGGCGGGTTCGGAGAAGAGGAGGTCACGTTCGCCAGTCTTCGGCCACAACGATGGCCTCGGCGGCGTCGCGGGCGTAGCCATCGGCGCCGACGTCCTTCCATAAGCCGGCCACCGCATTGAATGGGGCTCCGCCCACCAAGATGCGAGGCGGATTTCCGGCGGCACGCGTGGCCGCAATCAAGTCAGCCACCGGTTGCACGTGGTACGACATGGTGGCTGAAATCGCAAGAACATGCGGCTTCCGGTCGTTCACTTGTTGCAGCGTACCGGACATCGGAGTATTCGCCCCCAGAAAGAAGGTATCCCAACCCTCCATTTCGAAGAAGTCGCTCACCATACGCACCCCGATTTCGTGCAGGTCGCCGCTCACGCAAGTCGACACCAGCCGGCGGCCATTCCTCTCGGTCGAGAAGATACGGGGATAGAGCAGCGACATGATCATCTGCGTGCAAGCGGTGCAATAGTGCTCCTGCGCGACACTGATTTCGTTGGACTGCCAAAGACGCCCTATTTCGCGCTGCGCGCGTTGGAACACGAAAAGGTAAACATCCTTGACCGAAGTTCCCTCCTCGACCGACGTGAGGATAAGGCGGCTCGCAGTGTGCCGTTCTCCGTGCAGGAGAGCCGCCAGATAGTCGCGTGCGAGAATGTCGAGCGCTCCGGCTCCCTCAACAAAGCTGGGGGGCTCCGGCGCGGCGCCTTCAATCTTCGCAAGCGCCGCGTCCAAATACTCGGAAGCCAGCGCGCTGCCCGCGCCCTCTAGTTGCGCGGCCAAGGTGGTCCGCAAAAGCACCAGATGGGAAGCCAGTGCTTCGCCGGGAATGTTCAGGCGCGCGAGCAGTGCCGCGGCCCAGGCGACATATTCAGTGAACAGCGCGGGCTGCTTGAATGTGAGGGCTTCGCAAAGGTGGTCGAGATGGTAACGGGTGTCCTCGGTACACTTTTGCCGGGCCCCTTTTGAGCGCAGTTCAAGGTCCGGACGGGCCTCGAAGTAAAGGTTGGTGACGCGTTGGGCGATCGCCTCGCGACGTTCTTTGAGGATGCCGCTGACCGCGAGCCCCTCTCCATTCAATCGCACAGGCGCTCCATAATGACCAATTGAGTGAATCCGGGATCGAGCTTGAGACCCTTCGGGATGCCCTTGTGCGAAACGTGGTGCGCTTCGCTCGAATGCCATTGGCGAAATGCCTGTTCCGTGGTCCAGCGCGTGGAGAGGTAGAAGATCGACGGGTCGCTGCTATCGGTGAATACTTCCATGTCCTGGAAGCCTTCGGCATGTTCCACAAGCCGCGGGCGGTCCAGGAAAGCGCGAGCGACGGAGTCTTCCAAGCCATTCGCGACCTTGAACCTGGAAAGCGCAAGGACCATGAATTCCTTCCCTTGTGAAAGCCCGGCGTGAACTCAGCCGGGATTTCGCCCCGCGGCCGTTCAGAAATATACCGCTTTCGATTACCTTTGTTGCCTTAGTTCTTAGATCGTCACAGCCGCCTTTCGACTTTAATCTCTGTGAAGCGGGGTGCGGCTGAATACCTGATGGGGCGCAGGGCATGACTCTGACGGTGAACTGCCCGCCATTACCCGGGCGGCCCTATGTGGACTCAGAGATGTGGGAGACCCACCGAATGACGATCGGTCCACGAAAGGCGCCGATGAATGGATCGGTGCATCGTGAAATTGGAGTTGTACCGTTCGAGGTGGATCGCGCGGGCGATTGCCGGGTAAAGCCAACGATCTATCCTCCGGGTCAACCTAATCGTTCCTACCGGAGCCTGTCATCCAGGAGCTTCAGGTTCGCGCACCCACGACCATATCTAGCCTCGAAGCCCAGCGTGCTCCGTCATGATCGGCACGCTTCCTCGAGCGACCGGTTCAGAGAGTCGTATTCGTAATTGTCGGCGAGATCTTGTAGAGCATGGGCGGTCTCGGCATATCCCGTCTCGCGCACTTTGAGGACCAGCAAATCCATAAGGCTCTTGTTGCCTCTCAAAGTCGCGTCACGGAGCTTTTCAATCAACTCCTGCGGCAATTGCGCGAGCATTTCGCGGCTCAGGGCCGGTGTCTCGAGTTCGGGTTGGCCTTCCGTTCCACTCATTTCCTCGTAGTCATAGGTAACGTTGAGGTGGGCGCGCATTTTTTCCAGTAATTCGTCCTCGAGACAGGGTTTCGCCAGGAAATCGTCGGCGCCGCATTGAGAGATGGATCGGCGGTCGTCATCCAGGGCGCTGGCGGTTAGAGCAACGATGATCGTTTCTTTTCCCTGAACTTCCGCCTTGATTCTTTGAGTCGCC
>Ga0182030_10023273_pt1 | contig 11470 bp, 10 predicted proteins | sample 812S3MmetaG_FD_121299 | JGI IMG/M metagenome (GOLD analysis project Ga0182030, IMG submission 121299) | Permafrost microbial communities from Stordalen Mire, Sweden - 812S3M metaG (Illumina Assembly) | ecosystem: Environmental > Terrestrial > Soil > Wetlands > Permafrost | place: Sweden...
CGATTTGCCGGCGACGCCGCTCTCGCCGCACCGGCCGCTCCCGGAGTTTTATGCGGCCCCGGAGGCGCGCCAGGGCTTTGTCAATGAACTGTTCGACGAGGCCGCGCCGGATTATGACTGGGTAAGCAGCATGATGTCGTTCGGGCGGGACCGGATCTATCGCCGGGAAGCCTTGAAACGGGCCGGGTTGACGGGCGGGATGCGGCTGCTGGACGTGGCGAGCGGCACGGGCTTGATGATCAAGGCCGCGCTCGAACTCGGCGTGAATCCCGCGCAGGTGGTCGGCGTGGATCCCAGCACAGGCATGCTGGCGGAGAACCGGAGGCGCAATCCGGTGACGTTGCTGGAAGGCAAGGGAGAAGCGCTGCCGTGCGCGGATGCGGCGTTCGACTTCGTGTGCATGGGTTATGCGCTGCGGCATGTGGAGGATCTCGGCAAGCTGTTTGGTGAATTCAAGCGCGTGTTGCGGCCGGGGGGAAAGGTGTTGATCCTGGAAATCACGCGGCCCACGAATCCGGTGGCGCTGCCCCTGATCCGTTTCTACATGCAGCAACTGGTGCCGCGCATCGGCTGGTTGCGGCGTCGGAACAAGTCCACGGTGAAGCTGATGCAGTATTACTGGGCCACGATCCAGGAATGCGTGCCGCCGAATGTGATCATCGCCGCGCTGGCGGACAGCGGTTTCAAGAACGTCAAGCGCACCGTCAGCAACGGGGTTTTGAGCGAGTATGTGGCCGAGCGGTGAATTGACGAACCCCGGCCATCCCCTCCAAAGCAACGGCGTTAGTTTCCGCTGAGCGTCAATTCCGCCATCAGCACAATAATCTCCACGCCGACGCGTGCGGTGGCCTGCGCCTGAACCAAAGTGCCGAGCCGGCCGGTTATTTTTGCCTCAAGTTGGATGATTTCACCGGGCCGGGCGGTGCCGTGAATTTTCACGGATCGCAGCGCGGTCAGTTTTAAATTATTGAGCGGCGGAATTTTGGGATCGCTTTGCGCCACAACACCCGCAAGCTGCGCCGCCGCCTCGACCAGCAGCACGCCGGGGAAAATCGGTTCGCCGGGAAAATGGCCGCGTAAAAATGCCTCGTCGCCGCGGACGGTGTATTCACCTGCGCCGCTTTCACCCGGATTCAAACTTGTCAGCCGGTCAATAAACCGGAATTCCGCACCATGCGGCAGAAATTTTAGCGCACGTTGGAAATCATCTGGATTCATCTGGCAAACGGGTTGGTGACCTTGAAATCGGCGGGCGGAGTCCACTGAAACATTTTTTCATCCAGCACCGGATTCCAAACGCCGTTGGTGAAATCATTCCGCATCCGCGAGCCGTCCACAAAAACCAGTTCGGTGCTGGCCAGTGCAAAATCATTTGTCGCCAGGCCGATGCGCAGTTCCGGCATCATCCGGCGGGCGAAGGCGCTTTTCGGCTGAAGCGACATTTCCCATGTGTCATTGGTTTCCATCAGCGACAAAATCTGAAACTGCGCGTCAAATTCCTTCCGGTCGCGCGGAAAGCCGGCCTGCAACAGCGACATCGTGTCGCGCCATTCGGTGGGCGTGCCGGCCCCGAGCGGATAGCGTTCGGCGCGTTTCAAGCGCGGATAAACCACAAACATCTCGTCGCCGTGCCGGAGAGCGATGGTCTGCGCGGGCTGGCCGAGTTCCCAGCGAAAGTCGTTCGGTATGGCGAAGGCGATGTGGCCTTTGGCGACCAGCGGCTGGGTCAACGTTTTCAGCGCGCGGGTCTGGACGAAATCGGCGGACCAGGTGTGAAGATTTTTTTGCGCGTCGAACCAGGCGTCGAGAACCGTGTTGGTGTCGGCCGCACCGGCAATGAAAAATAAAAAATGAAAAATGAAAAGTGCCGCCGCCAGTTGAGCCGGTTTTTTAATTTTTAATTTTGAATTTTTCATTTCTGCTGTTTCTCCGGCCAGACCGGGACGAAGTGAAACCAGTGCGCCAGATGCTGCCGGATGGCCGGCTCGAACGCACGCAGGATTTCCTGGGTCAACTGGATGCGGGCCGTCCGGTTGCCGATCGTGGCGCGGTCATAGGGTATCTCCGGCAAAATGCGCGCGAGATGACCTCCGCCCTGGCGCACGATATAGACCGGCACAATGGCGCAGCCGGAGGCGCGGGCAAGTTCGGCGGCGGCGATGGAGGCCGGAAAGGGATGGCCAAACAGGTCTACGTTTACCGCCGTGGGCGCGGGCGGACGATCCACCAGCAACGCCACCGTGGCCCCGGCCTGCAGGCGCTTGATGATTTCAATGAAGGCAAAGGCGTCTTCGCCGACCACCAAGGTTTCGACGCCGCGCAATGATCGGGAACGCTGGCGCAGCTCGGTCAGCTTTTGATCCGGCTCGGGCTGTGTCAGCACGAGCAGTTTGTAGCCGTGTTCGACGAGAAACGCGCCGCCGAATTCCCAATTCCCGAGATGCGGCGTCACGAGCAGCACACCCCTGCCGCGCGCATGAGCGGCGGTAAAATGCTCCCAGCCGTTCCACTCGCCGACCCAGCTTTCAAATGGCACGCCGCTTTCGTAACGCCAGAGGTCGGTGATTTTCAGAAAAAATTCCGTGACCAGCTCCCGCCCAATGCGGGCGGCCTGCTGCCGGTCGCCATTCAAGGCGGGCAATAGGTTTTGAATGACAATTTCGCGCCGCTGTGCCGCCAGCCGCCAGTAAATCGCGGCCAGCATCCGGGCAAACAATGCGAAAACCGGCACGGGTATGAAACGTCCGAGCGCCAGTCCGGCCCGCCAGATGAACGTGCAGTAGAATTGCGATGGTTCGGAAATTTTCACGGACGCAGATTTTGACTTATTGTCTCCGAGAAAAAATTTCCACCAGACCGGCAGCAGAAAAACCGAGAGCAGCATGTTGCACCCGATGCCGATGGCGCAAACCCGGCCGAGGCTGGACATGCCGACGTTGCTCGACAGGCCGAGCGAGCCGAAACCGGCAATCGCCGTGCCGCCACAAAGCAGCAGCGCGCGCCCAACCGATTGATGGGCCAGCTTCAAATCGCCGCCATGCCGCCGCAACGCGAGCTGCATGAAAATGCTGTAATCCACGCCGGTGCCGAGAATCAATGGCAGCGCCATGAGGTTGAGCAAATTCCACGACCAGCCGCAGATTTTCATTGCCGCCAGCAGGCAGAGTCCGCTCAACAGCAAAATGCCAAGGCTAAAAAAAACTTCCGTGAACCGCCGGAACGCCAGCCAAAGCGACAACAAAATCAGTCCGATCATGGGCAGCAGAACCTTCCAGAGATTGTTTTTGACGGCGGTGAGAACTGTTCCACCGAGCAGGTCCCAGCCCGATAGCCAGACGCCATCGTGCGGCAGTTGCGCGTCCAGCCGGGCAAATGCAACCGCCGTTGCATTCGTTGACGGATAAAGGAAACCGACGGCGAAAAAGCTTTGCGGCTCGCGGACGGACAGCTTTTCAAAAATCCAGGTGCAGAGCGGATTGCCCGGCCAGAAGACGTTCGTGTTTGCGGCGGCACGTTGCCAGGTTTCCAAAATACTCCCGGTCAGTCCGAGCGCGCTTTCAGAAAAGCCGTTGGTCAAGGCGGCGGCGCGGAACAAATCATGTTCAGCGACAAGCTGCCGGGAGTTCGCACGATTGGCGGCTTGAAACTCCGGTCGCGGCCAAAGCGTGCTGGGTAGCGTGAAGCCGGAAAGCGTCTGGTTGGAGACTGCGGCGTTGAGTGCCGGTAAAACCGCGTCCAGCCGGCGGGCGACTTCGCTTTCATCACGGCCCGAAATAACCAGCCAGAGCGGCTCACGCTTTTGGTTCAGGTTTTCCTTGATGGCGTCGAGCGTCGTATAGGCCTGACTATCGCGCGGGCGCAGGGCGTTGGCGGTGGAATCCATTTTTGGCAGGCTGGAGAATAAAATCGCGCCGCAGCAGAAGAGCAGGGCGGCGGTGAGGGTGAAAACCATTTTTGTGCGCCGGGGATTCAGCGATGGCGCGGAGTCAACCGCGCCTTTCATTTGATCGCGATTTGATCGAGGTTTCATCCGCCCCGGAAACAACGGCGGCAGAAACGCAAAAATCATCACGCCGGCCGAAATCGCGACGCCGATGCCGACGAGCGAGCCGAGCTGGGCGAGGCCCGGCAGTCCGCCGAAATTCAAAACAAGAAACGCGGAAATCGTGGTGAACGCCGCCCAGAATATGCTCGGCGCAATGGCGCGCCGTATTTCCGGGATGGACAATTCCGGCTGTGCGAGGGCTTCCTGATAATGCACCACCGCGTAATCCACCGCGAGGCCGAGCAGGATCGCCGCGAAACCCATGCTGATGACGTTGACCGCGCCAAAAATTAGGCCGCCCAGCGCGAGCGTCGCCGCCAGAATCAGGGCCAGCAGTGTCAGCAGCCAGAGCATCGGCTTGATCCGCCGATGGGCGCACCAAAAAAGAATCGCGATAATCAAGGCTGTGCCGCCGACCGACAGCTTCATGTCGTGCTGCATGCTGCCGGAGATTTCCGCCGTGAACGCCGGTCGGCCGGTGTAACCGATGTTTATTTTTGCATCGGACGGCAAAGTGGCATTAATGACATTTTCGACGGCATTGAACCATGCGGTGCATTCGCGGTAGCCGTTCAGTTCACCGCGCGCCTTGACGAAAATAATCCGGAACGTGCCGTTGGCGGAGGCGAATAATTCATCTCCTGACCCGAAACCGGAAACGGTTCCGGCAACATTTTCAGGCAGGCGCGTCAGTCCGAACGGATCGTAACTCAACTGCGCGATTTCATTGGGCGAAAGCGTTGTGGCCAATTGGTCGCGCGTGGCCGCGAGCACATTCGCAAGATTCGTTTCGGAAAGCTGCCCAGCCAGCTGCGCGAATTTTTCCGGCGGTTGATTCAGCCAGAGATAAGCGATGAGTTCGGCGGTCTGCTCGGGATGTTCCGTCCACGGCGGTTGCCAGGTGACGGCGGCAACGAGATTGGTCGCCTGCTGCAAGCTTTCGGCGATGGATTTGGCGGCGTGTTCGGTAGCTTCACGATCCGGCGCACGGACGGTGATCATCAGTTCGCGGGCGTCCGTGAAATGTTGCTGGTAAATCTTGAGCCCCTGAACCGCGGGAATGTTTGCGGGCAGCAGGTCGAGCATTTCAGCATCCAAATGCAATCGCGCGAGGCCCGCGATGATTGGAACCAGCAGCAGCAACCACCACCAGCGAAACCATTTCATGGGAAAAATGCGCCCTCCAGCGTTTCACCCGTGTGCGGATTTTGCAGGCGCCACGAATTGGTTTCAACCTGCGCAAATTTCCAATCGCCGCCAAGGTCCAGGTCAAGCAGCGCATGGGGCAGTTGAAACCAGCCGAAGCGATTGGGCGGTGTGCCATAACCATGCCAGGAATATTTGTCCGCGCCGAATTCAATCTGCCATTGGTCGCTCGAAACCTGCGCAGTCGCTAGCGGAAACGGCATTTTGGAAAACTGGATGAAGAAATTTCCATTCACATTGGTCGCTAGGAGCAGATCGCCGGCGAGTTCGGGGCGGCTAGACGAAGGTTTCCAGACGGCCTGGCCCTGCTGGACGCGCCAGCCGGGCGCGGAAAAATCGGCGGGCGGCAACGGCTGGGCGGTGCGGCAGCCCGCGCAAAGAATCAGCAGCAGCGCGGATGAAATGAGGATGGAACGGCTCACACGAACGATTTCAGTTTCGATCGGATGTTTCAAGCTTTCGCGGCGGCTTCAGAGGTTGGGAATGGTTTCGGAGGTCGCCGCAGAAAAGGCAGGTGCGGCACCAGCGGCCAGCGTTTCTGAAGCTTGACGAGCAGGAAAAAGTATTTCAACCGCCAGCGCAGACTCCAGCCGCCTTCCAGCTCGCCCGCCAGCACGGCGTTGACGGCGGACGGCAGATCGTGGTGGTCGCGCGGCTGCAAAAAAAGTTCCATGAACGGCGTGGTGTAATAATTTTCCACGACATGCCAGTAAAACATGAGTCCCTTGCGGACGCGCTTTTCGTAGCTGGCAAACAGCAGGCGGCTCGGCCGGCCTTGCGCGAGTGATTTTTGAACGGCCTCGGCGGCGATTTTCCCCGACCACATGGCAAGAAAAACCCCGGCGGAAAAAATCGGGTCCATGAAACCGGCGGCGTCGCCGACGCGCAACAACCGGTCGCCAGTGAACTTGCGGTTGTAATAGCTGAAATCGGTGGTTGTCTGCAAATCACCGAGGCGGCGCGCATTCTTCATGCGTTCCTTGACGGGCGGACTGGATTCGATCCAACGGTGGAAAATTTCCTCGGGCGAGCCGCCGGATTGGTTGAACTCGTCCTTGTCCACGACCAGACCGACGCTGGTTTTTTCGGCGGAGAGCGGAATGACCCAGAACCATTTGTTTTTGAGGCGGACGATGACGGTGTCGGTGTTGGCTTCGCCGGAATCGCGGACGACATTTTCAAAATGGCCGAAGACGGCGAGCTTTTTCCAGGTCGGGTGCATCTCACGCAGATTTTCCTGGTTGCCGGTGAGGTTGCCGCGTCCGCTGGCATCAATCAAATAGGCCGCGCGGAAATTATGGGTTTTGCCGTCGGGATCGCGCGCCTCGACCGTTACGCCGTCGGGATCGGAGATGGTTTTGGTCACCGACCAGCCTTCGCGCACGTCCGCGCCGGACGCGCGCGCGTGCTTGAGCAAAACATGATCAAACGTCGCGCGCTCCACCTGGATGGCTTCCGGTTCGCGGTTGAATTTGCCCTGCCGGAAAACGAAGCGCGTGCTGATGGAGCCGTTGCCCAGTCCAAATTGCGCGCCGTATTTGCGCGGGAAACCGGCGGCCTGCAACGCGGGCAGCACGCCCATGTCGCGGAAAATGGTCATGTTGCACGGCAGGAGCGATTCGCCGATGTGGAAGCGCGGGAAAAACTCCTTTTCCAACACGAGCACCCGTTTGCCCGCGCGAGCAAGAAACGTGGCGGCGCTGCTGCCGCCCGGACCGCACCCGATGATCAGCGTGTCATAAGTATCCTGATTCACTTCGACAAGTTTGATGATGTGACGAATGATGGCAAGCTTGGAAAGCCCGGGAAATGATTCGAATGTTTCGATCGGTCAGGTTGCGGCCGGGAAGAAACGGTTCACGGGGCGATTTTATCGCTCACCCATTGGCGGGCTTCAGCGAAACTTTTTGCCAGCGCGTCATAGGTTTTTTGTGCGCCGGCCTTGACGCTGTCCCAGGTGGATTCGGTGGCGTTCGAGGCATCGGCCAGTTGCTGGTTCAATTGCGCCACCTGATCGCGCAACGCCTGGAGCTTGGGCTTGGCTTCAGCCTTGACGGAGTCACTGGAGTTGTCAATTTTTGCGGAAAGCGCCGCCAGATCCTCATTCAACTTGGCCACCTGAACCTGCATGGCTTTGATGAAATCCGCCTTCTGCGCGAAGGTGTATTCCTTCATGTCCTGGGCCGTTTGCTTGGTTTCGGTTTCAACCTTGTCCATCTGCTGCGAGGTGGATTTTTCCTTGTCGCATCCGGTGGCGAACGCAATGGCGGATAGAAGTGTGACGAGCCATATTTGATTTTTCATAAAACGCAGTCTGGCTTGAAATCGTTGTAGCCGCCATGGGGTATAACCCTACCGTGTATTTTCAAATTTAGTTCCCATCTCCAGGTAGGGTTACACCCCATAGCGCGAAAAGGAGGCATCATCTAGCCTGCCTCAAGTGTTAAAAAACAACAACCCAACCAACGAAATTAAAAATATGAAAATGAAAGCCCTGTTCCCTCTAACGCTCGCCGCCGTCGTGAGCTCGATGTTAATCACCTGTTCCACGGCGCGTGCCGCCAGCACCGATGACCGCATCGAATCGTCCGCCGCGAAGTCCTACACGTTTAAAACCTATCTCAAGGATGATTCCATCAAGGTTGAATCCAAGGATGGTGTCGTCACCCTGACCGGCTCGGTGGCCGATGCGTCCCACAAGTCCATGGCCGAAAACACCGTGGCGAGCCTGCCCGGTGTCACGAGCGTGGACGATCAATTGAAGATCAACGGCGAACAGCCGGCGGAACATTCCGACGCCTGGATCACCACGAAGGTGAAAACCGCGCTGTTGTTCCATCGCAACGTGAGTGCCACCGGCACCATGGTTTATACGAAGGACGGTGTCGTCACCTTGCAGGGTGTCGCGGACAGCATGGCGCAAAAGGAACTGACCACCGAATACGCCAAGGACGTTGACAATGTCAAATCGGTCAACAACCAGATGACCGTTGCCAAGATTCCGACAGCGCCCGACGCGACCGTCGGCGACAAGATTGATGACGCCTCCATCACGGCCCAGGTCAAGTCGTCGCTCATGTCACACAGCTCGACCAGCGCGCTGCACACCTCGGTTACCACGACGGACGGCGTCGTTACCTTGAGCGGCATTGCCAAAAATGATGCGGAAAAAAGCCTCGTCACCAAGCTTGCCACTGACATCAACGGCGTGACCAGCGTGATCAACAACATGACCATCGCCGCTGTGCCCGTGGCCGCCAATTAAGCAGTCCAACCCAAGGCTGGCTGGTGCGAAAGCGCACTGGCCAGCCCAAACAAACTTTATGTTATACACCATCGCCGTAGTGCTGATCATTTTGTGGGTGCTGGGTCTGGTGACCGGCACCGCCGGCGGATTGATTCACATCCTCCTCGTTCTCGCGATCATCGCCGTTTTGCTCCGGGTCATTTCCGGCACGAAACCTGTGCTTTGAGAAACAATTAGCCAAAGATAAATTCATATGAACACAAAAACCATCGTTTCCATCCTGCTCATCACTCTCGGCATCGTGGTGCTCGCCTATTCAGGCTTGAGCTTTACGACTCCGGGTAAAACCATTGATTTCCTGGGAATGCACATCGCAACCACCGACAGCCATTTTATTCCGCCTGCGGTCGGAGCGCTTGCGCTTGTTGGCGGCATCGTCCTGCTGCTCGTGAGACCCAAGAGTGTTTGAAGCCCGACACCGAAGTCGTTCCCGACATGAAGAGCAATTACATGACCTCCGATTTGAAAGCTGGAACAACCACACTTGCGGAAGTTCCGAACAACTTCCGGCGTCTGCGGTGGGACGAATTGGTGGCGCGCGGCGACTGGGTCGTGGATGGGCAGCGGGGATTTGAACCATGGGAAGGACCGGGCGGTTTCCGGGCCGACGCGTTTTTGAATCCGATTTACCGAAAAAAAAGTCAACGGCCGGCGGGAGCAAAACAATTGTCGTGAACACCCTGAAGCTCATTTACCGGTCCATCGTTCAACTGGTCAAACAAGTCGGCGCGCTGCCGCAAACAATGGCCAACGCCAGCAGGCAGCGACAGCGGCAGGCGGTCCTGAACGAACGGGAAGCCGAACGGCTCGACCGGATTTGCAACCCGTCGAAGTATCGCGGGAGATAATTTTAAGGTGCGCTTCGCAGCGGGCCTGAACCCATTGCACAGCCCGGATAAATAATAAAAATTCGGGCGGCATGTCCGGTGAATACTTTTCCTCCGGTGTTCACCGGGCTTTTCCATTTTTCCCCGATCGAGGCTCGGTAGGGTTTCACCCCATATCCAAATCATTTTAAACGACGAATACTGGAAGGTGTAATAGGCGATTTTGAAAGACAAAGCTTTCCGCCCTGCCCAGCCGCCTCCAGCACCACGATATATGAAGCAAAAACCAATCGGCTTATCGCAATCGGGTGTGACAGCAGTCTGGTCGTTTCCCGTCATCGCCATGGCGGCCTCGGTTGGCGGCTTGAAGGCTTTATCCGTCATTTTGGGCGGCTTGCCGGCGAACTTCCCGGCCGCGATTGCCATTGTGATGCACCTTGCTCCCGAGCATAAAAGCATCCTGGCCGAGATTTTAAACAGTCGCACACCGCTGACGGTCAAGCAGGCGCACACGGGCGATATCCTTTGCCCGGCGAGTGTATTTGTCGCCCCGCCAAACCATCATCTGTTCGTGGCAAAAGGCGGCTGCCTGAAACTCTCCTCTTCTGCGGCGGAAAAAGTTCATTACGCCCGTCCATCCGCCGAGCCGCTGTTTGCTTCGGTGGCGGAGGTTTACCAAAAGAATGCCATCGCCGTGGTCCTCACGGGTGGCGACGGCGACGGCTCCTTCGGTGTGCAGATCATCCGGAAGCAGGGTGGCCGGGTCATCGCGCAAGACCGGCCCACGTCCCAGGATTTCAGCATGCCGGAAACTTCAATCAAAACCGGCGACGTTGATTTTATTCTGCCCCTGGATAAAATTGCTCCCAAGTTGATGGAACTGGTGGGTGTCGGCGGCGGGAAAAACGGCCGGATCACGACTCAACAGATGCCGCCCGTGCAGGCGCCGGCAAAGATTGTGAAGCCGCACTATTCAACCGGAACCAAAGATGGCATGATCAAGCGCACAAGTTAAGCGCATGAAAAAGAAATATTCACCCTCACGCCAACAAAAGAAACCGGCCAAAGTTGTTTTCCCGGAAAGCTACGCTTCATCTGCGGAAGTTTTATTTCCCATCGTCGGTATCGGTGCCTCCGCCGGTGGACTCGAAGCCTTGGAGCAGTTTCTGGGGCACGTGCCAGCGGGCAGCGGCATGGCGTTTGTCATCGTCCAGCATTTGGATCCGACGCGCAAAGGCATCATGCCCGAACTGCTTCAGCGCGCCACCGGCATGAAAGTCATCCAAGTCAAGGATCGCACCCCGGTGCGGCCGGACTGCGTCTATGTGATTCCACCGAACAAGGACATGTCCATCCTGCACGGGGTGCTGCACCTGCTCGCACCGGCGGCGACGCGCGGGCTGCGTCTGCCGATTGATTTTTTCCTTCGCTCCCTGGCGCAGGATCAGCAGGAGCACAGCGTCGGGGTGATTCTTTCCGGGATGGGTTCCGACGGCACGCTCGGCCTGCGCGCCATCAAAGAGAAGGCGGGCGTGGTGCTGGTACAGGAGCCAGCCACGGCCAAATTCGACAGCATGCCGCGCAGCGCGATTGATGCCGGGCTGGCGGACATCATGGCTCCGGCGGACGAACTGCCGGGAAAAATCCTCGACTATCTGCAACGCACCCCGCTCATCGCCCGGACGGAATCGGCGCCGGAAGACAAGACGCAGAGCGCCTTGGAAAAAGTGGTCATCCTGCTGCGCACCCACACCGGCAACGACTTTTCCTTCTACAAGCGGAACACGCTCTATCGCCGGATCGAGCGGCGCATGGGCATTCACCAGATCAGCAAGATGGCGGTTTATGTCCGCTACTTGCAGGAGAACTCGCAGGAGCTGGATATTCTTTTCAAGGAATTGCTGATCGGTGTCACGAACTTTTTCCGCGACCCCGCCGCCTGGGAGCAGTTGAGCGAACAGGCCATTCCCGCGCTGCTCGCGAGCCGCTCGTGCGGCCAGGCATTGCGCGCGTGGGTGCCCGGCTGCTCCACCGGCGAAGAAGCCTATTCCCTGGCCATCGTGCTCAAAGAGGCGGTCGAGGAGA
>Ga0182030_10023275_pt1 | contig 11470 bp, 10 predicted proteins | sample 812S3MmetaG_FD_121299 | JGI IMG/M metagenome (GOLD analysis project Ga0182030, IMG submission 121299) | Permafrost microbial communities from Stordalen Mire, Sweden - 812S3M metaG (Illumina Assembly) | ecosystem: Environmental > Terrestrial > Soil > Wetlands > Permafrost | place: Sweden...
GCCAGACGCTCTATATCCCCTACGCCGCCATCGGCGCCGTGGTGTTGGTTCTCGCCGCCGTCTTCTTCTTCGCCCGGGTTCCCGACATCAAAGCTCCCGACGATTACCACATCGACGATTCCACTCCCGGCGTTTCCCACTCCATCTGGTCCCATCCGCATTTCGTGCTGGCGGTGGCGGCGCAGTTTCTCTATGTGGCGGCGCAAGCCGGCATTTTCAGCTTTTTCATCAACTACATGACCAGCGAACCGCCGGCCATGCCCGCCTCCTGGGGCGCGGCCATGACCGGCTTCGCGGCCCACTCCGGCCCGCTGCACGGCTGGCTGCTCGGATGGTTCGACACCCGTCCCGGCGGCCTTCTTTCCCTGAGCAACAAGGGCGCATCCAACCTGGCGTCGGTCGGTTCTTTGTGCTTCCTGATCGGGCGTTTCACCGGCGCCGGCCTGCTGCGGAGATTCTCCGCTCATAAGATGGTCGGTGTCTACGGCGTGATGAACGTCATGGCCACCATTCTGATTTTCTGCAAGCTCGGATGGCTTTCGGTGGCCTGCGTGTTCCTGACTTACTTTTTCATGTCGATCATGTTCCCGACTATCTTCGCCCTGGGTATCTTCGGCCTGGGCGCCCGCGCCAAGAAAGCCTCGGCCTTTATCGTCATGGCCATTATGGGAGGCGCGGTGTTACCCAAACTTATGGGCGCCGTGGCCGACAGGTACGATATGTCGCGCGGCTTCATCGTGCCCACCTTCTGCTTCGCCTTCGTGGCCTTCTACGGCTTTACCTGGTCGCGCTTCAGCAAGGCCGAGTCGCTGCACAGCGTGAAGAACCACGTGTGAGCCGCCCGTAATAGACTGGACTTCATGCGCCGGACTGCCATTGCGTTCCTGTTGGTGACGCCGCTGGCTTCCGCCCAGGTACTGGTCGCTCCCGCCCAGTTGGCGCGCGTGCGCCGCAATTTCGAAGCGCGCCCCGGCGACACCTCGCTCCGCTGCGAGGTCACCCCGCTCGCTCCAGCGCTCAATTTCGCCTTCCGTTTTCAGGCCGGCTACTCCTTTCACGTGCCGCAATCGCAGTATTCCGGCCCCACCCGCGGTTGGTCCGTGCTCACCGCCGTCACCCCCGAGGACGGCGCGGGCGTAGCCACGTACCTGCTGGCGCGCGACCAGTTCCTGGATGCCTCCCGAGTGGGCGGGGATTTCGACATCCGCGGCCTCTACTTCCTCGGTGTGGGCCGCTATGCGGTGGAATCGATCCTGCGCGACGACCGCAACCGCATCTGCCGCAAGCAATGGCGGATCGTGGTACAAACGGCGCGCGCCGACCGTGCAGTCCCTCTAGCGCTGCCGCCGGACACCGTCCGGCAGTTTTCGGCGCTCGACTGGCCCGACATTCACCATCCCGACGACGCTTCGCCCATGCGCCTCACCGTGCTGCTGAATGCCGCGGCATTCTCGCCGCGGCGCAGCGTGCTCCGGCCGTCCGACCGGATGGTGCTGACCGGCGCCGTCAATTCCCTGCTGGAGCACCTGCCCGCCACTTCGGTGCGCGTAGTAGCCTTCAGCCTGGAGCAGCAGCGCGAGGTCTTTCGCCGCGATGACTTCGCCCCGCCCGACGTGAGTAAGTTGGCCGATGCCATCGTCGCGCTGCCGCTGGCCACCGTCGACGTCCGCGTGCTGCAGAAGCCGCTCGGCCACGTGGATTTTCTGGCCGGCCTCATCGCCCGCGAACTCGCCGCGCCGCATCCCGCCGATACGGTGGTCTTTTGGGGACCCACATCCCGCTATGGAAGCGCGATTCCCAAAGGCGCTCTGGCCACGCCCGCCGGCGCGCAAACGCGATTTTATTACCTGCGCTACGAGGGTCCGCGGCGTCCCCCAGCCCCCAGCCCAATCGAGATCCAAGTGGACAACCCTACGTCCAGTGGAACCCCGGGCGGGACGGCGCCGGGCGACGGATCCGCTTCGTCCTCGGGCACTACTCAGCCTGCTCCCCCGCGTCCCCCTCCCTCGCAGGGCAGCGGCGGAACAGGCGGCAGCGGAGGCGCCTCTATGGGCGGCGGTGGCGGAGGAGGCGCGGGCGGACGGGGACGCGGCGAACGCGGCGGTCTGCCGCCATTTCCATCGCCGGGCGAAGGACAACCTGACATTATTACCGCCGCCGTGGCCCGCTTGAAAGGCAAGACGCTCGTCATCCACACGCCGGCCGAGTTGGCCAAGGCCATACGAAAAATCGAGGACAAACGGTAACCGCGTTTCTTCGAGTCTCCGGAGTCCGCGCCCGGTGGAGTCCGGGTTGAGCCCATACTGGCGCGCGGGAGCACGCGCACTTAATTAGTTTCTGTCGCAACACGCCGCTTTTTGTTGACTTAGTCGTTCCGAACCGCTCCCTAACGGGGTGCCCTTTGGGCCGTGCTCAGTAACAACTCTCCTAAAATTAACGCAGCATTACCGAGCCGCGCGCGTCAGCAAGCGATCTTTGTCCTTTGACTTGAGTTTTGCGACAGAAATTAGTTATTTAGTTAGGGACCACGCAAAAATAACTTCTCAGCCACCGATGTGGCGCAGACTCTCAGTCTGCCGCGTCCCGACTCCTCGGGACGCGTTTTCGAGCACGCCCGGCAGGCGCCCCGATGGGTCGGGACGCGTTTCCAGGCACGAGTGCCCCCGGTCTCCGTGGGCCACTACTCTTTAGGCCCGTTCAAATCCGCTTCTTCCGTCGCCCGGTGGCGCACGTCGATCCCTTTCACCAGGAACACCACGTCCTCCGCGATGTTAGTGGCATGATCGCCGATCCGTTCCAGATTGCGCGCCACGAAGATCAGGTCCACCGCGGCCGGCACTACGCCGGGATCGGCTTGCATGGTAGCCAATAAGTCGCTGTACACCGCGTCGCGCAACTTATCCACCTCGTCGTCGGAAAGCAGTACGTTGCGCGCCATCTCGGTATCCGAATTCACGAAGGCATCCAGGCAGCGCAACAGCATCGATTGCACCAGCGACGCCATCTTGGGAATGTCGATCATCGGCTTCACCAGCGGATGGTGCATCAGCGAGAGCGAGCGCTCGGCGATGTGTTGCGCCAGGTCGCCGATGCGCTCCAGATCGGTGTTGATCTTCAGCGCCGAGGTCAGAAACCGCAAATCGCGCGCCACCGGCTGGTTGAGCGCCAGCAGGCGCGTCGCCAGCCCGTCGATCTCCATTTCCATGCGGTTGATCTGCGGCTCGTCGCGAATCACCTGCTCGGCCAGTTCCCGGTTCTGGTCCACCAGGGAACTGACGCTGTGATGAATCGCAGTTTCCACCAGTCCGCCCATTTCCAGCAGTTTATGATTGAGTTCCTCTAGTTCGACGGTAAAATGACGCACAGGAGTCCATCCCCCTTTCCGGCCCGGTCAGCTTCTGTGAGCGGTCGATGCAAGCTAGTCCGATTCTAACCGAACCTGCCGGTGATGTAATCTTCCGTCTCTTTCTTCGCGGGATTGCGAAAGATGACGTCGGTCTTGTCGTATTCGATCATCCGCCCCAACAGGAAAAATCCGGTAAAATCGGCGATGCGCGCCGCCTGCTGCATGTTATGGGTCACGATCACCATGGTGGTCTGGTCCTTCAGGGCGAACATCAACTCTTCGATCTTGGCCGTGGCGATGGGGTCGAGCGCCGAACACGGTTCGTCCAGGAGCAGCACCTCGGGGTCCACCGCCAGCGCGCGCGCAATGCACAGGCGCTGCTGCTGGCCGCCGGAAAGCGCATACGCCGATTCGTGCAGCTTGTCCTTGACTTCGTCCCACAGCGCGGCCCGCTGCAGGCTGCGCTCCACCCGGTCGCGCATTTCGCCGCGCCTGGCCATGCCGTTGATCTTCAACCCGTAGGCGATATTCTCGAAGATCGACTTGGGAAAGGGATTGGGCCGCTGGAACACCATGCCCACGCGGCGCCGCAGACTGGTGACATCCACCGCGCGCACATCCTCGTTGTCCAGCAGGATGGTGCCCTCCATGCGGGAATTGCGGATGGTGTCGTTGATCCGGTTCAGGTTCCGCAGAAAAGTCGACTTGCCACAGCCCGAGGGGCCGATCAGCGCCGTCACCTTGTGCTCCAGCATGTCGAGCGAGATATCGTGCAGCGCCTGGAACGTTCCGTAATAGAAATTCACGTTGGTGGCCCTTAATTTGGGGCCTGGAGCGGGAGTTGAATCGGGCACGGAAGTTGCCTTTCGGTCCTGCGCGGCTTTGGGTTGCGAAGCGAAATTCGGTGCGGTGCTCATAAGATCCTTTGTATTAGCCACGGGGAACGGAGATTCCTCTTGCCAGGACCAGGCGGGCCATTATGTTGGCAGTCAAAACCATGCCGATCAGAACCAGGCCCGCGGCCCACGCCTGGCGATGCCAGTCGTCGTAAGCCGATATCGCGCGAAAGTAGATCATCACCGGCAGAGACGCCGTCGGTTCGGTGATCCCACCGCCCCAAAACTGATTATTGAAGGACGTGAACAGCAGCGGAGCGGACTCGCCCGCAATTCGCGCAACCCCCAGAATCATGCCCGTCAGGACACCCTTGCTGCCGGCCGGCACAACCACGGTGGCAATCATCCTCCATTTGCTGGCGCCCAGCGCCAGGGCCCCTTCGCGAAGCGAGAGTGGCACCTCCCGCAGGAACTGTTCGGTCTGCCGGCTCACAATGGGGATCAGCATCACGGCCAGCGCGACCGCTCCCGCCAGACCGGAAAAGCTCTTCATGGGAACCGCCACCAGGCTCCAGGCTAGAATTCCCACAACGATGGAAGGAATGCCGTTTAACAGGTCGGCCACGTAGCGCACCAGCGGCCCAAATGCCTTATCTTCGTACTCCGACAGATAGACTCCCGCGAGAAATCCGACTGGCAGCCCGATCAGGGCGGCGACACCCACGATTTTTACGCTCCCCACGATGGCGTTGGCCATTCCGCCGCCCAACTCACCCGCCGGTAACGGTAGCTTCGTAAAGAAGTTCCAATCGAGAGAGCGGCCGCCGTAGTACAGCAGGTATCCCAGTATCAGAAATAGCGTGGAGACCGTCAGCAGGGTAAATATGCCCGTCATCGCCAGCATGACGACGTTGATTGTTTTCCGCCACATCAGACGCGCGCTCATGATCGTTTCGAACCCTTTCGAGTGGTCGCGACAATCATCAGGCGCGCCGCGCCATTGATCAGGATCGTGAGGGCAAACAGCACCAGCCCGAGTTCGACCAGCGCGGCCTGGTATGTCGGCGTGGTCGCCTCGGAGAATTCACCCGCGATCACCGACGCGATGGAAGTGCCCGACGCCAGCAGCGACGCTGTAATCTGGGGGGTATTCCCAATCACCATGGTAACCGCCATCGTCTCTCCCAGGGCACGCGCCAGGCTGAGAAAGATGGATCCGAAAATACCCAGCCGGGCGTAGGGCACCACCACCTGCCAGGTGGTCTCCCACCGCGTGGCGCCCAACGCCAGCGCGGCCTCGCGCTGTTCCCGCGGAACGGCCAGCAGCGCCTCGCGCGACACCGAAATGATGTAGGGAATCGTCATGATGGAGAGTACGATCCCCGCAGTGAGGAATCCAACTCCGTAGCTGGGGCCTTGAAACAGCGGAAGGAATCCCAGGGTTGACTTGAGGAAGGGTTCGACGTAGAGGCGCATCAGCGGAACCAGCGTAAACAGCGCCAGCAAGCCGTAAATGACGCTGGGAATGGCGGCCAGCAGCTCGATCAGAAAGGTCAACCCGCTCGAAATGCGCGCTGGGGCCAACTCCGCCAGGAAGATCGCCGCTCCCAACCCCAGCGGCACCGAAATCAGCAGCGCCAGGGCCGACGTGATTACCGTTCCATAAACGAATGGTAACGCTCCGAAGTCTTCGGTGACCGGGTTCCATGCCGTGGAAAACAGGAAATGCAGTCCGGATTTGTGCCGGCTGAGGGCTGAACCCTCCCAGAGCTTGTAGACCAGAACGAGTGTAATCAGCAGGATGCTGGCCGCGAAAAGGAAAGCCACCAGACGGGCGATCGCCTCGCCCGTCTGGGTTGACCTGCGCACGGTGGGTTTTTCCAGGACTGCTGAACTGGCCATGTTCCGTTTCGGCTCCGCTATCGCAAACTACTTGATGGCCTTGATCTGCGCGAGCTCCTTGGTAACCACTTCTTTGGGCAGAGGGGCATAGGAGAGACCAGCGGCGAAGCTCTGGCCCGGGCCCAGCATCCAGGTGAGAAAGTCCTTAATGGCTTGGCGCTTAGCCGCATCCGGAATCTGGCTCGGGATCAGCAGCCAGGTGAACGACGAAATCGGATACGCGTTCTTTCCGGGCGAGTTGGTGATCGATACCCGGAAATCCGCCGGCATATTCTTCGCCGCGCCCGCAGCCGCGTCGGTCACGGTTTGCAGGTTCGCTTTGAGAAACGCTCCGGCTGAATTCTTGACGAATCCATAGGGCATTTTTGTCTGCACGGCATAGATCAGCTCCACGTATCCGATCGAATCCGGAGTCTGGTTCACGAGGCCGGCCACACCCTCATTGCCGCGTCCGCCTAAACCCACGGGCCAAGCAACCGAAGTGCTCGCACCCACTTTGCTCTTCCAGGTGGGGCTCACCTTGGAAAGATAATCGGTCCAAACGAAGGTCGTTCCGCTGCCGTCGGACCGATGGACCACTACGATGTCCTGGTTGGGGAACTTAACTCCAGGATTGTCCTTCGCCAACTTGGGGTCGTTCCATTTCTTGATCTCGCCCAGATAGATGCCCGCCAGCGTTTCGGGCGTGAACTTGAGATCCTGCGTGACCCCGGGGATGTTGTAGGTCGGGACCACACCGCCCAATACGCTGGGGAAGTGAAGCACCGGCGCCTTCAACTTCGACATCTGTTCCGGCGTCATCGGCATGTCGGAAGCCCCGAAATCGACTGTCCCAGAGGACAATTGCGCGATTCCTCCGCCAGAGCCGATGGACTGGTAGTTGATAGCAACTGCCGCATGCAGCTTGTGATACTCGTCGAACCATTTTTGATAGATCACCGCCGGAAACGTGGCCCCGGCCGCGTTGATCTGTTGGGCCGCGGCGATCGATGCGCCCGCCGCCAGCAATACCCCGCACGCTAGAAACGTCTTTTTCATGTTTTGTATACCTCCAATTTTCCCAAAGCTTTGTTACAGTTCTGTTAAAATCCGGCGAAATTCCGCGCGCTACTTCGCGGACGGAGCGCTCCCCGGCAAGGTGTACCGCAGGTCCACATAGACGGTGTGGTCGGCAGCATGATCCAAAGCGCCGGTAGCGACGTACCAGGGCGTGCGCGTGGCGTATTCGTACTCGAGCATGAAGTTGACCGCGCCGTACGCGGGACTCTTCCACAGCGTCTGGTTGAGGCCGAATGTATATTCGTTCACCGAGCGGTTCTGGCCGTTGGAAGAACCGGTATAACCCCAACCGACCAGGCTCGTGCCATTGGCATCGATGGCCACGTTCTTGCCGATGTAGATCCCGCCGAAATAGAAGTACAGCAGCGTGTTCTTGATGGTGTACTCGAGCCCGTCCGTGGTGGTGAACGTGTGGACCGGGCTGATGCTGCCGTCGGCGCGCACGACGAAATCGGGAGCGTTGCCGAAGAAGTAACGGCCGATGCCATCGCCGAACTGATTGTTGGCGATCAGACGAACGCCCTTCGACACCTCGAAATTGGCGTTGACTTCGCCGCCGCCGCCGCTCTTGGTGAAGGTTTGCCCCGAGGTCGGCTGGCCGGTAGTCGTGTTAAACAGCTTGAAAGTCCGCTGGATGCCGCCGATTTCGACGTGCGCCCTTGAACTCGGGTCGAACGCCAGCTTGGCGATGATGTCCGGAGCCGGATTGGGAGTGCTCAGCGGGCTGGTGGATCCGTTGTCGATCTGGGTGCCCGCGAGACCCGTGAGGGCCGACGGGAGCACAATCTGGCCGCCGCCGCCGTAGCCGCCCATGTACTGGTTGGGGTTTTCCGCCGACAGGCCGAACGTCACCTTGTCGCCGGGGCCGTGGAACAGCACGCGGAATCCCGGTTGGCGAGTCCAGGGCAAGCCGATAAGGTAATTCACGTCGAACTCTTGCCCGTAGAAGATGTCGCCCGGCAGCGCCGAGATGCCTTTGCGGTTGGGAGTGAACATGCTCCAACTCTGGCCGCCGAGCACTTCCCAGGGGCCCTTGCGCATGCTCAGCCAGAACAGGCGCAAGCGCGGCACGAAGGCGCCGTTGGTGATGCCGATGTTGTTGGCGCCGCTGGTGCCGAGAAAATCGGTCTCCAGGTAGTTGAGGAATTTGATGCCCTTCCAATTGCCGTCGATGCGAAAGCCCACGCGCGAGTTCTGCGGGCTGAAACGGAATTCGTTGAGCTTGCCGCCGGGAACGGAGTTGTCAAAAGGAATGCTCCCGAAATTGCTGCCGATGCCCGAACCGGCGTTCTTGCTGCGCCATACTCCAGCGGCATCCAGGAAGCCTATGGGCGTAATGGTAATGTTGCCGAGTTGCAGTTGCAGCGGGGCGGGAGTGGTTGCCGCCGCGGCAGGCTGCGGCGCCGGCGGATTAATGGATGGCAGCGGGGTCGCCGGAGCGGTGGGAATCATCGGGGTGATGGAAGCCACTTCGCCCAGGTTCGGCAACATGTGCGCCGGCGGCGCCGCTGGCGCTGGGGCAGGCGCGGGCGCTGCGGCAACACTGCCGGTAAGCTGCTCCAGCATCTTGGTCTGCGCGGCCAGCATGGCGCTCAACTGCTCGATCTGTTTCTGCTGCTGCTCCAGTTGCGCTTTCAGTTTAGCCAGTTCGGCACTACTGGCAGTCTTGTTGGCCGGATCGTCCGCGGCATAGCCGATGGTTAGAAAAGTCATCGCCATCAGGGACACTACGGATGCTGCTCGTCGGAATCGCTTCATTTCTGTCCTTCCTGATATTGAGAATTGAAACACTGTGAGTTGCGGCGCACAAATAGCTTGCGCCCGCCATTGAGTTTAGAATTGGGAGCCAAGGGTAGAGCTTATCGGAGAGTTGTTACAGCGCAATGACTGGCAGATTAAGACTCGCTTACCTCGAAACATATTCCGGCAGTGTTATAGTAAACCGCGAACCCTTCTCCAGGACGCTTTCCACCGTGATGGCGCCGTTCATCTGCTCGATGGCGTGCTTCACGATGGAGAGCCCCAACCCCGTGCCGCCCACCTGCCGGGAGCGCGCCTTGTCCACGCGATAAAAGCGTTCGAAGATCCGTGAAAGCTCGAGCGCCGGTATGCCGGCGCCGGTATCCCAGATGGTGACCTCGATACGCCCTTCCGGCCGGCGTTGGACTTCCACCCCCACTTCTCCGTTCTCGCGGTTGAATTTCACGGCGTTGTCGAGCAGGTTGAGCAGCGCCTGCTCAAAACGGATTCCGTAGCCCAGGATGAACGCCTCCGGAATTTCCCCGGCGCGCAGCGAGAGCCCGCGCAGCCGCGCCGCCGGTTCCACCGCGTGCATGGCGCTCCGCACCGCCTCGCCCACCGGGATCGGACCGGGCTCCGGCTCGGGACGTCCGGCCTCCAGGTCCGACAGCGTCAGCAGATCGGAGGCGATATTGTTCAAACGGATGCCGTTGGCCTGAATGATCTCGACGAATTTACGCCGGTTCTTGCGGTCTTCCAGGCCGCCATCGAGCAGCGTTTCGGCATAACCGCGAATGGTCGCCAGCGGGGTGCGGAACTCGTGCGAAACGTTGGCGATGAAATCGCGCTTGACGCGCTCCAGGTGCTCTTCCGGCGTGATATCGTGCAGAATGGCGATGGCCCCGCGCGAAGTGCTGTTGGCCAGCGGAGCCGCATGCACGTCGAAGGATCGCCCCGCTAATTGCATCCGCCGCTTCGTCGGCTCTCCGGAATCCAGTACTTGTTTGAGCACGCGAATCAGATCCGGGTCGCGGACCATGCGGATCAGCGGAACACCCTCCGCCGCGTTGTGGTCGCCCACCGCCTGTTGAAAGGAGCGGTTGCAGAAGGTGACGTTCAACTGCGCGTCCACCGCCAGTACGGCCTCCTTCATGCTGGCCAAGACCGCTTCGCGGCGGGTCAGTTCCATGCTGAGCCGGTTGACCAGCTCGCCGATTTGCGGCGTCATGCGCGAGATCGAGCGGGTCAACTCCCCCAGTTCGTCGTCCCCATGGATCAAAGGCGGCCGCGCGCCGCTTCGATCGAGCATGCCGTCGACGAAAGCCGTGAGCGCGCGAATGCGCCGCCCGAGCGACCGCGCCAGCATCCAGGCCAGCCCCACCGCCAACAGGCCCACCGCGACCCATACCAGGCGGACGCGCAGATCCGCGACGAAAACGAAAATCAGCACCACCAGCGGAGCCGCCAGTAGGATGGCGGCGGTGAGGACCTTGCGGGCGATCGAATCCCTCATCGCGAACTCGCGCCGCAATTCAGGCCGAGGCAGCCGGCCCGCCCAGAGCGGCTTCGGCCTCGGCGAGTGAGCCGTAGATAGCGAGGATCGAGTCCACCCCAGCGACGCGCAATACCGTCCGCAGCCGGTCCGGCATGCCGGCCAGCGCATACTGGCGGCCATGCTGCTGGCAGGAAACATGCACACCCAAAAGCGACCCCATGGCCGCCGAGTCCATGTACGGAACATCGGTCAAGTCGATTACGGTAATCGGCGGGCCGTTCTCGCGCACCGAACTCTGGAACTCGAACACCGCCGAGAGCGTGAACGGACCGCTCAGTTTGAGAATGCGTTCGCCTGCGAGAGCGCCGTCGCTCCAGACCATACTGAATTCCGGCATATTCAGGAGTCTACTATGTTCCCGCCAGTCCGGCAATTTACAATAACGTTACAGGCTGCGCCCGCTCTTAGATTTGGGGACCACGCAAGAATAACTTCTCAGCCACCGATGTGGCGCAGACTCTCAGTCAGACTCTCAGTCCGCCGCGTCCCGACTCATCGGGACGCGTTTTCCAGCACGCCCGGCAGGCGTCCCGCTGGTCCCTTAGTGGGCGATCTCGACCTTCGCCGGTTCCACGTGGTATCCGTCGGCTTTAGCGCATTCCACCGCGGCCGATCGCAAAATCTCGTCCCCGGCGCTTTGCGGAATCTCGGGAATCGGCCGCCGGATGACTTCCTCGCCCACCGTCACGCGGACTTCCCACCGTTTCTTGTGGGCGTCCCAATTCACTTGAGCACGATCGGCAATGAGCATGTGTACCTCCTGCCCGCAGGCACTTCCGACCAAATCATACACCCGCGCAGAGGCCTTTGGGCGGGGTCGAGGCGGCGGAATCGGCTCTCTGCCGCCGTTCGCAGAAATTTTCCGACTTTATTCCCTTGCCCCTCAATCCTATACCGCACCCCACCGCCAGCCTCCATCCCACCCCCATGCTAAAGCTGAGGCGTGCCGAAAACTACTTCCCCCAATCGCCTCGCCGCTAACCGCGCCAATGCCGCCCGCTCCACCGGCCCGCGCTCTCTCGAGGGCAAAGC
>Ga0182030_10023276_pt1 | contig 11469 bp, 10 predicted proteins | sample 812S3MmetaG_FD_121299 | JGI IMG/M metagenome (GOLD analysis project Ga0182030, IMG submission 121299) | Permafrost microbial communities from Stordalen Mire, Sweden - 812S3M metaG (Illumina Assembly) | ecosystem: Environmental > Terrestrial > Soil > Wetlands > Permafrost | place: Sweden...
CCGATCAAGCGCCCGGCGGGAACCAGGCCGATGCCGGAGGTGTTGATGAAGATCCCGTCGCCTTTGCCGCGGTCCACCACCTTGGTGTCCCCGGTGACGATGGCCACGCCGCACCGGGCCGCGGCCCGGCGCATGGAATCCACCAGCTGGGCCAGCTCGGCCAGGGCCAGGCCCTCTTCCAGGATCAGGGCGCAGCTCAGGAAACGGGGCCGGGCCCCGGCACAGGCCAGGTCGTTCACCGTCCCGTACACCGCCAGTTCTCCGATGTCGCCGCCGGGAAAGCTGCGCGGCGACACCACGAAACTGTCGGTGGTGAAGGCCAGGGTGCAGCCGTCCAGGTCCAGCACGGCGGCGTCGCCGCGCGCCTCCAGGGCCGGATTGGCGAAGGCGGGGACCAGCAAGGATTCGATCAGGTCGCGCATGATCCGCCCGCCGCCCCCGTGGGCCATCTGGATGGTGTCGGAGGGCAGCGGAAGCGGGCAATCCAGATTGAGTTCAGCCATGTCAATCCTCCCGGGGGCGGCGGTAGCGGTAGTGGGCGGCGCAGGCCCCTTCAGCGCTGACCATGGTGGCGCCGAGGGGGTGTTCCGGGGTGCAGCGGGTGCCGTAGGCCGGGCAGTTCTGGGGATCGAGAGTACCCTGCAGCACTTCGCCGCTTCGGCAATGGGGTGAATCGGTCCCGCCCAGGTCCGATACGCCGAACCGGCGCTCGGCGTCGAGGTGCGCATAGGCCGCCGTCAGGGCCAGACCGCTGCGCGGGATCAGCCCGAGGCCGCGCCAGGTCCGGTCCACCACCTGGAAGACTTCCGCCAGGAGCGCCTGGGCGGTGGGGTTGCCGCCGGGGGGGACCAGGCGCTCATAGGCGTTGGTCACTTCGGCCCGGCCCTCCTCCAGCTGCACCACGCATTCCAGGATACCCCGCAGCAGGTCCACCGGCTCGAACCCGGTGACCACGATGGGCACGTGGTGCTGGGCAGCGATGGGCAGGTATTCCGCCGTTCCCATCACGGCGCAGACGTGGCCCGCGGCCAGGAAGGCGTCCACCCGGGCCGCGCCGGAGGCCAGCAGCAGCTCCAGGGCCGGGGGCACCCGCACCTGGGAGACCAGCATGCTGAAGTTGGCCAGGCCCAGCCGCCGGGCTTCGTGCGCCGCCAGGGCATTGGCCGGGGCGGTGGTCTCGAAGCCGACGGCGAAGAACACCACCTCCCGTCCTGGCTCGCGCAGCGCCAGCTGGACCGCATCCAGGGCCGAGTATACGATCCGCACATCCCCGCCCCGGGACTTCACCTTCAACAGATCCGACCGGGAACCGGGCACCCGGAGCATGTCGCCGAAGGAGCAGAAGATCACTCCGGGTCGTTCGGCGATGGCGAGGGCCTTGTCGATGCAGGCCACCGGGGTGACGCAGACTGGGCAGCCCGGGCCGTGGATCAGGCGGATGGCCGGGGGCAGCAGCTGATCGATGCCGAAGCGCAGGATGCTGTGGGTCTGGCCGCCGCACACCTCCATGAGGGTCCAGGGGCGCGTGGTGCGGTGTCGCAGAGTCTCCAGCAGGGGCCGGACCGCCGCGCCGTCCCGGTACTCGTCGAGGAACTTCATGGTTCGCGTTCCAGGTCCGCGGCCATCTCCGCCTGGAGTTCCAGCGCTTCCCGGGCCAGGGCCTCGTCCAGCACCTGGATGGCGGTGCCGGCGTGCACCAGCACATAGCCCCCGACCGCCGCCTCCGGCACCAGGGCCAGGCTCACCAACTTCACCACCGCCCCGAAAGCCACCCGGCCCAGGCACAGCGGGGCTTCTCCACGATCCAGGATGCGTCCGGGAATGCATAGGCACATGTCATTGCTCCATCGGAAGGCGCGAGGCCACCCAGGCCTGCCCCAGGGAAAGCCCGCCGTCATTGGCCGGGAACTGCTCGGGCCGGAACACTCGGAACCCGCGGGACCGCAGCCGCTCCTGGCACAGTCCGGCCAGGAGCAGGTTCTGGAAGCAGCCCCCGGTGAGGACCACGGTCTCCCGGCCGGCGGCCTCGGCGAAGGCCAGGGCCAGGTCTGCCAGGGCGGCATGGAAGCGGAAGGCCATGGCGGGAACCGGCTCGCCCCGGCCCAGATCGGCGATCAGGGCCCGCAGCAGGGGGGTAGGATCCGCCTGGCCCGCCACCAGTGTGATCGGATAACTGCCCGCGCCGCGTCCGTCGCGCGCCTGGAATTCCAGGGCCATGGCGGCCTGCCCTTCGAACCCGGCGCCAGTGCGCAGGTCCAGCAGGCTGGCGATGGCGTCGAACAGACGGCCCACGCTGGAGCAGCGTGGCGCATTGAGGCCGCGGGCGCTGGCCCGGCACAGGACCGACAGTTCTCCCAGGGTGAAGGCGGCGGCCGCTGGTCCGGGCTCCCCGATGCAGGCCAGGCAGAGGCCCAGGGCCGAGCGGCGCGGTTCACGCACCGACTGTTCGCCACCGGGAAGAGGGAAGGGGCGCAGGTGACCCACTCGGTGGTAGCCGGTTTCGGACACCTCCAGGGCCTCCCCGCCCCAGACGGTGCCGTCGGCGCCGAAGCCCGAGCCGTCCCAGGCCAGGCCCAGCACGGGGCCGGTCAGGCCGTGCTCCGCCATGACCGCGGCCACGTGGGCGTGGTGGTGCTGGACCCGAAGGAGGGGCAGCCCCAGCCGTTGCGCCAGGCGTTCGGCCACCCGGGTGCTGCCGTAGTCCGGATGGAGGTCACAGGCCAGGCGCTCCGGTGCCGCCCGCAGGAAGCCCAGCAGGTCCTCCACGGTCCGTTCCAGCAGGGCCAGGCTCCGGGCTGAGTCGAGATCTCCCAGATGCTGGCTCACCAGGGCCTGGCCCCCGGTGAGCAGGGTCACCGCCGCCTTCTGGTGGCCGCCCAGGGCCAGCACCGCTGGACCTTCCATTGGCAGGGACAGCGGCGCGAAGCCCCGGGCCCGCCGGAGCAGGTGCAGCACCCCCGCCTCCATCCGGCCCACGGAATCATCCAGGGGGCGCAGGACGGGCCGGTCATGCAGCAGGAAACCGTCAGCGATGGTGCCGAGCCGCGCCAGGGCATCGCCGTTGTCGATGGCCATGGGCTCCTCGGAACGGTTGCCGCTGGTGCATACCAGTGGGCCGCTGAAGCCCTCCAGCAGCAGCTGGTGCAGCGGGGTGTAGGGCAGGAAGGCGCCCAGGTCCGGGTTGCCTGGAGCTACCGCGGGGGCCAGCGCACAGCCCTCCCGGCGGGAGAGCAGGAGAATGGGGGCCTGGGGTCCGGCCAGGACGGCGCGGCTGGCCTGGTCCACCACGCAGGCCGCCTCGAGCGCCCCCGGTCCCGGGAACATCACCGCAAAGGGCTTCTCCGCCCGTCCCTTGCGGTCCCTGAGGCGCTGGACGGCGGCTTCGGAGCGCGCGTCCACCAGCAACTGGAAGCCGCCGAGCCCTTTGAGCGCCAGAATGCCGCCCTTGTGCAGGAGTTCCAGGGCCTCGTCCAGGGCCGCTTCGCCCGCAGGCCGACGGACGCCCTCCGGTGCGCAGAACTCCATTCTGGGCCCGCACTGGGGACAGGCGACAGGCTGGGCGTGGAAGCGGCGGTCCAGGGGATCCTCGAATTCCCGGCGGCAGTCCGGGCAGAGCGGGAAGCCCGCCATGGCCGTCCTGGGCCGGTCGTAGGGCAGTTCCTCGATGATGGAGTAGCGCGGACCGCAGGCGGTGCAGTTGGTGAAGGGGTAACGGAACCGGCGGGTCCCCGGCTCGCGGATCTCCCGGGCGCACTCCGGGCAGAGCGCCAGATCGGCGGGAATCGACGACTGGCGCTGGCCCAACTCTGCGCTGGGCAGGATCCGGAACGGGCCGGCGTCGGCCAGCTCGGGCACGCTTTCCAGACAAAGGTCGCGCAGGAGCGCCACCCTGGGCCGCTCCTCCCGGAGCCGCCGTCCGAAGCTCTCCAGGGCCTCGCCGACTCCCTGGACCTCGATCCGGACCCCCTCGGGACGGTTCTGGACCCAACCCCCCAGGCCCAGTCCGGTCGCCAGCCGGAAGACGAACGGCCGGAACCCGACGCCCTGGATGACGCCCTGAACTTGGAAGCGGATGCGGGCCATGGGCTCAGTCCGCCAGGGCCGCGCTCTGGGCCAGGATCCAGGCGATCCAGGCGTCCACCCCTTCGCCGCTGCGGGCGCTGGTGCGGATTACTTCCAAGCGCGGGTTGACCTCGAGGGCATAGCCCAGGCATGCGTCCACGTCGAACTCCAGGTGGGGGAGGAGGTCCACCTTGTTCAGCAGCATGAGCTCGGCCGCGGCGAACAGGTCCGGATACTTCAGGGGCTTGTCCTCGCCTTCGGTCACCGAGAGGATCACCACTTTGTGCCGCTCGCCCAGGTCGAAAGGGGCCGGACAGACCAGGTTGCCCACGTTCTCGATGAACAGCAGGGTCCCCGGCCGGGGCTCCAGGTGCTCGACCGCGTGGCCCACACCGTGGGCGTCCAGGTGGCAGCCTTTTCCGGTGTTGATCTGGATCGCGGGCGCTCCGGCGGCCCGGATGCGGTCCGCGTCCAGACTGGTCTGCTGATCCCCCACCACCACTGCCACCGGATGCTGGCCCGCCAGCCGTTCCAGGGTGGCCACCAGCAGACTGGTCTTGCCAGAGCCCGGGCTGGACACCAGGTTCAGGGCCAGGATGCCCTTTTCCCGGAAGAGCCGGCGGTTCTCGGCGGCGAAGGCGTCGTTCTTCTCCAGCAGGCTGCGCTCCAGGGAGATCCGGCGCAGGCTGCCGGCCGGCTGGGGATGGGGATGGGGATGGGGATGGGGGTGGGCAGGGTGGTGGTGGTCTTCACAACCGCAGGTGGTGCACATGGTCACTCCAGGTAGGGGACGTCATTCCACGTCCAGGAACTTCAGGCGCATTTCCCGGCCGGAGACGATGCGCAGATCGGCGCCGGCGCAGAACGGGCAGGTGCCGTAGCAGGCGCGGACGGGAAAGGTGCGGGCGCAGGACACGCACCGGGCCAGCCCTTCGGTCGCCTCGATCTCCAGGTCGGCGCCTTCGGCCACAGAGCCCTCGGTGCAGACGTCGAAGGCGAAACGCATGGCCTCGGGCTCCACCCCGGCGAGTTGGCCGATCTCCAACACGACCTTGGTCACCCGGGCGAAGCCCTGATCACGGGCCTCGTCCTGGATAATCTCCATCATGCCGGCCATGAGCGACATCTCGTGCAAGGGCCCTCCCGGGTCAGCGGTCGGTGCAGGAATAACAGGGGTCGAGGGAACCCTGGATCAGTGGGATGTCGGCGAGCACCGAACCCCTGATCATGGGCACCACCGTGGGAATGTTGGCGAAGGTGGGCGTGCGGACCTTCACTCGGGACGCGGTGTCCGTGCCGTCCGAGGCGACGAAGTAGAAGACCTCGCCCCGGGGCGCCTCGATGCGCATCACCGTCTCGCCCGGGGGCACGGTGTAGACATCTCCGCCATGCAGGGGACCTTCCGGAAGGCGGTCCAGGACCTGTTCGATGATGCCGCAGCTTTCAAGGATCTCCAGAGCGCGGACCACGATGCGGTCATACACCGACCCGCCCGGCTGCACCGGCACGGCGAATTCAAGCTGGTCATAGACCAGGTAGGGCGCGTCCCGGCGCAGATCCTGGTCGATCCCGGAGGCCCGGGCGACGGGGCCGACGGCGCCATAGGCCAGGGCGTCCTCGCGGGTCAGCACGCCGACTCCACGGCAGCGGCCTGCGACGCCGCGATCGGTGGTGAAGATGGGGATCAGCGAGGTGGCGACCCCGTCCCGCACCGCCCGGACCCCTTCGCGCACCGCTTGGGGATCCTGGACGTCCCGGTTCACCCCGCCGATGCGGTTCATGGAATAGTTCACCCGGTTGCCGGAGATGGCCTCCAGCAGGTCCATCACCCGTTCGCGCAAGTTGAAACAGGTCATGAACAAGGTCTGGAATCCGATCAGCTCGGCGGCGACCCCGGCCCACAGGAGGTGCGAGTGAAGCCGCTCCAGTTCGGCCATCAGCACGCGGATGTGCTGGGCCCGAGGCGGCACCTCGATGGCGCCGATCCGTTCCAGGGCCAGGCAGAAGGTCATGGAGTGCACGTTGGAGCAGATGCCGCACACCCGCTCCATCAGGGCGATGCTCCGTGTGATGTTCTTGCGTTCCGCGAGCCACTCGATGCCGCGGAAGTTGTAGCCGACCTTGAGGGAGGCGCCGATGACGGTCTCGCCCTCGCACTCGACCTCGATCTTGTAGGGCTCGTCGAGGGCGATGTGGTAGGGGCCGATGGGGATCCGGTAGCTCATTGGCCATCCTTTCCGCGCAGAAGGACGCCTGGGGCATCGCCCTCCCGCAGCATCAGGGGTGGCGTGTCGTTCCGCCCGGAGAAGGCAACGGCATAGTAGTCCCGGGCCTCCCGCTCAGCCCAGTCGACCCCGGGCCAGATGTCCACGAGGCTGGGGATCTCCGCCCCGGGCGTGAGCCCCGCCTCCAGGCTGAGCAGTGTTCCCGCCAGGTCCCAGTGCCAGGCCAGCCTCATCAAGGCGCCGTCCGGGCGCACCGTGAGCGCCACGAACCGGGCGCCGCCGGTTTTCAGCCCGGCGGCCGCGGAGCGCAGGCGATCGAGTTCCATCGGTCGCCACCAGCCATCGGGCCGGGCCGTCCAGGTCCCGCCCAGGTGTTCGCGAAGGTCCTGGGTGTTCATTGGTCCCCTCCCGCGGCGGCCTTCAGCAACCGCTGGGTCCGCTTCCGGCGGCAGGCCACGCATAGCCGCAGGATGTCCCGGTTCTCCGGGGTGGTCTCGCCCAAGGCCCTGGCCAGCCATTCCGCGGTCGGGACCCGGGTGGGCCTGCCGCAGCCGGGACACGGCGGGAAGGTCACCCGCTGCGCAGTGGCCAGTTCCTGGGGCCGCCGATAGCTGGGCGCGGGCTCGGGCGCCATGGCCAGCGCCCGGCCCGGACACTGGTCGGCACACCGGGCGCAGAAGGTGCACCGGCCGGGGTCATAGCGCCAGACATAGGCGCCGTCCTGTTCGCTGCCGGTGATGGCCCCGCCCACGCATACGTAGGCGCAGATGCCGCAGGCGAGACAGCGCTCCGGGTTGATCCGCACAAGTCCGCGCAGACCGTCCGGGACCGGCACCTGCCCGGGGCAGCGGATCGTCGCCGGGCCGTTCACGGCATTGCGGGCCATCAGTTTCAACATGCTGAGCATCATGCCCTCCAGAAACGGCTGGCCATGGCCGTGGCGAACGCGATGGCCGAGGCCAGGGCCGCCCAGCGCCAGAGGAAGCGCGTCGCCTGGGCGAGCTTGAGCCGGGCGGTCGCCGCGGCGAGGGTCGCCAGCAGAGGCACCAGCGCGAACGAGGCCAGGATGAAGGCGAGCGCGCCTACGGGCTGGGACAGGCGGTGCAGGGGCACCAGCAGGACCGCGACCAGGCCGCAGAGGGTGACCCATTCCATGGCGTGGGCCAGTTCCCAGAGGGCCAGGCGGGGCCCGGAGAATTCGGTGAGGGGCCCGGCGAGGATCTCCTGTTCGGCGTTGGCCACCGAGAAAGGATTGATCCGGAGCTTCACCGGCAGGCAGCAGAGGATGGCCAGCAGGGCCGGGGCGCGCACCGCCCAGGGCGCAAGCCGGACGATCCGGGCCAGATCCAGGCTATTCGAGGCATAGGCCAGGGCCAGGAGCGCGGCCAGGAACGGCACGTTCGAGCTGATCCCCAGGAAGGCTTCCCGGGTGGCGCCCACCTCGCCATAGATGGAGCGCGATGCGAAACCCGCCAGGATGGCGCACAGCGGCGCCATTTCCATCAAGCCGACGAACAGGACCAGGTCGCCGGGGGGGCTGCCAGTCGGGGCCAGGACCGGCAGCAGGGCCAGAGCGCCCAGGCTGGAACCGAGCGCCAGGAGCGGCAGTATCGTGAACAGCAATGCATCCTGGCGGGTGCGGGCGACCGGCCACTTGGCGAGCAGTTTGACGAAGTCGTAGAAAGCCTGGGAGAGCGGCGGTCCAATCCGGCCCTGGAGACGGGCGACGATCCTGCGTTCGCTGCCGAGCATCAGCCAGCCCATGGGCAGGGCGTAGAGCAGGCCAGGGAACACGATCAGCGCGAGCAGTGCGCGGAGGGGGTTCATCGCCCGGTCTCCTTTCTCGCCACCAGGATCTCGATCGCCTGGGCAATGCCTTGGATGATCGAGTGGGGGCGCGGGGGGCAGCCGGCGATGTAGACGTCGACCGGGATGACCTGGTCCACCGGGCCGGCGATCATCGGGCTGCCGGCGAAGACGTTGCAGGTCGCCGGGCAGGAGCCGATGGCCACGACCACTTTCGGATCGGGGATCTGGGCATGGATGATGGTGAGGGCTTCGCGGGTGGAGCGGGTGACCGGTCCGGTGACGCAGAGGATGTCCGCATGGCGCGGGCTCCCTTCCAGCCGGATGCCCAGCTGCTCGACGTCGTAGCGCGGGGTGAGGCAGGCCACCAGTTCGATGTCGCAGCCATTGCAGGCTCCGGCGTTGAAGTGGTAGAGCCAGGCCGACCGGCGCCGGGCCCGGTCCACCAGACGCAGCACAGGGTTCTCTAGCGTGCCCATAGGATCCTCCCGCCCAATCCGAGCACGAGCAGCACGCCCATCAGGATAACGATCGCCGCCGTCAGCACCGGAGAACCGGGCCGGGAAGGCTCTGTCGACTCTCCGCCCCACCAAAAGCGGGCGATGGCCCGGGCGTAGACGGCCAGCGAAAGCATGGCCACCGCCGCGAGCGCGGTCAGCAGTCCGGAACTGGCGTCCGCGGCGCAGAAGACCCGCCAGTGGGCCCTGAAGCCCAGGGTCAGTGGAACGCCCACCACGGCCAGGGCGCCCACCAGGAAACCGGACGCCGGGACCGGATACCGCGCCGCCAGCCCACGGGCGCCTTTCAGGGAAGTACCCGCGGCCTCGGGCACGGCGATGGTGATGAAGAGCAGCGCCTTGGCCAGGGCATGCACTGCTGCGCCAAGGATCGCCCCCTCGAGGCCGAACCGGCCGCCCAGGGCCAGGGCGAGGGTCAGGGTGCCCATGTCTACGATGGTCGAATAGGCCAGGAGCCGCTTCAGGTCGTCCGTGCCAAGCGCCAGCAGCGCGCCCAGGGCCGACGACAGCAGGCCGAGGGCGATCCAGGGCCAGGCCGGGATGAACAGCCACGGGGCTGAACCGCGCAGGGCGATGAGTTCCATCAAGGCCGCCACGTCCACCACCGCGATGATGAGACCGGTGAGCACCGCCGGCGCTTCCTCCGCCACCCTGGGCAGCCAGAGGAACAGCGGCACCAGCCCAAGCTTGATGCTGAAGCCGGGTAGCAGGAGGGCGAGGGCCAGGTGGGGAGCGCCATGCTCCGCCGCCAGCGCCCCGCCCAGAGTGCCCACGGCGGAGAGGACCAGCGCCGCCAGGTAGGCGCGCGCCGCCGGGTGCCTGCCCAGGGCCAGCAGGGCCAGCAGGGCTGCGACGGCCGCTGCCTCCAGCAGGGCGGCCTGGGCCAGACCCTGGGCGAAGGCCATTCCGCCCAGGGCCAGGACGCCCGCGATCAGGAAGTACGGCAGCACCCGGCGGGTGGCTCGATCGACCCAGGCGGCGGCCGTAAGACTCAGCCAGGCCAGGGCCACCGCGGCCACTGGCAGCCACGGCACCGTGCTCTCCGGGGCAGCACCGGCGGGCGCCGCCGTCGGCAGGGTGGCCGCCGCGGCGCCCAGGGCCAGGCAGAGGACCGCCAGCAGCGGCCCGGCATGCCGTTCGGCCCGGCGCGACAGCCGGTCCAGGCCCGCCGCGCACCGGTTCATGCCGTGCCAGACCGCGAGGTAGTACCGGTCCACATCCACCAGCCAGAGGAAGGGGGCCAGGGCGTCCTTCACCAGGCGCGCGAAGTCGCTGGCCCCGAGCCGTCCCTGGGGCCCCAGGGGTTCGCCGCCGGAGAACACCGCGCCGGCCCCTGCCTTGGCGAGTACCCGGGCTGGCCGGGCGAAAGAATAGACCAGGGCGCCAAAAGCCAGGGCCACCAGGCTGATCATGAAACCGCCCGTGGCGAACCAGGTGCCCTCGCCCAGGGTCAGGCCGAGCCAGCCGATCCCGGTCAGAGGCGCGAGGCCCAATGCCAGCAGCAGGGGATTCAGCAGAAAGCGGACGGCGAGCTGCGGTTCGACGCCCAGCACGAAGCAACCCGCCGCCAGCATCCCGCCGCCGGCCAGCATGGACCAGGGGACCTCGTGGGCATCGCCGGTGGCGCTGCCTGGACTGCCCAGGAAGACCCCGACGGTGGCCTTGAGGAAGGAAAACACGGTGAGCAGGCTGCCGATCCAGGCGATCAGCGCCAGTGCAGGCTGGTGCGCCTCCAGGGCAGCGCCATAGAGCATCCACTTGCTGACGAAGCCGTTGAACAACGGGACTCCGGAGATGCCCGCCGCGCAGACCAGCCAGATCAACATCGTGCGCGGCATCTTCCGGCCGAGGCCGCCCAGACGGTCCATGTCGCGGGTTCCACAGGTCTGCTGGACCGAACCGGCGCACAGGAACAGCCCGCTCTTGAACAACCCATGGTTCAGGCAATGGAACAGCCCGGCAGCGATCCCGAGGGGGGTCCCCAGGCCCAGGCCCAGCATCATGTAGCCGATCTGGCTCACCGAGTGGAAGGCCAGCAGGCGCTTCAGGTCATGCTGGGCCATGGCGCACAGCACGCCGACCAGCAGCGTGGTGGCGCCCAGCCAGGACACCGCCATGCCCCAGGACACCGGCCACGGTCCGAAGGCATGCAGACGGGCCACCAGGTAGACTCCTGCCTTGACATAGCAGGCCGCATGCAACAAGGCGCTGACCGGGGTCGGCGCGGCCATGGCGTCGGGAATCCAGGTGTGCAGGGGGAACTGCACGGACTTGGCCATGACGGCCACCAGCACCAGGTAGAACAAGCCGGTGCTGAAGGCGCCCTGCACATGGGGATCGGTCCAGAGGGTGGAGCCGGTGCGGTGGTACAGCAGAATCACCGCCGCCAGCAGGCCGTAGCCGGCCAGGTGGGTCATGGTCAGCACCTTGCGGGCGCCGTAGGCGGCCTCCTCCTTGCGGTACCAAAAGCCCACCAGAAGGAAGGAGCACAGCCCCACCGCCTCCCAGCTCAGGTACAGCAGGAACAGGTCGGCCGTGTAGACCAGGTGCACGAACCCGGCGATGAACAGCAGGATCAGCGCGTAGAAGCGGGTCGCGCCCCGCTCGTGGGCCATGTAGGAAATGGCGTAGAGCAGGACGGCCGTGCCGATCCCGGCCGCCATCAGGGCGAACAGGAAGGACAAGCCATCCACATGGAAGGCTAGGCGAATGGGCCCGTCCCAGGCGCCGAACGAGGCTTCCAGGGCATGCCCCGCGAGCAGCCGGGGCCATGCCGCCAGCACCCCGCCCAAGGAGGCCAGGGCCGAAACCAGCGCCAGCCAGCCCTTGGCGCGAGCCGACAGCAGACCGGCGCCAAA
>Ga0182030_10023278_pt1 | contig 11468 bp, 14 predicted proteins | sample 812S3MmetaG_FD_121299 | JGI IMG/M metagenome (GOLD analysis project Ga0182030, IMG submission 121299) | Permafrost microbial communities from Stordalen Mire, Sweden - 812S3M metaG (Illumina Assembly) | ecosystem: Environmental > Terrestrial > Soil > Wetlands > Permafrost | place: Sweden...
AGCAGTAGGGGCCGTCGTGAGGGGGGCGCCGGACTTCTTATCTTGCGACGGCTCGCTCGTGGTCGAGATCGCCCCCGATCAGGCCAAAGCGGTGCTCGAGATCGCGTCCGCCGCCGGCTACTGCATGGCGCGTGTCGAAGACGACCTTGCCGGCCGACCGCGCGTCCTCGTGGCGCGGCGGTGAGCGCCGCCGAGCTCGACGAGCTCGCTGCCAGCTTGGCGGCCGGCGAGATCGTCGCCGTCCCGACAGACACCGTCTATGGGCTCGCCGTCGACCCCCGTCTGCCCGGGGCCGTCGAGCGGTTGTTCGCCTTAAAAGGCCGGCCCGAGCTGTCCGCCTTACCCGTGCTGATCGCAAAGCCGGCGGCGCTGGGCGATTTGGCAGAGGCGCCGCCGCCGGCCGTCCGGCTCGCAGCTCGCTACTGGCCGGGGGCGCTCACCTTGGTGCTTTCCCGCCTAAGCGGAGTCGGATTCGAGCTTGGGGGCGACCCCAACACGATCGGCCTTCGCTGCCCGGACAATGACTTGTTGAGAGAGCTGCTCGAGATCACCGGCCCGTTGGCAGTGACGAGTGCGAACCATCATGGAGACCCCCCGTGCCATACACCAGGCGCTGTCCGTCGGCACCTTGGGACTGGAGTCAGCCACGTACTCGACGGTGGCCGCTGCGATGGCCTGCCCTCGACGGTCGTCTCGCTCGTCAGCGGTGTGCTCCAGTGCTTGCGCGAAGGCGAGGTCTCTTTCGCCGAGCTGGCGGACTTCGCCGCCGGGCTTTCTAGCGCCCCGCCTATGCCCGGCGCCGGGGCAGCCAGCTGAAGCGCCTGATTGAGAAGACGAGACCCACCACGAGCCAGATAGCGAGGTTCTCGAGCCACGCGACATTGATGGCGGCCGTGTGGTTGTGCGGGTTGAGCGCGTTGAAGCTGGCGAGGACAAAGGGACGAATCGGGAAATAAGAGGAGATCTTTGCCAGCACAGATCCAGACGCGAGGGGGAAGAACGTGCCTGAGATGAACATGAGCGGGAGGTAGACGCCGTTCACCACCGCTGGCGCCGCGTCTGCATTCGGCACAAAGACCGTCATTGCGACGCCAATGGCACAAAAGGTGGCGGCACCGAGGACGACGATCATTACGAGCGTGCCGATGGCATGGGCTGGCAAGATGAGTCCGTAGAAGCCAACGCCTGCTCCGAGAGTGATGGCGACGAGCACGAGGGCGCGGATGACACAACTGGCCACCGTCGCCACCAAGTAGGCCCAGGGCGGAAGGGGCGTGCCCCTTAAGCGCTTCAGGGCGCCCTGTTCGCGCTGGGTTGTGAGCGTCACCGAGAGGTTCGTGTAACAGGCCGAGATCACCCCGAAGGTCATGATCCCGGGAATGAAGTACTGGTCGAGCTTGAGGCCCTGGTAGTGGTCACCGCTGTAGAGCGAGGCGAAGATGACGAGGAACATCACCGGCATGAAGAACGTGAAGAAGGCGCCGACCGGGTTTCTCCAGTAGGCGAGCTGCTGGAACCAAAGCTCGCTCGCCACGATGCGGAAGGACTTCACGGCTGGTCCTCGGCGGTGAGCTGCAGGTAGACATCTTCGAGGCTCGGCCGGGCGACCTCGAGGCCATCGAGCTCTACATGGTGGGCCGTGGCCCAAGACGTGACGGCGTGCAACAACGCTGTCGGCGCCTCGGTGGCGATCTCGACCATGCGGCGACCGTCCAATGTTCTAAGCGTGGCTCCGACATCGCCGAGGCCCAGATCAGCGAGCGCGCCGGCTTGCTCGGGGAGGGCGAAGCGGATCGTGGCCGTGCCCGTGTCACGTCCCCCGATCGAATCGGGCGTCCCCGTGGCGACTATGAGGCCCTTCGCAATTACGGCCACGCGGTTGGCGAGCACCTGTGCTTCGTCCATGTAGTGCGTCGTGAGCAGCACCGTGCGGCCTTCACCGGTCAGGCTGCGGACGATGTCCCAGGCCTCGCGCCTGGCGTTCGGATCGAAGCCCGTCGTCGGCTCGTCTAAGAACAGAAGCTCTGGGTCACCGACGAGCGCCAGGCCGAGATCCAAGCGTCGCTGCTGGCCACCCGACAGGGTCCGCACGCGGGCACCCGTCTTGTCGCCGAGCCCGACGAGATCTATCACTGCATCGGGGTGGCGGGGATGGGGGTAGTACGCTGCCCTACGCCTCAGTACCTCGCGGACAGTGAGGAACTGTTCCACGGCGGTCTCCTGCAAGACGATGCCTACCCGCTCAAGCATGCGGCGACGGTCGTGCTGTGGGTCGAGACCAAGCACTGAGACCTGGCCGCCTGTGGCGTTTTGGTAACCCTCGAGGATCTCGACCGTCGTCGTTTTGCCCGCCCCGTTGGGGCCGAGCAAGGCCAGGACTTCACCTTCTTGCACTTCGAGGTCTATGCCCTTCACCGCCTGGAGCGCACCGAAGTCCTTCGTGAGCCCGCGCACCGAAACGGCCAGGTCCATGAAGAGAAGCTAACCAGACCAGAGCCGTGTTCAGCGAAAAACTTTCTCAGGGCCAGCCAGCTCCGGCCACTAGACTCGCCCGGTGCGCGTCGCCGTAGGGTCGGACCACGCGGGTTTCGAATTGAAACAGATGCTCTCCGAGCACCTTGCGCGCCTCGGCCACCAGGTGATCGACCTTGGCACGCACTCGCTCGAGCCCGTTGACTATCCGCACTTCGGCGCCGCGGTCGGCGGTCAGGTAGCTGCGGGCGACGCGGACCTGGGTCTGTGCGTGTGCGGAACCGGGATCGGCATCTCGATCGCAGCGAACAAGGTCCGCGGCGTGCGTGCCGCCGTCGTCCACGATGCGAGCTCGGCGCGCCTCGCCCGCGAGCACAACAACGCCAATGTGATCTGCTTCGGTGCTCGCCTCGTCGGAGCCGAGGTGGCGGCCGACTCGCTCGAGACGTTCCTGCGAAGCGAGTTCAAACAGGGGCGACACCTGCGCCGGGTCGAGGAGATCACCGCTCTCGAGACCTCTTTGGAGCACGACTCGCAAAGAGCGGACTATGAAAGGCTTGGAAGGAGTTCAAATGACAACCTCTGATGGGCAGCCGCGGAGCGCTTTTCTCCCCGGGGCCCTCGCCGGGGACCCGGAGCTGCATGGCCTTCTCGAACGCGAGATCGAACGCCAGCGAAGCAACCTTCAGCTGATCGCCTCGGAGAACTTCACCTCGCCTGCTGTTCTCGCCGCGACGGCCTCCGTTCTCACCAACAAGTACTCCGAGGGTTACCCAGGCAGGCGCTACTACGGAGGCAACGTCATCGCTGACCAGGTCGAGGAGCTCGCCCGGTCTCGGGCGACCGAGCTGTTCGGGGCCGAGCACGCCAATGTCCAGCCGCACGCAGGCGCGAACGCAAACTTGGCTGCCTATCTGGCGCTGGTCGAGCCCGGCGACACCATCCTCGCAATGCGTCTCGACCAGGGCGGCCATCTCACCCACGGCTCACCTGTCAGTATCACGGGCAAGCTGTACCGCTTCGTGGCCTACGGGGTGACCCCTGCGGCGCCCGATGGCTCGGGTGAGCGCATAGACCTCGACATGGTGCGCGACCTCGCGAAACGCGAGCGGCCACGCCTCATAGTTGCCGGTGCCACCGCCTACTCGCGCTCCATTGACCCGCAGCCTTTCCGGGAGATCGCCGACGAGGTCGGAGCCCGGTTCATGTTCGACGCCGCCCACCCGGCCGGCCTAATAGCCGGCAAGGTCCACCCCAACCCGGTTGGCGTGGCAGACGTCGTCACCTTCACTACCCACAAGACCCTCCGCGGGCCCCGCGGCGGGGCGATTCTGTGCGGGGCCGACCTTGCCAAGTCGGTCGACTCGGCCGTGTTCCCAGGCCTGCAGGGCGGACCGCTCGAACACGTGATCGCGGCCAAAGCGGTGGCGTTCGGCGAAGCGCTAAAGCCTGAGTTCCGTGACTACGCCGCCAAAGTCGTGCGCAACGCATCCGCTCTGGCTGAGGCTCTCACGGCGCACGGCTTCCGGCTTGTCGCCGGGGGGACGGACAACCACCTCGTGCTCGTGGACCTTCGCAGCTTCGAAGAGGAGCTCACCGGCAAGGTCGCCCAAGAGGTGCTCGACCGCACTGGGATCACCTGCAACCGCAACGCCATCCCGAACGATCCACGCCCTCCGTTCGTCTCAAGTGGCCTAAGGCTGGGCTCGGCTGCGGAGACGACCGCCGGGCTAGGCGAGGCCGAGATGGCAGAGGTCGCTTCTCTCATCGCGAGAGCTCTCCGCGGGCGGGAGGACGAGGAGAAGCTGACCACTGTCCGAGGCGAGGTGAGAGATCTCTGCCGCCGCTTCGACCCCTATCCGGGTGGCGTCGCCTCGGCCGGGTGACCGTCTGCGACAAGATTCCTTGTCAAAGCCCTAATAGGGCCCGACAAGGGTGCAGACCAGGGTATTGTCTTGCCGGATCGGTGATGGCGATGCCAGGATTGGCGACCGCGTGAGCAAGAAGCCCTCACCGAGTTTCAGCAAGTTGATCGGTATGGGCGTCGCAACAGCCTTGTGCATCGCCGTCGGAGTGGGCGGGGGGTACTGGCTGGACAGGACGTTCCAGACCGGTGTGCTGCTTACGTTTGTTGGTTTAGCGCTTGGGGTGGTCGCAGCGGTTGTGCTCGTCTACTCCGACGTCAAGATGTTTCTCTGAGCGCTAGCAGTGTGGCCGGCCCCAGACGGTCACGCCGCTGCCCAGAGACGATCAAGAAAAGAGCATGGAGCGACTCGCAGCGGTACTCGGACAGCTTGACCTGCCGGAGATCTCCCGGATGCTCCGGCGTACGATCTTCGCCACTCTTGGCGTGGGCGTCGTCGCGCTCGTCGTCCTTTGTCTCGTCGGCTACCCGCTCGCCGGGCTCGGCGCCTGTATCGGGCTCGCCCTCGGCATCGTCAACATCCGCCTCGTCATGTCGACGGCCTCCCGTCTGAACGCCTCGGGCACGACCAAGGTCCGTCGCCCGATGGCGATGAACACCCTGAGCCGTCTTGGCCTCACGACGGTGATCGCCATCGGCCTCGCCATCGTCAACCTGGCGCTTGGCATGGGGGTGCTGGGCGGGATCGCGGTGTTCTATTTCCTCTTCGTCGTGAGCCTCGTGGTCACGCTGCTGCGTCAGGGGGCAGTCACATGATCGGTGCTGGGCTTTTGGCCACTCCGGGCGCGAGTGCCATCTCGATCGGCAACGCACCGACGATCAAGCTCCTCGGCCTCACAGTGAACAAGTACGACGTCATCTCGTCGCTTGTAGCAGGTGTGCTCGTGATCGGGATCGGGCTCTTGGTGAGGGCGCGCATCACCTCGGGGGTGCCCGGCAGGATGCAGCTAGCTTTCGAGGCGATATCGAACGGCGTCGGCAACCAGGTCGAATCGTCCATCGGCGCCAAGGGCAGGCGGGTAGTGCCGCTCGCCATGACGCTTTTCTTGTACATCCTGTTCTGCAACTGGCTCGAGATGATCCCGACTGGCCACTCGCCGCAGTTGCTGCCCGCGCCGACCGGCGACGTGAACTTGACCTACGCCATGGCGCTCACGGTGATAATCCTCGTCCACGTCACCTGGATAAGGACCCAGGGCCTCGGCCACTACATCGGCCACTACTTCCGGCCCTACAAGGTGCTGTTCCCGATAAACCTGATCGAGGAGATCGCCAAGCCCCTCACGCTGGCCTTGCGTCTTTTCGGCAACATCTTCTCCGGCGGGATCATGATCCTTTTGATCTGGGCGCTGCTGCCGTGGTTCGGCGTCCCCATCGGCGACTTGGTCTGGAAGGCTTTCGACGGCTTGTTCGTCGCGCCCGTGCAGGCATTTATCTTCTCGCTGCTCACCATCCTCTATTTCGAGACGGCGATGTCAGGCAACCATTGAGCACGAAGCCAGTGCAGCAAAGCCACAGCGGGGCTCTTCGAGCCCTGAAGATCTCCAAGTTCAGAAAGGGAGTAGGTAATCCGAATGGCAAATGACCTCAACCAGGCGATCGAGCTCGCGGGCGCCATGGTCGGCGGCGGGCTTGCCCTCGGCGGCGGTGCCGTCGGCGCGGCCATCGGCGACGGCCTCGCTGGCAGCCAGACGATCGCTGGAGTCGCCCGCCAGCCAGAAGCCCAAGGCCGGTTGTTCACGATCATGTTCATCATCGTGGGCCTCGTCGAGGCCATGTACTTCATCAATCTTGTCTTCATGGTTCTGTTCGTCTTCGTCCTCGCCAAGAAGTAGCGAAGAGAGCCTGCTGGATGCTGTTTGCAAGCGCGGCGGGGGGTAGTTCCGGCAACGGTGGGAACTTCCTCATCCCAAACGGGACCTTCATTGTCGAGCTCGTCATCTTCCTTGTCGTGCTCGGCATCATCGCGAAGTGGATCCTGCCTCCGCTCCAGGAGGTGACCGAGACGCGGCGCGCCCTCATTCACGGCGAGCTGGCCAAGGCCGAGGAGTCGCGCGCCGCCGCGAAAGACGTCATCGCCGAGCGAGACAGGGTGCTCCAACAAGCCAGGGCTAAGGCGCGTGGCATTGTCGACCAGGCCAATCAGGGCGCCGACGCGGCCCTCGAGCAGGGCCGCACACGTGGACAGCAAGAGTATGAGCGCCTGGTCGAGGCATCGCGGGCCGAGATCTCCGCTGAGTGCAGCCGAGCGCGCCAGGAGCTCGTCGCACGGCTCGACTCCCTTGTCGTCTCGGCCGCTGAACGCGTTCTCGGCAGCCGCGTCGATCCGGACCAGCACCGAGAGCTGATCCACGAGGCGGTAGCAGCCGCCAGCACCGCAGGTCCTGACGGGGGAGTCGAATAGCGATGGCTTCATACCTTGCGGAGGTCGTCGGGTTCCTGCTGCTGCTGGCCTTCACCTACCACTATGTCTGGCCAGTGCTGAAAAAGCTGATGGACTCCCAGGTCGCGGCAATCAGGTCATCGCTCTCCTCGGCAGACGCGGCTCGAGACAATGGCGAGCGTCAGCTCGCCGAGGCGCGAACCGCCCTCGAGGCGGCTCACCTAGAAGCCGCCGTCATCGTCGAGCGGGCGGAGGAGACATCGGCCCAGCTTCTGCTCGAGGGCGAACGCCGCGGCCAAGAAGGCTACGAGCGACTCGTGGCAAGCGCTGCAGCGGAGGCCGAATTCGAGCGCCAGCGGGGTCGCGAGGAGGTCTCCCGGGAGATCGGCTTGATCGTGATGGCGGCGACCGAGCAGGTTGTGGCTGCCGAGATCGATGCTTCGCTGCAGCGGGCCTTCATCTCCGAGACGATCGATGCCGCCGAGGCGATGGCATGAGGGACCTGCTGCGGGGCTACGCGACAGCGACACTCGAGTCGGCGGCGGCGGCGGGACACGCTAGTCGTGTGGCCAACGACCTCGACGAGTTTTCGAGGGTGTTCATGGACTCAGAGCCCCTCCACAACGTGCTCACCGACATGGCGATCCCGGCCCGCTCACGGCGCGGCGTCGTACAAGACCTGCTGCAAGCAAAAGCTGCCGTTGAGACCGAGCAGCTCATTTCATGGGCGGTGCTCGTCGAGATCGCGTCCGACCTTCCCTCCGCCGTCTTCGAGCTCCTCGAGCTCGGCCACGAGATCGCCGATGCCGCCGAGGCCGGCCGGCCCCGGCCTGTTGACGACGAAGAGCTCCTCGGGGGGCGAACGGCGGTGCGTGAGCGGATCCGCGGCTTCGCCGACAGGTTGTTCCAAGAGGCCGAGCGGCGCGAAAGCATCGACGAACTCGAGGACGAAGTGGTCCGTTTCGCCCACATCGTCGAGGCGAACCGCGGCCTGCGCCAGGTGCTCGGCGACCCGAACCGTCCCGTCGGCCAGCGTGTCGCTCTCATCTCCGATCTGCTCCGCGACAAGGTGAAGCCGGCGACGGCGCGCCTCGTGGAGTACGTGCTGAAAGCGGGCCACATCCGCGATCTCGCCGCCACCCTCGAGTGGGTGGCGGGCCTGGCCGCCGACGAGCGAGGAAGGCGCGTAGCGAACGTGCGCTCTGCTGTCGAGCTTGATGAGGGTGAGTACGCCCGGCTCACCCAGGCGCTCGAGCGCACGGCGGGACGCCCGGTGGAAGTCCGGGTGCAGATCGATCCGTCCCTCCTCGGAGGGATGGCTGTCGAGATCGGCGACACCGTCATCGACGGATCGGTGCGGCGCCGCCTCGACCAACTGCGCGAGAGGCTCGCCCCGCTGGCCCCTTCGCAGGCCGTCGAGTCTCGACGATGAACGCTTTTGGAACCAGACAAAGAGGACAAAGGACCCGCACAGATGCCTGAGCTCATGATCAACGCCGACGACATCGCCGCGGCGCTGGCGCGCAATGTCAGCGACTTCACCGCCGGGACCGAGGTCGAGCAAGTGGGCCGCATCGCCGAGGTCGGCGACGGCATCGCCCGGGTGACCGGCCTGCCGGGGGCCACTGTCAATGAGCTGCTCGAGTTCGAGAACGGTGCCGTCGGGCTGGCTCTCAACCTCGACGAGGAGTCGATCGGGGCCGTCGTGCTCGGCAACATGGACGGCCTCGACGAGGGTCAGGTCGTCCGCTCGACGGGGAGGATCTTGTCGGTGCCCGTGGGTGACGCCCTGCTGGGACGCGTCGTGAACCCTCTAGGCGAGCCGATCGACGGCAAGGGCCCGCTCAGCGAGACGATCGAGCAGCGCCTCGAGATCCAGGCCCCCGGCATCGTCTCGCGCCAACCGGTCACCCAGCCCCTGCAGACGGGCATCAAGGTCATTGACGCCATGACCCCGATCGGTCGCGGCCAGCGCGAGCTCATCATTGGTGACCGCAAGACCGGAAAGACGACGATCGCCACCGACACGATCATCAACCAGCGCGGCGCGGGAGTGAAGTGCATCTATGTCGCCATCGGGCAAAAGGGCTCGACGATCTCCCAGACTGTCGCGACCCTGGCCGAGCACGGTGCCCTCGAGTACACCGTCGTCGTGGCAGCGCCTGCTTCCGAGCCGGCGCCGTTCAAGTACCTGGCCCCCTATGCGGGCTGTGCCATGGGCCAGCATTGGATGGAGCACGGCGAGCACGCCCTCGTGGTCTACGACGACCTCTCCAAGCAGGCCGAGGCTTACCGCCAGATCTCCCTCCTCCTGCGCCGGCCTCCAGGGCGCGAGGCCTACCCGGGGGACGTCTTCTACCTCCACAGCCGTCTGCTCGAGCGTGCCGCCAAGCTCTCTGACGAGATGGGTGGCGGTTCTCTCACGGCCCTGCCGATTATCGAGACCAAGGCGGGCGACATCTCGGCTTACATCCCGACCAACGTCATCTCGATCACCGACGGCCAGATCTTTTTGGAGAGCGAGCTGTTCTACTCCGGCGTGCGCCCGGCCTTCAACGTCGGCAACTCTGTCTCGCGCGTCGGAGGCGCGGCGCAGATCAAGGCGATGAAGTCCGTCGTCGGCACCTTGAAGATCGACCTGGCCCAGTTCCGCGAGCTCGAGGCCTTCGCCACCTTCGGCTCCGAGCTCGACAAGGCCTCACAGGCACAGCTCGACCGTGGCTACCGGCTCACCGAGCTGTTGAAGCAGGGTCTCAACGTGCCGATGCCTGTACAGGAGCAGGTTGTCGTCATCTACGCCGGCGTTCGGGGGCACATCGACGACGTACCAGTCGAAGACGTGCAGCGCTTCGAAGCAGAGCTGAGGGCATTCATGCGAGCGAGCCACGCCGACCTGCTCGAGCAGATCGCCAAGACGGGCACGCTGCCGAAAGAGAGCGACCTCGAAGCCGCCATCGCCGAGTTCAAGGGCGGGTTCGGCACCTCGAAGACGTCCTCGCAGAGCCCAGTCGGCACCGACACCACGCCGTCCGGCCCGTCGGCGAGCTCCCCGAGCCCAGCCGCGTCTCAGACCGAGGCGGGGTAGCTACATGGCAGGCGGTCAGGAGCGGCTTCTTCGCCGGCGCATCCGCAGCATCGAGGCAACGAAGAAGATCACCAGGTCCTTCGAGCTCATCGCGGCGTCCCAGATCGCCCGCGCCCAGGGGCGCATCGCCGGTTCGCGGCCTTATGCCGAGGCGATCTCGGACATCTTGGCCGAGACGGTCCGAGAAAGCGGGAGCTCCACGCGCCTTTTGGGCGTGCCAGAGTCGCCGGGCAACGTCCTCGCCCTTGTGATCGTCGCAGACCGGGGCCTTGCCGGTGCCTACAACTCGAGCGTGCTGCGCTCTTCCGAGCGCCTCATCCGCGCCGGTGCGGCCAAGGGTCAGAACTACAAGGTGATGGCGGTGGGAAAAAAGGCGCAGGCCTACTTCCGCTTCCGCCACCAGCCGGTCGAGCGCCAGTTCGTCGGCATGTCCGACCGGCCCAGCTTCGACGACGCCCGCCGCGTGGCAGAAGCGATCGTGCCGCTTTTCCTCAATGGCGAGGTCGATCTCGTGCAGATCGTCTCCACCCGCGTGCGCTCCGCGAGCAGCCAGTTCGTCGAGACACGTCAGCTTCTGCCGGTGGTGGCGAGCCAGGCGCATCCGGACGGGACGCCCGATGGTGCCGGGCCCTCCCCGAGGGGGCCAGAGCCGGAGCTCTTGGACACCGTGGCTTTAGAGCCGGCGCGTCAGCTCGGCTTTTTCGAGTTCGAGCCGGACGGGGAGCAGCTGTTGGCGGCCCTCGTCCCCCAGTACGTGGAGGCGGCCATCTACGCCGCCATGCTGGAGGCTTCCGCGTCGGAGCATGCCGCTCGCCAGCGGGCGATGTCGGCCGCCACCGAGAACGCTGATGAGCTGCTCAAGACGCTTCGCCGTGTCATGAACCGTGCTCGCCAGGACGCCATCACAACCGAGATCATGGAGATCGTCGGAGGATCCGAGGCGCTGCGCTCGGCCGCCGGCCACGCCCGCGACCTCACCTATCCCCAAGCAACCGAGGAGCAGACCGTATGACCACCGTTGCCCCCGAGACTCCCGAGGTTCACCACCTCGAGAACGGCCGCATCGTCGCGATCGCCGGCCCGGTCATAGACGTCGAGTTTCCCCCGCGCGCCCTGCCCGAGATCAACATGGCCCTCGAGGTCTCTCTCATCGTCGACGGCGAGGAGGTGTGCATCACCGCCGAGGTCGCCCAGCAGATCGGGGAGGGCCGGGTTCGTTGCATCTGCCTCAAGCCGACCGACGGGCTCGCCCGAGGTGCGACGGTCATCAACACCGGTCGCGGCATCACCGTCCCGGTCGGTGACGCCGTCCTCGGTCACGTATTCAACGTCATCGGCCAGAGGTTGGACGCCGGCGAGATGAGCGAGCCAGACGCCTGGTGGGAGATCCACCGTCCTGCCCCGGACTTCGACACCTTGGAGCCGCGCCGGCAGATGTTCGAGACCGGCATCAAGGTCATTGATCTCCTCGAGCCCTATGTACAAGGCGGCAAGATCGGTTTGTTCGGCGGTGCCGGTGTCGGCAAGACCGTCCTTATCCAGGAGATGATTCACCGCGTTGCCCAAGAGCACGGCGGTGTTTCGGTGTTCGCCGGAGTCGGAGA
>Ga0182030_10023282_pt1 | contig 11467 bp, 7 predicted proteins | sample 812S3MmetaG_FD_121299 | JGI IMG/M metagenome (GOLD analysis project Ga0182030, IMG submission 121299) | Permafrost microbial communities from Stordalen Mire, Sweden - 812S3M metaG (Illumina Assembly) | ecosystem: Environmental > Terrestrial > Soil > Wetlands > Permafrost | place: Sweden...
CTCGACGAACAATTTCACGCTGCAAGTTTCCGACAATGGCACGCCCAGCCTGAGCGCCACGCAAAGTTTTTCCGTGGTCGTCAATCCGCTTTCCGCGCCGGGCATCAGCACCATTTCATTTGCTGGCGGGCAATTCAGCTTCAGCGTCAGTGGCCAGAGCGGACCGGATTACGCGATTGAAATTTCGACCAACCTCACGCAGTGGAGCAATGTTTTCATCACCAATTCGCCCGTATTGCCGTTCAACTGGACGGACGCCGCGACCAATTCGCCGGTCCGTTTCTACCGCGTCAAACTCGGCCCGCCGCTGCCATGAGGCGGCGTCATATGATTTCACTACATTACAGCATGACAAGTATGTGTTTGAATTAAGAAAACCCAGTTTTCAGGCGAGTCGCCTAAAACAATGCGGCTTGGAGAATTGGGGTCGTCAAACTAAAATTAAAATCAAATCCAGATAGGCATCCTCTATATTATGAAAAAGACCATGTATTTAACGGGACTGTTGGCCGTGTCCACTGCCCTAATGGCATCAGCTCAGACGTCGCTCTACACCACAACGGACGATTTTGCGCAGTTCAACAGCAACGCGGGCGTAACGAGCAGCCTCTATTACTCGATTGCCAGCACCGTGAACGGTATCGGCAATCAGTCGAGTCCCGGCGGAACAGGCGGGGTTGGCTCGCTGCAATTGGCTTCCTTGGTTGGATATGACTGGATTTCGGGCGGGAGTTTACCAAGTCCGACGGCTGCTGCCTTTCAAGCTCTTTCACCAGGATCCTCTCGTCAATATAGCGCGGAATCTGGTGGTGGTGCGGGCACTATGCTCCCTGCTTCAGGAACCATTACTATGGACGTCGAGACTGGCAATCTCATTGGCTACAACTACTACCAGTTTGGAATCGGTCTGAATTATAATGGCAATTATAATTTCGACTTTTCGACTAGTTCCTCAACTTTCACAGGAGCCGATGGCAACACATGGTCGCACCTTGTGATTCCCTACACCACTCAGGCTGCATCATTAACGTATTTTGGGTGGGGTTTAATCGAGAACAGTGGGAGCCCTGGAGTTGGGGGTGAAACATTCTACGTTGATAACATCCAAATTCAAGCTGCTCCAGAGCCGGGCACGATGGCGTTGGCGGCGATGGGGGGTGGCGCGGCTCTTTTGTTCTTCCGCCGCCGCGCGGGACATTGATTTGTTCATTGCCTTTTGACCAGCGGGCCGGGTGATTTCACCCGGCCCGTTTTTTACGCGCCGGATTGCGTTTGCTGTCGTTGGTTTTCACAGACTTGGTAAATTGCATCACAAAGCAAATTTATCCGGCCGCGCGTCGGGAAAACTTACGACAATCTTTCCTAGTGCGTTCGGGCTAAAATAAAATCCGTGAACATCGCCGTTTCCATCGTGGAAGATGACGCCCCCGTCCGCGATATTTTGAGCGAGTGGATGCGCGGTGCGGACGGCTTCAAATGCACCGGTGTGCATGAAAACGCCGAAACCGCGTTCGCCGCGCTACCCAGGGAAAATCCCTCCGTCGTCCTGATGGACATCAACCTGCCCGGTCTGAGCGGCATCGAATGCGTTCGCCGGCTCAAGCCGCAGATGATGAACACGCAGTTCATGATGCTCACGGTGTATGAAGACCTCGACCACATTTTCAAGGCATTATCATTTGGTGCCAGCGGTTATTTGCTCAAGCGCGCGCCCCGGGCTGAACTGTTCGCCGCGATCAAGGCGGTTCACGCCGGCGGCTCGCTGATGAGCAGCAACATCGCGCGCAAGATCGTTCAGTCGTTTCAGCGGCGCAATAGCTCCTCGCCTGCCGAACTGGACTATCTTACTCCGTGCGAACGCGATGTTTTGGTATTCCTCACGCGCGGCTATCGCTACAAGGAAATTGCCGAATCGCTGCATATCAGCTTGCCGACGGTCAACACGAACATCCGCCGCATCTACGAGAAACTGCACGTCCGCTCGCGCTCTCAGGCCGTTGGGAAGTTCACGCACATTCCCAACGCTGCCCTCGCGGAATGTGCCAGCGGCGGAATTATTCCGGCAAGTCTTTGAACCGGAAAAATGCGGGTCGAAATATTTTGTGTCGGCCATGTTCCGTAACGGTTTTATGAAAATCAAAATGTTAATGGTCCTGACACTGGCGGCAGGCAGCTTGGTTGCCCTGGCCCAAACCAACGAGCCGGTGGATGATTGGAAGCCGTCGCCTTCCAACATGCCGGGACAGCCGTATCCGCAAGTCAATTCCGAAGGCCGCGTCCGGGCACGCCTGCTGGCATCCCAGGCACAGAATGTTCAACTCAACATTAGCGGCGTAAAATTTCCGATGACCAAGGGCACAAATGGTTTTTGGATTGGCGATTCGACGCCGCAAGACCAGGGCAATCATTATTACGGCTTGGTGGTGGATGGCACCGAGGTTCCGGATCCGAACGGCTCGTTTATTTTTGGTTCCGGCGCGTGGCGTAATGCGGTCGAAATTCCCGCCGCCGATCAGGATTTTTACGCGCTGAAGAACGTGCCGCACGGCCAGGTGCGGGAGATTCTCTATTTCGGCAAAACCAGCAACACGCAGCGCCGAGGTTTTGTTTATACGCCGCCCGATTACGACAAGGATTCGGGCAAGCGTTTCCCCGTGCTATATTTATTGCACGGCTACAACGAAAATGAAACCGGCTGGAGTCATCAAGGCTGTGCCGGATTGATCATGGACAACTTGATTGCCGAAGGCAAAGTCACGCCCTTCATTATCGTGATGGAAAACAGCGCCATAAAACTCCCTCCCGGCTTCGTTCCTCATGGCCCGCCTCCCGCGGGCGCTTCACCGCGCGGCGGCGGACACGGTATGTTTGACTTCAGCCCCTTTGAACACGCGTTGCTTGAGGATGTGATTCCTTACATTGATGCCAATTTTCGCACCATCGCCGATCAGCCGCATCGTGCTCTGGCCGGTCTTTCGATGGGCGGCATGCAGACTCACGCCATTGCTCCGGCGCACTTGGATATGTTTTCGCAGATCGGAATTTTCAGCGGCGGTAGCATTGCTACCAATGAGATCACTGATCTGGCCGCGTTCAAGCAGAAGGTGAGAGTGGTGTTCGTCAGCTACGGCAGCCGCGAGAACGGCGCGGAAGGCAAAAAGAACGTGGCGGCGCTGAAGGAAGCGGGCGTCAATAGCGTCTATTACGAGTCGCCAAACACCGCCCACGAGTGGCAGACTTGGCGGCGCAGTCTGCATGAATTCGCACCTTTGCTATTCACGAATCAATGAAGTCTTTCGTGAAACCAGTCTGGCGGCGGCAGCGCAACTGAACCGAATGAAACTTATTATATTGGCATTTGCGGTAGGCTCTGCGTGTTTTTGCAATGCGCAGCCCTACTTTATTTCCCCGACGGGTGACGACGCTAATTCTGGCACGCTGAAAAGGCCGTTTGCCACGCTGCAACGCGCGCAACAGGCAGTGCGCCAAAAGCGCGGCGACGTTTTTCTGCGCGGGGGAACTTATTACTTGTCCTCGCCGCTTGTTTTCACCGCCCAAGATTCCGGCACGAAAGACGCGCCGGTGGTTTTCCAAAGTTACCGGAACGAGAAAGCAGTCATCAGCGGCGGTATCCGGCTCGAAAACCTGGACTGGCAGCCTTACACGAACGGAATTTTTCAGGCGCAAATTCCGGCGGATTTGCAGACCGAGGAGATTTTCGTCAACGGCGAGCGGCAGATTCTGGCGCGTTATCCGAATTTTGACCCGAAGGCGCAATACTTCGACGGCTTTGCGCCCGACGCCATTTCACCGGAGCGCGCGGCGCGCTGGAAGGATCCGACGGGCGGTTATTTCCACGCGATGCACCCGGCGCTGTGGGGCGATTTCACCTGGCTCATCACCGGCAAGGACACGAACAATCAGGTAAAACTTGAAGGCGGCTGGCAGAACAATCGCGGCGCGGCGGCGCACTGGCAACTTCGCTTTGTCGAAAACATATTCGAGGAATTGGATGCGCCCGGCGAATGGTTTTTGAATTTCAAAACGCACACGCTGTATTTCTATCCGCCCGCCGGACTCGATTTGAAAAACGCGGCGGTGGAGGCGACGCGCCTGCGGACGCTAGTGGAATTTTGCGGTGACGAGCAGCATCCGGTGAAGTGGATCACGCTGCGCGGTCTGGTTTTTCGCCAGGCGGCGCGCACGGTCATGGACACGCGCGAACCGCTGGTGCGGACGGACTGGGCGATTTATCGCGGCGGCGCGATTTTCTTCAACGGCGCGGAGGATTGCGCGCTGGCAGACAGCTTCATTGACCAGGTGGGCGGCAATGCCGTCTTCGTCAACAATTATAACCGCCGCGTCGCCATTCGCGGCACGCAAATCGCCAAGGCGGGCGCGAGCGGAATTTGTTTTGTCGGCGACCCGCAGGCGGCACGCAGTCCTTTGTTCAACTATTATCAAACACACAAGCTTGCCGAGATTGACCGCACGCCCGGCCCGAAGAGCGACAATTATCCAGCGGATTGCGTCGTGGACAATTGCCTGATTCATCTGACGGGCCGCGTGGAGAAACAAACCGCCGGCGTGGAGATTGACCTCGCGCAAAACATTACCGTCCGGCACTGCTCGATTTACGACCTGCCGCGCTCCGGCATCAACATCGGCGACGGCTGCTGGGGTGGACACGTCATTGAGTTTTGCGACATCTTCGACACGGTGAAGGAAACCGGCGATCACGGATCGTTCAATTCCTGGGGACGCGATCGTTTCTGGCGGCCCAACATTGACGAGGTCAACGCGTGGGTCAAGCAAGCTCCCGAATTGCCGTTGCTCGATGTGGTGAAACCCATCGTGCTCGCCAACAACCGCTGGCGTTGCGATCACGGCTGGGATATTGACCTCGACGACGGCTCGTCCAATTACATCATCACGAATAATCTTTGCCTGCATGGCGGCATCAAGAACCGCGAGGGCTTCCGGCGCGTTGTCGAAAACAACATCATGGTGAACGGCGGCTACGATCCGCACGTCTGGTATGACGAAAGCGGCGACATTTTCCGGCGCAACATCGTGTGGACAGACTATCGTCCCGCGAATATGCCGCGTCCGCCGTGGGGCGCGGACATGGATTTTAATTTGGTGCAAGATTTCGGTGCTTCGACGAACGCACCCGCGACGCAGTTGCAGCAACAAAGCGGACGCGATGAACATTCCATCGTGGCCGACGCGCAGTTTATTGATCCGGCGCACGGCAACTATCGAGTGAAAGACGGCTCGCCCGCGCTAAAGCTGGGCTTCGTGAATTTTTCGATGGATCAATTCGGTGTGCAAAAACCGGAACTCAAAGCCATCGCGCGTGTTCCGCAGTTGCCGCAACCGAAAATGTCCGCAACTGCGTCTGCCGCGCGCGACACCACGCCGGCGAAGTGGCTCGGCGTCAGCGTGCGCAACATTGCCGATGAAGGCGAGATGTCCGCCTTCGGCCTGCCCGGTGTGACGGGTGTTTTGGTGCTGGACGTTTCAGCGGAATCGCCGCTGGCCAAAGCCGGGCTGCAAAAGAACGATGTCATTCTTTCCGTCAACGGCGTCAAGATGGTGGACACTGCAACGCTGCTGCGCCAAACTCCGGCATTGCCTGCCGGTTCTGTGAAGATTGGAGTTTCTCGCGATCAAAAGGAATTGGTTGTCGGGTTGATTCCGTGAATGGCTCAGATGCTTGAATTCATTGACCATGGCAGATGTCATAAGAAATAACGGCAATCCTTCCAAACGATTTTGGACTATTTTTATACTATGAAATTCCTGTCCCCTCCGCTGGGCGTCATGTTGCTCTTGTTCTCGCTGGCAGGTCATGCTGCCGCCTCGGACGGCATGGTGATTTATTCCGACCGGTTTCACAATGGCTGGAGCGACAACTGGTCATGGATGCCGCGTTACTCCACGAATAATCCGGTCTTTACCGGCATCACCGCGGATACGACCAACCACAATCTCTGATTGCCAGAAGGATCATAAAAATGAAAATCAGTCGTTTCGTCCGTCTTGAGTTGTTCGCAGTCATGGCTGGCGTTTGGTGTTTCGTCGTTGTAACCGCCGCCGCCAACCGCGACGGTTCATTCGACTCCGGCTGGCGCTTTTTGCGCGCGGATGCGCCGGGCGCGGAAGCTCCGGGTTTTGATGACTCTCATTGGCGACTGCTCGACGTGCCGCATGATTGGAGCATTGAGGATTTGCCGCCGCTGGAGATTTTGGTTCCGGAATTGCCGGTGGTGACCGGCGAATGGCGTTTTCAAAAAGGCGATGACGCCGCATGGAAAGCGCCCAAGTTCGACGACAGCCAATGGCAAAGCGTCACGTTGCCGGACACTTGGGAGCATCATTCGGATTACACCAACGACAATGTCTATGGCTGGTTTCGTCGCCGCGTCGAAATTCCCGCCGAGTGCAAGGGCAAGGATTTTGATCTGTTGCTCGGCTGCGTTGATGATGTGGACGAGACTTTTCTGAACGGCGAACGCATTGGCGGCACGGGATCGTTTCCGCCCGATTACCGCACGGCTTGGGATGTTCAGCGGCGCTATCGGGTTCCCGCTGCGCTCGTGCGCGGCGACGGTTCGGATGTGCTCGCGGTGCGCGTTTTCAATGGGGGCGGCAACGGCGGCATTTACGAGGCGGGCGTGAAATCTATTCGCGTCGGTCCATTCGACCCTGGTCAAAGTGAAGGCGGCGCATCCACGGGACACGTTCTCGGGGGTGTGGGTTGGTATCGCAAGCACTTCAAGCTGACACCGGCAGACAACGGCAAATGTGTCGTCGTGCGGTTTGACGGCGTTTACATGAACGCGGATTTCTGGATCAACGGCCAGCATCTCGGGAATCATCCTTACGGCTACACGAGTTTTGAATTTGACCTGACGCCTTACCTCAAACCGGCGGGCGAGGAAAACGTCATTGCCGTCCGCGTCCGCAACGAAGGCAAGAACTCCCGCTGGTATTCTGGTTCGGGCATCTTTCGCCACACTTGGTTGACCGTCACCGATTCGATTCGCGTGCCAACGTGGGGCGTGTTTGTGACGACGCCCGAGGTTTCAAAAGAAAAAGCCATCGTGAAGATCGCGAGCGAAGTCCGCAACGACGGCGGCGTTGAAACTGATGTGGTGGTCCGCGCCCGCGTGCTGAATCCCAAAGGCAAAACCGTTCAGACCAGCGAAAGCAAATTGCGACTTGGCTCCAACGAAACCCGCACCGTGGAGCAGTTGATCGAAGTGCGCTCGCCGAAACTGTGGTCGCCGGATTCGCCGGATTTGTATTCAGCAACAATCGAAATCGTAGCTGCCGGCAAAACGCTCGACACGACTTCAACTCGTTTTGGCATCCGCAAAATCGAGGTGGATGCCGAGAATGGCTTCCGGCTCAACGGCCAGATGCTCAAGCTCAAAGGTGGCTGCATGCATCATGACAACGGATTGCTTGGATCGGCGACGATTGATCGCGCGGAAGAGCGCCGCGTCGAATTGATGAAAGCGAACGGTTTCAACGCCATTCGCACCAGCCACAATCCGCCGTCGCCGGCGTTTCTCGACGCGTGCGACCGGCTGGGGATTCTCGTGATTGACGAGGCGTTCGACTGTTGGAACGAGGGCAAGAACGGGCAGGACTACCACTTGTATTTCAAGGATTGGTCGGAACGCGACATTGCCTCGATGGTGCGGCGCGACCGCAATCATCCGTCCGTCGTGATCTGGTCCATCGGCAACGAAATCCCGGATCAGTTCCGCGCCGAGGCGACCGCGAAGATGCTGCGCGAAGCCGTGCTGTCGCATGACTCCACGCGCCCCATCACGCAGGCGATCTGTTCGGATTGGGGAAACGTCCTGCGGAATTGGAATCAACTTTCCGACATCGCCTTCAGTCACCTGGACATCGGCGGCTACAATTATCTGCCGGATAAATACGAAACCGATCATGCGCGAAATCCGCAGCGCGTGATGATGGCGACCGAATCGTATCCGAAAGACTTCTTCGATTACTGGTCGCTCGTGGAAAAACATCCGTACATCATCGGCGATTTCGTTTGGACCGCGATGGACTACTTCGGCGAATCGGGCATCGGGCACAGCACGCCGAGCAACGAGCAGGACAGTTTTCTCATGCCGTGGCCGTGGCATGACGCGTGGTGCGGCGACATTGACGTGTGCGGTTTCAAGAAGCCGCAGTCTTACTATCGCGACGTGGTCTGGCGTCGGAGTCAAATTGAGATGGCCGTCCACACCCCGCTGCCGGACGGCGTTCACGACAACGTCAGCGGCTGGGGCTGGCCGGATGAGACGCGCAGTTGGAATTGGGCGGGCCGGGAAGGCAAGCCGTTGCAGGTGGCCGTCTATTCGCGTTGCGACAGCGTGCGCCTCGAACTCAACGGCAAAGTGATTGGCGAGAAACCGGTCTCCGCCGCGACCAAACTTACGGCCAGGTTCGACGTGCCTTATGAGCCGGGCGAGTTGCGCGCCGTTGGTTTGATCAACGGAAAAGCCGTCGCCAACGTCAGCCTTCGCACCGCCGGCGAACCGAAGGAAATTCGGCTCATCGCCGACCGCTCCACGATTCGCGCGGATCGTAATGACCTTTCTTATGTCACGGTCGAGGTGGTTGACCAAAACGGCCTCGTCGTTCCGACGGCCGCGATTCCCGTCCGGTTCACCATCAGCGGCGCTGGCGAACTTGCTGCCACCGGCAGTTCCGCGCCAAACGACGATTCCAGTTTCCATGCGCCGCTGCGCAAGACCTACCAAGGCCGTGCATTGGCCATTCTCCGGCCCATGGGTGACGCGGGCAAAATCACGCTTAAAGCCGAAGCTGACGGACTGAAACCCGCAACCATTGTCATCAGGACACGCTAACAGTCTATGAATCTATCCGAGCTTCGATCTTGTTTCGTCCGGGGCTTCATTAGCCTCGCGATCTTCAGTGTTGCCGTCAGCGGCCACGCGCAGGAACTTTACGTTGGTGCCAACTATCATCCGCACGATTCAAACCCGGAAACGTGGACCCGGGACATACAACTGATGCAGCAGGCTGGTATCCGCGTTGTGCGGATGGGGCATCTTGCCTGGGACAGTTACGAACCGAAGGACGGCCATTTCGATTTCGCATGGTTTGATCAGGTCATGGACAAAATGAACGCCGCCGGAATCAAGGTGATCCTCGACATCGCGGTTCATCCCGCGCCGCTCTGGCTGCATCACAAGTATCCCTCCATTGATGTCGTGGACGCGAATGGCAACCGCCAGTATCCAAACCACCGCTACATGGACGACGTGGGCGATCCTCACTACCAGCAGCACGCCTTGCAATTTGCCGACGCGCTCGTGCGCCACTATGCGAAACATCCAGCGCTGCTCGCCTTTGGCCTCGACAACGAGACGGGCGACGGTCCGATTTCGTATTCGGCGACGGTCCAGACGCGGTTCGTCGCGTGGCTGAAGGCGAAGTATGGCAACGTCGAGAACTTGAACAAAGCGTGGGCCGGCCAGCGTTGGTCGCGGCGCATCGGTGATTTTGACGAAGTGGGCTTGCCGCTTTCGGGCGGAGGTGTGCCTGGTTCACCCGAGCGGGTGCTGGATTTCCGGCGGTTCATTTCGGACGAAATCAACGGATTCATGCTGAAATTGATTGAGCATGTAAACGCCGGTGCTCCCGGGGTCCTGACGACCGGCAACTTCTGGTATTACAGTGATAAGAAATATTTCGATTACGCGAAGATTGCCTACACGGGAAAGGTCACGCGCGGCGGCTGCGGATTTTATCCTGGCAACTCGCTGCGGAGCAACGGCGGAATTGAGAGCGCTTTGTTCGGCATGGCGCGCATCCAATTCGAAAACACCACACCGTTCTGGTGCACGGAATTCACAACGATGACCGCCACCCCCGGTTCCATCCGCAAATCAGCGTATGCGTCGCTCATGCAGGGCAACCAAATGGTCTGCGGTTGGACGTGGCAGAGCATGCATGCCGGCGAGGAACAGTTCCTCGAAGGCATGCTCGACTGGGACGGCCAACCCAACCGCAAATACGACGAATACAAGACCATCGCGGCGGAGTTCCGGAAGATCGAACGTTTCGGCTTCCCCTATCAGCCAAAGCCCGAGGTGGCGCTGGCGTTTTCGTTCCCGAGCCAGATCGCCAGCGCGAGTTTTCCCGAACCGCACGACGGACAGGTTCAGACCGCTTTCAACGTTTTCAACAAGCGCAACGTGGACATTCGGGTCGTGGATATTTCTTGGAGCGAGTTGCGTTACAAGCTGCTCGTCATCCCTGGCGTTGCGGTCATGGATGACACCACCGCGAACAAGATTCGCGAATTTGTCCGGGACGGCGGCACGGCGGTGATGACCGGCTATTCGGCGATGCTGGACGAGCGCGGCCAGGTGTTCGCGACCACGCTGCCGGGCCGGTTGAGCGACGTCTTCGGAATCCGGGTGTCGGGATATGAGGAATCCGAATTCATGAATGAAGTGTCGCGCCTCGGACTGCAGGGCAGACAATTGCGCGTGAACTATCGCGACCGCGAGATCAATTGCCAGTCGCCGCGCTTCGATGTCATCGAGCCGAAGGGTGCCGAGGTTCTGGGCCGCATCGTGAGCCTGGACCGCGATTACCCGGCGGTGACTTCGCACAAGTTCGGGAAGGGCACGGCGGGTTATGTGGGGTTGCCGGCAAGAGAAGAAGTTCTGGACGCTGTCATCGGCGATCTGATGGATCGCCTGACGATCAAAACGGGTCCGCCGGTGCCGGGCGGTGTGATGGCGCGGCAAATTGATGCGACCCACATCCTATACCTGAATTTGGATGCCGCCACCAAGCGCGTGGATTTGAAAGGGCGCTCCCGGAGTATTCTGCATGATCAGGATTATGTGGATGGTTTTGCGCTGGGTCCGTTTGAGCCGGAATTTGTGGAGATGAAGTAGAAGTTCCATTCGAGAGAACCGACAACCGAGAAGAAAAATGCAGATCGTTTTCAGCAGGGAGAATCGACACGCGACTTATCAACGCGCTGGGGCCGGGTTGGTGCTCCCCGCGCTTGCGTGCCGGCAATCGCTCGCGGCGACGATTGAGATTCAAACCCGTTGACAAGACATACCAAATGAAGCTTACCATCATAAAAATGAAAACAATCTGCCGGACGCACTCACTGTTATTGTCCATGACATTAATCGCAGTCGGTTGCGCATCCGTCGCAACCGCCGCCGAACACCAACTGGTCGCGCCGGGCGGCGGGGTGAAGGTGATCGTGTCCGATGCGGGCGGACTCAATTACCGTGTCGAGGTGGATGGCAAAACCGTGCTGACGAACTCGCCGCTCGGTCTGGAATTCCAAGACGGCACCAAGCTTGGCCCGAAGGCGGTCATTGCCGGAACCAAAACGGCGTCACACGATGGCAGTTGGGAAAATCATTTTGGCAAGCGC
>Ga0182030_10023283_pt1 | contig 11466 bp, 12 predicted proteins | sample 812S3MmetaG_FD_121299 | JGI IMG/M metagenome (GOLD analysis project Ga0182030, IMG submission 121299) | Permafrost microbial communities from Stordalen Mire, Sweden - 812S3M metaG (Illumina Assembly) | ecosystem: Environmental > Terrestrial > Soil > Wetlands > Permafrost | place: Sweden...
GCGCCCGGACCGCAGGTTTTTCGCGCGGTCATGTCAGGACCCCTTGCACCTGTACGCCGGTGCGTGGCGGAAAGCACCGGGCGGCAGAAGATGGCCGGCTCGGCGGCCGGCCATGACGGTGGGTAGGGCGCGCCCGGACCGCAGGTTTTTCGCGCGGTCATGTTAGGCCCCCTTGCACCGTGGTGACGGTGGGGCACGCGGTGGCGGTGGCCTCGCGCCATCGGCGTTCATCCACTGCCATTTGCGTTCATTTGCGTTCCCCTTGCTTGGGCGCGGCCCACGGGCACAAGGCAGGACCCCATGCACCTGTGCGTGTGGGTGCCACGTTGCCGCAACGAGGTCCCCGCTCGCGCCTGCCGGTCGCAGGCCGGCGCGTCGGAAAGCCAAGGACCGTGAGACGGTGGCGGGACGCGGCGGAGCGCCGGTGGAGAGCGAGGGCTGCGGCAAGACCCTCACCCGCGTCGCTTCGCGCCTCGACCTCTCCCGCGACGTGCGGGAGAGGTGTAGGCGGCGTGCGCGTCGGGAGGCCTTGCAACGTGGCCCCGGTGGCGCGGTGAACCGCCCGCCATCAGCACGCCCAACCCCGCATCGGGGTTGCCACGCCTCAGGCCCATCGGTATTGCCCGCCGGGTCATGATGTATTTCAGCCGCCTGAAGACTTGGCTCATTCTCGGGGCCTGCCTGATCGGCGCGATCCTGTGCGTGCCCAACCTACTGCCGGCGCCGGCGCCCTGGCTGCCGTGGCGGACCGTGCATCTCGGCCTCGACCTCCAAGGCGGCAGCTACCTGCTGCTCGAGGTCGACATGAAGGCGGTGATCAAGGAGCGGCTGGACGGGCTGGTCGACGCCGTGCGCCAGGCGCTGCGCCCGGGGGGGATCTTCTACGCGACGCTGGAGGCGCAACCGGACCAGAACCGGGTGCTGCTGCGGTTGCGCGATGCCAGCAAGACCGAGGCCGCGGTGGCCGCGCTGCGCCCGCTGATCAGCCCCGAGGGCCCGACCGCGGTGCCCGACATGACGGTCGACTCGACACCTGACGGGCAGATCCTGCTGACCCTGTCGCCGGTCGCGCTGAAGTCTCGCGCGCTGGGCGCGGTGCAGCAGTCGATCGAGATCGTGCGCCGGCGCATCGATGAGACCGGCGTGCTCGACCCGCAGATCACCCAGCAGGGCGACGACCGGATCGTGGTGCAGCTACCCGGCGTCGGCGACCCGGAGCGGATCAAGACGCTGCTCGGCCAGACGGCGCACATGACGTTCCGGCTGGTGGACACGGCGGCGAACGCCAATGCGCCGGGCGCGGTGCCGCCGCCGGGTGACGACTTCCTGCCGATGGAGAAGGACACGCAGCAGAAGATCGCGGTGCGCAAGCGGGTCGACGTGGACGGCGGCGACCTGACGGACGCGCGGGCCGGGACCAACCCGCAGACCGGCGAGTGGGTGGTGAACTTCACCTTCAACTCGGTCGGCGCGCGGCGATTCGCCGACATCACGCGGGCCAACGTCAACCGCCCGTTCGCCATCGTGCTGGACAACAAGGTGATCAGCGCGCCGCGCATCAACGAGCCGATCACCGGCGGGCGCGGTCAGATCAGCGGCAGCTTCACCGCGGGCTCGGCGAACGATTTGGCGGTGCTGCTGCGGGCGGGCGCGCTGCCGGCGCCGCTGACGGTGGTGGAGCAGCGCAGCGTTGGGCCGGAGCTGGGCGCCGACAGCATCCGCGCCGGGGCGATGTCGCTGGCGATCGGCTTCGTGCTGGTGATTGGCTTCATGGGCACGTTTTATGGGCTGTTCGGCTGGTTCGCGAACGCGGCGCTGGTGGTCAATCTGCTGCTGATGCTGGCGATCATGTCGCTGCTGGAGGCGACGCTGACGCTGCCCGGCATGGCGGGGATCCTGCTGACGCTGGGCATGGCGGTGGACGCCAACATCCTGATCAACGAGCGGATCCGCGAGGAATCGCATAACGGGCGGCCGCCGCTGGCGGCGCTGGAGGCAGGGTTCACCCGCGCCTACAGCACCATCTTCGACTCCAACGCGACGGCGTTTCTGGCGCACGTGATGCTGTTCGCGTTCGGCAGCGGGCCGGTGCGCGGTTTCGCGGTGACCATCACCGTGGGGATCGCGACCAGCCTGTTCACCGCGTGGATGCTGACACGATTGCTGGTGTCGAAGTGGTATACGTCACACCGGCCACGGCTGCTGCCAGTCTAGGTGGGCACAAATCTAGATGGGCGCCTACAGGTCAATCCAATGTTCATGAAACCCCGCTTCCGGCTGGTTCCCGATGGCACGCGCATCAAGTTCATGCGCGGGCGGTTCATGGGCCTGATCGTCTCGGCGATCCTGTCGACCGCCTCGGTGGTGCTGTTCTTCTACCCTGGCCTGAACCTGGGCATCGACTTCGCCGGCGGCGTGGTGATGGAGGTCCGCACGCCCGGGCCGGCCGATTTCACCCAGATCCGCGCGGCGCTGGCCGAGGAGCATATCGGTGCGCAAGGCGTGCAGCGATTCGGCGACGCGTCGGAGGTGTTGATCCGGCTGGGTGCGCAGCCGAGCGAGCAGGCGACGCAGGCGGCGGTGACACGGGTGAAGGCGGCGCTGGACAAGGCGGTGCCCGGGGCGAAGGTGCTGCGGACCGATGCGGTCGGCGCTTCGGTGTCCGCCGAGCTGTTCCGCAACGGCCTGTTGGCGCTGGGCATCAGCCTCTTGATGATCCTGGTCTATATCTGGTTCCGGTTTGAATGGCAGTTCGCGGTTGGCGCGGTGGTGACGCTGATCCTGGACGTGACCAAGGCGATCGGCTTCCTGGCGCTGACGCGCATCGAGTTCGACCTGGTGATGGTGGCGGCGATCCTGACCATCCTGGGCTACTCCACGAATGACAAGGTTGTGGTCTACGATCGTGTTCGTGAGAATTTACGCAAATATAAGACGATGCCATTGCGCGAGTTGATCGACCTCTCGATCAACGAAACCCTGAACCGGACGTTGGGGACCTCGATGACGGTGTTCCTGGCGAGTCTGCCGCTGGCCCTGTTCGGGGGGGAGTCGATTTCGGGTTTTGCCTGGGTGATGCTGTTCGGCATCGTTGTTGGGACCTCTTCTTCGATCTTCATTGCGGCGCCTATCTTGCTGTTTTTAGGGGAGAATAAACTGCGCCGCGATTCCGTGGCGGTGGTGGCGGCGAAGGCGCGGCCACGCACGCCGAGCGGTGCCGGTGCGCCCTAGACCACTGGCGCGACTTATCCGGTTGCCGGTTCGATCAGTGGGGATCAGAATCTAATTACAAACGCTATGCCGAGGCATCCCCTGGTCTAAAAACTCTCGCTTCGGATCGCTACGTGTCCTATTGCTCGGGAATGATTGAGGGCCAGTCGTTGTGTGATTCCGCCGCCGGGGCATGCATGCCGGCTGTGCCGCTGATGATGGCAGCCGGCGCCGACGATGCACCAAAGTTGTCGCTGCCTGAGATTCAGGCCGCGCTGGCGAGCGCTATGGTCGAGACGCGGTACCAGCCGGTGGTGCGCCTGGCGGACCGGGTGCTTGTCGGGGTCGAGGCCCTGGCGCGGCTCAATCATCCCGCCCGGGGGACGATGCTGCCCGAGGCCTTCGTGCCGCAGATCGAGGATGCGGGCCTGGCCGAACAGCTTACCGACCTGGTGGCGGAAGCGGCCTTTGCCGACGTGGCGGGCGCGGCGCTCGGGCCTCTCGGGCTCATCGTCTCGCTCAATTTTCCGCTGGATGTGCTGCTGCTGACCACCGCGCTGACCCGGCTTGAGGCGCAGCGGCAGGCCGCCGGCATTCCAGTCGAGCGGGTGATCATCGAGCTGACCGAGAGCCGGCCGGTGCGGGATGTTGGCGCGCTGCGCGGGGCGCTGGAGCGGCTACGGCAGGCCGGCTACCAGATCGTGATCGATGATGTCGGTCCGGCGGTGGCGGACCTCGATACGCTGCTCGACCTGCCATTCACCGGCATCAAGCTGGACAAGGCCCTTGTGCTTCAGCTCGACACCGACCCCACCGTGCTGAGCGAGGTCGAGCGCATCATGGCGCGCGCCAAGCAGCGCGGGTTGAGCGTGGTGGCCGAGGGGATCGAGAACGTGGCGCAGTGGCACCGGCTATGCGCGCTCGGGGTGGATCAGGCACAGGGGTTCCTGGTCGCACATCCGCTGCCGGCCGCGGCGTTGCCGGTGTGGCTGAAATCCTGGCAGGAACTGCCGGCGTTCTGAGGTCGCGGCGTTATACCGAGCGCCAGCCAGGAGGAAAGCCATGAGCCGTCTGTTCGGATCGCTGCGCCAGATGGGCTACGTCGTGCCCGACGTGCAGGCAGCGATGCAGCATTGGGTCAAGGTCTGCGGGATCGGGCCATGGTACTACGCGGATCGCCTGCCGGTGACGAAATACTGGTTCAACCGCCGCGAATATCCACTGCCGCATTTCTCCATCGCGCTGGCGAATTCCGGCGACGTGCAGATCGAGTTGATCCAGCAACGGTGTCAGACACCCAGTCTGTACCTGGAGTTTCTCGCGGCGAACCCGAAAGGCGGCTTGCAGCATTGGTCGAGCTGGCCGGAGAACTATGACGAGCTGTACGACCGCGCGGTGGAAGCGGGCTACCATCCGGCGCAGGAGGGTGACGCGCCGCGCGGCCGCTTTGTATATTTCCGCGAGGAGGGCCATCCCGGCACGATCATCGAGATGTCGCACGCCACGCCGAATCGCACGGCGATCTTCGACGCGGTGCGCGCGGCGGCGGTGGGATGGGACGGCAGCGATCCAATCCGGACGGGGTGGCCGAATATCGATTGACGTCCTGTCCGTCCGTTTCCTGCTTCGTGTCATGGCCGGCGCAGGTCATGACAAGAGGAACGTCTTACTTGGTTGGTGCGACGTCCAGGCGCACGACGATGCCCTCCAGCTCCGGCTTCGGCGCGGGGTAGCGACGCATGACCTCCGGATCGTGACCCGGAACGATGTGCTGCGGCGTCGGTGCCGCGGCGCGCAGCTTGTCGAACCCCTCCAGCATCTCGCCGATGTGGAACGCGGTGGTGAACGGCCGTTCGGTTTCCATGTTTTCGTAAAAATGCGTGACATCGGACGCCACCACGACCCAGCCGCGCTGCGTGTGCACCTTGACGAATTGCAGCCCGGCCGAGTGCCCGTGCGCCGGATGCAGCGTGATCCCGGGCAGCAGATCCACCGGCCCGTTGTACAGATGGACTCGGCGCGCGTAGTTCAGCCGAACGATGCCGACGACGTCCTCCACCTCGAACGAATGCGCCAGCTTCGCGTAGCGCATGTAACGACCGGTGGCGTAATGGATTTCCGGTTCCTGCAAATGGAACTGCGCCACCGGAAAACGATGGAAGTTGCCGACATGGTCATAGTGCAGATGGGTCAGGATGACGTCCTTCACGTCGGCCGCATCCACGCCGATCAATCCAAGCGCATCGATCGGACAGCGCAGGAAGGTACGCTTGCGTTGCGCCGCGACCTCAGCGGTGAAGCCGGCGTCGATCACCACGGCGCGGCCGTCACCCTTCGCGACCCACAGGAAGTAGTCCATCGGCATCGGCCCGTCATGCGGATCGCCACCGATGAAATGATCCGACCGCCGCGCGTCACGCATGGCGTAGCGGATGGCGAACAGCTCGTAGACGGGCGGGGTCTCGGACATCGTTGGTTTCCTCGGGTCTTGTTTGCGTCAGGCGCTGTCCTGCAGCGTGGATGATGCTGCCGCACCGACGAGGAAAGCGCGAGCCTCGGCCGCGGACCACCAGCTCACCACCAGATGCGGCGCATGCGCGGCGATCAGGATGGTCTGTGCCGGATCACTCTCGACGAAATGCGTGCAGCCCAGCCGCGTGGCCGCCTCGGCCTTGTAACGGGCGATCAGCGCGAGCTCGTGCGGCATGTCGTCGGGACGGCAGTGCACGCGCAGCGTGGCATGGCCGTGTCGCGCCAGCCATTCCTCGGTCAGCGCGCGGTCCATCTCCGGCCGCCCGGTGATAACCACCGCGCGGGCGGGGTCGAAGTGCGGCAGGGTGTCATGCGGCGCGGTGTCGTGACGTTGCGCGACCGCGGCGGCGAGATCGGCGTCGTACACCGCCGCGGGCACGTCGGGCAGGAATACGCCGTCGAGATCGAGGCCGTGGAATGGCGCTTCCGTCGTGCGATCCGGCCCAGCACCGGTGGCGCGCAGCGCGCGGCCGGTCGGCGTCGCCTCGCCGCGCTCCCACGGGAAGCGCCATAGCGCGCGCATTGGGTGCGACAGGTCGGGCACGTAACGAGCCACCTCAGGATCGTGCACGACGGCGAGCGTCAGGCAGTCGCGCCCCTCGGCCAGCAGCGCGTCGCGCACCGCCTGCATTGTGCCGCCAGTGGAACATCCGTCGTCGACCAGCAGGATGCGCCCGGCCGACGGCGGCGCGCCGATCCAGTCCACCCGACCGGCGTCGCGATCGAAGCCAATCATCGCCAGGTGCGACGCGAGCAGACCGGCCGCCATCGAGGCCGGCACCAGGCCGCCGCGGGCAATGCCCACCACGGCCTGGGGCTGCCATGCGGCGGCACGGTCGAGCAGGGCGGCAATCATCCGCTCGGTCTGGTCGTAGCCGAGGAACACCGGCGGGAGCTCGGCGTCCAGGCCCTTCCACGGCGCGCGGGGCGGTATCGGGGTCATGTGGGGATGGTGGGCATCGGCAGGACATCCGGCAAGCGTGACGGCAGCGCAGTTTGGCCGAGCACCCACCCCTCCCAGCGCTGGATCCACGGGTCGTCGGGCGCGGTGTCGGGGCGATTGCCGTGCAACACGTTCAGCACGCACAGCACACCCAGAACGCAATCGAATCGATCCTCACCGGCGGCGTCGGCGCCGAAACCATCGCGCGCCGTGGCGAGCAGCGGCGCATCGGGCTTCGCCTGCACCACCGCCATGGCGGCCAGCAACGCCTCCGCCACCGCGGCGCGATCCGCCTGGCGACGCTTGCTGCCCTTGAGGCGGATGCCGAGATGGCGCAGCGCCTCGGCCGGATAGGTCTCGGCGATGGCGACCGTTTCGGGGGCAAGCAAGGCTCGGAACGGCCCCTCGAACGGCCACAAACGCAGCTTCACACCGGCGAGCAATGCCGGCACCAGCATGTCCCGCCACGCCGCGGTCGCTGCCTTGCCGGATTGATTGGCGCCGAGCGTCCAGAACAGCGGCGCACCCGCCGGTCGTTCCGCGGTGGCGCGGTCGCAGGCGCGCGACAGCCCCATCGGACCGCCGAGCGCCAGGGCCTCCGCGTGTGCCGCCCGCGTCATGCCGCGCACGCCGCGCAGCGGATAGAACGGCCGATCGATCCGGATCTCCCGCAACGTGGCGCAGACCTGGAAGAAATCCGGCCATTGCGCGGTGGCCCGCAGGAACTGGGGAAAACCACTTTCACCACGCAGCACCGCATAGGCGCGCGGCACGCCGATCGGCAGGTCGACACCCAATGCCACCGCGCCGCCCTTGGCCGCCGCCAGCAGGCGCGCGAGCAGCGTGCTAACCTCGCCGACCGGTTGCGGCGCGGTCAGCCGCCATCCTGCCCGGGTGCGCCGCGCTATCGCCATCCAGCGCTTGCGCGGATCGATGCTCCAGTCGGCGTGCACCGCCAGCGACGGAAGGTGCAACGATCTGCTAGGTTGCGCGGACATCATTCGGAGGACCGGCCATGAGCTATCGCTATAGCCCCGCCGCCCGAGCGCTGCACTGGCTGACGGTGCTGCTGGTGTTTGCCATGTTCGGCCTGGGCGTCGCCATGGTCTACCTGGTGCCCGACAGCGACCCATGGTCGCATCGTCTCTACAACACGCATGAGAGCCTTGGCGTGGTGATCCTGGCGCTGATGGTGCTGCGCCTGCTGCGGCGCTGGCTGCACCCGCCGGCGCCGCTGCCACACCATGTGCCGCGGATCTTCCATGTCGTGGGCCATGGCAACCACGTGCTGCTGTACCTGCTGCTGCTGGCCCAGCCGGTGGTGGGCCTGCTGGCCGACAATGCCGACGGGTTCCCGGTCGTGTGGTTCGAGGTGCTGAAGCTGCCGATGTTGATCGGCAAACACGAGGCACTGGCGAACGCGCTGGCGACGCTGCATTGGTATGGTGCCGTTTTGATCGGGCTGCTGATCGGCGCCCATATCGGTGGCGCGCTCTACCACGCAGTGATCCGCCGCGACGGCGTGGCGCAACGGATGCTGTAGCGCCGCTACAGCGGCGTCACTAAAGGGGCTTGTGGGCGCGGTCCAGCAGCCGCGAGATCAGGCCGGGCTTCTTGGCGGGCTTGGTGGCCTCGACGGCCTTCTGCTTCTCGCGCGCTTCGGCCTCAACCTGCCGTTGCTTGCTGCTGAGCCATTTCTCCAGGCTCATGCCGGCCTTGGCGGCGCGCTTGGCTTCATAGGCGCGCTGGCCCTCGGTCAGGGTCTTGCCCGCGGTCGGGGTCTTGCTGGTCTTCAAGGCGGGTCCTCATGGCTGCAGGCGGAGGCGTGGTTGTGGCGCCCAGCAGCCGTCGTTGCAAGTCCTGTGGGGCAAGTCCCTCGGGCCAGCCGTGGCGGGTCAAGCCAAGGTAGGGACAGCCCGATCAGGGGCTGACCCGAAGCGGTTGGGACCGGACGTCCCGCGCGTGGACAGCCACACGATCAGCAGGATCCAGCCGACCAGCGGGACAAACACAATCAGCCACCACCAGCCACTGCGATCGACGTCGTGCAGGCGGCGGATCATCACCGCGATGCTGGGCAACAGCGTTGCCAGGCTGAAAATCGGCTCCAGCACACCATACGGCAGCGCGAGATCGATGATCCCCAGCACGACCGTGGCGACGCTGGTGAACAGCACGAAATACCAATACTCCGCGCGCGTCGCGCGGCCGGCGAAGGTGGCGTATTTCGAGAAGCAGGTGCTGATGGCCTGGCCGAATTCCATATCGCGTCCCCCATCGTTGCGTGGATGATATGGCAGCCGGTACAACGCCGCAATCATCACGACGGTCGATGTGACTCGCGCCGGCGACCGCGCCATGATCCGGGCGGAACGCGAGAGGGGATGCATGCAGCCAGGGCTGGAAGGCGTGATTGCGGCGGAGACGGTGCTGAGCATCGCCGACCCGAAGCTCAACATGCTGTGGATGCGCGGCATCCCGGTGCCGACCCTGGTGGCGGAGTACGGCTATGAGGGCACCATCGCCCTGCTGTGGGAAGGCTTCGCCGGCGATGGGCTGACGGCGGACGGCCTGCGGGCTGACCTGGGCAACGCGCGGGTGGCGGCGTTTGCCGCGCTGCCAGCGTGGCTCGATGCGGCGGCGCGCCGGCCGATGGATGCGGCGGTGCGCCTGTGCCTGGCGCAGCTGGCGGATGACAGCACACCGGCGGCGATCGTTGCGGCGTTGAGCGTTGGCGTGCCAGCGCTGATTCGCGCGCGACGCGGTGAGGCGTCGGTGGCACCTGACGCATCGCTCGGCACCGCGGCGGACCTGCTGCGGATGACGCACGGCACGACGCCGGACCCGGCGCGCGTCGCGGCACTGGATGGGTATTTCACCGCCATGATGGATAGCGGGTTGAACGCATCGAGCTTCACCGCGCGCGTGGTGGCATCGACGCGCGCGTCGCTGGCGTCCGCCGTGCTGGGCGCCTGGTGCGCGTTTACCGGGGAGCTGCATGGCGGGGCGCCGGGGCCGACGCTTGATCTGTTGGATGCGGCGGCGGCAGCCGAGGATCTCGATGCGTGGCTGGAACGCAGGCTGGTCGCCGGGGAGCGGCTGATGGGGTTCGGTCATCGGCTGTTCCCCGACGGGAACGATCCGCGGTCGCAGGCAATTCGTGCGGCGCTGCGGCGGTTGGGGCCGCAGGCGAGCCGGCTGGTGTTCGCCAATGAGGTGGAACAGCGGCTGCAGGCGGTGCTGGCTCGGGTGAAGCCGGGACGGCGGTTGCCGGCCAATTTGGAGATCGCCGCGGCGCTGTTGCTGGATGCGCTGGGGTTTCCGCGCGATGCGTTCACCGCGGTGTTCGCGGTGGGACGCGGGCCAGGCTGGTTGGCGCAGGCGATGGAGCAGGCGAAGACCGGACGGATGTATCGGCCGAGCGCGGCGTATGTGGGGCCGCCGGTCGGCGATTAGCGCGGCAAGGCGTAATCAAGCTCGGGCCAGGTCGGATTCAGTCCGCGGTCAGGCTCTTGAACACGACGCGGCGGATGATCCGGTCCTCCTGCGCCAGCATCAGGTGGGCGGAGGCGGCGAGGTACGTCGCCCATTCCGGATCGGCGTTACGCGCGGCGCGGCGCGCCTCCATGTCGGCCAGGCTGTCGAAGCCCCAGAGATGCACCACCTGATTCAGCGCACCGATCTCGCTGGTGTAGTAGCCGATCGGTGCGCCGATGTGGCGGAGCTGGATCGGCAGCGCCATCTCCTCGAACAGCTTCAGGTATTCCGGCATGCCGCGCGGTCGGATGGTGTAGATGCGCATGTCGATGATGGGCTTGTCGGGCATGGGGTCGCCATCCTTTCACCTTTCCCGCTTTGCGGCAAAGGGCGTCGCGAAGCGGCGGGGGAGGGTTGCGCCGCGAGCATAAACTATCGACTTCGATACGCTACCGTCCCCCAAAGCGAGCGAGAACGCATCAGACTCGGTCACCGTATCCTACCGCCTACGCGGACAGTCCAGACATAACAAGAAACCCGATCACAGCTTCTTCTTCAACGCCTCGTTCACCAGCGCGGGGTTTCCCTTCCCGGCCATCGCCTTCATCACCTGGCCGACGAAGAAGCCGAACAGTTTGTCCTTGCCGGACCTGTATTCCGCGACCTTTTCGGCGTTCGCCGCCAGCACCTGATCCACTGCCGCATCGATCGCACCGGTGTCGGTGACCTGGCGCAACCCCTTTTCCTCGACGATCGAGGCCGGGTCCTTGCCGGTGTCCACCATCGCCTCGAACACCTCCTTGGCGATGCGGCCATTGATGGTCGCGTTCGATACGAGATCGATCAGTTGACCGAGTGACGCGGCGCTGACCGGGCTGGTCTCGATCGTCTTGCCGGTGCGGTTCAACGCGGCGAAGAAATCGCCCATCACCCAGTTGGCGGCCAGCTTGGCGTCGCGGCCCTTCGCCACCGTCTCGTAGAAGTCCGCGGTGGCCTGCTCGGCGACAAGCACGCCGGCGTCGTAGACCGGCACCCCGTAGTCCTCAATGAAGCGGGACTTCTTGGCGTCGGGCAGTTCGGGCAGGTGCGATTTCAGCTCGGCGATCCAGTCCTCATCCAGCACCAGGGGAAGCAGGTCCGGATCGGGGAAGTAACGGTAATCGTGCGCATCCTCCTTCGAGCGCATTGACCGCGTGATGCCGCGCGGCACGTCGTAGAGGCGCGTCTCCTGGGTGACCGTGCCGCCGGATTCCCAGACCTCGACCTGGCGCTTCGCCTCGGCCTCGATCGCCAGCATGACGAAA
>Ga0182030_10023284_pt1 | contig 11466 bp, 9 predicted proteins | sample 812S3MmetaG_FD_121299 | JGI IMG/M metagenome (GOLD analysis project Ga0182030, IMG submission 121299) | Permafrost microbial communities from Stordalen Mire, Sweden - 812S3M metaG (Illumina Assembly) | ecosystem: Environmental > Terrestrial > Soil > Wetlands > Permafrost | place: Sweden...
AAAAATATTCATATAATATTTTTATTTTTTGAAAAATGATGAAATGATATATATTCATTTTCATGTATAACATTTGGTAAATGATTTTCTAATCGACTTCCACAACAATCCCAATGAAATAATTTTAAAGTTTGATTTGATGATTTTATTATATATGTTTTTCTTCCCACAAAATAAGTTAATGAATATTCTTTTATATAATCATTTTTTGATAATTTATAATTTAATTCAAATTCTGGATTATTTGATATTATAATTGGTGGGAAAATATTTTCTAATAAATTATTTTCTATTAAATTATTTAATTTTCTTTTATTTTTTTGTAATTTTTTTAAAACTTTTGTATCAATTATTGGTTTCATATAATTATCAATATTATCTATTTTTTTATTTTTAGAAAAATATTTACCCATTTCATAAAAATAAAATTTTCCTAATTTTCATACTAAAATAATTATTTATTAAAAAATTAGTCAAATTTAGATCTAAAAAAAAATTATTAATAAATTCTATTAATAAATTTTTGAATTAAATAATGAAAAAATGATATATTTTTGTGATTTACCATTTGAAATTAAAAAACAAATATTTGAATTTATTGGTCAAGAGTATATTTTTATTGAAAAACTATTCCTAATTAATAAATCTTGGAATGAAATATATAAAGAATTAATAAAAGAATGCTTTCATAATAATTATATAATATATAAAAATATGAATGATAATGAAAAATTGGAAATTAAAAAATTAAAATTATTTAGAGGAAATTATCGTGGATATATTGAATTAAAAGGATCATTTAATTTAAAATATTTTTCATATAAGAGAGAAAAAATTGATTTATTGAGTCTATCTTTATTTTTAAAAGATTCACCAAATCTTAAATCAATAAAACTTAATGGATATTCAGATGATTCAACTGATCAATTATTAATAACTCAATTAAAAACTTGGAAATATATTGAAAATATTACAACATTATTTATTACTGGCGGAAAATATTTATTAAAAAAAGAAAATTCATTTATTCCATTATTGAAGAATTTGAAAATTTTAAATATAAATACGAAAACAAATGAAAAAAATGAAATTATTTCAATTTTGGAAAAATTAACAAATCTTGAATCAATAAGAATAATATCAGGATCTATATTTTCAGATGAAATTTATCATGTTAATAATAATTTAACTAGTTTACAGATTTTAAATACAAAAATAAATATATCCAAAGAAAATAATTTAAAAATATTGAAAATACAAAATTTATCAAATGTTATTGGTTTAAATCATTTATATAAATTACAAAAATTATCGATAATGAATGGTTTAATGCCATATAATTTAAATGATTTATCATTTTTTTCTAATATAATTTCATTAAAAGCAAATAATATAATTGATTATGAAAATATTCATTTATACTTACCAAAAATTAAATATTTAAAGATTAATGTACAAAATTTAAGATTACTATTAACATTAAATCATTTAAAAGAATTAAATAATTTAACAATATTATATATTTATTCAAAACAAATATTAAACTATAATGATTACATAAATATATCAAAAGAACTATATAATTTTAAGAAATTATGTGAATTTCAATTAAAATCAAATATAGATAATTCATTCGAAAAAATAATTTATATAAAAAGATCTCTATTTCCAAATTGGATATTAATATATTTAAAAACTTGGTTTAATACAAAAAAAATAAATTTCATTTAAAAAATATTTTCAATGAACACAAAATTTTAAATCATTTAAAAATTCAAATTTCGAAAACTGACAAATGTCCATCAAAATAAAATTTAAATCATTTAAATTATGTCGGTTTGGGAACGTTGGATTTCAAAGCGAGTTTTTTCACTTTTTTCAAAAACAAAAAGGAGATAAATCATTTCTTTCAAACATCCTTTTTTTTACCAGTTTACTACTATCCACCTTTAACGAATATCTATCGCCTTTATTCATTCAATTAAATCAAATTCCTTCATAGTAAACAATTAAAAAAAGGTGTAATGGCCAACCTATATAGCTCAGAATTTTTTGAATATGGAACTGGTATAGCTGATCCAACTGATGGATATACTCTTGGAACGGAGTTAACAAAGATTCTTTGGGATCATCCATTATTTTCAGTTGTCAATTCAGGCCTTGTTAATCAAAACGAAGATATCGCTGATGATTTACCCAATGCTACAGAATCTACATCTGCTGTTTTGGCTAATCAATCATTTAATCAAAATTTAAATAATGAACAACAAAATTATAATTTAAATAATAACAATTTAAATAATATTCCATTTATACAAAATAATTATGAAATCGAACAATATCGACAATACCAACAACAACAACAGCAACAATACCAATACCAACAATATCAACAGCAACAGCAATTACAATTACAATATCAGCAGCAATATCAACAAAATCCTCAATTGATAAATAGAAGCGCACCTATTTCAGATAATAATATTTTGAATCAGAATTATAATCAACCACAAATTGTTAATCAAACACAAATTATTCAACAACAATTGCCAAGAACAACTATGGATCCACAAAAGATGAACAAAGTAAAAAGAACATATAAAAAAAAAGTCAAAGATACTGAAAATCAACCAGAAAAAGAATCAGAGAAAAAAGTTGAAGATAGTACACAAAGAATAAGATTTTCTATACATGATATTAAACAAGATGAGTATGGACTTTGTATATTACCTATTCAAAGAAAAACTCTACAAATAATTCGACTTACTGATCAAATAATGATACAAAGAGATGCAGTAATTTGTAATGGTTTCGTAAGTACGAAAAAACCCGAATTTGAAGTTTTAAGAGAAATGTCAATTCCTTCTGAAACAATTTTGTGTGCAATTTCTATATTTTATAATCAATATCCAATATATCTTGTTTCTGGATATGGAATTAGTGCTTTTGCAGCTTCTTCCTCAAAAGCTGCAACTCTTTTTAATCAAAAATTAAATTTATTATCGCCTAACAAAAAAATTTTAAGTCAAACACAAATTTCTGGGACAGAATTCTTCGGAATAAAAGATGATTCAATTCAAAAAATAATTAAATCATATTCAGTTAGTCAAAAAATTGATTCTGCGAAGAAAATAATTCAAGTACTTGATATTAATGAACAACCAATACCTTTTAAATATGATTGGATAGATCGAGGACCAAATGAAGCAATTATAAATTTTGATCCATTTGCTTTCATCACAGAAGAATTAGCAATTCTTTTACAAAAAGAAGGAAAAAAAATAAATTCTACAAAACCAAAAAAGAAAAAAGTAAAAGAATTTCATGAACCATCTAGATCAAAATTAGTTGTTCCAGATGAATTGAAACCAAAAATTGTGGAAAATACTTTATATAATTATACAAACTATGATAATCAATTAATACCAATTCAAAATAATTATCTTGTTCCTCAAATCAATGATAATAATATTTATTATATTAATCAAAATAATAATAATATTTATAATCAAAATGTTCCTTATAATCAATCAAATCAAACTGTTTATTCTATGGAAACTCCATCTACTTTTCAAGTAATTGAAGAGAATCAACAACAATTTCAAACAAACCAATCAGAAATGAATCAAGATTCACTTTTACAATTGAGAAAAAGACTTGATTTTGAAACTGAAAAAATAGTAGAACAAAAAGAATCTAGAAATATTCTATCATCTTATGTTTCGGATTTACAAATTCATAAAGAAAACAAAAAAAATGAAAAAAAATGCAACGAATGCAAAATTTGTCAAGATCCAGAAATTGAAAAAATATTGGAATCATCTTAATTATTTTTTATTTTTTTTTAAAAAAAATTAATTATTAAAAACAAAGTATAAATATAATTCAATTCAATAAAATAAATTTTTTATTTTTTATAATTTATAATTTATAATCTGAATAAGGAATAATAGTTGGAGTTAATTCATAATCATTTTCATTTTCTTGTTTTTTATTGAATTTATTTATGTAATTTATTCCGTAATCATTTTTAATATATGGAGAAGTATGATAATTATTATTATTTGATTCATTTTTTGATTCATTTTTTGATTGATTTTTTGAAATTGGTGATAAATGATAAGTTTCATTCATTGGTTTTGTTTTTAAATCTATTATATATTGAATTGGTATTCCATTTGGTATTGGTGAATGATAATAATTTTCATTTAATTTAATTTTATTTTGTGATTTTTCCAATATTTCTTCTGATATTTCAATTTTTTTATTTGAATTATCTAATAAATTTAATTCTAGATCAACTTTTATATACATTAAATCTTTTGCCAAATCTATAAATGAAGATCTTTCAGATGGTATTTTATTCCAACATTTTAACATTATTGACCATAATTGATCATTTATTTCTATTGGTTTTTCCATTATATAAGATTCTTTTATAATTTTTTCATAAATTACTTCAAGAGGTAATTCTGAATATGGTACAAGACCATTTGTAAAAATTTCATACATTAAAACTCCAAAACTCCAAATATCTGAATATTTACTATATTCCCCTTTTGATAAAACTTCTGGTGAACACCAACGAATTGGCAATTTTAAATCTTTGTGAAATGAATTTCTTAAATGATCTTTTTTTAAAGAAAATCCAAAATCACAAATTTTCGCATTATTATTTTCAGTAACTAATATATTTCTAGCAGCTAAATCTCCATGAATTATATCAATAGAATGTAAATATATCATTCCTTTACATATATCTATACATATTTTAATTTTATCACGTAAAAATTCTTTATCTCCATATGGAATAAATTCTTTGTGATCATATGAAATTTCAATATTCTTATTTATTATTTTTGTTGTTGATTTTATCCAATCTAATATAGATCCTTTTTCAATAAATTCCATTACTAAATAAATTTCCTTTTTCTTTTCTTCATTTTCGAGAAAGAATGTACCATAAAACTGTACAATATTTGGATGTCTTAGAGAGACCAAAATTTCCAATTCTTTTAATAAAGAATTTACATTTATTATTTTTAACTTTTTTAATGCAACTCTAGCACTTCCATTGTACGCAACTCCTAAATATATATTTCCATAATTTCCACTAGATATTTTTCTAGATATTATAACATCATTTACTGGATGCAATTCAATTAAATGGTTTAATAATTCATTTGGCAAACTTTGATCTAATTCCATTTTTCTTTTTCTTTTATGAAATCTCATAGTTAAAATTCCAACAATTGCCAATATAATACAAAATCCTCCAACACATCCAATAACAACAGCAATAATAGTATATAATCCCCATCCAGAACTTACATCTGGTGTTGGCACAATTGGTGGAGGAGTAACTGCCACTGAACACCTTACACAAACTTTTATAACTAATGTTGAGACATTCACATGAGGTAAATCATTTGTATTATTTGATAGTCTATTTGATTTTATTGTTATTGGTATGAATGGTATAGTAGATTGATTTAAAAACAAATTTGAATTTGTCCAATTAGAAAAATCAGAAACAAGATAATTGTTTAAAGAATTAAATTGATAAAATGAATTATTACGATTATTATACGTTGAATTGTTAAATGGAATAGAATTAATAAATGGAATAGAATTATTTGTAGATCCAATAAATATTTGTGTACCATTCAATAATGTAGCATAAAATAACCATTCATCACTTGATTGAAATACAAAATCAAAATTCCAATAAGCATTAGGATCAAATTCAACAAATCCTAAAGAAAAATCAAATGTAGTAGAAAAGATTGATCCAACATTTGCAGAAAATAATGCATATTGTCCAGATTCACCATTTAATGCAGGAAATCCAATTGCAGGTATTGTTATAGATCCACTTAAAATAACATATTGTGAAACAAAAACGGAATAAATAATATTTGTTGGCAAAATTGCATTATTGTTATTATTTGGAAAGGAAGTCAAATTTACGCTCCAAATAAAATTTGTTGGAATTTGAGCTTCTCCCATAGATGTAATTAATTCATTATTTCCACCATAAATAAATAAACTATCATTTATTTTTGAATATCCACCAAAAGGTCCTTCCAATCCATAATAACATCCTAAAGTGTATTGGTTATTTGAAAATGTTAATGGAATCCATTGTTCAATAGATGCATCAAAATTCCAAAAATCATTTTTATAAATAATAGTGGATTCCAAATCAATACCACCATACAAAATAAATGAACTTTCTCTAAACTGATTCCAAATAAATGCTCCTCTAGATGGTGGAACTCGTTGATTTAATTGAATCCAATTATTTGAAATAAGATCGAATGTCCAAAAATCATTTGTAAACAATCCAGAAGATAAAAAATATCCTCCAAACATAAATATTTTTGCATAACTTCCATTAGAATAAAATATACTTTGATGAGCAATTCTTCCTTGAGGTTGTAAAATTGATTGATTTCTTATAGAAACTTGAATTATTGGAAAAGATTTAACATCGAGATTATATATAATATTATTAGCTAATCCTGTATTGTTTTCACCACCATATATAATAAATCCACTTTCTGAATTATTGTCAATACTATAATTGAAAAATGTAAGTGATGAACCAAGTAGGTTTTGTAGAAAAATTCCATTGAACGTTGGAATTATCATTTTAGAATCTTTTAAAAATTATTATATAAATTATATAAAATTATTACTAGCATCAAATGTTATTAACGATGAATTTGTAATAGAAAAACTACCGCTTCCACCAAAAACATATAATCTTGAATTATCTTTTGAAATTATAGGTAAAAATCCAGGAATATAATTAAATGGAAATGATATATTTGTTAAAATTCCAGTAACTTGAACTATTTAATTGAAGAATTGAATTACCTAAATTAATTTTAAATAGAGGATCTTGCGGAACTATTGAATATCTTCCACCAATAATCCATAATTCATCCTGATTTAATGAATTTGTAAATACAATAGATGCTCCATCCCAAATTGTTGGTAATTGATTTTGAGTTGAATTATATGATGTTAAATTTCCATTACATATTAAAGCATCTAAATATTATAACAATTATAATATGATAATATAATAACCTTGTGAATAACATAATGAAAATAAGATTGATAATAGATAAATTATATTATATTTCATTTAATAAATGTTTTATAAATGATTTAAAAAATAGATTTTAATTTTTTTTCCAAATTATTTATCTGTTTTAAGATGATAATTCTATTTTTTAGCCATTTAAAACAAATATATTTTTATATATTTTAAATTAATAAATAGATTTTAAATGAATAGATTAATTTATTTATAAATGAATTTTATAAAAAATAATAAAAATGAAAAATCACAATTTTGTTGGAAATATTCAGAAATTGAAAGAGCCATTGAATTTGCAAAATTAAATGATTTAGATAATTTAATAAATGAAAAATGGATAGATATTTCAGATTTTGAAACTTGTTTAATAAAAAAACCAAAAAAATCTTTCAATATTAAAATAAAATCAAAATTATAAATCATTTATTTTTATCTTTAATTTTTTTTAAAAAAATAAAAAATGTTATTTAAAATTATTTCAGAAAAATGGAAATAGAACAAAATCAAGAGATTATAATTGAATGGAAATTAGATGATGGTTATATTTTTAAACAGAAATTACCATTAAATATAATTAAAAAACATCAAAATTTTTATGATTTATTTGATTCAAATGGTATTCCAGAAAATAATATATTTGAATACGATATTAAATTATATTTAATTCCAATAAATTACGACAATTTTAAATTAAAAAAATTATGGAAATTAGCAATGAAATATTATTTATATAGAAATGAATCAAATAGTATAAAGTTTGAAAATATAGATAATGATTATAAATCATCCGTCTTAATTATTTTAAGTTGTTTTATTCGACAAGGTGGAAATCTTGAAAGTGAAAAATGGATTAATGATCAATGGTTAAAATTAAATATATTTGAAGCAGTAAATATTAAAAATATAATGATATGGATTCATTGCTTTGATAAAGATGATTTTGTTATAGATTATTTGTTAAAAACAAATTTAAAACCATCTTTTAATGATATTTCAAGTTTTTTTAATGAAAGATTTAGATATTTATATGAAGATTTCTTTTGGAAAAAAGTTAATAATGATAATCGTAAAGATATTATTGAAAAATGGCAATTATATTTTGAAAAAAGATTTTTATTAACTTTATTAATTAAAGTTCCAGATGAAATTTATAAAATAGGAAAGAAAAAAACTAGTTTATCTAAAATTTTATTAAATGAAGAAATATATTGCAATTTGAAACTATTATCAATTCAAAAATTGGAAAAAGTCATTTATGAACCAACAAAATTAGTACCATTTTTAGATTGCCCAATGAAATCATATAATATTAGTGATAGTATTTTTTATAATTTAAATGAATACAAGGAAAGATTAAATATTTTATTGAAAAATTCAAGAATTCCAGATTATTGTATTGATTGGAATAAAATGACTCTTGCCGGAGGAAGTGCATTGTATTTGGGATGTAAAACTGTTTTACAAAAAGTGCCAAGAGATTTGGATTTCTTTGTATTATTTGATCCAGATAATGAACATGTAGAATATAAGAAAATATTAGAAAATATGATAGAATCCATTATATCAGAATGTTCTAAAAATAATGAACATTGCATTATTATACAAGATAATAATGTTATTACATTAGTAAATTGTGTTACTGAAATGCAAATTCAATGGATTTTCACAAATAATATATCGGAATATAGAGTAATTAGCAATTTTGATTTAGATTGTGTACAATGTTATTGTAATGCAGATGGATGGTTTTGTACATTAGATTGCTTATTATCATTACAATCAATGACAATAAGAAAATTAAATATAAAAACAACTCCTCTAAGATATGTTAAATATTTAAAAAAGGGATTCTCATTTTTAGCATTGCCAATACATTATGTTCAAAGATTACATAATTTATCAAAAAATGAATTACCATTTAATTATATAATAAGTTTTGATAGAAATAAGAAAAAAAATTATAATTTAGAATTATCTTTTAAAAATAGTTTTAATACATTTTTGGGAGATTTTAGAACTTTGGATTTTATCTCTTGTTCATTATGGATTTTTAATGAAAATCAAATTGATTATTTTTTATCTATTGAAGATAATTTATTTAAAGCTTTTCCTACTCTTTTTGAAAAAACAAATATAAAATTACAAGAAATTAATGAAAAAGATGAAGAATTCATAAATAAAAAAACTAAATATGAAAAAATATCATATTTTCATCTTTGTTTAAAATATTTATTTAGTTTTGAAAAAGATTCTGTTAAAAATCGTGTAGATTTTTGGGAAAGTAAAAATTTTCAAAATTTATCAATTAGTGAAATTTTAACTAATTTAAAGAATATTTATGGAACAGCCAATATTCAAATTATATTAAATCAAGATTCAAAAAACAAAATAGGAATAAATTTACCAAAAGATATATTTAATGGAAAGTTTTCAGCTTACAAAAATGAAAATATGGATCAAATATTAAATAAGAAATTAGAAATTGATATAGAAAAATTGGAATTAATGGAATTAGAATCATATTTTGATTATAATTCGAAAACTAGAAATATTCATATGTTAGATATTGAAAAATCTTTAAAAAATTATGAAATTAATTCAAAAAAATTTAAATCATCAAGTTTAATAGAATTAAAATATCTAAAAACTACTCCAAATTTAAAATTATCTTTTTATTATTTTTTGGATAGAGTAGAAGCAAAAGTATATGGAAAAACTCTTATGATTAAAGATGAAAATTTAACTAAGGTTTTTAATAATTCAATTCAATTTTTATATAAAAAATTGGGAATTGAATATAAAAATAATAAACATAAATTTTTATTAGTAAAATATAGTCAAATGTTTAATATAGAAACAAAGGAAATCACAGATAAACATACCAATGATTTATTAATTTATATTTCAGGCATTTTTTATATAGATTTTATAGCAATATATAAAATTGCTAATACATCTCATTATTCATCAAAATTACATTCAAAAAATGACATTTCATTTACATATATTAAATGAATTATCAATTAAATATATTTCATTTAATTTTAAAACCAATTTAATTTATTATATTATTTTAAAAAAACATTTAAATCTTTTTTCGAAAAATAATAAACATTTTATAATTTTATTTTATCAGAAAACATGGAAATAATTGAATCTATATTAATATTTTCAGAAATATTTCATATTATAGCACATTTTAGCGTTTTATCTGGATTTAAACCATTTACTGAGAAGTTTTTAGAAAAAAATGGTCATTATTTCATTATTGATTTAGTAACTTTACAATTATCTTTCCTTTATTGTATGGAAAATTGGAACTTTTTATTAATAATAATTGCTTTATATCATGGATTCGGTCATTTCTTTTATGTTTATAATTGGAATATTCATTATTATGCAATAAGAATAAGAAATTGGTCATCAAGTGAATATAAAGGACCTCTAATAACAGCTGATTTCTTTTTAACAATTTCTGATATTATTTCACATTCAATTGTAATTTATTATTTAATTAATACGATTTATAAATAAAAATCTTAAATTATTTAATACATAATTTATAAATGATTTATAAAATTAATTATAGAAATTATCAACATGATTTGTTCAAACATTATTATAGATGGTTTATTATTTAAATCTGAAGAAAAATATCAATGTAAAATAACTGTCATAGGAAATAAATATTATAAAGAAATAACTGAAAAAGAAACTTCCAACTTAAATTATGAAACAGCAACCAAATTATGTATATCAAAAATCAATGAAAAATGGATCCAAAATTTTGGTGGAGAATATAGAATTTTTGAATGCTTATATGAAAAATGTACTGATTTATTAGATTCAGAAAAAAACTATGGAAATTCCAATTATATTGCTATTAGAGGAGAAGTTAAATTACCAAAATCAATTGATTTTTATAAATAATTTATTTTATATAATAAATAATTTATTTTATATAATAAATAATTTATTTTATATAATAAATAATTTATTTTGTATAATAAATATTCTTTTATCAAACAAAAATTGTTAGTGTAATCTCGATATTCTTTTAAGTTGTAATTTTATTAAATTTTTATATTTCAATAAAAATTGTGTGAAAAAAATGAATATTAATTCTTAAAATAATTTCTAAAAATTAATTCAAAATAAATATTTTTTAAAATTATTATCTCATTTAAAATTTATTATTATTCATTTAATATTTGAGAATAAAAATAAATAATTCTAGAAAAATTATTATGAAAATATTTACAAATGATTTAAGAAAATAAATCAAATTATAAAATTATCAAATTTGCTATTTTTAAAAAATTCCAATAAATCTATAAAATAATAAATCATTTAAT
>Ga0182030_10023286_pt1 | contig 11465 bp, 14 predicted proteins | sample 812S3MmetaG_FD_121299 | JGI IMG/M metagenome (GOLD analysis project Ga0182030, IMG submission 121299) | Permafrost microbial communities from Stordalen Mire, Sweden - 812S3M metaG (Illumina Assembly) | ecosystem: Environmental > Terrestrial > Soil > Wetlands > Permafrost | place: Sweden...
AAGCACCGACGGATAGGGGTAACACTTCGTCTTGTCGGCTCCGCGCTCTGGCGGTTGGACCCCGTTCGTTGGATCCGTTTGGATCGCTCGGAGGTCGCGGCGCTTGCTGTTGCACATCTCGCCAAAGGAGACCGTAAGCTCGCTCCAAATGTTCTGCGCCGTCTTCGGTGCGATCCGTTCGTCGCCCGGACCCTCGCGCGTGTAGGCGCGGATCGCTTCGTCCAGGGCGTCGCGAATGTTTTCGATATCGTCGCGTGTGACGTCGCCCGGTGCCTTGGTGCCGATCGTGGGGGCAAGCCAGGCGGACCACCGGTAACGCTTGTCCTTGACCGTGCTGAGGCCCTGTTCGGTACAGAACAGGAGGTAGCGCGCGTGCCATGCGTCGCACGTCTCGCCCGCTGCCTTCGCCTTCGGTGCCATCTTCGCGATCGTCACGTCACGTCGTTCGGCCTCGCGCGCCTTCTCGTCGGCGTATTCCTTGGCCCGTAGCTCGCTCGGGAAGCGGCCGCCGACCCATAGGCGTTCACCATCGGGCAGGGTGATGCGCGCGCGCCAGTAGGTCCGACCCTTGGCGTCCTTGAAGCGCTGGACGGTGCCGCGGGGTTCGTTGTCTCTCGGTATCGTCATGCCGACCTCACGTCACTCTCACGGTCCCGGTGCTCTTGCGTCCCATGGGTCAACCCGTCGTTGAGGTTGAGTGGGATTCTCCGTCGGCGGGCGCGTTCTCCCCGCTGGGTGGACTCGCTTTGCCCGCTCGAAGCACAGCGCGAAAGACGTTCATCGCATGAGAGGCAATATCGCGATCCCGTGTGCCCGTTTTGGACAGATCCGATATCTTCTCTCTGGTGAGCCCGAGGCCTTCCAGCAAGAGGTTGATTCCCATCGGGAAAAACGTCGAATCATTGCACTTGCCGAACGATTCCAATACGGTTAAGGGAACATTGCAAGGCCAGTCTTCTAGACCTTTCTCAATTATGTCGTTACGACCCAGATGAAAGGCGAGGCTGTTTCTTGCGACATGTCCGAGGTCACGTTCCCACCAACTAGCCGTCGCGCGAAGAGCATCCCACGACTTGAGCGCTTCGCCGTCCCCGATGGACGTAAGCCGTTGATCAAGTTTGCCTCCGTTCAGCGTGTCTACCGCTTCATGGAGCTCGTGAAGCACTCGCCATATGAAACAGGCTATCACTATGCGATTTCGTTCCTCGGCTGGACTTTCCGGATGATCGACCCCAAAAGCCAGGTTCCCTACTATGCGCACCGTCGGACGACACGACGACAGAGCGTCAAGCTTCGTTGCGGCGTTAAGAAGTTTAGCGAAGCCGATGACGAGCTTAGGATCAAGCGACTGGCGATACTCTACGATATTGAGTATTTCGACTTTGGTGCGCTCGCCGTCGCAATACATCCATACTCCGCACCCCATGTCCGTCTTGAGTTCCATCGTTGACCTCTCCACGGCGCCATGGTCAGCTGTGGTTCCCGCGTGTTCCGCTGGAAGAATCCGCAGCACCTGTTCTCGGCTCAGATTCCTCGGCTCGCCGAGCTCCCTCCATCGGTCGACCATCGGCTTGTAATTAGGCATCGCATCGATAGTCGCTCTGGAACGGGGTGACGTCCCCTCCACGTCCGCCCGCTGGTCTGGCCATAGTTCCTGCATAGCGACGCAAAACCTCGCATACGCGACGAAGCGAGATTCCTTGGTTTGGTCAAAGCCCCGAAACTGCGACCACTGATGGTCGACAACCGGTGCATCCATCGGGTTCTGGTCCCTGTATGTCTCGATGCATCGATACATGGTGAACAGGTCTACGACAAACCGAGCGTCGTCTTCGGGCATATCGTCTGCCAAGCCGGCCACAAGGTTCGAGTACTCGCTCTTATACCCTGCCGTCAGCACCTCGATTGCCTCGTCAAATTCCGCGGTCTGATCAATGACCTTGCGAATCTTGAACTGATTGAGCAGAAGCAGGCGTTCGATCTTGGTTAGGTCCATGTGCAGTTTCTCCGTCTACGCCTAATGATCTCCAGGGCTACGAACACCGCAGGACGAGCGGACACCTGCCGGCTCGGTGCACGCTCGCGCCGGTGGTCTGGGACTACTGGCAAGTGACCGTGTCTCCAATAGCCGTGCATGACGATCCGTCCGAACACGTCATCATATTGCCAATGAGTTGGCACGATGTTCCATCTGAGCAGGAGACATAGTTACCGTTGCGAGTGCAAGTTCTGCTTGCCTGCACTTGACTCGTCTGCTGAATCGGTTGCCCCATCCGCTGGAATCCCGCCGCTGCGCTTTGACTGGCCGCATGGACCCTATTCAGGCAGGCCTCATGCTCGTCTACTGTCGTGGCGTGCCCGTTCGAGTTCACATCGCCGACCTGCCCGCAAACCAATGTTGCGCAGCCTGTTGAAAAGAAGAGCATGGACCCAAGGATCATCGTCTTCATCTTGACCTCATCAGGCACCGCGTCACGGTGCGACGCCAGCTGCAAGGCTCGCGGATCTGCTCGTTCGCGCCAAGAGCCGCACGATTCGATACGTCAAGTAACAGACAAGTATAAACGCAGCGAAAACCCAGATCATCGGTCCCTACTCGGACGGGAATCGGCTCGAATCGCATCCGAGAATTGGCGAGCTAGGACCAAGAATAGGTACCATGCTGCAATGGCGGTTGGAAACGCACCTGCAAGTAGCGCAACAGGAAGTGCGCATGAAAACACGAGAGCGACTTTCGCGAATCCGTGAGCGCCCACGAAGAAATTCGCGACAAGTCCAACGCAGATCCCCCCCCTGCGCGCCGATACCCGCCCACTTGAGCGCGCGTGCTCCCCACTTTTTGGCACAAATCGAGTTGTTCGGCTGGGCACGTGCCATTCGGAGGGCAAGCCACGCGTCGATTTGTTCGTCCGAGAGTCCGTCGCTTCCCTTGAGTTCCGCGCGAATGGCTAATATGAATTCATCTTCAGATTTGCCGGATTGACGCAGTTGCTCCGCGATCCAGGCGTCCCACTCCGCATCATTGCGAAGGGCGAAGGCAGCGTCGGGCTCGATGCCTGCCGCGAGGAACGACAGCTGCAGCAATGAAAAAACCGCGTCGCGAGTATGCGTTGTGATCATCCGAGCTCCGTCCTTGGCGTCAGGATGTCGACTTGATGATGCTCCCATCGCAGGGAATGCGCAAGATCTACCGGTTTCAGCGCGTTTCCATGAAGGTCCTGGTGCGTCACTGATCCCTGTTCTTTCGCGGTGCCTCGATGGCCCCCACAAGCGGGCCGTGCTCGGAGGCCGTCGGAATGTCGTCACAAGCTCGATGCCGCGCCTGATTCGTCCGCATCACTGTTCGTTGCCTCGCCCTCTGGATCGCTCCGTCGTGAGCGCACGCGCAAAACGACATCATATCGGATGTTTTTTATTGTGACCAGAACGCGCGACGTCCTGACATGTGGGCGCAACCAGCGCGGACACGATCGTCCGCAACATAGGCAGACGAATCGCGGAACTTCGAACCGCCAACGGATGGACGCAGGCGCAGTTTGCCGAGTTGCTCGGGATCGCGGTCACGAACCTGCAAAGGATGGAGCAGGGGCGCCAGAATTTCACGGTGCGCACACTCGTGGAGGTCGCACGGAAACTCCGATGCGAGCCGCGGGAGTTGTGGGTTCCGCCGTCGACCCCGCGTGCAAAGCCGGGAAGGCCTCGGCGGTAGACGTAGGAAGGGCCTAAGTCGGGTACGCGCATCGCCCCGGTACGCGTCGCGCACATGATCCGCCAGATCGGGATGATGCTCGTGAAGGTCCATTAGACTCATCCGCCGTAGAGGTCGGGATCGCTGTCGGCCCAGATGCTGCTACCGCTGCGCTGCGCCCGCGCCTGCTGCTTGTTGATTCGCTCCACGTGATCGTCGAACTCTTTTTGTGCGCGCTGCGCCGCCGTCAGCGCGGGGGCCACGGGCTTGGGGAGTCGGAACAGTCCCGTCAATGCCAGGGCTGTAGCAGGAGCAAAGTCGCAATGGCGACCGTCAGAGGTCCGCGTCAGGTGAATCACGAATCCGTTGGATGTGATACGCCGAACCACCCCGAGAAGGTCCGCACGCAATTGCGGCAGGTTCGGAATTTCAAGCTCGTTCGCGTTCAGGTACGTCGCGAGCTTCTCATAGCGTTCGAGATTGCTGGTAGCCGTCGAGGGCTCGCGAGTGAGCACGATCCCGTGTCGTCGCGCCAGGACCTGCAAGACATCGAAGCTATATTGATCGGTCCGAATGGATGGCAGGCGGTAGCGCTGATAGGGCTCCTTCAGCCACACGATTGCGCGATCGGCGTCGAGGGGTGCGGACTTGCTGCCTCGGAGTTCTCGGGCCAGCACGACGGAGCGGATGGTGCGCCCGTCGGGTGCGAGCTTGGCGGTGCTGACGACGAACGTAAAGCCGTTTCCACGAAACCCTGGGTCAAGGCCGGCTACGAAATGCTGCCCGGACTCGGGGGGAATCTCATTTGCATCCCTCCGTGCCGCCCGGTCGATGGCAGCAGCCGAGAACAGGCTTTCATCGAGCTCCGAAGTCGGGATGGCTTTGTATTCCCTCGCCCACTTGCGATCGTCGACTTCGAGCGCGCGAGTCTGCGCTTCGGTGATGGACGGGTTTGCCTCCCAGCTCGGAGCATGGCCGACAACCTGGGAATCGGTGTCGCCCTTTTGCCATGTGTCGAAGAAATGCCCGACGATGCCAAGCGGGCTCGAAATCATGCGGCCTCTGGCCTCGGTGTGTGTCACCGTCATCGCGCGGATCGATGCGATGACTTCGGCGCTGGGGTCCGCACCCTCTGTATCCCATTTGGCGTTTTCGTCTGCCGTCCAGCCAAAGCAGCGGAAGCCAGACACGGCACCGACGCGGCAAGCGAGCACCCTGATTCCCCGGGGTAGCTGTTCAAGTTCGATAGTGTCGGCGCTACGCGTGAACGGCACACCCAGGATCTCGAGGTATCTCGCCACGATCGAGATCGTCTTGGCCGCCTCGTCCCGGTTCTCGGCGACGTGCACGAAGTAGTGCCGCTCCCCGGGTGGGATTCTGAAGTCACCCGCCAACGTTTCGGCGACGGCCATCATCGTGCTTGTGCGGCTCTTGTCGCCACCACGGCCGACACACTCGACCAACAGTCGCGCGCTCGGGTGGAGGTAGAACCGCTCGGCCTCGTTCTTCCAGTAAGGCGAAAGGGGAGGCACCCCGGCCTTTTCGAGGGCCCGGCTGATGTCGAGCAAGGCGGCGAAGACTGCGGAGCTCATGGCGTGCCCCCTTCGCCCAGCCGCGCACGGATACCGGCGAGCGGATCAACCGGTTGCCGGGGTCGCGCGGCCGCCTCGCGCGTCGCAAGCTCGTACGCGGCCAAGAGGTTTTGCCGGCTGTCGTTGGCGAGGGTGGACCCGAGCTTGAACAAGCTGGCGTCGTTCTGCTCGGCGCCCCGGTCGAACGCCCAGCGGGACGCGGCGAGCTGCAAGCCGGCGCTTGCTACTATGGTGCTCGGCGCTGGACCGACGGAGCCCCCTGCCTGTTTGGCGAGCTCCCCCAAGTGATGTGTGACGAACTCCTCGGCGGCCGTTCGGTAAGGGCCGAATTACGTGGCCTCGATGAGCTTGGACAAGCCCAACGAATCGATGAGGCGGACCCGTCGGGCGGTTGTGATTCCCCCTCGGCTTCCGAGGGCCCGAGCGGTCGCACTGTCTACGATCTTGCCCTTGCAGCGGTTCAGCGGCGGATCGGTCTTGGCCGGCGCTGCTATCGGCGCCGGTAGTTCGTCGGCGGGGCAGACCTCGACATGCGGTCGACCCCGGCCGTTTCCGTGACCAGTTCTCAGAGCCATGGCGCTCCCCCGACGTGTTCGGTTGTGGTACGGCTTGGGCCGATGAGCGGACGACGAACCGCCGCGGAAATGGCGGGAGAGTTCCTTCGGGAAGCCGGCGTCCTCGTCGCAGCGCTCGGCGTGCTAGAGAAGGCAATCCAGGGCGGCTGGCCTTCGCCGACTTGGACGGCCACAACCCTGGGCGCGGGCTTGATACTGGCCCTGCTTGGCGCCATCATAGAGATTCGGAGGCGTGAACAGTGAACCAATACACCTACATCGTGGGTTTGCTCATCATGGGCCTGGTCGTGTTCATCCCTGGCCTCGTTGCGGCAGAGCGGGAGCGCGCCGCGCACCGCCACAAGCGCGCGCATCCAGCCGAGTAGCTCATTCCTTCGGACAGGCTCCCTGGTGCCACGCTGGCGCGCGCTCGAGTTGCGGACGTCCAGAGATGGCTGGACGCTGCCGAACGGCCCACTGTCGCGACGGCGGCTCATGGCAGCCGCTCCAAGTTCGGGGCGCCTGAATTCATGCCGCACCTCCTGGCGCGCGGCTTCGATCGCCCCGTTGCGGGCAACGTCGGCGCGATCCGTCGGCGCTCCACCTCGCCAGCCTGCCGCACTAGCAAACTGACCGAGAGAACCGGCGCCCAGGCCACTCGGAGCGCGAGGCAGTCGGCCTCACACCCGAGCTCCACTAGATATTCGTCCTCGGGCGTTTGGATTACCGCGACGAACCTGTTTTCCAGCGCCTCCCAGATCCAGAGCGAGCTGAAGTTGTCGCCATCGCGGCTACGCGGTCGATAGCCGATACGGCGAAGCATATCGGGTGTGGCCGAACCGTCCCCATCGAACTCTGGAGGGAACTCGTAAACCGAGAAGCCGTGGACTTGGTCGTATCTAAAGTCAGACATGTATGCTCCTATGCGCAGTGCTTAGACGCAGAAGAGGGTCCTTGACCCTTATCCGTTTGGTCACTTTTCCCGATGTTTTCGCTCGAGACGGCGCCTCGGTCCGCGAACTTAGACGCAAGATTGGTCGCGAGGAGCGATCGGCAATGGGCGTGCCAGTGGAGCGAAACGATAATGAGCGGCCACACGAGCAGCGCCACGCGTGGGCTGCGCGTTCCGGGATGAGCTAGCCAAGCGCCGTGGCTCGTCATTCTGCGCCCCCAATCGGTGCGATCCCGAGCTCGGCCAGGTCATCGGAAAAAGAGCGGCCCACCTCATCCTTTGCGGGTGATGCGGGGTTTGCGGGTGATGTTTGGACTCCTATTCCATCTATTGTTTTCTCTCGTGCGCGAGCAATGGAATCAAACCCCGCAAATCCCGCAACCCCCGCGGTCTTGTTTGGCGTTCCAATTCTCTCGACCGTCCAGAGCGTGGAGCCATTGCGGTCCTGGCCTCCTCGTTTCAGCCGGTAATTTCCCTGCCGAAGGTTCGCCATGGCCTGCAATCGCTTGCCGAATCGCTTGATATTGATGACTTGTCGCTCGCCCCTGCCTTCGAGCGCGATTCCCTCGATCGCCTCCCGTAGCTCCCCGAATTGTTCTCGATGACCGGGCGCGAGGACGTCATCGGCAAGAGCCTTCGCTGTGACCTCTATTTGACATCGGGCGGTCAGCCACTTGTGAAGACCGGCGAGCAAAGCGAACTCCTTACCATCGGTGTCGGTGCCCTCGACATCGCGCACGAGCTCGCGGACATCGCCACCGCCAGCCCAACGGATCATTGACGCGACCGTCCATCCCCAGTGCTCGAACGAGTCCAGCCGCCGGACTGACTCCCGTGGCTTGCCGGCCTCGATCCAAGCGCGGATGAGAGTGAACGCAGCGGAGAGCAGGCGAGGGCGTTCCTCCCTCACGTAGGAAAGGAGGTCCTCATGCGCATAGCACTCACGTGGAACGTCGGGCCGTATCAATTGCGAGATAGCGGCGCCTCGGTCGGTGTCTCCACCTACGCGAACGCGATTCGCCGTGAAAGCGACGGTGGCATTCCAGGGGAGCCGCTTCAACGTGCTTTGCCCGAGCACTCGAAACGAGTTCGAGCCATCGCACGTCAATATCTTGTCGAGCGGTGCGCCGCCGATGATCGCCCCCTCTGATACGTTGTCAAAGAGAAGCACGTCGGCCCCAGCGTCCGCGGCCGCGCCGAGCATTTTCTCCTGTTCTTCGGGGAGCGCCGACCATGTGTTCGACGCTGGGATCTGCCCGGTCGCGATGAGGCAGCCTGCCTTCGTTGATAGCGATTTGCCGCAATTTTTTTGCGGTGCGGTCTGAACGAAAGTGGGAACATTGCCGCCGATGACGGGACGCAAGAGCACCGTCAACGCGAGAGCCACCGGACTGAATTTCTCAGCATCCGTCTCGAAAGGGAACTCCGAGAATGGCTCCACGAGCTCCGCCAGCGCCTTGACCGCGTCGTCCCTCGTCGGATGATCAGGAATCCGCGGTAGCTGGACGTTGCTCGCGACGAGGTATTGCGTTTTCGGATCGTAGCCCTCCGCGGCAATCGAACCGTCGAGATGGATGATCGGTGTGCACGCGATCCCTCGGATCGGTCTAATATGCGCCCAATAGACCTTGCTCAGAAATGCCGCGAGCACCGTGCCGTTCGGCAGATCGCGCACCCACGTTTTCGTTTTGTTTCCTGCCTCGTCCTCTTCGACTCGCCAATAGCCGTAATCGACGTGTTCTGTAATTCGAGGAAGCAGCGACGATCCACGCAGCGGCGACAGGATGACGGCTTCAGGCGCGAATTTGAGATGTAGACGCTTGGCGTCGTCGGCGGTCGCTCCCCGTGCGATAACGAGCTCGCCGCTCCTCTGGTATAGCCTTCGATCTCCAGTGTGCGAATCGGCCAGAGCCTCATCGAGATCGTCGAGAACACGGTGGATGTCCTTGCCGCGCTCGACACGAGGGAGCCCATGTTTGTTGCGAGTGAGATTGCCGTTTTCATCACGTTTCGCTATGGATTCGCTCGGCGCGTCGCGCGCCGAATTCACGTTCTCGGAACGCTCACCGCGCTCGGCAAAATGCGCCGAGAAGACATTGTCGATCTCGTCTCTCGCAGTCATTGGGCTGCGCTCCCTTTCGTTTCGAGCTCGGCCCGAATCTCGTTTTCGATCGCGGACCACTCCGGATCATCGCGATCGGCGTCTATGGACTTCGCAAGCTCTGTGAATTCCGACTCAGCGACACTGAGACATCGCGAGCACTCGGCCCACGAGGCCTTCGCTCGGTCTCGACAGTGGAGCGCGAGCCGAGCCCAGTCGTCTCCCGCGGCCTTCCATCCATGCGCCGCCATCGCTGCGACAAAAGGATTCGCGGCGGTCATGGCGACACCGCCTTTTCTGCGGCGAGCCGCTCTTCCCATCGGCGCAAAATCCCGCAGATGAGTCGCCCCCCTCCGGCCATATCCCCTGCAAAAATCACGGGGCAGTCATGCCGCGCCGTGTAGCTGGCGATAGTGCCCAGTATGGAATTGCGGTGCGCGAGGGTACATCGATAAACCCATGTGAGGTCCTCCTCTACGACAATACATTTCCACCGGTATGTTTGCAGTCGCGCGATCTCGCGATCGAATCTCTCTCGACTCCACGTGATTGACTGCGCAAAATCTTGCGCCGACTTTCTCTCGACAACCCCAATGCCGAGTAGTGATTCGAGGGTGTAGTCGCCCTCGCGAAGGCATCGACGGACGATCGCGACGCCGTCGGGCATCGGTGGGATGGCCTGCTCTCTCGTGTCAGCCAAAACGATGAAGGGCTCGCCGGGTTTCATCGTGCCACCCGCGCGGCGCGCTTAGCCGCTGCCAAGGCGAGTTCATCTTCGGGCGCCGCGTCTGTCGCCAATGGCAAGGCATCCGCCAGCGCGACAAGCCACGATTGCTTCGTGAATCGTCGACGTCCGATCCAGACCGTCTTGAGGGTTCCGGCCTGGGCTAGCGCTAGCGTTGGCCGATATTCTAGGCCGAGCCCCGCCAGCGGTTCCGCCGCAATCGGCACGAGCGCGTCGACGGATTGCGGCTCCGACCTCACACGGATGATAATCTCGCCCGCGGTCTGTTCGACTGCGAAGGCGTTACTTGAATTGTGTGTTACCATTTGGTGGTCCGCCGACGCCGTGGATCCCCTGCCCGCAAGCTGGGTCCACGGCGTTCCCCTTTTCAGGCGGTCGGCGCCTCCAGGGTGTGCTGCCCTAGTCCCACCGTGATCGCGATCTGCGTCGTGCGATGCACGTCTCCCCCCGCCGCCCCGTGAGCCACGGTAGTCTTGGGTATCCAAAGATCCGCCGCGACGGCAGCAACGCCACGCTCACGGATCAGGCGTCGTAACTGCGTCTGGATTGGCTCGGCCAGCGGCCTGCCAGGTCGTCTGCTGTTGCTCATACATGATAGGGGCGGCACGAATGGGGAAACTTCCCCTCCCCTCGCGCTGGTCCGCCTACTTCTTCAGGCGAAGCTCTCTCACCTGTGGCCCTCGGCGGATCGGTGGCACGCGTCGTTCACCAAAAAACTCAAAGGCGTCCCCCGAACAGATCGGGCACGCGGCGGCGTCAGGTACTCGCGTACTACACCTGACGCATTGGCGTATCGACCGTGTGTCGTCGCCGGTAGGTACCTGCGCCGTGCTTGTGGAGACGTCTCCGGTGGGAAGCCACGCATCAAGGTGTTTGGTTTGCCCGTAAGCGGCGAGCGCTTTCTTTATGAGCTCACGTTCGGCTTTGAGCACCACGAGGGGGCCTTCGCGCTCCACGGCGCCCGGCCAATTGCCGCCGAGAATGCTGATCCAAGTTAGCTCGCCAACCGAGAGAAAGCGGCTCGACCCGTCAGGTCGCGGTGGCAGGTCAAGCACATTGTCGAAGTCGAACAGGCGAACGAACCGCGACCGAACTGCAAGCTGCCGCGCGTCCCTACCGAACCGAAATCCTTTCTTCCGCAATTTCCTGCTCTTCTTCGTGACTCGAAGTTCTTTCGAACCTTTGAAGAGAGTCCAGGTCGCATCTTCCCGATCACACGCTTGCGTCCAACGAAACTCGCAGGCCCGCTCGTTCGGCGTGAGCAACGCGTAGCGTTCGCGAAGCATTCTCTTCTGTTCTTCAATGGAGACGGTCAGCTGGTTGTGGTCAGGATCACTGACGAGATGATCCCACATGTGGTCCCATGCGAGGCCGAAACGCCCTCTGAACAGATTTTCAACGGTCCGACGCAGCAAGGCCTTCCGCTCGACGTCGGTCGCCTTGACCCACGCCTTCCGCTCACTCTCTGTCAGCGCGGCCGCCTTCCGCTCGACGTCTGCGTCTTCGGTGGCACGTTCTTCGTCCGTCACCTCCACCGTCGCCGCGACCCCTTCGCCGAGCGTACGTCCCCCGCACATGTCAGTATCAAGCGAGAGCGCGCGACGCGCCACACATCTACCGGTCCGATCGTCCCGCTTCTGCGCAGCGATGAGATTTTCGAGCTCGGGGTTGCTATCCTCGTCTTCGGTCACGATCCACCTCGCGTCCCACGCCGCGGACCCTGCCAGGTCGCGCGGCGCTTCCTTGTGAAGTCTACCGCTGCGTCCGTCGGCTCGCGAGGTCGACCACCCGCCCATCAGACCGTGCCGCTCGCCGCGCTTCGAGCTCCCGAGC
>Ga0182030_10023287_pt1 | contig 11463 bp, 12 predicted proteins | sample 812S3MmetaG_FD_121299 | JGI IMG/M metagenome (GOLD analysis project Ga0182030, IMG submission 121299) | Permafrost microbial communities from Stordalen Mire, Sweden - 812S3M metaG (Illumina Assembly) | ecosystem: Environmental > Terrestrial > Soil > Wetlands > Permafrost | place: Sweden...
CCGGCGGTCTTTCCGTCGCCGTCGCGTACCGGGAATGCACCAACGGTTACCGTGTAACGGAGCGTCTTGCCGGCAAGTTCAATGGACTGCTGCGTGTGGGCCTCGGCGGGCAGCGGAGGAAGCGCTGCCTTATCGGCGGCCTTATCAGCTGCGGCCTTATCGGCTCCTGCCTGCGCGTCGCCAGTGGCAGGCTTGTCGCCACCGGCAGGCTTTGCTGCCTGCGACCACGTGGGAACGGCGAAGATTCCAAGACAACAAATCATGCACAGAGCAAACGCCATGCGCCGGAAAGACGGTTCAAGCCCGGTAAATGTCATGAGGATACGATACAACCTGGCAACTAGCCTCTGGCAGTCCCCCCGCCGCATGATTTAACCTCAAACACGTCATGAAATTTTCGCATGCGCTTCTTCTTTCCACCCTGACCGCGGCCTTAGCTGGCGGTGCGGCCGCACAACAGTCCACACCTACGCAACCCGCATCGCCGCAGGATCTACCGGATGCACCGCAGGCCAGCGCTGCGGCCTTGGTCCATCCCAATGGCCCCACGGTGGTGATGGATACATCGATGGGCCGCATTACGTGCCAGTTTTACGAGAAGCAGGCCCCCAAGGCTGTTGCCAATTTCATCGGCCTGGCCGAGGGAACCATTGATTGGACCGACCCCGCCACCAAGAAGAAGCAGCACCACAAACCCTACTACGACGGAACTACCTTCCACCGCGTCATTCCTGAATTCATGATTCAGGGCGGCGACCCAACAGGCACCGGAATGGGCGATCCCGGCTTCGCTTTTGACGACGAATTCGATCCGAATCTGAATTTCGACACGCCCGGCAAACTGGCTATGGCCAATTCCGGCCCGAACACCAACGGCAGCCAGTTCTTTATTACCGAGAAGGCCGGCGACTTTCTCAACCAGAAATACACCCTCTTCGGCCAATGCGACGATTCCAGCGTTCTTGTGGTCCAGACCATCGCTCGTGTTCAACGCGACTCAAACGATAAGCCGCTCGAACCCGTGATGCTCAAGAAGGTCACCATCGTTCGCGAAGGCCAGCCAATTCCACCGCCGCCCGGTGCAGCCGCGCCCGCAGCACCTGCAGTCCACTCGGCGATGCCCGCCACGCCCAAACAGTAATTAAAAACTGGGTGTCCCAGAGCCGGATCTGAGCCAGTCGAAGGATCTTGATTTTCAGTTCTGGGACGCCACAAAAACTCAGGAGTCTCCATGTCACTCGCAGCAGGTACCTACGCCGTCTTCTCCACCACTGAAGGCAAAATCACCGTTCGCCTTTTTGAGGCCGATGCGCCCGTCACCGTCAAGAACTTCATCGAACTGGCCGAGGGCTCCAAGGAGTGGACGCATCCCACCACGCGCGCCAAGTCCAAAGACAAGCTGTTCGACGGCACGATTTTTCACCGCGTCATCCCTGACTTCATGATTCAGGGTGGCGACCCCACCGGCACAGGCATGGGCGGTCCCGGCTATCGCTTCCAGGACGAGACCAAAGGCTCCGCGCACAAGTTCGACAAGCCCGGCAGACTGGCCATGGCGAATTCCGGACCCAACACCAACGGCTGTCAGATCTTCATCACCGTCGCGCCGACACCTCATCTTACCGGCAACCACACCATCTTCGGTGAAGTGGTTGAAGGTCAGGACATCGCCACCAAAATCTCGAAGGTCCCGCGCAACGGGCAGGACAAGCCACACAAGCCAGTAGTGCTTGAATCGGTCACCATCGAACGCGTCGCTTGAATTTGGCAGCTGGCCGCAACATTCGATCCAGGTGTGACAATCAACCAAAAGTCAGGGGCCGGAGTTATAACTCATAACTCCGGCTCTAACTTGTTTTTCTGAACATCGGAATTCATTTCTCCGCACACAAGCGCAGAATTTCTTCCCCAAATCGCTCCACCTTCGCCGGTCCAATCCCGTCGATTCCGAGTAGCTCTCTAGGATTCTTCGGGCGCGCTCGAGCCAATGCCGCGAGCGTGCGATCGTGCAGGACTACATACGCAGGGACCTTCAACCGCTTCGCCTCCGCCGCCCGCCATTCCCTTATCCGCCCCGCCAATTGCTCACCCTCCGCCGTCAGCCGGATCGGCTCATCCGTTACTGGAAGCTTGCCACCAACCGCCACGGTCGCGGTCTTTTGTGTTGGCGGCTTCTTCTTTGGGCGTATCGGAGCAGGGCCATTTCCAGCAAACTCCTCGACGATCCCGTCGCTGATCAATAACTCCAGAGGTGAACTGGCTCGAATCTCCCGTCCCGCATCCGCGAGGCGAACCTTGCGGAATTTAAGCACCTGCCCATCCTTCTCAAACTCCGCCTCTTCAATCTCAATCAGACTTGAGTGCATCATCGCTCCGAGCAGGCCATCGTACTCATCCCGGCTGATTCTTCCCACCAGGTCAAGATTCTTCTGTAACGTGCCCGCAGCCTTGTAATCCACCCCACGCAACTCTTCCACAATGCGCCGGGCAATCTCGAGTTCCGAGCCGCTCGCCCGGCGAAATTGCCGCAACACCGCGCCCGCCGGATCGCATACATCGCACACACCGCAGGCCTGCTTCGCGTCTTCAACGTCGCCGAAATGCCGCACCAGCGTCGACATCCTGCATTCACTTAATTCGGTGTAACGCAGCACCTTCGCAAACTGCTCCGCGCGATATTGTGCCTGCACCGAGTAGGTCTTCTTCCAGCCATTGCTGCCAACCGTAACATTGCCGCCGAAGTCCCTCCGCGCGCCGCCGTGAATCTCCAGCTTCTCAAGCGCCTTGTCAAACTCCTCCTCACCCAGTTGCGATCCAGCGCGAAGTTCTTCTTGAGCGCGGGGCTCCTCGCCAAGAGTTCGAAAAACCTGATTCAAATGTTCCACTGGTGGATAGTCGCGATTCAAAAAGAAATCGTGCGTGCGTTGATCCGCATAACTGTGCATTAGGAAAGTGCGGCTCATCGCGCCATCGCGCCCGGCCCGCCCAATCTCCTGGTAATAGCCTTCCAGGGTTGCCGGCAGCCCTGCGTGAATCACTGTCCGTATGTTCGCCTTGTCGATCCCCATTCCGAAGGCGATGGTTGCCACCACCACATCCAGTTCGCCCGCCTGGAATGCCTTCTGCACTCGCTCGCGCGTCTCCGCTTCCAGCCCCGCATGATATGCAGCCGCCGCAATCCTGCGCCCCCATGCGGTGCCTGAGAGCTCTTCCGCCAACCGCTCCGCCTGCTTTCGCGATGTTGCATAAACAATCGCGGGCCGTCGCTCCGGATTTGCAAGTAACTTCGCAATCGCCCCTGCCCGCTCCGGCACGGGTAGCTCCACCACTTCGATCGCCAGGTTGTCACGCCTGAAGCCATGAATGAATAGCTTCGGCTTCACCATCGCTAACTGAGAAACAATGTCTGACTGCACCGTCGGCGTCGCTGTGGCTGTCATCGCCAGCACCGGCACGGCATCACCCTCACCACGCAACCCAGGAAGATACTGGCCCAGCATCCGGTAGTCGGGCCTGAAGTCGTGACCCCATTGCGAAATGCAATGTGCCTCGTCAATTGCAATCAACGCCAGCCTTTTTTTCGCGAGCATCTCGGGAAATCCAGGCACGCGCAGCCGCTCGGGCGCAATGAAGAGGAACTGTAAACTGCCATTCAAATAGTCGACGCAGGCCTGCCGCGCAACCGATCGCTCCAGTCCGGAATGTATCCGCGCCACGCGCAAGCCAAGCGATGTCAGCTTTGCCGCCTGGTCGTCCATCAGCGCAATCAGCGGGCTGATCACCAGCGCAGTGCCGCCGCGCGCAATCGCCGGCAACTGGTAGCACAGACTCTTGCCCGCGCCTGTCGGCATCACCAGAAGCAGATCGCGTCCTGCAACCGCCGCGGCGCACACCAATTCCTGGTTCGCCCTGAAACAGGCGAATCCAAACACGGACTGCAACAACTCAGCCAGCCCAGTCAACTCGGCCCGATCCTTCGAATTGGATAATGTCGACAAAACAGGAGAGCGCTCTATCTGCGGCCATTCGAACCGTGGTCAGCTCTTCCTCCCACTGTACAGGATGAATTGAGCATTGCGTGTCCGTCTGTTCCTTCACCCGCTGGACAACACGTTATTCGGAATCACTAGTGACATTCGGCAACTCGGCTGGATCGAGCGCAAAGGTTGGCCTGAAGCCAATCCGGCTCCAGAAGCGCGTAAGCAGGGCCACGGTTTCGGGGCTTGTCCTGCTGGTGGTGCGGAGCAGGATTTCGCTGCTTCCCCCATCGGCAAGGCTGGAAGCTTCCTGGGCGATGGCGACGCACCGTTCCGGTCGGTAAGTACAGCTGGCCAGGTCGGCAATCGAGAGCCGTGTCGTGGGCGTGGCCAGCACCGTGCGCGGCGGGGCCATGCGGTCGAGCAAGCAAAAGATTTCCAGCTTGGACTCAAGCTCATCCGGTACGCAGTCAATGGCCAGATCCGCCTCGCGTACAGCGTCTTCAATGGTGGAGACGAAGGCCACCCCAGCGCCCCGCTCATACCCCAAAACCTCAGGCCCGAGTTCCTGGCGCAGAAATTCCTGAGCATGATGCAGGTTGTTCGGCATCACGTCTTCCAGCAGCACCTTAAATCCGCCGCGGGCTGCCTGAAGTGCCAACCAGCGACCCAGCGGGCCCGCTCCGATAATGGCGACTGTCTCTGGCAAGGATTGGATTACTTGATCGCCAATGCCTGGGCCACATCCTCGGCATTGGGCTTCGCGTTCAACAGGTGCTCCGCCACGCGGGCACGCTCTTCTGCGGACAGGGTGGGCACGGTAGCCAGAACCCGGCGCAGGGTCACAGCAACGTCGTCAATGTAGTTCATAAGGCGGATAGCTTCTCCGGAGAGCGGCATGGTTTTCCTCGATGTCTAAAGTTCCACTCCCATTGTAGTTGGTGGGGTTGGGAGGCGGGAAGTTGGCTCTTGCAAACAATTCGCATTCCGTGGGTACAATGTCCGCATGAACAAATCGGCGGAATCCGTTGCACAGGCCTTTGTGCGGACAATCAACCGGCAGGATGTCGATGCGCTTGTCGCATTGATGGCGCCAGAACACCGCTTTGTGGATTCTCTCGCAAACGTTGTCGAAGGGCGCGAAAAGATGCGGGCGGGATGGACTGCCTACTTCAGGATGGTTCCTGACTATTCGATTGCCATCGAGGAGAGCTTCTGCGATGGAACGATAGCGCTGATGCTTGGCGTGGCCGAAGGCACCTATGCACCGCACGGGGAGTTGAAGGCAGAGAATCGCTGGAAAACGCCAATCGCAATTCGGGCGCAGGTTGAAGGTGGCCTGGTTGTGGAGTGGCGGGTTTATGCGGACAACGAACCCTTGCGGGATCGAATGCGGAAGAACGGGTAACTCTTCAGCCCTAAATAAAACTGACCTCGGATAAGTCGCGGGTCTGAATTCAGACGAAGTTACCCACAATCGAGCAAGAACAACTAGCCCCACTTATCGCTAAGTGGGGCTAGGAGAATCCTGGATTAAAAATACGTCCCGAGTTGCTGGCCCCCGCACTTTGCGGTTGCACCGGTCGCGGATTACTCCGCGCTCGACACTTGGCATTCCCCGCTTCACACAGATTGCTCCGCGCTCCACTTCGTTTGCCCAGTGCTGGCCACCGATTTGACTCGGTGCCCAACCCTTACGCTCTGTGCCGCTCACGGATTGCTCCGCATTCGACACTTTGCGTTCGTGCTGGCCGCGGATCACTCCGCGCTACGGATTGCTCCGTAGTTCAGCACTTGGAACTCTGCACCGCTTACGGATTGCTCCGTCCTCGACACTTAGTGCGCCTCGCCAATCGCAGATTGCTCCGCTTTCGACGGCTTGCACCCTGTACCGATCCCGGTTCGCTCCGTTTCCGGATCGCCCCGTGCTCGGTACTTGGCTCTCCGTGCCGGTCTACGGATTTCTCCGTACTCTGACACTTTGCGCCCTTCGTGCTAATCACGGATCGCTCCGTGTTCAGCGCTTTAAGTTCCGCCCCGTTCATGGATTACTCCATGTTCGACACTTGGAGATTCGTTCCGATCACGGATATCTCCGTGCTCCTCACTCCTCGCCCGGCGTTGCTCACGGATGCCTCCGTGCTCAACACTTGAGAGCTTTGCATCAGGTTCGTAGTACTCCGCTCCCGACACTTATCGCTCCGCACCGTACATGGATTGCTCCGTGTACGACACTTGGCTTTTCTGTTCCGTCTGCGGATTGCTCCGCACTCTTCACTTAGTACCCTATGTTAGTCGCGGATCACTCCGTGACTAACACTGAATGCTCCGCGCTGGGACCTTCTGGTAAGTCTTACTCATCATCACGAATGAAGATGTTCGGGCTTACCTAGCAACCCGGAATGAAGATAACTATGCTCTTCGGTGAATCGCTGTGTCAACACAGTTTTAATGTTAATTTCTGTGCAAAACCAACCAGTTTGGTGGAAATCTTTTTGCTGGTCCGCAGGGTCAATTTCAGGGCTTCCATGAGCAATTGCACCGTGTCCGGTGCACCTTCGAACTCAGTGGAAATAACGGTAGACAGAAGCTCCGAGAACGGTGAGGTTGAAGGCGGCATGGGCTGCCACCGCGGGCCAAAGCGATCCCGACAGGAAGCGGCAGAGAGTAAAGACCGCTCCAATGCATGCCATGAGAAAGACAGCTAAAGCGGCTGACGCCAGACGGACATGGAAGCCCGCGGCATCGTGCCAAAGGCCGTGGAGACTAAGATACATAAGCCCGAAGAGAACTGAATTGACGACCGTGGCGAGGACTGGGTTGAAGCGGCGAGCGAAGGATTGCTGAATTACTCCGCGGAAGAGTATCTCCTCGCCAATGGGGTTGAGGAAGATTGCGGGTAGCGCATAGAGGGCAAACAGGCCCAGCGGCGGCATCAGGCCCCGCATCTCTTCAAAGTGAAGATAGTTTCGAATACTGATGCACCAGTTGTTCGGCGAGTCTCCGTAGATCTCCATCCCGAGGCCGAATAGAACCAGGCCGCAAGCGGAGCCAGCAACAGCGCCGAACACCATGGAAGAGAGCGTCACGTCGCGCTCCGTGATGCCGATCTCGCGCCGGCCGCTTGCGGTGAGAACCAGGAACGGCAGCGCCCACATGGCAACTGTCTGGAGGAAGAAAAGCTCCTGGAGCGGATACGGACTGAGGATGGCAAAAAAGCGGATGGACGCGAGGACTGCGAGGATGAACAGCGATGCCAGCCATGGAGGCCCGAAAAGGCTGCTCCAAACAGGCTTCTGAAACGCGGGTTCCGTCGAGGCTGAGGCCGCTGGAGGAATCATTCCGGCGCATCCTTAGTAGGATTAGCAAATCCACGAGCAGACTGCATTAAAGGGAAGAATGTCTGGTGTCTTTAGACAGCCTACGGGGCCGATGAACAAAGGTCAAATGCAGCGAGGCGGCCCACCCTCCCACAAGGGATGGACCGCCTGTCTGCATTCCGGCCATGGAATAGTAAACGCCGGAAATCTCATCGATTGCCTTCTACGAACACACGCGCTTCGCTTGCGATTAAAGGTTCAGAGCGTGCGCTTGAAGAGAGGAGTGGCAAGCAGCAGAGTGCCAATCCCAAAAACAAACAAGAAGAGCAAATCGTATTGAATGGCCACGAACCCGCCGTCTTTCAGCAGCACCGCTTTGAAGCCGTGAACGCAGTAAGTGAACGGGTCGATCACCGAGATAGCCTGGAGCCAGCGCGGGAATGCGGCCACCGGATACATGCCTCCCGATGGATAGAGAAGCAGCGTGTTCAGTACGCCGAACATGGCGCGGGGAACCAGTGGGTCGTTGACCCGGACCATCATGAGAAACATCATGCCGTTGAACGCGATGGAGGTAGCGACGATCAGGCATAGGAGTTCGAGGTCCGCCACGGGATTGAAGATCACGCCGAGGCCGGCCATGAGCGAGCCTATGACTGTGAGGCTGATACCGGCGAGGACTGCTTTCATCGATCCCGCCAAGTTCATGCCGAAGACCAGTTCCAGTTTTGTAATTGGAGTTACGAGATAGCCCTCGTGAACGCCTCGAGCCTTGTCGTCGATGTACAACATGCCTCCACCAATCATGACGGAGATATACATGGCCAGGGCAACGGTCAGAGGCAAAAGAAACTTCATGTAATTGACATAGGGATAAAGCTCGACTATCTCCAGTGCGATGGAGTTAGCCAGGCGCGGCTGGATAACCGGGTTAGTCAGCGCAGTCACCAGCGACTGCATCTCCGCTTCCATCGACCCGGACATGAACTGGTCGGAGTTATCGACAACGAGCCCGATCTCCGGTGCGTCCTGCGCATACACCCGGCGCGAGTACTGGGCTGGAATCACAACCGCGGCGTCGACCTTGCCGGTGCGGACGTCTTCGCGGGCTTGCAACTCGTTTGTGTACTCGACGGTGGTGAATGTCTTGATGTTGGCGGCGATGGCGTCGAAACCCTCGCGAATCCTAACGGCCTCCGGGCCGTGGTCGTAGTCCACCACGGCCACCCGGGCGCCCACAATCTTGCCGCCGAATGCGTTGCCCATGATGACCAATTGCAGCAGCGGCATCATCAGCGACATGATCATGAGTGTGGGCGAGCGGAAGAACTTGCGCATCTCGCGTTCGATAATAGCGAACATTCTGTTCATGGCTGCATCCCCGGCCTGGGCGGCATGGTGAAGATAGGCTTGACCTGCTCGTCCCGTAGTTGGCGGCCGGTGTAATGGACAAACACGTCGTCGAGGGAGGTGTTCTGCACGCTGAGCGAAGTTAGTGTTTCACCCAGAGAGGCAGCTAACTCGACTAACTGCATGGTGGTCTTTGAACCGGACGAAGTTAGTACGCGATAGAAGCCGGCGCTCTCAGCCTGCACGCTGGTAACTCCGTCGAGGCCCTCAAGGCGCGCCTTCCACTCAGGAGTTTCGCGATCGAAATGGACTTCCACGACATTAGCGCCGGGAACGTTCTGTTTGAGTTCAATCGGAGTGCCCAGTGCGACCAGATTGCCGTGATCGACAATGGCGATGCGGTCGCAAAGCTTGTCCGCCTCCTCCATGTAATGCGTAGTGAGAAGCATCGTGAGGTGGCGGGTTTTGCGCAGCTTGTCGAGCATCTCCCAGACAGCGATGCGCGAGACAGGGTCGAGGCCCGTGGTGGGCTCGTCGAGAAAAAAGATCTGCGGATTGTGGACCAGGCCGCGGGCAATTTCAACGCGACGGCGCATACCGCCGGAGAGCGTCTTCACCTGTGCCCCGCGCCATTTAAGTAGATCGACTGCTTCAAGAACTTCGTTGACGCTTCTCTCGCGCTGCACCCTGGGAACGCCGTAGAGCTTTGCGTAAATGTTCAGGTTCTCATCGACGGTGAGATCTGGATCGCTGGTGAGGGCCTGGGGAATAACCCCGATCACGCGACGAACATCGTCGGGGTCTTTGGCCACGTCGTAGCCGGCAACGTGGGCCGTTCCTGCGGTGATAGGAACGAGCGTCGTCATCATGCGGATCAGCGTGCTTTTGCCCGCACCGTTGGGTCCGAGCAAGCCAAAGATTTCGCCATCCGCAACGGAAAAGCTGACCCCTTTCACTGCCTCAAAGCTGCCGTATTTCTTGACGATATTCTCCACCTGAATCGCCGCCGTGGGCGCTTTTCCCTTTTGGTCGAGGGTGCTGGCAGGACCGCTCATTGCTTCACCAGCTTGGCCTTCGGGATGTAGACCTCGGCGGTCATGCCGGGAACATAGCGCTCGGCCGGGTTGTCGATCAGCAGCTTCAACTGGATCGTCTTGATATCGCGCTTGCGGCTGCTTACGTCGCGTTGAGTTGCGAAATCGGCCTCGGCAGCCTTGTTGATCACCTTCCCTTGAAGGGCCGCGCCTGAGGGCATTACGACGCGGAGAGAGTCGCCAAGCTGCACGGCGTCGGCCTGCGTTTCTGGCAGCGGAGAGTAAACCCACGTTTCGGTCAAGTCCATGATGGTGACGATGGTTGCTCCGGCGGCCACCACTTCCCCCTGCCGCGCAGCGCGCACGTTCACCTTGCCGCTCACAGGCGCAAAGACTTGCGAATAGCCCACTTCGACTTTGGCCTGCTCGGCGAGAGCGCGGGCGTTCTCGACCTCGCCACGTGTGGAATCGACGGTGCGAGCGGCAACATTGGTCAGCATTTCATGCGCGCGGGCCTGGCGAAGCGAGGCTTCAGCGGCCGCTACGTTTTCTCTCGCGGCATCGACGGCGGCTTTCGCGGCTTGCAGGCTAGTAGCTGAGAAGTCTCTGGCTTGTTCGCTCATAATGCCCTGCTGGGCCAGGGCTACGGTGCGGCTGGTGTCGGCCTGCTGGTGTTGGTAGTTGGCCTCAGCCTGGGCTAGGGATGCCCTTGCGGCACTCAACTGTGCTTCGGCGTTGACTGTGGCGCTGCCGGTCTCGCCGCGGGTTTGGCGCTCGGTTTCGACCGTCTCGCCAAGCTTGAACTTCTGGCTATTGGCGGTAGCATCGGCAGCTTTACGCGCGGCTTGCAGGTCTTCGCTCTCGATGACGGCAATCAGCTGGCCAGCTTTCACCTCCTGGCCTTCATCCACCAGTAACGTCTGAATCCGCCCAGGGATCTTCGAACTGACCATCACTTCGTTGGCATCCACGGTGCCAATCATCTGCAAATCGCCGGTCGGCCGGACCGTGACGAAATACCAGATCAGCGAGCCGATGGTCAGCAGGCCCAGGATAAGAAAAACTCGGTTACGTGCGTTCACTTGTGCCTCACTTCGTTTGAAAACTTTCCATTCGTTTCGTTCTCACGGTTCGAGAGTCCGATGGTCCCCAAAAACGAGTATGTCACAGATTGATTAACTATGGTTAATCAATTATTTTAATATTAATTAACTGAAGGTCGCCTGCTGGTGAATGGGCATTGAGCGACAGGCTCAAGGACCCAGCCGTGAGCATGCCTAAAACTCGGAAAAATCTGGCTATCCTCTTCACTTGGGACTCACTTGATAGGTCGTAGATGGAGCAAGGTTTATTGTGGAGTTCTCGATTTTTTCCGGGTGCAATCGATCCGATGGCAGATCGATTTGTTGCGGCATGGGCGTGTCCGCTAATACCCGGGCGGCCACTTCGGCTCCATGCGCGCGGTCCATGAAGATGGCCTGGCCGAGGAACTCGACTGAGGCCTTACGACGGAATTCGAGCGCACTCCGCTCCAGCGGGTTCGCGCCTCCTATCAACCGCATCATCGGCGCGGATAGGAAATAGAAGACATTGGCGCCCAATGCGGAGTACGTCACCTGCGAACTCTCCACCGGGATTAACTCGCCGCATCGGATCCCCTCCTCCACCACGGCCAGCATCCTATCGCCCATCGGCTTGAAAAGCTTCTCCACCAGCGAGTTGACGGCGTTCGACTCGCCTTTGCGGAGGCGGATCATCTCCTGTTGCATCAGGTTCTGGAAA
>Ga0182030_10023288_pt1 | contig 11463 bp, 7 predicted proteins | sample 812S3MmetaG_FD_121299 | JGI IMG/M metagenome (GOLD analysis project Ga0182030, IMG submission 121299) | Permafrost microbial communities from Stordalen Mire, Sweden - 812S3M metaG (Illumina Assembly) | ecosystem: Environmental > Terrestrial > Soil > Wetlands > Permafrost | place: Sweden...
AAGCGATCCGCGCTTGGCGCACTCTCGAACAGGGAGTCCAGACGCGCTACAAGATTTGCGTCGCCGTAATGGCACTGACCTTCCTGTTCATCGGCATCATCCTGAAGCCGACGCCGGATGTTGAGGAGTTTGCAGTCAAGAAGGCACTTGGGGAGTTGCCCGCATCCATTCAGGCTCAGCAGCCCACGAAGCTGGTCAAGCTGGAGTCAACCATCTCAGGTGCTTTTCTTGATTACTGGCTGCCTTCGGCTCTGTTCATCCTGTTCGCCGGCTGGTGGTGTTTCCTGCGGGGCAGGTTGCTGATTTATGCATTGCCGCTATTGTCGTTGATTGCTCTCTATTGTCTAATTCATGGCTCCGCGCACCACCATGGAACGCTGTTCGTCGCGGCAATCACCGCGCTTTGGGTTGCTTGGCCCGACTGGAGGGAGCAGCGCGGGTTTAGCGCGCTCAAGCGCCGCTTGTTGCAGGCCATGGGGGCCGCACTGCTCTGTCTATGTGCGCTAAATATCTGGGACGCCGAGGTCGCAATTCGTAATGAATAACTCTACCCCTACAGCGGCGCTGGTGACGCAGCGAACTACCTCAAGTCAGTCGGGGCGGATCGACAGCGAATATTCGGATTCCTTTATGGTGTCGTCGGAGTGCAGGCTTATTTCGACCATAACATCCTCGTAAACATGCCCACCGCGTACTATCACCACGGCATGCCATTTTACGGCCTCGCCCTGGACCCAGACGAATTCAGACGGTTGAGACCCGACTATGTAATTGCGTTTACGGAGCAGCCACAGGTGCTGATGGAGATCGGTATTCCGCCGCTCCGTGCCGAAGGATTTGAAATCGTGCACGTCTCCGACGGATACATGATTTACAAGCAGGGGGTCTACGTCCGTCAGGTCTACTTCATCCTCCGCCGCACCCGCCCTTAGTTCGGCCAAGTAAAAACACTGTACGAACTAAGGTCTGGTCAACACCACGGCCACACGGTCGCTGTAGGCTACTCGAAACGCCGGCACCGCGCTGAGGGCTTCCCCCATCAACGAGTTTCGCTGCAATAACAGCGTGCCCGCCTGGGCCATCGCGGGATAGGCCGTGTAAGGCACATCGGCGCTCATCGCCTTGGAATATTGGACGACGAAGTCGTCATCATACAAGCCGGCGCGGCCGTCGATGGCGACGGGATATTCCGGCAAATACCAGGTCAGGAACCCTCCCCACTCATAGGCGTTGAACAAGGGCTGCGGCAGTTGATGTTCGCGAATGTAGCCGCAGGCGCCGACGGGATAGGTTTGAGCAACCTTGGCGAGGAGCGCTTCGTGGCTGCGGGGAATTTCGAACGCGGCCGCGAACATCAGAATCGCAAGCGACATTCCAGCGGCAAGGAAGAGCTGCCGGTTGCGCTTGTGTTGGGGTTCAGCGCTGGCAGTTTGAGTTGGATGGCCAACCGCTCCGGCGATTACCGCAATCGCAGCCAGCGCAACCAGCCAAGCGTCGCGCTGTGCATGGAAAGAGAGCATAGTGCAGCCAATCATCAGCGAAATCTGGTACGGATCGCGCGAACGCCGCAGCCCGAGCGCGAGAAACGCCGCCATGGCCAGCAGCATCAGAACGTAGTCCTGGGGTTGCCGGAAACCCATGGCATGGAAATCCGGGAGATAACGTTTGGCGGCGCTGGTGAAACTGGCAACAAAAACTCCGTAGAGGTGGTAGAAATGGGGCGTAATGATGGTGGCGACGGCGCAGAGCAGGGCGACGGCGCCCGCGTTCTTGGGCGAAAGCGTGGATTGTCTGTGAGCAAGCGGGATTTTTGAGCTACTGCCAAGGGGACTTGCGAGATTCGGAATGTTCGATGCGAGAATGTTCGATGCCAGGAGGAACAGCAAAAGCAGCAAAAGTCCGAACACAAACTGGTTGTCAAGATTGGCCCAGAGCAGAAAAAGTGGCGGCAGCCAGAAAAGTGGACGGACGCTATCCGTTGCGCGGCTTTGGTTGAGCAGGAGTAATTCGACAGCGAACAAGAGCATGGAGCAGTAGGTGGGACCGGGCAAAACCCCGCCCAGGATGTATTGCACCGTGGCCGACAGGGCGACTGCGGTCCAAAATCTTCCGCGTACGCCGCCGGCCAGCAGATACGTGACCACGGCGAGCGCCGATTTGAAGATCATTACCAGGACCGGGATGGAACGCAGGTCCAGCATCCTGAAGGCAACGGCAACCAGCAGATCGTAGCCCCAGGTGGAGGCGGTCCAGCGAAAGTCCGGCGACTGTGAGAAAAGCCCGGTCTGCGGCACAGCGTGGTTTTGGAGCATCCAGGTTCCGGTACGCAGGTGCAGCCAGACATCGCTGTTGGAGAGCGCCGTGAGAGCAGAGAGGTTCTTAGCTTCGAAAAGCGCAACGGCGGCGAACAGAGGCAACAGCGTTGCGATTCGCAGGGGCGCGGTATCGAACCGACCGCGATTCGAGTTGGGACGATTTCCGATCGAACGATCTCCGATCGAACGATCCGCGTTCAAACGATCCGTGTTTGGGTGATCCGTGGCTCGCGGGCTGGAGTTCATCGGTTTCGGATAGGGCCTGTGATCTGTTTCATTGTAGGCTGGGCAGATTCGAGAAGCCCGCGCGAACCCGGGTGCACCGGAATTGCCAAAACTGCATATCGAGTCAATTGGGGCGTTTGCAGCTCTGGTTTTAGCCAGTTATGAGTTGAAGACGAACGATGTTCCTTCAAGGACGCGGTGCACGCATCGGGGCATTCTCCCCACTAAGGGCGCGTTTTGCCGCTGCGGTCACTCCTCATCTCCTCCGGATTGCTGGTGCAAGTCATTGGCAGCATGGTGCTTAGTCATCGTGCTACGCTGGCATCGTGATTGCCACTCCGGGAGAAAGCCCTGGAATTGGCGCGGTGCGCCCAGCACTGCGATATATGGCATCGGAGCGGGGGTTGGCCTGCGAGGGCGCCCGGGAAGGTAGGTTCACATGAGCTACAGAACTTTTTGTGTCGGTACGCGACGGCTTATCGTCATCGTATCGCTGGCCCTTGGGGTCCAAATTGCGCTCGCCAGCAACGGTCCACTGGTGACGGGCTCCTATCAGGTCGTGCAAAACACAAGTCTTGGTCCTCAAGCAGAGATCAAGATGCGCATTCACCTGGTAAACCATGGGGCGCTGAGCCTATTTATCCAGAGAATGACTCTCCGGGACAATTCCCGCCCAAGTAAGGGTGGAACAAGTGCCTGCGCGGTTACGCTGCCGGCGCACGCGTCCGCGGATACAACACAGGAATTCACCATCCCTCGCTCGGAATACGAGCAGTGGCAAAAAGGGCTGCGGCCACGATTTATCCTGGGCCTGAGTGGCCCAGGGAACAGAAAGAGCACCGCCGTGGTCCGGCTGGATCGGATCTCTGGCCAGGAGGCGAAGTGACCATGCGTTCCCACTGCTTACTTGCTGTCGCTGTCGTCTTCTTCGCGCTCGCCTTGTTTGCGCCCCACACCTTGCTGGCCCAATACAACATCAGCACAGTCGCTGGCGGCGGCCCGAAGAATCTGGCGGCGCTTAGCGCCAGCATCGGGTATCCGGGCAATGTCGCGCTGGATGAGGCGGGCAATGCTTACATTTCGGATTCCTACTCCAGTCGTGTCTTGAAGGTCGATACCACCGGAAACGTCACGGTGGTGGCTGGAAATGGAACTCGCGGCTACTCCGGTGACGGGGGACCCGCGACCAGCGCAGCGCTCAACGGTCCTGAAAGCGTGGTGGTCGACGCAACGGGAAACATTTTTATCGCCGACACGGAGAATTCCGTGATTCGCGAGGTCACAGCGTCGAACGGCAATATCACGACCGTGGCAGGCAACGGGAGTCCTGGCTATTCGGGGGACGGAGGACCGGCGACCGGCGCGCAACTTTATGATCCATACGGAGTTTTTGTCGACGGCTCGGGAAATATCTTCATCGCGGATACGGATAACTGCCTGATCCGTAAGGTGAGCGGGGGCAATATATCTACCGTCGCGGGCGATCCTGCGCTGCAAACACCCTGCGGTTATGCCGGAGACGGCGGGCTTGCGACCAGTGCGCAGCTTGATCTGCCGGAGGCTGTATTCCTGGACGGCTCGGGAAACATCTTCATCGCTGACACGGATAACAACCTTATCCGAGTGGTGAACCCCGGTACCGCATCGGTGACGGTTGCCGGGATCGTCATCGCGGCCGGCGACATTCAAACCGTGGCCGGAGCCTATTACCAGTCGGAAGGCGGTACAGCTTGTCAATCCGCGGGAGATGGCGGGCCGGCGATCTCCGCAGATCTCTGTGTGCCCAGTGGAGTGTTCGTTGACGGCACGGAAGACATTTTTATCGCCGATACGAATAATTCCGCGATTCGCGAAGTAGCGGCCGGGAGCGTCAACATCACAACCGTGGCCGGAACTCTCGGTGCTTTCGGATATACCGGCGACGGCGGGGCGGCTACGGGCGCGGATTTGAACTACCCCAACCAGATTTATGTGGATGGTTCGGGCGACATTTTTATCGCCGATACTGATAACTTCGTGATCCGCGAGGTCGTGTCGGGCAACATCCAGACCGTCGTCGGAAATAACACACTCGCCTATTCAGGAGACGGTGGTCCAGCCCTGAACGCGGAATTGAATTATCCCGGAGGTGTATCGCTCGACGCTTCGGACGACATCTTCATTGCAGACTCGATCAGCTCGGTCATTCGGAAAGTAGTGGCGGCCAGCGGCGACATTCAAACCGTGGCTGGAAATGGTAGGGCCTGCAATCCATCCACCGCCGCCTGCGGCGATGGCGGACCCGCCGCCAGCGCGCAGCTCAACAATCCTTACGGCGTGTTCCTGGATGCTGCTGGAAATATTTTCATCGCCGATACCCAGGACTTCCGCATCCGAGCGGTCAATACTGGCACGCAAGCGATAACCGTCGCCGGCGTCGCGATCCCGGCAGGCGATATTGCTACCGTGGCTGGGGACGGTACATTCGGTTACCTCGGCGACAATGGACCCGCCATCAGCGCGGAACTCTTCAGCCCATTTGGCGTCTTCGTTGATAGTGCAGAGAATATTTTCATCGCGGACACGGACAATCACGTGATTCGCGAAGTGGCGGCGTCGAGCGGGATCATTACCACGGTGGCCGGAAATGGGACGCAGTGCGCTCAAACCAACGCGGCGTGCGGCGATGGCGGAGCGGCGGCGGCTGCGCAGCTCAGTTTTCCGGGCGCGGTCTTCGTCGATTCTGCGGAGAACATCTATATTGCAGATACCGGCGATAACCGGATCCGCGTTGTCAACACCGGTGCCCAGGCGGTTACGGTTGCTGGAGTGACAATCCCGCCCGGAGATATTGCAACCGTAGCTGGAACCGGTATTCCGGGATACTCCGGCGATGGCGCTGCGGCTACCAGTGCTCTGCTCGATGCTCCTGATGGTGTGTTCATCGACATCTCAGGTGACATTTTCATTACGGATACGGACAATTCCGTAATTCGCGAGGTGGTCGGAGCGTCGGGGTTCATTGCCACCGTGGCTGGGAATAATACGCAGGGGTTCTCCGGTGACGGAGGTCCATCAACCAGCGCGGCCCTGGACACCCCGGTGGGCCTGTTTGGCGACGCTAGCGGCAACCTGTTTGTTGCCGACACGGTCAACTCGCGCATTCGCGAACTGATTCCTACCATCACCCCGCCGACTGCGGCCCAGCCTGCGCCTCAGACCACGTCTGCCGGAGGAACCGCAGCGTTTTCGATTCAGTTGACTAAGGACACCGGCGATCCGCGGTACGCGATCACCCTTTCCTGTTTGGCTAGTTCATTGCCAGCCAATGCCACGTGCGCCTTTTCGCCGGCTACGATTACGCCGGGTCCTTTGCCGGTTCCGTTTACGCTGACCGTTACTGTTCCCTCCGGCTCGGCATCTCTGAACAAGCCAAACGGAACGCGCCTAAGTCCTTACTTCGCTTTTTCTTTTTTGCCGCTGGCCGGGATTATGTTTGCAAGCTTCGGATTGGGGAATAAACGGCGCCGTTGGCTGTTGCTGGCAGGGCTCGGTGTTTTCCTGATCCTGCTGAGCGCTTGTGGCGGAGGCAGTTCCGGTTCGAGATCGAGTTCTACGACGTACAACGTCAAGGTTCAAGGAACGACGGTTGCCCAGCCCAGCCCGGTGACGATTACTACGGCAACTTTGATAGTGCAGTAAAAAATGGTGTAATAAACGCGACAAAGGGCTGGAAGGAAATTTCCAGCCCTCATTTCCCGAAGCTCCGCGGTCTCTGTCTTGACTTCTGTTTTCATCGGAGGCGGGTGACGATGGTCCGGGTCCGTGCCGTTGTCCCCATGGACATCTCCTTGAACGCACGGAATCTGATCGGCAGTGGTAGCCTACGGTTGCGCCCATATCCCGGGGCTTTTTCTTGCAATTGGAATCTGCGCAGAAGAGTCAGACTTGTTTACCACGATAGTGACCGTGGATAGTGACCGTGCTTCTGCCAACGGCCACCCGATGAGCTTCCTACTTCTTCACTCCGCCGATTGACTGCATCCCAAGCGCCGAGACGGAGCCGTTTGGATTGTGCGCGGCCTGGTGACACACCAGCGCGCATGTATTGGTTGCCCGGTGGTAGGAGATGGGCGCGGCGCCATTCTGAGCCACCACGTGGACATCGAAATTCACCAACCGCTCGCCAGTAACGGTTGGGGAGGTTGCGCCCATCCCGTGCGCGGTGTGGCATACCGAACAAGTGAAGCCGTACTGGGACACATGCAGACTGTGCTGCGCGAAGCTGGAAGTAGTGGACAGAATCTGAGTCAGGTTGTGACACTTTGCGCACAGGGAATAAGGTCCGGCCACCGTCAGGTCGGGATTGGGAAAAAGGTTGGTAACCACCCCCCCCGGGTTTGCCGCCTGACTGAATTGATAGTTGCGCTCGAGGATGTGCGAGTTGACGGATCCGTGCGGCCCATTCGGACCCAAGCCGCCGAACTCGCGATTGTCGTCGCTGTTATGGCAATCGGTGCAGAAAATGCGCGTGCCCACCAGCCGCGCGGAAGTCGTTCCATTGATATTCAGCATATTCACAAGCAGGCTGGGCTGCGGCAGAGAACTGTTGCTGTCGTGGGTCACCGGATGACTGGAAGTTGCGGTGGAAGCAAATTGCGGAATGAGATTCAGCGGGTCTGGCGCCGAGACTTGCCGGGTTGGGGCGTATCCATACAGGATAAGCCGCTGCTTGCCCGTGCTGGTACCGTGGCAGCGCAGACAATTTTCATACTGATTGATGGCCGGAGTTAATACGGTAAAACCATCGGCTGCACTAATCCCACTGACTCCGGCTTGAGAAGGACGGAGTATCGGTGGAACGGTGAATTGCGCCGTCTGGTTGGAAGCGTGAGCGTTGTGGCAATCGACGCATGTCGCGTGACGGTTGTGATTCAAGAGCACCGGTTCAGCCGCGTCGTGGTAGTTGACTCCAGAGGGCAGAGGATGGCTGGTCTTCGCCACCTCGGCCATGATGTTCGCCGGGGCAGGGGACAAGTACTGTCCGCCGTTATGACACGTCATGCAATCCTGGGTAACCGGATCGGTTCCCGGAGCGGCCGGTGTCGCCGGGCGCAGCAGTCGCGCGGGCGCAACCGAATCGTGCGACAGGTGGCAGGACGTGCACGCGTTCACTCCAACCGTCGGATAAGAACCGATGTGACCGTCCGCTGAAACCTGGTTGGTCGCGGTTTGATGAATATTTCCCGTATAGCCTGCCAGCGGGTTGACCTGCCCTTGCACCACCCGGTTCGGATCGTGACACGCTAGACACATTTGCGCGTTCGAGCTGTCGCGGACGAGGAAATTCTGCGCGATCTTGTCGATCCCCTGCACGTGCGGGGAGTGGCAACTGGTGCACTCGATGTTGCCGTTGATGAGCTTCACGGCCCCGGTTGGATCGGCGGTGATTCCCTTCGACACCAGCGACGCCACCAGGTTGGGGGCATCCTTCAACGGAGTCACCAGACTGAAGGGATGCGAACCGGTCAACGTGGTTCCGAAGGAGTCGATGCTGTTCAATGAGCCAGTCGTCGGGATCGTGCCATACACATAGGATTGTCCAACTCCCACCGTGCCGTCATGACAACTCAAGCAGAGACTGCTGGTAATTCCGAGCGTTGGCTGGGTCTTGCCTTGTTCGATATAGGTTGTGCTGGTGTATGGGGTATAAGTTTGTGTCGACAACTTCTGATTCCACAGCGGGGAGACGGCGCCCAATCCGCTGTGGGGAGCGTGGCAAAACGTGCAACCCAGAGCGCCCTGGTACTTAACTCCCGAACCGCTTGCCGGGGTCATATTGTGCATACCCAGCACATCGGGGCTGGGTTGAGTTTGTGCCACGATCAAAGCGTGCCCCAGAATCATCATCATCGCGCCGGCCAGCGTCAGGATCTTCCTCACTGCTTTCTCCCCTCCGCCGCTTGTGCGATGCCGTAGTAATGAAATATTTGTACCCGCCGGTTGAAGGAATCCACCACGTAGATGCGATCCTGGTTGTCGATCTGCAGGCCGGCCGGCAGTTGAAATTCTCCGTCGCCCGTGCCTTTCTGGCCGAAGTAATACAGCAACCGGCCCTCCTGGTCGAAGACCTGCACCATGCCCCACAAGCCGTCGACGATATAAAGATGGCCTTCGGAATCGAAGCCAATCCCCTTGGGCCGGAAGATCCATCCTGCCCCGTCTCCCACCTTGCCAATCGCGTAGCGGAACGCGCCCGAGCGGTCGAGCACCTGCACCCGGAAATTCATGGCGTCCACAACCACCAGGTCCGAGCCATTCAGACGCAATTCGGTCGGAAAGTTGAACTCGCCGTCGCCCGTTCCAGTCTTTCCGATGGTCTGCAGCACGCTGCCCTGCATGTCCAGCATGAAAATCTTGTTGCGCAGCGTGTCGGTGACGTAGATGTGTTGCGCCGCCGAATCGATCGCGATTCCCGTGGGGCGCTTGAAGTATCCCTCGCCACCCTTCAGGCTGCCGATGGCGTGCTGGTACTTGCCGTTCGCGTCGAACACGAACACCTTGCCGGACTGTGAGTCGGTCACGTAGATGTTGTCTTGCGCATCGACTGCCACGCACTGCGGCGTCAGCATCGGATCCTTGCCGGCATCGCGGCGCGAAATAAATTTGTATTTCTGCTGGACGAAGTCGAAAATGTGGACTCCGCCCGCGCCCTGGTCGGTCACAAGAATCCGTCCGCGAGAGTCGGTGACCACGCTGTAGGGACTCACCAGGTAGTGAAAATCGGGCTGCCCCGCGATTACGTCGACAACCCGCGTCCAGAAACTGCGCTTGGGCTTGACCTCCCGTTCCAGGCTGAAACTGCGCTCAAACGAAAGTCTGCGGCCACCATCCAGCAGCAAATCGGGCGGCGGCGGTGGAGCGAGCGTGTCTTTCGAACGTTTGGATGCCAGACTGGGAACCGACAGAAAAACAGCCAGAACGGCAACCGCCAGTCCCGCGCGAAATCCTGGTCCGCACCACCCTGACTTCCGCGAATCTGACTTGCGCAAGATCGATTTGCCCCGCATCTCTAGAAGAAGTCGAACCATCTGGTCATCCCGACAAAATATGACGTGGAATTGACGGGCGCGCCGATTGCACTGATGCCCTGCGTAAAGCGCAGATATCCGGCCTGCAGCCCGATCCTTCTCAGATGGTACTGCAATTGGGCGTTGTAGATCTCGGTGTTATTGTGCGAGTCGGTGGCGGCCAGGGTATTGCTGATGGCGCGGCTGAAAGTTCCGGAGACGGACATCCGCTTGATGGGGGTCACTGAAATCCCGCCACCATAAGCAGATCCCGTGAAGAGAATGAAATCCGTCAAGCCTGGGGTGGGGCCCGGTTGAATGATTCCGCCGGCCCCGAGAAGTTGGACGCCGCTGGATTGAGAGTACTGTGCATCCACGATAAATCGAGGCATGCCGAACGACGTGGAGTAGCCCTCACTGTGAGAGGAAGTACCCTGATAATTCGTTAAGCCGCTGTGCGAACCGTTGAAGGCTGCCGTCCATTGCATGCCGTGGGAGAACCTGCGATGCAGATTGGCACTGTACTGGTAATAGGACGTTGTGTAAGTGACCAGCAGGGTCTGGACGTTCTGCGCATAGGTGAACTGGCCCGACGCCTGCCAGCCTCCGAAACGGCGATAGACGTTGAGATTGCCGAGAAAACCGAGGGCGTTGGTGCCCTGACCGTTGGAACTGTCAATCACGGCGGCAGAGAATGAGAAAGTGTTCCAGAGCTTGCGGCTGCAGTTGATCGACCCACTTAGAAACTCGCCGCTATAATTATTTCCGAAATAGTACTGATTGTAGTAGGTGGCTTGCGCCTGACCCATGAGGTAGTCGGTAAACGAGTACCCTGCACCGCCGCCCAGGGTGTAGGAATGCGATCCCGATCCCATATCCACTCCCGGCGGGGGTGGTGCCCCGTTGTTCCCGGTGTTCTCTAAGAGATAACCGTTCAGGTTGCCGGTGTAATTCTCGCTGACATTGAGGCTGAGCTTTTGGGTTGGGTGGAAGCTGGCGCTCGCGATTTCCGTGCTGTTGGTGTAGTTCGTCAGGTTCGAACTGCTGGCGCTCTGTCCTTCGGTGGCCAGATAATCGCTGGTCGCGGACGACCGATTGTAGCCGATACTAAACGATCCATGCAGCGGCAGCGCGTGTTGCGCCGCGAAACCCAAATCGTGGCCGGTTGAATCCTGCTGTTCTGCCTCCGCGCCCGCGAGAAAAGCGGGGTACTTGGAGTCAAAGGTGTTGTGATCAAAGTAGGCGTTGAGGCGAAAGCCTTCGATCTGATAGTTGGAATGCACGTTCAACAAACGCGTGCTCGAATCCGTTTCCGCATCCGTTCCATACAGGGAGCTGTGGCCGCTACCCTGTGAATAGCCGACCGACAATGTCGGCAGACCGGGCAAAAGAGCGCTCCAGTTGATTCCGAAGCCTTGCCCGCTGCCGTAGGTCGTGAAATTCGGCTGTCCGGTCAGGCCCAATGTGCCAGTACTGTTGTGGTCATAGTGGTAAGTAACCGCGCCTGGAAAATTGCTGCCAGTGAAGAAATTCGCCGTTCCATCGATCCCACTAGCGCCGGTGAGGGATTGATAACTGGAATCGGACCGCGACTGGTTGTAGTAGGGCGTGGCGCTGAAGGAAAGGAAATTTGGGTTGTAGTAGGAGCCCGAGAGCTTGCCGTCAACCCCAAAGGTCAAGCCATGGTCGGAGGGAATGGCGTCGCCATAGTCACCAGCGTACCCGAAGGAAAACAGGCCGCCAGCGTTGAGCTTGGTATTCTCGCCGATCGAAAGCTGCTGCTGCTGGGCAGCCGCAAGATAACCCACCATCAGAACCAGAGCCATCAGCCCGAGGATGCGATTCGCGAACTTCATTGACCTGCAACCCCTTCT
>Ga0182030_10023289_pt1 | contig 11463 bp, 7 predicted proteins | sample 812S3MmetaG_FD_121299 | JGI IMG/M metagenome (GOLD analysis project Ga0182030, IMG submission 121299) | Permafrost microbial communities from Stordalen Mire, Sweden - 812S3M metaG (Illumina Assembly) | ecosystem: Environmental > Terrestrial > Soil > Wetlands > Permafrost | place: Sweden...
CGCCTTCTCATACTGCTCGTTTGCAGCCAGCGACGCTTGCTTATCAAAAACCGGATTTATCTTCCACACAGGTCGACCGTCATATCCCTTCGTCACTTGCTTACTAAGCAGGTCTGCGTCAATGAGCGCTTTGATCGATCGGCTGACATTCGATTCTGTCAGTCCCAACATCTCGGCAATGTCTACTTGCTTGATGCCGATAACACCGTCCATCTCGGTAGTTAACATGCACATGAGAACCCGCAATTGTTCGCCAGTCAGGTTCGATTTGACTACATGCTTGAAAAAGAAATGCTTGCCGTTCATGCGCCTGTCCTCTCTTTAATCTATCACTTATCATATATGATAACTAGCTTTTTGTCCAGAAAACTTTTGACCAGCGAGCAAGGCACCACAATTTCAAACGACCAGGGGACTTTTCTTGCTCACAAAATTTGGCGAGGAGCCCCGCCCTGGTTCTGGTTCTTGCAGCTCTCTGACCCAATGCCGGCGTTGGACCCCGTTCTAAGCTCCTATAAAAAAATGGCTGCTTGGTTCTCTGTCCGTAGGACAGATGTTCCGATAGAGCGACGCCAGGAGCGAGCGCCGGAGGCGCCATATAAAAAACTCCGAGGAATAAATGGGAGGGGTCCCCGCGTCTGGCGGGGAGGTTGCCCGTTTATGCCGCAGGTACTAAAAAACCTGCACGCGTAGCGTGCGCCAGCGATTGACCCCGTAGCTAAAATCGAAAGGAGTGGCGGCGGGTGAGAAACGGAATCCCTATGCCGTTTGTCGTCCCGCCGTCGCTCCGTAGCGATTTTTAAGCGTAGGGAGTCAATCGCCATATATAAATAACGCGCGTGCGCGTACATGCGCGTAGATCTTTTTAGATCTTTTTAGTACCTTATGAAGGAGGCTGGAAAAGCTTGCGGCACAAGAGTTTACGGTTGCCAAGCGACAGTCGAGTGTCTCACTTTTGACAGTCGAGTGTCTCACTTTTGACAGTCGAGTGTCTCACTTACGGTTGCCAAGCGACAGTCGAGTGTCTCACTTTTGACAGTCGAGTGTCTCACTTATCAAGTGCCCTCTGGTAATAGCTTCAGCGAAAAGTGTTTGTTCAGTTAGCCCGCGAGCAATGGCTTTTTGAGCGACGGCAGTCCATCCGCGATATGCAAATTCTGCGCAGATGGCAGCCAACGGATCAAAAGCTTCTTTTCTAGCGGCTTCTCGCAATGTTCTTGCAGGCTGATTGATAATCAATTTTTCTGATCGAGATTTTGCTTCTTGATGCGTTAACCAAGCATCTTTAGCGATAACTCGTTCTTTATGACTTTGAATGAGCTGTGGACCAGCTACCATGCGAATGCGTCCTTCACGCCAATCCCATGAATCCAAAAAACCGGTAGCATTCAGTTCTTCCAAGGCGGGCTTAAATTGCCCTCTTGCGCGTCTCAAATCGTCGTAAACCTTAACTCCGATTCGGCTTGCCAACCATGTGTAGTCTGGTTCCCAAATGCACGTACTGTTTTTAAAAACACGATACGCCAGGTGTAAACATAAAGGCTTTGCGATGCTGGTTTTCATAGAACGGAGTCGCTCGAAGTCAATCAACGTGCGAAAGTTACTATTGAGATTTTCTCGGATAAATTCATGTAGCCGCAAACTCGTTCTCTCGTGAGAAGTTCCGTTGAAGTCAGTTTCACCAGCTATTTTCAAGCTCGTGATAAAGGTGAAGCTCTCAATGATGTACAAATCTCTTGGTTTACTGTAGAAAAAACCTTCCGAAATACACGTAGTTGCAGCTAAGCGTTTAAGCCCTTCTTTGAGCATTGCGACATATTTACCAGTACAAGGTCGTCCTATCAATTCAAGAAACGAACGAAAACTTCCAAGCTCAATAAACTCTGACACTGAGCCACTCTGTACAATCGAAAGGTCAGCTAGTTTGTAGATGCCTGTCATGACTTCCAATTCAAAGGTTCCGGGCAAACCTAGCTCTGGATCAGGATTTACACGGAAGCTTCTATGCTTTAGTTGATCGTTTACTTTAACTGTTTCTGTTATTTTGATTGACCGAAAACGCTCGGACGTTCTGTCTTGCGGTACACAAAAAGGTAGTAGATAGAGCTGCGGCTCCGCCCAGACACCTTGGCGATCCTGGAGTTTCGCCTCTATATCAGGCCGCGCGAATAAATCTTCTAATCCATCTAACGCATTCCCTATCGATACGAAGTTACTGGCTGTCTCAAATTTTTTCTGCTTTTTCATTCGGTTCTTTTTCAAATTTAGGGGTTCTGTGCTCTTGCGCCGTGGGGTCCAAACCGCTAAACTTTCGATATCTGACTTCGAAATGCCCGTCCGGTTTGCGCCTGGCGGGCGCTTTCAACATGAGAACTATAAACTGCGCACGGTGGCAGATCAAGCGAAAACTGCACCACATCCGGCTCTATATGCGGTGCATATTCGACTAGACAATCTAGTGCCATTTCGTCACAATGATTGCGACACCGCGACAGAAAGACATCCGAATGGCAAAACCAAAACCTGCAACCGCTTCACTCATGCCAAGAGACGGTTTCGACACTGACGGCATGGAAGATTTGTTTGATGTCACCGCGATTGATGCCATAGCGACAGAGACCGGAGACAAAATCGAAGTCTCAATTGGCGAAGCAGCCGATATGCTTGGAATTAGCAAACGAAGTGTTTATAGGCGTATCAAGGATGGCAACCTAGCCTCTAGGTCTGACGAGTCAGGCACATACGTGACAGTCCCCCTGAGACACGACAAACGGGTTCATATTGCCAAGAGTGACGCGGATGACAAACTGGCAAAACTGGAAAGCCTGCTAGCAAAAGTGGAGCAGGAGCGGGATCTAGCGAAAGACAAAGCTGTTTATCTGCAAGGTCAAGTCGACGTGTACGAAAAACAATTCAAGCTTTTGACTGATCGTTATCATGGTCAAGGCTGGTGGTCTCGCCTTTGCTCATGGTTCAATCGTTAACTGCCTGGTCTCTCAGTCTGCTCCATTTTGATGATTCCGCTCCAAACTTTTTTAGCGACTTCCATCGCTTGTACTTCAAACCGTGCCATCAGCGCCGCCTTCGATTCCTTGTCCATCGGCTGGCCTTGCCTCATTAGACTCTCCATGTCTGTCGAGTAGTTCGTTGCCATCTCCGCAAAATATCGAGCGCCCACAGCCTGAAACAAGATAGACATCAGTATGTCACCGAAGCCCTCCAGGTACTCTATGACCTGCTTGTGTCCTGTCTCATTCGGTCCATTTGTCTTCGGTTCTAGTCCGATAGAGATGAAATCTCGCACCACATCTGATACCTTCCTGTTTTCTGCTTCAGCCCGTTTTTGCAACACTTCTAGCACTTCATCGGGCAATCTAACTGTCACTGTTCTGCTCGCCATTAGCCTCTACCCCATGGATCAAACCTGTCCCAATCGTCACGCTCCGGCTCGTCTCTCTTTCGCTTCTGTTCCTTAAGTTCTCGTTCTTTCGCTTTCTTATTTTCTTCAATCGCCTTTTCTATTCGTTCTCGATTTTCCCTGTCTTTGTCTTCTGCTCCCTTGATGCCCAAGAGCTGATCCAACGTTTGCCCGGATTTCGATCTGGAATTGCGTTCCCGGTCTCTCTCATCAATGCCTTTTTTCCCAGCTTCTAGATCGTCTCGCCCTTCTTTCAACGGATCTCGTAGCCTGTCATCGAGTGGAATTGACCTCACGATCTCGTTTGCTATTGCAGCCTCTGCCATGAAAAGCCCGACGATAGGATTGCTCATCATCTCCTGCATCTCTGGGCTTAAGACGCGTCCACCTTCGGCCGCTTTCAGGTCCTCCATAGTTTTGCTTCGCTCAAATTTCTTGTGCGTCAATTCCAGCTGCTTCTCTAAAGCGCCTGCCCATTTGGCTCGGTCTGCCTGCTCGATCCAACCGCGCAGCTTTTGGTAATCATCAAACGGTATTCGGTCTTCGCTCTCCCTGGCTTTGGCTGTCAATCCGGTCAGCTTCTCATAAGGGTCTTGCTTCGTGTACTTGTCGCCCTGGTAACTTATTTCGTCGCTCCTGGTCTTCTCTTTTTCAGCCGGTGCTTTGCTTTCTGGCTCTGCTTTGATCCGCTCTTTGTCCCGAATCCATTCTGCTAGCTTTTTGTATTCGTTCTTGGGTAAGCGCTCGTCATAGTTGTCCCAGAGATAGTCATTCAGTTCACGCAATTCAGCCAGCTCATTGGCTTTCGACCACTCGCGCCCAGCTGCTTCAATCTTGTCCTGGGCGTGTGGTTTTTCCTCAAACTTTCGCGCTTTTTCTGGCAGGTCATCATTGCGTTCAGGAGTTGCTCTCGATTGTCGATATGGCTCCAGTTGCTCTCGGACGATTTTCTTGTGCATCCAGGGCAACTCTAATCCATCACGCACACGCTTTTCGCGAGCCACTTCCCGCGCTTTAGTTCTTTCTTCTCGCCCGTCTCTTTGCCGACTTTCCCGCTCCCTCCTGGACCTCTCCAATTCTCGCGGGTGCCATCTCTCCAGGTATCGATCGCCATATTCTTTGACCTTGTCTATGTCCTTCATGTCAATCCGGACGTCCGTGCCATTGCGGTCTTTGCCCAGAACTACAACGTGTATGTGATGGTGGTCGGTGTTGTTATGCTCGGTAGCGAACCACTCCAGATCGCGCCCCTTCGCTCGACTGAGTTCAGCCATGACTTCGCGCGTAAAGGCTTTCTTGTCCGCTGGATTTATTTCTGGCGCTAAGGTCAGCTTGTGCACTACGACCTGATTGCCACTGAGCTCTTTTATCGCTTCCCGCATCTCTCTTGAGTCAACGTTGTCCCGCTCGTTGAACAGCTCCCGCCCTCCTTTTTCTCTGTCTGGTCCTGGGCGATGCTGGATGTATTTCATATGCGCCAGGGCTTTGCCCACTGCCACCACTTTGCCGCCACTGCGCGGTCCTCGCCCTGGTATGTACCTGTGTTTTACGACAATCACGACTTCATTGCCTTCTTCATTGCCTCGACCACTTGCCGCTCATCTTGCTCGACATTCTTGGCCATTTTCTGCTTCGCTTTCGCCAGCGCCGTGTTGAACGCTTCCTTCCCGGCTTCCGTCTGGCTCATGTTCGCGTAAGTCAGCTCAAACAACGTCGCGACCAGGCGGCCTTGTCTTGCCAGCATTGCACACACTCGATTAGCCATCGCGTCTATCGACTTAGCTGTTACAGTTTCCTTTTCCTCGTTCCGAATTTGCTCCTGGTTTTCCAGATACCAGAGCACCGCATCCCTGACGACCTCCGATTTGGTTTTATTTTCCATCATCGCCAGGTCGTCGACTTTCTTGAAGTCCTCCCTCGTTAACTTAGTCTCCACGCGGGGTTTGAATATTCTCTTCTTATTTTCCATTTTTGTAGCGCATGCCTCATAGCTCTTATATACTATAAATTATACATTCGAGCCCATGTTCTGGTGGCACATGCAAAGCATGTAGCCAATCTGTAGACAGTTATAAGAGTCGGGTCTCGCGCTAGCGAGCCCGCTCGCTTCATCTTGCCTTACCGTATGGTCGCTTCTCTCCCACGGCGCGGTCTCCGCAGCCGCCCCAGTCTACTGTCATCAGCTTTATACTCGTCGCCGCCAGGTGATGCAGCATCATACACACCGAGCGAACACGTTTCCCACAAGCCCTAACCTGTGGCACTTTTTAGAAACGACCACCCAATTATGACTTGCACCTAATATGGTGCCGACTCTTTTAAAAGAGGCACGGCTAGCCGGTTATCAGCAGATTTAGAGAATTCTGGGAGATATAAGGAAAATGTACACAGCTGCACTAGCTGGCACCTGTACCCTATAGCATCGATAAAATCGGCGAAATTTGATATAAGAAAACCAGAGAACAGCAATCAGTTGGCTGTCTACAGCTAACATGAGCCGAAACCTGATAGGACCGTGGAAGCTTCCAGGACCGCGTTTTGCGTTTTAAGGCTCTACAACGAACGATTTTAAATCCGTCCTTAGGATTACGCCTGGACGAATAAAAAAAGACGTTCCAGGACATCCCAGATAGTTGTTTTTAAACTTTTAGGACATGGACAGTTTTGAAAATCGAGACCATGGATAGCCGGATACGCGGAAGATATAGAACCGATAATTACTTAAATTGTTTGTTTACGGAATAACCACTCAAAGCAAAAGTCAGTTTCACGTACTAGCCACCTGGGCCCAAACGGGCGACAACTTCAACCTTCGCGGTCTCGAAAATCGATTCTAGCCCTGAGCCACGTCTACTTTCGATCTATTGCGGCAGCCGCTCTCTCTGGGCAATAAAGGTCTTCAAACAGCTCTAAAGTCATTTCATCGCCCGCTTTTAGCAAGAGGGGGGCGCCACTAGACCCGGAAACAAGTGTCGAGGCGCTTGTTTGAATATGATCTGGATCAACAACTGATTTAACGAACGACTCCTTACCAGAAAACCAAATTTCGTTTCCGTCACGCCTTACTCTCACGCGACCCGTTCTCAACACAAGAGTTGAACTCATTCTTACAACCCGTCCATCTGACAAGGTTAGGGTGTGAAAATTAAGCGCAAATTTATCGCCGGTGGCAGAATGCTGAACATGGGCAATATCCCCGGTTATCAAATCTTTGGCTGAAATCTGAACTTTACCATTGACAAGAATGTCACTACGCACGAAAGCCCTAACTCGTTCTCCATCTTTCACATTGCCGCCATCTATCCGGTCAATAAGAACAATTGGGAGTTTCGTGCCAGTGGGGACAGGATCAAGCAGCGTTTCGGCAGACAGAACAGGTAAAGCACCAAAACAAACTTGGAAGGGAATCATTAACACGAACAACAGCGTACAGGTTTTCATAGAATCTAAATCGCGAGAGGTATTCTCTTTTTATTAGCATGCCTTGATTAACTTCAGCAACAACCAGTCCCGTTATAATTTGCTTAATTGATTTTTTTTTCGCAATGACGGTCCAAAAAACGTGTGACGAGTGTCCAAAGAGAGACACCCGCCACACGAACGCTAATCCACGATTCGCGCTTTAAAGTTCCAGGCTGACTAGTGCGTCTGCCAGTATTGCAGCGTTTGGTAGGGTATATACCAGCTCGTCGTACCGCTGCAGTAAGCCGGAGGGGTTTGCGCCGGTACTACAGGAAGGACATTTGCAAGCCACGTCTGCGTACAAGCGAAGTAATTATACGTCTGAGATGTGACGACCCTTGCAAAAACACCGTTCACTGTGGTTACGAAAGAACTGGAAGGTGTGATGTTTTGAGGCTTCACAAACAGCTGGTAAGCAAACGCTTGAGCGTAGAGTTCTTGATAGAGCAAAGGTTGAGCCGTCGGGAATATACCTGGGGCAGACGTTGCAATTATCAAGCTATTTGTCATTCCAGAATACTTTGACGAGACCAGCTTCCCCGTACTAGCATTGCAGAATTGCGCTCCAGTAGATTCATCGACAACGTTATCAAACGGCGCCGTGTTGTTGGTCGAACAAGGGGGACGTGGTGTAGACGTTTTGCCGTTAGTACCTAGTACAGAGAAATCTAGCGTCAAAAGGTCATTGACAGCATCAGCAACGAAAGTTGCATTAGCAGACTGGTTGCTTTGACCATAAACCAAATCAACGCCATGACCAAGTTCATGGGCAGTTGATTCCTGAAGTTGCTCCATCGTAAGGGCGCTATAACCCCCTACAGGCAGAGAGGCATTTTCGAAAGGTGCTACATACGTTTTGCTCTGCGCAGTACCAACGTTCAAGGTAAACCCTGCGTTTGTAGTCGGCTTGGCTGGATATACCGCAAAGAACTGACTGAAGCTAGTTGCGTCGGTAAAGACGTAAATTTGATCGGTTGTCGCTCCTCCCTGTATTGTTCCTAACTTATTCTTGAGGGTTGTAGACAGACTGGTTCCGGCAAGGGTAGCTGGAATTTTATCTGTCACGGTCGGATTTGCCGGACTCACACAATCCCAGTAACTGGTTGGGAAAGGAGAGTAAGAGACCGGCTGCTGCTGGCAGAGTAAGCCGTTTAGGCTAATGGAGCCATCAAAAGAAGCTCCTGAGGCACCAGAGACCTTGATGTAAGTATTAACATCAAGCGGACCTGGAAGCCCAGTTTGGACGTTAGTAGAGCCGGATGCGCTGTTGATAACGACGTGACCTCCCATTCCACCATTCGTCGGGTTGGCGCTGGCATTGATGGGAGTGGCTAGCGAGACATCGATGGGAACCTGTCCAGTGCCCGTCACGGCAATATTAATATAGCCGCCATCACCGCCACTTCCACCTCCTTGAGCAGTCAAAGTAGTCGTATCTAGGCTGATTGGACCTGCATTTGTTATGGTGATTTGGTTTCCACTACCAGAACCGTTAGGATCACCATCAGCATGAATCTTCGAATTATCGAGGACCATTTTGTTATAGCTGGTCGAGGATAAGGTAATGCTACCAGCCGTACCAGAGCCCCCACCGTTTGCGCTTAATGTACCGGATACGGTCAACTGACCAATATCATGGATTTTGATTGTACCTCCTGTTGCCGTAGATCCCGACCCAGTTCCGGCCGATGCGCTGACAGTTCCGCTGACAGTAACGTTGGTGGCATAACCATAATCTATACTGCCACCACCACCAGTACCACCATTATTTTGTGCTGATAGAGATAGACCTCCCGCCGCTGTGCCGATCGTTGTCGTACCCGAACCTTGAAGAGCTATCTGCCCCCCCATGCCGGTCCCTCTGCCATCAACGTTGATGGAAGCGCCGGTTATGCCAGATGTGACCGAAAAGCCAGGATTACCATAAAGCCGAACAATTCCTCCCATTCCGTTTGTGTTCGTAGTCGGCACAGAAGCACTTACGGCATTTGCGGTGTCGATAACTATGCTCCCGTTTGGATTCATAAAAATGGTGCCGCCATTTCCACCATTTTTACCGGCATTGGCGAGAACTTGTAAGTCTCCTCCAGCAGTTCCCAGCCTGAGAGTAGTGATAGTACCGGGGGAGATATCAACATAGTTGCCGTTGCCGGTACCGTTCGTCGGACCATTTGATGTAACTACAGCTTTTGTAGATGAACCAAGTGTTAACGAACCCGTCTGGAAGTAAACAGAGCCTGCATTACCGGCTCCCGAGGGTGCATTTGCATTTATCGTGAATGTCGAAGAAGTGATAGTTGCAGGTCCACTAGCACTTCCGGTATTGGGTTGAAATTCAACCGTGCCGCCCACACCATTCGCAGTGATCATAGCTGTTGCTGACGATAGTGATGTCACAGCAGTTGGTTGAAATACGACGAAGCCGCCATTGCCAAGACTACCAACGCCGTCAGCGTGCATAATGAAGCTAGGTGCCGTAATCTTTGCTTGGTCCGTGTAAACATGGATTTGACCACCGGAATCACTCGTAGCCACGCCGCTTGCATCGATCAGGATCGCTCCTGTTCCGGTCATTGCCAGTCCGCTGGTCCCGCCGTAAGTGCCAGAATACTCGATGTTTATGTTGTGATCGGAAGTTCCTTTTGCAGTGAGCGTCAAGGCTCCGTTGGAAAACGTAATCGGATACCCGGACACATCGACTACGGTATCATTTCCGTTAGCCGAAGCTGTAAAAGCGCCCGCCCCAGTGATAGTCAACGCCTTTTTTATCTTGAAGGCTTGTGCGCAGAAATCAGTCGACCAAAGTAAATTATCCAGCTGACCATTGCTGGTCCTACTGCACGAACCCGGAGGATAAACTGCCGCAAATCCAGGCAAAGAGGAACCAAACCCATTCCCATCGCCAGCTATTTTGAAGCCAGTAGTTCCAGTTACGTTAATCGTTGATGTTACGATTTGAACACCGTGGTCGGTGCCGCCTGCAGATGCGGGTTGAGTTGCAGACAGTGTTGTAGTATCCACTGTGTTTACTGTAGCTGCGTACAGCTCGATATCGCCAGCTCCAGCTACTCCATCCGAACTTATTACGCCCGCTGGAAGCGTAATTTGACCGGCTTGAGCATTCAAGATGATAAAACCGGAGCGTGAAGCCGAAGCAACGACGTTTATGCTCCCTGCGGTCATCACCTTGATGCCACCGGTGGCGGTAGCGTTGCCATTCGTTATGAATAACCCGCCAGTTATGAGGTCGTTATTTAGACCTCCGGCCGTGGTGTTACTCGTATTGATCGACTTAACGCCATTGGAGGTCATTGAGCCGATAGTAAACAAATGTCCAGTTGCGGTTGTGTTGTTTGCATCGATTTCTACTCCGCCGGTAGATGTTCCTCCATGTGTGTTGACATCACCGACGCCGATATCACCAGATGCTTGTAACAGTACGTTCCCACCGTTGCCGCCGGTGTTTGAGTCGATACTTGTAGTACTTATCGTACCGCCGGCTGTCGTTGCACCAAAACTTCCACCGGCTGAGATTGCACCGGTCGAAATGTTAGCAGCGCCGAAGATGGTGAGATCGCTAGTTGAACCGCTCTTCAGTGCCGCCCCATTACTGGTAATCGCACCCAAGGTCGTTTGGACGTTTAGAGGACCGCCAGAAGCCGTGAGGGCTTGCGTCGAGATAGGACCGCCAGCAGAAACACTGATTGAGCCAGTAGCCGTGACCGCCGCAGTGATGGTGCAAGCACCAACCTCGCTGATAGTTGCATTGCCCTGTCCGTTCCAACTGTTCACGTTGGCGCAGTTGCCGTTATAGTCTGCTGCAAATGCCGCGGGTGCGGTGCAAAGCGCGAATAGCGATATTGCTACCCCGCCTATTAAGTTTCGTAGTCTCATGTTCATTCTCCAAAGGTTGAGTTTGTGTTTATCCGCCAAATCACCGCACACACAGAACCGCCCGAAAGCTGGAAAGCCTCTCGAACGTTTCTTTTCTGGTTGTACAAACTGGTACTGGGTTTGTTTTTTGTTCTGTGTGATTAGGAATTTTGATGGATGCTTCAGCCTATGAATTCGAGCTTATGCAATTCAACTGTTTGACGGTAACGTATCTAAGTGACAAGTAAATATGAGCAGAATCTATCGCAACAGCTAGCGCTAATGCGGATTCAAAGCTAAAGGAAAACGAATTACGTACCCCGATTGTATGGTAACGGAGCTGAGAGACATATGACCGGAAAGACATGAAGTGTCTGGTAATGCTCGGCAAGATCGGCTAAAATCCGCCAGTTTGAGTACCCCAAATATGGGTTTGACTATAGTCCTGATCAAAACTTATAAATTCAGCTTTAAATTAAATCACCCAAAAAGCTTACCAGTCTTGTATTTTCAGTCTCTGCATTGCGAAATGAAACATAAGCAACGTTAGCGGTCACTGAGAAGGTAGCTCTTACCACGTCGGCTTAAAATGGCTTTCCATGCGCCTTCTCATACTGCTCGTTTGCAGCCAGCGACGCTTGCTTATCAAAAACCGGATTTATCTTCCACACAGGTCGACCGTCATATCCCTTCGTCACTTGCTTACTAAG
>Ga0182030_10023292_pt1 | contig 11462 bp, 6 predicted proteins | sample 812S3MmetaG_FD_121299 | JGI IMG/M metagenome (GOLD analysis project Ga0182030, IMG submission 121299) | Permafrost microbial communities from Stordalen Mire, Sweden - 812S3M metaG (Illumina Assembly) | ecosystem: Environmental > Terrestrial > Soil > Wetlands > Permafrost | place: Sweden...
TCGAAATGAGTGACAAAGATTTGCTGGCAATAGTAAGACTTGATATCGAGCGAATGAGTTTAGAATGACTAGGAGGAGATTCTGATGAGCTGGGGCGATTACGGATCTGGATGGGCACCTTATGTTAGCGTTGCTGAGCGACGACAAAAAGCTATGAAGGAGTTGGCGCGCAGGCAAAAGAAAGGGCTTGCGCTACAACCTGTGCTCATCGAGGGTAGAAAGATCGCCCGCACGTTTTGGGGCGAATCGTGGTGCCAGCATCTGGAGTCATTTAGTGATTATTCAAATCGGCTACCTCGTGGACGTACTTACGTACGCAATGGTTCTGTTTGCCATCTGGAGATTGCCAAAAGCAAAATTACAGCCGTAGTGAGCGGCTCCGAGCCGTATGATGTGAGCATTTCCATAGCACCATTAGCCGCGGAGAAATGGAGCAAGGTGAAGCAGCAGTGCGCTGGTCATATTGCTTCTTTGCTAGAGTTGCTGCAAGGCAAGTTCTCCAGCAATGTCATGCGGACGGTTACAGACAAGCAACAAGGGCTTTTCCCTTTGCCCTCCGAGATCAAACTGAAATGCAGCTGTCCTGATTCGGCATCAATGTGCAAACACTTGGCTGCAGTTCTCTACGGGGTTGGTTCGCGCTTAGATACAGCCCCGGAGCTATTGTTTCTCTTGCGTGCAGTAGACCATCATGAACTGATTCAGATCGATGCAGGCTCTGCAGTGGAAAACCGTTCAGATAAAAGTGCTCGACGCAAACGAATCGCTGATGATTCAGTCGAGGATCTTTTCGGAATTGAAATGCTCGACACTTCAGCTGAGGCTGCGACCAGTGCGATGAATACAATTACTTTGCTTGAGCCATCGACAAGGACTGAAACTACGATTAGCACCAGTAGAAGAAGTAGACGCAGCAGAAATGGTGGCATTAGACCTGGCGCTGCCGGTGCAACCGCTCTAGAGAAGAAAGCTGCCAAAACTCCATCGCCTGCGATAGTTACCGAGCCTGCGAAGGCTTCCAGGACAAAATCGAGTACACCAGTGACAGCAGCGGCAGAGACAGCGAAGAAAGCGCCAGCGTTAGTGCCATCGCCTGCAGCAGCAGCACGGAAGTCCCCAGACGTGAAAGTAAACAAAAGATCCACATTCACTGGGGATAGATTGCGCGCCTTGAGACATAAATTTGATATGTCACAAGTGCAATTTGCCACACTTCTTGAAGTGAGTGCCGCGTCAATAGGCAAATGGGAAAGGGAAGCAACGATTTTGAGCCTAAGAGCAAACACACTTGCTTGCCTGCAAGAAATTTCCAAGCTCTCAAAAACGCAGGCTTGGGACCTATTAGGGTGAGGTCCCTGGAGTCAGGTAGAATTTGCTTGGAAATCGATGCTCCACTGGAAGGAATAGTGTTATTTCTCCACTCATCCTGGCTCAAGATCGCTCTTCTCATAGACACGGTTGCTCGCTCATTTCGCCTTCCACCGCGATTACTCTTTGCCTAATTCTGGTATCTCATCTTGGCGCTTCAGCGCATCGGGAAAAAATTCTGAGACTAGTGCGCAATCTTCCTTCGTTAAAAAGATGGCGCTGCAATCTGGTTCTCTGGACATTTTGTCAATTGTGATTACAACACTTTGAGCGCGATTTAAAGGGTTGCCAGGCTTGGTGTCAGTTATCTGAAATCCGCCCCCCTTCCTTAACGCAAATACATAGCCCGGAATAAGCCATTCGGCTGTTATGACTTTCAAATTGCCAGGCAAAGCACATTCTTGTTGATGGTTCATCTGCTAATCCTCCTGAACGGTGGTGGGTAAATTTAGCATAAAACCGGTTACTAAGCCACATCGCGCAATATTGATTGATGAACATCATCTATTGTTTTTGTTTTATGAATCTGATCTAAACACCATTGCCAAGTGGAGCGCTCTGACAGCCCCTTTCGACAACCCAAGTGCTCAAATCATCGAAGAAGATTCTCTCCAAGTTTTTTCTGGCACCAAGCTCTATGTTATCTCTGTTATTTGCCGCCATATTGCTCAAGGCGCACTGTTCGGCTATTCTTATTTGCCAGATGCCAATTAGTGAGAATTCATGAGCTTTGACTATCAAACTCTAGACCGGCTTCGTCAAAGTCATCCGTCGTGGCGACTTTTACGAGCCGACCAGGCGCCACTTGTGGCAAGCTTTTTCCATCGTGTATTTATTTTGCCAAATATTCGAGTTATGGCACAGTCCGCACTGGCTGAAGCGCTGGAAGATGAGCTCTTTGCCTTACGTGAACGCCTGGGCAATGATGCATTCCCGAAATCAGCTTTGGAATATCTCAATGACTGGGCTGCCAACGATAAGGCCTGGCTGCGCAAGTTCTATCGACAGGGCTCAGATGAGCCTTATTTCGACCTCATGCATGGCACCGAAAAGGCAATTGCGTGGCTGACCAGCCTTACTGAGCGCAGTTTCGTTGGCACCGAGTCTCGCTTACTTACGTTATTTGAGCTGCTAAAGCAAATCACTCAAGGAACGGAGACTGATGCGCAGCTTCGTATTATCGAACTCCAGAAGCGACGCGAAGAAATAGACCGCGAAATTGTTAGTCTCGGCTCGGGCGATTTTACTGTTCTTGACGACACTGCTGTTCGCGATCGCTTTCAGCAATTCGTATCGATAGCGCGCGAATTGCTAAGCGATTTCCGTGAAGTAGAACACAATTTCGTTGGACTCGATCGCAAAGTACGCGAGCGCATTGCCTCTAGAGAAGGCAGCAAAGGCTCGCTGCTGGAAGAAATCATGGGTGAGCGTGACGAAATAGCTGATTCAGATCAGGGAAAAAGTTTTCGTGCGTTCTGGGATTTCTTAATGTCGAGCAAAAGGCAAGAAGAGCTAAGCGAGTTGCTCCAGAAGGTTCTGACAATGCCGGCAGTCTCTTCGCTAAAACCCGATCTTCGCTTGCAGCGAGTCCATTATGATTGGTTGGAAGCCGGTGAACATACGCAGCGCACAGTCGCGCAATTATCACAACAATTGCGCCGTTTTCTCGACGACGCCGCCTGGCTGGAGAATCGACGAATCATGGATATTTTGCAAAACATTGAGTCTCAGGCTCTGGAGCTGAGAGGCCAGTTCCCCGAAGCCGAGATCATGAGCATAGAAGTGCCATCAGCTGAGATCGATTTACCCATGGAACGTGCCCTCTTCTCCCCGCCCCTGAAACCGAAAATCACAAGCATAGCGCTGGAGGCAGACGATTCGGACATTGATACAAGTGCTCTCTTCGCGCGTATAGTAGTGGATCCTGCCGCTATCTCAAGATATATACGACAATCATTGCAAGAGCGCACCCAAATTAGTTTGAGCGAGCTTGTGGCTAATCGACCATTAAGTCACGGGCTTGAAGAACTGATAATATACATGCAGCTTGCAACTGATACTTTCGAAGCAGTTATAGACGAGAAGGTCAGCGATAGCGTCAGTTGGAGCGGCGAAGACGGCAATCTTAGAACGGCAAGCCTGCCCCGCGTTATATATGTGAGATAGATATGAGCGATACAGATCTTGAGAATGCGCTAGTTCAGCCCAAAGCCAAAAGCGACGATCTTTCCACATTACTGATAGTTCTTCTTAAAGGCGTTTTTTATCAAGAAAATGATCTGCCACTCTGGAGCTCACTACTGAAATTGCAGGTAAGGGTGAGAGAGTACGTTTCCACACTGGGGCTCGAACTTGTCTTAGACGAAGCGGAAGGCTACGCCTTCCTTCATTCAAGAAAAGCGAGCAATGATGCTGACGCAGACGACGACGCGATGCCTCGGCTCATGGCTAGACGACAGCTCTCGTTTCCCGTTAGTCTTCTACTGGCTCTGCTGCGCAAACGACTCGCTGAGTTTGATGCTCGCGGCGGAGATACGCGTTTGGTACTCACGCTGGAAGAAGTTGTCGACTTAGTCCGCGTGTTTATGCCGCAAGGAAGCAACGAAGCGAAACTGGTCAACAATCTTGAAGCGCAACTAAACAAAATAATCGAGCTTGGTTTTATAAAAAAACTCAAGCCCCAATTCACTGGTGATCATCGTTTTGAAGTGCGGCGCATATTAAAAGCCTTTGTTGATGCGCAATGGTTGGCTGAATTTGATTCGCGTTTGCAGCAGTACTCGGCTCACGCTGCTCGAGACAAAGGAGACTCTGACAGTGCCTGAAAGTGAAGCACAGCAGCTTGGATTAGAACTTGCGCCGCAGTCTAACGCGGCGTTATCTGGCTTTCGACTCAAGAGCCTGGAAGTTTACAACTGGGGAACTTTTCACGGGCAAATCTGGAAATTGAATCTTGATGGAAAGAACGCTCTGCTTACGGGCGATATTGGATCGGGCAAGTCTACTCTTGTAGATGCCGTAACGACGCTTCTCCTGCCAGCTAATCGCATAGCATACAACAAAGCCGCCGGCGCTGACAGTAAAGAGCGCTCGTTGCGATCATATGTTCTGGGATTTTACAAATCAGAGCGTAATGAAATTGGTGGCAATGCCAAACCTGTTGCGTTGCGAGAAAACAATACTTACTCAGTAATAATGGGCGTATTCCACAATGCCGGCTATGGGCAGACCGTAACTTTGGCTCAAGTATTCTGGATGAAAGATCTCCATGGGCAGCCAGACCGCATCTTTGTTGCCGCAGAAAGAGCGCTTTCGCTCAAAGATGATTTCTCGAATTTCGGCCCCGACATTAGCAAGTTACGAAAACGGCTCAAGGCGACTGGCTGCGAAGTTTACGAAAATTTCCCGGCATATGGAGCGTGGTACCGCCGACGCTTTGGCATTGACAATGAACAGGCGATGGACTTGTTTCACCAGACTGTTTCAATGAAGTCTGTGGGCAACCTGACTGACTTTGTGCGCACGCATATGCTCAAGAGTTTCGACGGTAAAGAACGCATTGAGGCGTTAATTCGTCACTTCGATGACCTCAATATAGCTCACGAAGCTGTGTTAAAAGCAAAACGACAGATCGAAATGCTAGAGCCTCTGGTTAACGACTGCAATCGGCGCTTAGAACTAAATGCGGCTTGCGACGAGCTAAAATCTTGTCGCGAAGCGTTAAAGACTTATTTCAGCAGATTGAAACTTGGCCTATTAGAAAAGCGCATCAACATTTTGGAAGAAGAATGGACTCGTTTCGATTTGCAGGTAACGCGCTCTGCAGAAAGTTTGTCATCACAAAGAGCTGACGAATCTGAGTTGCGCCAAAATATCGCAGATAATGGCGGCGATCGACTGGAGCGCCTCAGCAATGATATTCGCCGTCAGGAGATGGAACTCAACACGCGAAAGGGCAAGTTCAACCGCTATGCAGAATGGCTTAAAATTCTGCAGCTTACGGCCGCTGATGATGAGGCTGCATTTGAAGAACAGAAAGCTGTTTTTACTGTTCTAATTGAGCAAGCCAAAAGTCGCGAAGCGGAAATTCAAAACGAACTTGTTGAAACTCAAGTCGCATTTCGTGATGGCAAAGCAAAACATACAGAGCTTGCCGCAGAAATCAAAAGCTTGAAGTCAAGGAAAAGCAATATTCCGGTAACGCAAATTTCAATGCGCGAAGCATTGTGCCGGGCTCTAAATCTAAAAGACGGCGACATGCCTTTTGCCGGTGAGCTTCTGCAAGTAAGAGAAAGCGAACGAGATTGGGAAGGAGCGACCGAGCGCGTCTTGCGCAACTTTGGTCTCTCGTTGTTAGTGCCCGATTCACATTATGCAGCAGTCGCCGATTGGGTTGACCGAACACATCTGAAGGAACGCCTGGTCTATTTTCGCGTGCGGCAAAATCAGCGCAAAGACACGTCTTTTCTCGAACGCGAGTCACTTGCAAACAAAATTTCGATTAAGCCAGAATCGCATTTTTATGATTGGCTGGAAAGAGAGATTGCCCATAGATTCGATATTGCTTGTTGTGAATCACAAGACGAATTCAGGCGCCAGGTTCGTGCGATTACTCGGGCAGGTCAAATTAAGATGCCGGGCGAACGGCACGAAAAAGATGACCGATATAACATCGGCGACCGCAGCCGCTATATCTTGGGTTGGACTAACCAGGCTAAAATCGATGCACTGGAGAAAAATCAAAAACTACTGGAATCACAATTAGCTGATGTTGCCGTGAGAATTACTTCGCTGCAAGAAGAACAGAAGGGTCTCTATGAAAGACTCTCGGCACTTTCAAAATTGGAAGAATACGGGGATTATCGGGAAATCGATTGGCGTGCTAGTTCGGTGGAATTAGCGCGTTTACAAGCCGAAAAGCGAGAATTGGAAGCGGCGTCGGATATTCTAAAACAATTGAGCGCGCGCTTGAAAGAGCTGCAAGCTACTATCACCGAAACAGAAAAGAAGTTGGTTGAACAGCGCGATAATCGCTCTAAAACTGAGCAGAAGAAAGCAGACGCGGAAATTTTATACCAAGAAACAAAGAGCCTGCTGGAAGCCGCTGCAAATGCCATGCACTATTCGCGATTTGACAAGCTAGACGAGATGCGCAACACGGCTTTAGGAGAGCATGCGCTCACAGTCGAATCGTGCAATAATCGAGAGCAAGATTTGAGATCATGGATTCAGAATCGCATTGATTCAGAAGAGCGCAAAATGCGCGAACTTCGCGAACGCATCGTCGCGGCTATGACAAAATATAAAGATGCCTTCCCTCTTGAAACTCAAGAAACTGACGCTCATGTGGATGCAGGTGCTGAGTTTACGAAAATGCTTAATGCCCTTCAGGCTGAAGATTTGCCGCGTTTTCAGGCGCGCTTCAAAGATATGCTCAACGAAAACACAATTCGCGAAGTGGCTAATTTTCAGTCTCAACTAGCGCGTGAGCGTGAGCAAATCAAAGAGCGCATTCAGCATATTAACGAGTCACTTACTCAGATCGATTACAACTCGGGGCGATATATTGTTCTAGAACCGCAAGCCACAATTGATGCAGACATCAGAGATTTTCAAGCTGACCTGCGCGATTGTATCGAAGGCACGCTTGCTGGTTCGACCGAATCGCATTACTCGGAGGAGAAGTTTCTTCAGGTTAAAGCCATTATTGAGCGGTTTCGCGGACGAGAAGGTCAAAGCGAACTTGATCGAAGGTGGACGACGAGAGTAACGGATGTTCGCAACTGGTTCAACTTTTCAGCATCCGAACGCTGGCGCGAAGATGGTAGAGAACACGAGCATTATTCAGATTCAAGCGGCAAGTCTGGAGGGCAAAAGGAAAAGCTCGCCTACACGATATTAGCTGCCAGTCTGGCATATCAATTTGGGCTCGAATGGGGAGTGACCAGGTCGCGTACCTTTCGCTTTGTTGTCATCGACGAAGCATTCGGGCGCGGCTCGGACGAATCAGCTCAATATGGTTTAAAGTTATTTGAACGGCTAAATCTGCAACTACTGGTGGTTACGCCGTTGCAGAAGATTCACGTTATAGATCCTTTTGTCAGCAACGTCGGTTTCGTGCACAACGATGGGGGCAGCGCATCAAAGCTACGCAACGTGACCATTGAAGAATATCGCGAAGAAATGGCCAGGCAAAGGCAATGAATTGGAGCCGCCCGGAAGATCTGAAAGCCGAAGTCCAGAAATGGTGGGACAGCGGGCAGTTGCTGGCAGAATTGGTAAGCGGAGAATCGAGCTTTCCCCGGCAGTTGCGCCTCAAAGCTCCCACCTCTAGCGAAATGGTGCAGCAATTTGAACAAGTTCGTAAATGGATCGCTGAGATCCAGACATTGCCTCACTACAGAGTGGAAATGCGGGAATTCAAGCACAACTTATTGGGGCGTAATTCAGTGCCTGCCAAAATCTGGATTGAATCGTTTGACACTGCTATTAGTGTTGTTGACAAGCGCAAAGATGTCTCGCGATTTTCTGCGCTGCTGAAACTTACTCGTGCAAGAGAACCTGACTTGCTTGCCTGGTTAGGGCGCAAGCCGCTTTATGCGCTTGATTTTTGTGATGTTTGGAATAATTTGCTTGAAGTTATTGCCTGGATAAAGTTGCATCCGCGACCTGGGATATACTTGCGACAAGTTGATATTGCGGGCATTGACAGCAAATTTATAGAGTCTCACCGCGCTATACTGAGTGAATTGCTGGACAACGCCTTACCGGCAGCATATATCGATGATACCGCCAGAGGTATCAGTCAGTTCAATCGTCGCTACGGTTTTAAGGAAAAGCCATTGCGCATTCGATTCCGCATTCTTGGAACTTCAGTGACCAAAATATCCGCTAATGAAATTCAGGACCATACACTAGACGCGGCTAGTTTCGCGAGGCTCAACCCGCAGGTAGAAAGAGTTTTCATAACAGAAAATGAAATCAATTTTCTATCTTTTCCGCCGCTCGAAAACAGCATGGTTATTTTCGGTGCCGGATATGGTTTCGATGTATTGGCGGAAGCGCAATGGCTTTTGCACTGTGAAGTTTATTATTGGGGCGATATCGACTCGCACGGGTTTAACATACTTAGTTCTGCTCGCTCGTACTTGCCGCATTTGCAATCTATGCTCATGGACGAAGATACGCTGCTGCGGCATATTACCTTCGCGGTGGATGAGACTTCGCCGAACGCGTCAGAAGAATTGAATAACTTAACAGCAAAAGAGCACCAAGTTTACACTGGCATCAAGGCTCATCGCTGGCGACAGAATTTGCGCATTGAGCAAGAACGTATAGGCTGGGAGTTTGCTTCGCAAGCCATTCAACAAGCGATTCAGCACGGCGTTCAGCACGGCGTTCAGCAAACCACTCAGCAAGCCGTTCAGCAAGCCGTTCAGCAAACATCATCCTACCTAAACGATGTGAGAACCGGTGCCATGGTTGTGACACTTGTTTCGGATCAGGATCTCGATTTACTCTTGAATCCATCGAAATGCAATTTGCGCGTTTATCTTCAGCACCATCAGGAGCAGTCTGATGCTCCTGGCTCATTTTCTCTGTGCTTACAAAAGTTGAGGGCACGCTTAGAACATACGGAAATAGCGAAACTTGTAGAGTTAGGGATAGCGGCGACAGATATAGGTATTCTTCCTGAAAGCGAAAGGAAGGATGCTACATTGAAAGCTTGGTCAAGCAAGCGAAACGTGATAATCAAGCCCTGGCTTGGCGCATATTTAAATTTTGCCGGCGCCTGGATCGAGGTATCTGGCACTCCACCACTTTTGCTTCGCCGTGATTCTGGATATGTGATCAGAGACTTCTCTCTAGCAAGATCTACTACCAACGCGGATCTCCGCAAAACAATATTGAATCTTCAACTTTATGGCTGGTTGTATGTTTCCAATTTCAAGGAGAATCCGCTGGCATTGGAAATCTGTCTCGGCAATGGTGAAATTATCTCCATTGATTCTGATGGTGGCAAGTCAGCACTCAGTCATTTTGCAGAAATAATCGAAGCGAAATCGACCGAGACTGAGACTGAGACCGAGACCGAGACCGAGACCGAGCCCTACAGCCCCGTCGGCTGGACTAAATGTAATACTTGTCGTTTCAATCATCGTTGTTGGTCACGCGCCGAGTCTTCTGGTGATGTGGCGATTTTGCCGGGAGTTGACCAGGAGCTTGCCGTTGTTTTGCGACAGAAGGGGAGCAAGACAATTAGTCAACTCCTCTTAAATTTCGACGAAACTGAGCTGAGTAATCTAGAACGTCCTTATGGCGGCAAGCAGCAAAAGGTCGGAGCTAAAGCCCCCTCAATCTTGACCGCAGCAAGAGCCATGGAAAGTGCTAACTCAATACTGCTAGCTTCGCCAATCTTGCCGCTGTCGGACAACTTTGTCGTGATTGATTTTGAAGGCATGCCACCATTGATAGAGGATGCCGAAAAGATTTACCTGTGGGGGCTGCAAGTCTTTGGAAATACTCCGACAGACTATGTGTTTTCTTTAGCCGATTTTAGTAGTGAGGGAGACAAAAATGGATGGGATGCATTTTTGCAGAACGTTAATGCGATTTTTGAATCGCTTGGCGATGTCCCGTTCCTTCACTGGCACAGTTATGAAAAAAGCAAAATCGATCTGTATTCAAGCCGGTTTGGCGATGAGCTGGGCATTGCGGAAAGAATTAAACGCAACATGGTTGATTTGTTCGAAGTACTGCAGCAGTCCGTGGTGTTACCGCTGCCCAGCTATGGTCTGAAGCAGGTGGAAAAATACGTGGGATTTCAACGTAGTCAAGAAATTTACGGCGGCGATTGGTCAACAGCGGCCTATTTCGATGCGTTGGAATCGACGGACGAAATTGCGCGTAGCAAAATCATGGAGCAAATTGTGCGTTATAACCGAGAAGACATTGAGTCGACCTGGGCTGTTTTTAAGTGGCTAGCGCTGTTTGCTACTCATCCTAGTCGCGGAAAGATTGTGTGACTTCTTGGTCAAAGGTTGCTTGCTCTCGAATTAGCAGCTAAAGGTGCCACGTGCCATTTATAATGCTGTGCGCAATAGCACCTCGAAAGTTAGACGAGCTAAACTCGACGTAAGTGTGTGCTAGCTTCCTGCTAACTTCTTCATAGTAGCTCTGGATGAGTGATCGTGAGCGAGTTTTTTTTTTCGAGCTGGCGATTCGTTTGCCTGCGCAAAATGGGACTCAGGAAAGCGAGAATCCTGAAAGGGCAACTTAATAACTCCTAATCCCCAGAATTTTATTTATCGTCTTCTGATCAGGTTCAAACGGATTCTCTGGATGTACAGGCAGCGGCAGCATGTGACTTGTACTAAACGGCGTCGTGGACGAAATTTTTTCGTTGTAGGCTTTTACGAGCAAAGTTTCAAGGTTCAACACATCCAAAATGTTGTATGCAAGTAGAGTTTCCAAAGCCTTTTGATTTTTGTTTTTCTTGTAGTCGCGCCAGAGCAACACGGCAGCGTAGCCGTCAATTTCGGCTAGCTCTTTCCTATCGATACCTAACTTCTTTTCGCAGCCTTTCAAACCGCCACTGTAGCCAAGGCTGTGCAAGATGTAGCGCAAGTCGATATTGGGCTGGTTTAGTTTGATGTTGAAATAGCGTTCAATGAACGGCACATCAAATGACTTTCCGTTGTATGTGACAAGGAGCTTGTACTTGTTTATAGCAGTCTTAAAATCGTTGAGGTTCTCGCCCTGCACGTAGTGAAATATTGATTGCCCGTCATAGAGTGCAATCGTTGTGATGATGTCACTGCGCTCAAGACCGGTTGTTTCAATATCGAGATAAGCTATCGAGTGGCGAAAATCGGGAAACAACCGCCAGTGCAGAGAAGACGGAAGCTGCGCTGCGAAATATATTGGATCATCCTTTTCGATATGCTCCAGTGATTGCTCGAGGTGAGAAGAGACCGAGCCTGAGCGTTTGCGTTTTTGAGCAAAGTTGGTATGAATCAATGAGTCCCAAGAATGGCAACCCGATTCCCACAATTTTTGCTCGCGGGCGGCAGTGATACCAGGGACATGGCAGA
>Ga0182030_10023295_pt1 | contig 11462 bp, 7 predicted proteins | sample 812S3MmetaG_FD_121299 | JGI IMG/M metagenome (GOLD analysis project Ga0182030, IMG submission 121299) | Permafrost microbial communities from Stordalen Mire, Sweden - 812S3M metaG (Illumina Assembly) | ecosystem: Environmental > Terrestrial > Soil > Wetlands > Permafrost | place: Sweden...
CTGAAGTTTCGCATGAAAAATAATTAACAATATTTAAGAAAAAAAGTAGCATAAAAATTTGGCTAATAAATTGTAAATCAATATATTAGCAGTCGCAAAACTAAACAAATAATTATGCTACCGAGTAAAAGTACAAAGATTTTTTCAGAAATGAATGACTTTTTCACTTCAAGTGAAAAAGCAATCAAAAAATGTTTGAGCGTTATGAACGCATTAAAGTTGACATCGGAAAAAATACCAAACAGGAATAATTGGCCAGTCTGTTATAGGCGTGCCGACTTGTTGAACACCCTTTTGTTGTTTCCCTTTTTTTCCATTGAAAAGGTACCTGGATATCTTGAGAATGCCTTATTTGAGTATATGAAGGCGGCAAAGGACACTATTTATCGTTTCAAGAATGAAAGCGGAGTCGCATGGAGGGAATTGGTTTATAAGGTAAACGGGAAAATATTAAAACGGATCAATAAATCAGGCAGCATTGATTCTACTTCCTACAGGTGCTTAATCTTAGATGATACCGATATAAGGAAGACAGGAAAGTTCATCGAACATATTAGCAGGATATGGTCTCATTCATTAAATTGCGGTATGATAGGGTTTAAAGGATTGTTTCTTGGATACTGGGACAGTAAAACATTTATAGGTCTTGACTTTTCGTTGCATAAGGAGAAAGGGAAAAATAAGAAATATCCATGTGGTTTTAAACAGAGTGTTCTCAAAAAGCAATATAAAAAAAAGAGGAACAAGGAGAGCCATGGATATGCAAGGGAAAAGGAATTACATCAGGACAAGATCAGTAATGCTATCAGGATGATTGAACGTGCCCGACAGAACAACATACCATTTGAGTATGTGTTAATGGACAGTTGGTTTTTCTGCCAAAGCATTATGAATACAGTAATTGAAATGGGGGCACATATAATTGGGATGGCAAAAATGGGCAAGTCAAATTACCTATATAAAGGAAAGAACCGTTCTGCAAAACAAATCGTTGATGGATTGAGAAAGACAAAAAAAATAAAATGGGTCAAAAGTATTAACCTTTATGTGATAGATACAGTGGTTAAATTCAAAGGCGTCCCAGTTAAGTTATATTTTTGTAGAAACACAAGACGGGGAAAATGGCATCTGATCATCTCTACAAATACGTCCCTGACTATCAAACAGGCTTATGAGATATATGCCATCCGTTGGTCGATTGAGGTTTTTTTTAAGGAAATGAAACAGCATTTTCAACTTGGTAAAAGCCAATCCAGAGACTTTGATGCACAAATAGCAGACACATCTATCAGTATGATGCAATACAATATATTTAACCTGGCCAAACGCTTTTCCAGTTATGAGACATTGGGAGAATTGTTCAAGGATGCCCAGGGTTCAGTTATGGAACTGACAATTTGTAAACGACTCTGGTTGTGCTTTATTGAATTTGTGGCAATTATTTCAGATATCTGTGATGTTGATCCTGATGACCTGATGGAAAAAATATTTGCAGAAAAATCAACCGATAATAAATTTGCGAAAATGATTAAATTCGAACATCATTTTGCCGCTTAAAAATCATGCGAAACTTTAGTCATTTAATTTCTTTAAAACGTAAGCACGTAAATCTACTTTGGTCCTGGGGTCATTTACGAAGTCAATAATTCCTCGCGTATAATACGGTATATCCTTTTTTATTTGATCAAAAATACCAGTGAATTCAACAACCGTTCCTTGTAATAAGCCAATAATTGATTGTGATTGCTTTTCCTTAAAACGATGCTCTAAAATGTCAATTTGCTGGGTAAGCAACTTTGTTATTTCTTGCCTTAATGCCTCTTTATTTGCATCATCAAGATTGAATTCCTTAATTTTTTTGGTAATTATATTAGCAAGAATTTCTTTCCAATCATCAATACTGAAAAGCCCGTATTTAATGTTTGATAACTCAATTAAATCTTTTTTAATCGCACGTTTTTTTAATTCTAACTGGCATACTTTTATGGATAGGATACAAATACCTGTTAGTAATAATATAGTTAATATGATTCCTTTAAATTTCATCCTGGACTATTTAATTTATCAATATTAATTCATATTCTCAATAGCGTATACCGGCAGCATCTCATGATTTCCTTCAAAAATAACGAGTTGAACATTTTTATATTTTTTTTTCAGAAAAATCAACCTGTTGCCAATCAATCCTTTATCATTGCCAGGTTTAAGTTGATTGTAAAGCATTGATTTTTCATAATCGCTCACATAAAATTGCTGATCTGTCACCTTCAAGTCTTTTATAATTTTATTATAAAAATCCACTGCATGGGAAATAGGCACTGAACCCTGAATGCCATCGTATATTCCGGTATAAATATCCAGTTTCGAATAATTGAGTTTTTCAATGGGAGTCTTCAGATAAAGCGGAGAACGTTTTTCTGCTTCAATATAATTTATTGAATTATTTTCTGACCCGGCACAGGAAATAGCTTCCGCAGGATATTTATTGTGTCTTATTAAACCCTGGTGATAAAAAGCAGTCAGATCGGTTACCGGAACCCAGGCCGAAAATTTTCTGATTTTGTGTTTTGATTTCATAAATGTAAATAGTGTTGCCATTCCACCACCGCTATATCCCATTACATAAATTCTGTTTGTGTCCACGTTCGAATTTCGGATCGCGTAGGTTATGGCATCGTCAATATCGCTACTAACAAAATCACTGCAGCAGGCCTCTTTTCTGACATTATTACCTCTGAAATCGGGATGAATATAATTCCAGTTTTTGTTTTTTGATAAGATGGAAATGGTATCGAATTGTGTGTAATTTCCGCTCCATGAGTGCAGGCTCACGATGAGTGGTTGCGGATAGGTTGCAGTTGTAGGGAAAAAATATGCTTTTTGTGTGGATGAATCAATCGAAGATTTTATTAATACATCTTTAAAAGATGTATCCCACAAATGGTTCAATGTATCATCAAATTTAACAAAAGGGATATTCCCTGATTTAATAGGATGATGAGAGTTTATTGATGTCCCTATAAGAATACCAATTCCAAAAGCAAAGATTATTATAAGTGAGATTGCTGTTTTTTGCTTCATAATTAATTTTTGATAAAATTATGAATTATTTTCATACATCACACTTAAAATTCCTTCAATTTGTCCGGATTAATTTACTCTTTTCCGAGAATCCAGTTTACTATCTCATCCGACATAGGCTTTGTTTTGGAATATATAACCTTTACCAAATGCCCGTTTTCGTCAATGAGATATTTCTGGAAATTCCATTTTACCTCCGAATCCATTAATCCATTTAAAGATTTTGAGGTGAGCCATTGATAAACCGGATCAATGTTTTTCCCCTTCACCGAAATTTTGGACATCATTGGAAAGGTTACTCCATAATTCTTTGTACAAAAATCACGAATTTCAGTATTAGACCCTGGTTCCTGCCATAAAAAGTCATTTGATGGAAATCCGATAATAATGAATTTATCACCTCCATATTTTTTATATAACTCTTCCAATTCTTTATATTGAGGAGTGAATCCACATTTCGATGCCGTATTGACAATCAATACTTTTTTACCCTTTAACTGTGACAAAAGATAAGGTTGGCCTTCCAATGTAGTGGTCGAATATTCAAATATTGACCTGCTTTGTGACATTAACCCTGTGAAAACCATGGTTGATAATATTAGTATCATAACTTTATTCATTTTTTTATTATAATAACAATTCTCATGAAATAAAGTTTTATATTAAAACGACCTATTCTAATAAAGTTTAAAAAAATGATCCTTCGAAAACCTGATTTAATATTTTATTTCAAGAACCTGAGAATCAATTGTGAAATCCCTTTTCAGGGGGTCCGTTACTGTATATTTTACATGGATAGGTTCATCCGGTTTTATATTCATATTTTGTATTTCACAAACAGCCCAGGAGAGTCCGCTCCAGATCTGTTTGTCGTAATTCAGGATTATTGGAATTTCTTTATTTTTTTGAAAAGCTTTGATGTTTAGCAGTTTTGACATAAAAATGCCATTTGGGGGTGATCCGCCGGATATTCGCACAGGATGACCATCCTGTGTTTTCTGACTGAAAATAATACGCAGGTCATTTTTGCCCTTATAGTTTATAATGACCTGCGCCTGGTCTTTTGCCGGGAAAGTGATTTCCGCGGAAACGGGCTCAATGATTGCAGGGATGATTACATCTTCCTGTATACCGAGATTGTATTCGTCACCTGCATATTGTCCTGATCCAGCTAATGCCATTTGTTCAGGACCTAAAGTGATATATGATTTTTCAATCGAAGGTTTAAATCCATTATCTGTAAAGAGGATTTTATAATTGTTGAATGGAAGAAGAGGGATTTCTATTTTTTCAATTTTTTGAGAGGGGTTTATGATTGTAACCAGACAACCTCTTGAATTTTCTGCTATAAAGCCATAGGGTTTTGCAGTGCCCGGTATATTTCCAAAAGTTGATATCCGGCCAAACTGCTGCAGATCGTAAAACAGGGATTGAACCTTTGCAAACCATTTTCCATCCTGATCGTTTAACAAATCAAGATTTCCATAATAGGTATTCATCCAGCCACCCCTTGCCGCAGATAAAATGAGCATGCCTTTCCAGGCTTGTTTTTTTCGAAAATAACAGGTACCCGTTGCGCCAATCATAAATGCAGAATTATCAATCCGGTTTAAAGGAACACCATTATACTCGTATTGTCTTACCATATGGTCACTGTAAATGTCTTTTGACCTCCAGAAATTGTGACAGGGCACATCAGAGGCTCTCGGGTCACCACAATAAAGTGAATCAATCACTTCGAGCCATTTCAGTTTTATTGTTTTTTTGAAAACAGGGAATGTGTCGCCTGTTTCACCGCCATAGCCGTTATATGCTAAATACACCGCTTCGGGATTTTTGAACCTGAATTGTTTTAAGGCATCAAACCAGGCTTCTTCATTTTTTTGAATAATCTCTTCTTTTGTATACAGGGTTTCGGTCATTTTAGTTGAAGCGGAGAAGTCGGCAAAATCAAATTTAAACATACGGACACCTTTATCGTACCACATTTGCATCGTTTCGATATGGTATTTCAGAAAGTCGCCGGAATGCAAACTCATGACAAGGTCAAGCCATCCTCCGGCTGATTCTTTCCATTCTGGTTTTGTATTCATCCATGGATCGGTTGACCATCCTGTAATATTTGTAGGCAACCATAAACCGGGTTTTATTCCATTTTCTTTACAGGCATGCAGCCATTGGTCAGGGCCATCCGGCCATCCTTCTTTTTTGAATTCCCTGAAACCTCCTGTTTTATCAAACCAGAACATGTCAAGAATGTAATAATCAAACTGTACTCCCAGCTTTTTAAGATTCAAAATGGCATTGAATTCTTTCATTGCCAGTTCTTCAGTTAACGGCACACTATCGGACAGTTCATCATGCGCAGCCCAGGAGATATAGACAGAAGAAGGTTTCTTAAGTCCGGCAACATTCATCACCAACCCTTTGAATACCATTCCATATGCTTTAGGAACTAATGAAAAAAGAGTACCTGAGGCAAGGATTTTAATTATTTCTCTACGGTTTATCATTCTTTGATGGATTTATTGACAAATTTAGACAATTATTTTAAAGACAGTGTAAACCTGAATTTTGCATCATCCTGATACCATTTGTTAAGACTGCTGATCCCTGCGTGATCGTCTTTATAAAAACCCTGCGGTTGCTTTTCATGAAACTTTTAATAGTTATTTGCATGAAGACAAATATACAATCTTGTTTTTAAAACTTGTAAAAGTTTTATTAAATTAGCGTTTTGATTTATTTTGTGAATTAAAAGTTTTATCCACAGGTAATGTTTTTGAAAAAATTAAAATTTAATAAATGAAAAAATATTTTTTATTTTGTATTATAATTTTTTATATTCTTATTAATGACAATGTTCAGGCGCAATCAGACCGTTTTCCGAAAGATAAGATGAACAGGATTGAAAAGGATGCTTATCAAAGAATCGTCCAGCAACAGAGCCTGCCGGTTGGTGATCTTTCTGTCTCTCAAAATACGTTGAAACAAACTGTTTTAAATAAAGTCCTGAATCCGGATAACCTGAAATCATTAAGTTCAACCAACGCCCTCAAATCTGAAATAATCAATGATACATTAATTGTCGGGGGCACACCCGACGATTCCCTGATCATTACGGGTAACTATACTTTTGACGGAACTATAATTATTCTGAATAATGGTATATTGCGGTTTAAAAACGCTGATGCAACCATCAATGGTGATATCATAGTATATGGTTATCATGCGGTTCTCACTGCTGACTCATCCACACTGCACTTTCCCCAATTATATATTTACAACAGGTATATGCTTGTTGCAGGAAATGGACAAGTTACATATAATAATACGACTCTTGACTATAGTTATCTTTCTCATGGGTTAACAATAACCGATTCTGCCAAAATGATCATGAACCATGTTACCAATTTTGGCTTTACGACCTGTGGATTGTCAAAAAAACCTACACTTACCATCAATGGAACGAATCTGGGAGGTGAATTTATACTCAGTGACCAGGCAAATGTTTCAATCAGCAATGCAGATACAGTTTTGGTGTGGCACCAGATTCCGGCAGGTGGAGTGCTTGATTTCTCATTTCCGCAACCAGACACAGTTCAGACTTATAGTTTTAACGATACAACTCCCGGTGTGAGTGGGATTGGTTATAGTGTTACTTTAAATACCTGTTATCATGTGATGTGGGGATTAATGCCGACCACCGGATCAGATGTGAAAATTTCAAATTCAACAATGAGAACGATAGGAGTGTGGTTTCAGGGGAATGATACAGTGGAAGTGACCGGTTTGGTTGATAATTCTTTTTACACTGATTTTACGGCTGATTTAACTGATAAAAACTTACAACTTATAAACACAAATGTTCAAACATGGAGCATCTATTCTTTTGACAAGACCAATATCTCTATTTCCAATTGTACCTTAGGCGAGGTAGGTGCACAAAATGAGTCCCAGATTAATACCATAACTTCTTTTTTAGATGGTTCAGGCGGATATTGGTGGTCGACTGATTCTGCTTTTGCAACCGGTTATTTTTCTTATTCTACAATGGTCAGAAGTGAAAAAAACAGTATGTTTCTTTTCGCTTATTCAACATTAGTCTTCGGTACTGCATCCGCAATTGATCATTCTATTTTGTTTGTTTTGCAATGCAATTTACCTTCCGATCCTGTTCCTTACAATGAATCTGAAGTCTGGATGGCGAATATCAGTTCTCCTGATACCGGCAATGTTGATAAGTTAATTCCAATAACAGGTTCTGCGTGGATTGAAAAAACAGCAACCAGTAATCTGATGGATTTTGGAAGTTATCGTGTATTTTATCAGAAACCGGGAGATACCTCATGGATTTCTCTAACATTCAGTAAAACAGAAATCAATCATGATACACTTGCCATATGGAATACCAATGGTTTTATCGCCGGAACCTATACTTTAAAACTGGACTTGTATGATAATGCTCCCGACAGCAATAATATAGAAGCATTGAAATCAGTGACTCTTCAAACAACCACTTCCGTAAATAAAATTAAATCCGGTTTTAATTCTGAAATTATTCCCAATCCATTTTCTGAAAATGCGACAGTTGAGTTTTATTTATCTTACCCGGTTGAGGTTGAAATATCAGTTTTAGATGATTATGGTCGTATCATGAGGACAACAGAAATAAAAGGGACATCCGGAATTAATTATTTTGAAATGACAGAAGCTGAATTATCATCGGGTATTTATTTTTATACAATAAAGACATCAGATTATACAGAAGTAAAGAAATTTATAAAATTGTAAACAGACTACCACCGCACCTCCCATAAGTGATGAGGTAGTGCTTGGCATTTGCATCCAAAAAATGAGCGTAAGTCGGTTTTGGAATATTTTATTGAAATTGAAAAACCTTCGAAAAAAAAGACGATAGCCATGGAATATGATTTTTTATATCAGCTGGATTGTGTTCGCGAAGATTTAATAAAATAAAACAAATAAAATGAATGACAAATTAGAAATCATTGAAGTTATAAACCAATACTTCGCAGCATTAGACAAACGCGCATTCAACGCATAGACATTCGGAAAAATTTTTGCATATAATGCTACGTTTGTCATACCAAACGGAACGAATTTTGAAGGACATGAAGCAATTATCCTATGATTCAAATGTAACAATTCATTAGCTGTTTTTATTTTGAAACAATGAATTTTTTGATGATCACGTTATCCTCCATACTTATTTTCATCAGGTAATACCCGGAAGTAAGATCAGAAATATCAATAGTATTAATTAATTCTCCATTGATTTTTATTTCTTTTATCAATTGACCAACATGGTTGTAGATTTCAATATTTCCGATTTTTTGAAAATCGGGTAATTCCAGATTAATCTTATTGCAAGCTGGAATAGGATATAATTTGATGGCTTTTTCAAGATCTCTGTAATTTATACCTGTTGTGTTTCCTGCCTGATTTATTGTTAATGTTTTAGTGGCAACGTTGGTGGTTTTAATAATTATGGTTGCGCTTCTTGGTGAAACCGAGCTATTTGCCTGAGCTGTGAAGATAAGTGAATCATTACCGTTGCTCCAGTTTTTATTTACCTTAATCCATGGTGGCAATGTGTCCAGAGACCATGTACAATTTGCTGTTATTATGACTTTTCCGGTGCTGTTTGCCATAGAAGCCACAGGCAGTGAATATGTGTTCAGGCTAAGTGTTAAAGCTGTCGCAGGTCTGCCGAAAGGTGGCCTATAAACTTTAATTTCTTTAATCGGTACTGTTCCTTTCGGGCCTGCAGTAATGGTCATTGTATGATCAGCATTTGTTCCACCGGAAAATAGAAGAACAGAATTTTCTTTAGTGGTATCAGCAATATCAGTAGGTTTATAGGTATCTATAAAATTATTAACAACTGACCATTTCATGGTATACCCTGGTTTTATTGTATCTAATGTCGCATCGGGATATACCCATTCCGCGCCATTGCTGTTTGCTCCCATCCACCAGGCATTAAGAATGACAACCCTGCCTGAATTGGAAGTAAAATCTTTTGTTGTTTCACCTGAACCGTCAGGGCCGGTTATACTGCCACTAACAGTGAAATTAAAATCGCGGTTTGGTTCACTGTTCACTTTAGTTATCGTTATAGTCCATTCTTCATCAATTAGTTTAGTGTTGTATCCAATCTTCATAGGAGCCATAGTTTGCCAAGGCCAGTCATAACCCGGGATGACATTTGCTCGGGTGTGATTATAATATCCCGGTATACCGGCATATGTTGAAGGTGGAATCCCGTCCACGTTAATTGCAGCAGAATCATAATTTCCGTTTGGTACATCAGGTATAAGTTCAGCCCGGTTTCCTGCAAATTTTAGTGAAAGTACTCCGTTCACAAAATCCACATCTTTGCCAATAACATAGGACTGTTCACGGCTTTCCGGATCAGTAGGAAATCCTTTGTAATACAAATGAGGTATTACAACATTTGCTTCGAGATATTGTCCCCAGGCATTAAGGTGGGTGCTGTCTAAGGTAAGAACTGCAGGTGTCGGAATTACTGATCTGTATTCGGTAATATATTTGTACCATTCAACCCTGTTTTGGATCAATTCGAGATTATATGTTTTAGCGTATGATGGAAGGCAATCCATTGACATATAGCTGCTCCATCCGAAACCATCATCAGCGAAAGGAAGCTGGGCTTTTATTGAATCATAATTGGGGAAAGTGTCAGGGCCTCCATATTCTACAAAAATATCAAGATCTGCAACGGTGCCAAAATGGTCAGTCTGAATGGCCATTTCAGCAGTTGTTTTACCCAAAACTTTTTGAATGATTCCTAAATAACCGGTAAGATCGTTTGCTCCATAAACATGAAAAATAATAATATCAGGATAGAAATTAACCACGTCAATATCTGTCGGATTAATTAATATCTGGGCGGCAGCCGCACCTATTGCAAGATCAATGGTATCAAATTCACATTCAGGATATCTTTGGGCCAGATTCCTAAAAACCAATGTATCCCATGGCTGCTTGCTGATGGATTGTCCATAAACAAGAACTTTTACTTTTTTCTTGTGCTGAGAAGTACTGGTACCAATTAAATTAAGGGTACGGCTTATATTGGTGCCAAAGCCTGCTGTATCAGGCCAATGATATACAGGATATTGGGAAAAACTTTTTCCGCAGAGAAATAATGATAATACAGAAAGTAAAAAATACTGCATGTACATAAAATTATTTTTTTTCATAAGTAAATGGTTTTAATTATTAATTTATTTTGGAATTATAAAGTACGGTTGAGTTAGGTTATTTGTTTATTTTTAACCCAAATCATCCTTATTATGTAACCGTAAGCGTGCGGTAAATATAAAAAAAAATAATTGATAATCAAAAAGTGTTTATGATATTCTCATAAAGGAGAAGATTGAAGCGGTTTCCAGGAGAACTTGCAATAAAGGTTTTATTAGGTGAAATAAAAGCACCCATTTAATTAAAAAAAAGGTATGCTCACGAAACGGAAATTATCGTACGTTAGCGCAAATTAATACTTGTTATATTATTGATTATCAGATAATAACATATTTCTAATTTACTTTAGGCCAGGATCTGTAAGAACCACCTACCTTAAGCCTAAATTCAAAAAAATAATGGATGAGTTGGACGAAAATGGTATTGACCAGTTAAGTGTTCAATTTAACGGGTTTTAACGTTTTGCCAAATTACTTGAATTGGTAGCGGCACAAATAGCATCTGGGGAAATTAAAGTACCATGAATTGAGAGGGTATGGATAAATTTAGCCAGTTTTTATTTATTTGAATTAATATTCATAAAAATTATACGTTTTGTATAATTTATTTTATATCTTTACAATAATATTAAGCTGTATGAATATTAGAATAATTAAAGCAGCGGATGGAAAATTTGTCGATGCCGAAATAAAAGAAGCTAAGAAACTGAAATTGCCATCGATACAAGAGGGGTGGAGATTCAATTTTCCAAAATATGCAAAAGATAAAGAAGCTCAAACCTTTGTATTAATTACCGAAGAAACTCCCAATATTATTGAGGGTTGCTTGATATATAAAATGAGAGGTAAAATAGAACCATACATGGCTTATATAGAAATTGCACCTCAAAATAAAGGAGTGAATAAAAAATATGATTTGGTAGCTGGATGCTTAATAGCATATGCATGTAGGTTAAGTTTTATCTTTGGGATTGGTGATTATAAAGGGTGGCTTGCTTTCGATGTTCAAGAGGTATCAAAAGAGGACGAAAGAAAATTAATGTCTTTGTATGGTAGGAAGTACAAAGCTAAAAGGTTTCAAGAAACTACGATGATGCTTATTGAACCGGATGAAGGTGAAAAATTAATTGA
>Ga0182030_10023296_pt1 | contig 11461 bp, 15 predicted proteins | sample 812S3MmetaG_FD_121299 | JGI IMG/M metagenome (GOLD analysis project Ga0182030, IMG submission 121299) | Permafrost microbial communities from Stordalen Mire, Sweden - 812S3M metaG (Illumina Assembly) | ecosystem: Environmental > Terrestrial > Soil > Wetlands > Permafrost | place: Sweden...
GACCATTCCGACCGTTTGCAGCCACCTAATAATCCCTCGGTCGTGGGTTCGATCCCCACCGGCCCTACTGATCCAGTTATCCGGCAGGTCGCAGTCTTGCAATCAACTCAATCTCTACCGCGATGTCAAAAGGTAACTCTGCCAGCCCGACTGCACTCCGAGTGTGCTGTCCTGCGTCGCCGAACACCTCGACAAGGAGATCTGAGCAGCCGTCAATGACGGCCGGAGTCATATTAAACCCTGGAGCTACGTTGACCATGCCAAAGACTTTGATAATGCGTTCTATCCGATCTAAGTCGCCTAGTTCGGACTGTAAAGTCGCAAGGATTGACAATGCGGTCAGTCGCGCCGCTCCCTGCGCCTCTTCCAAGGTTAGGTCGGTACCGACTTTTCCTCGAATGATGTTCGAACCTTCAATCGGTCCGTGACCGCCGACGTAAACCATGTCGTCAATGATGACACAGGCGAGGTAATTACCGGCCGGAGGAAATACGGGTGGAAGGACTAATCCAAGCTCTATGAGTCGTTCTTCGATCACTGTGGAAGTGTACAGAATCAGGATTAACTAACCAAGAAATCCTACGTTTCACCCCACATACCAATCCGACACCACCGGACCAATCCGACACCATCGGACGAAATTTCCACCAAATCCGGACACGTGCGACCGAAAGCAGCCACCTCATAATCCCTCGGTCGTGGGTTCGATCCCGCCGGCCCTACCAATTAAGTCTCAGATTGCAGTTTGCGGACGCTGTGTCACGGCGGACGCACGCGAGGTGCCGCCAGGCGAAGCCGGCAGTCGCGTAGCCGGCCGTTGGGGATACCCTCGGACGACTCGAGGTAAGCCAGCCGCCGGACGTGACAAGAAGGGTGGCTGTCACATCCCGGGGGTAGGGGACGTCAATATGATGTGATCAAAATGGAAGTGACCGACGTTGACGCCGAGCGGCCCCGGCTGACTGCCCTCGCCATCCGGATACTCGGATCGAGGGTCGATGCTGACGACGTCCTTCAGGAGGCCTGGTTACGACTCTCCCGCACTCATGACATCGACAACTTGCCCGCCTGGCTGACGACCGTCGTGACGCGGTTGTGCTTGGATCACCTGCGCCGGCATCGCACGAGATCGGAGGCCGAGACTAAGCCAACGGTCGACCCCGCTCCGGTCGACCCAGAAACTGAAGCGCTGCTCGCCGAGAAGATTAGTGACGCGATGCAGGTCGTCCTTGACACCCTTGCGCCAGCCGAGAGAGCGGCCTTTGTGCTACACGATGTTTTCGGTTATCCGTTCGACGAGATCAGCGCGATCATGGGGCGCTCAGGTACCGCCGTGCGCCAACTGGCGAGCCGTGCGCGGCGCAAAGTGCAAGGCGCGCCGGAGTCGGTCACGGCGCAGAACGCGAGTGCGGAGAGCCGACGCGTCGTCAACGCGTTCCTCGTCGCAGCCCGTGGTGGGGATCTCGCGACCCTGTTGTCGCTGCTCGCGCCCGACGCGGTCATGCGGGCTGATCTGGTCGCACAGACGATGGGCACGGATCCTCTGTACGACAGCGCATCCGCGGTGGCTGGCCGATTCAATGGCACGCGGGGGGCGGTACCTGTCACCATTGACGGTGAACTCGGTGCCGCGTGGATTCACGCCGGTTCGGTCCGGGTTGCCTTCGTGTTCCACGTAGAGGCGGGCCAAGTTCACGAAGTCGAACTGATCGCCGACCCAGAAGTTCTGACAACCGTGGACGTGGTCCGCGTTCGCGTGAAATCCTGAGATGCCGATGCGTACCGACAACTGATCATTCAAGTGATTCTCCCACAAAATGAAAGGAAGCAAGAGAAATGAAAACCATGACGTGTCAACAGTTGGGCGGCCCGTGCGATTTTTCTCACCACGGTATGACCGCCGACGAGGTCATCAAGGCACAAGATCAGCATCTCAAGGAGATGGTCGCGAAAGGTGATACGACGCACGAACCTGCCTCGAAAGAGATGAAGGCCCGTTGGAAGAACCCCATCAAAGGTATGGGATGGTACAAGAAGGCCAAGAGCGATTTTGCTCGTCTGCCCGAAGATTGATCACAGATCGACGCCTTTCCAGTTGCCTTATTCGGGTGTGCGGCACGCCGAGAAATCAACCCCATCGCCATTCCACCTGCGGTGCCAAACGTGGAGCGGAATTCTCGTTGCTTGCCCGCCGAGCTGGGAAGTGCCAGTGGCGACATGCCATGTGGGTGACCCAATCCGCTACGGTGACCTTGTGAGCAGCCCACGAGTGCCCGGAGGGGTCGTGCACAAACTTCCGGGAGACATGCAAAGAGCGCTGATTGCCAACCCTGCGGCACTCGATGCCTGGAAGGACATCACGCCTCTGGCCCGCAACGAGTTCATCTGCTGGGTCGAGGACGCCAAGCAGGTCAAGACTCGGGAACGCCGCATTCGCCGGACTCAGGAGGAGTTGGAGGACAGGCAACGGCGACCCTGCTGCTGGCCGGGGTGCAAGCATCGCGAGCGCACCGGTAGATAGCAATCGGGTTCGTCACGCTTTGCACGGCGGCAGCGTCTTGTAGAGCTTGTCTTAGAAGACCGCTCCAAGGAGCGCCATATTCGCTCTTCGATTGGGAAAGTTCTTGTCTACAGACGAGCACTCTTCACTAAGAAAAGTTGATGGCTGCACTCCCACCACGTCGGGCCTTCGAAGCTATCCGAATTGATTCGGTTCTGCTGAGAACAGGGAGGAAGAGACGACGGGTTGAAGGTGAGTACGGTTGGTACCAGCACCCGGCAGGGAGGTCCTCGGTGACACCCGTAACAGTTCGACAGATGTTCACGTTCAAAACAACCATCGAAGGAAACACTCGAAGCTTCATGAGATGGTTCTTCGCGCTAGCCGTACCAGGCAACGCACTTCTCTATCTGATGAACGTTGCAACAAACGCTTTCGCGTACCGGAGCACAACTGGCATCTGGCTGGAAGCAGCAATTGACTTCGCAATCTTCATGACGGCGCTGATCGTTGCCCAACGCAAGTGTGCACGTCTCATTCGCCAAGACGAATAGGGCCACGAACGAATTCTCCACTCGAAGAACGTGGACATCGGGCCTCCGATGGCAGTGAATCGCTCCATGTCACTGCAGGCCCGCGACGCGGTCTGGCAGCGACCGAGCAGACGAAGACCCTAGCGCCGAGGCCTATCTCCCCACGGTCTCGAACAGTGAAGTCAGCGCGAACGCAATCAACGAACCGCAAGGCGATAACAGCTTTCGTGGCCATGAACTGTGAAGCCCGCTTTCATCAAGATGCGCCCAGACGTCAGGGGTCGTCCTCGGGTCAGGGCGATCGTCGCGCCGAGATCACGGGCCCGACGCAGGCGTGACGAGAGCACGGATTGATAACAGCCACGTGATCGATATTCTGGCAGGGTGACGGCCCCGTAGAGCCTTCCGACTTCGCCGTTGATGCTGCAACAGCCAGTTGACACCGGCTTTTCGTCAATGAACGCCACGACCTGAAAGCCCGTGGACGTTTCGAGACCGTGCAGAGCCTCGGCTAGTCGATGATCGATCGCCTGCTCGTCTGATGACGGTCTACCCCAACCCTGAGTCTCAACAAGGATCGCGGCTCGGAGCGAACGCTCGTCACGAACCAGCTCGACACTCATGCCATGTGGCGCAAGACTTTCGGCAGCGTCGCCACCTAGTTCACGGGCCAAGATCTGGTACGAGTCGCTCAAAACCCCTCCATGGTCTTGGAGATAAGTCTCCGTATCGAGGGGGCGCGTGGTACTTGTCACCCACCAATGGACTGCGTCGAGTCCCCACTCGCGAATCTCAGATGCAATCTCGTCGAACACGATGTCTAGAGATCTCGACGTACTTGACCACACGACTTGCGCCGCCGGCAGCGTCGGTGAAAGCAGTCGCTTCGGATAACGAAGAAGCCGGTATTCCGCTGTCCGGACCTCAAGGAAATCGTCCGGTACGGCGGTCTCATCAAGCGTTGTGAGGGCTCCTAATATTTTCTCGGTGTGCCAGTTGCCCATCGCAGATTCTCTCACGTTCCTTCCCGATGGACGGCGCTTCTACTTGACTTCGCTCAGTAGCTCGAGAGGCGTGGTGACAATTCGATCCACCTGTAAGTATTGGCTTGTGCGTTCGTCATTCTCGCCAGCTCGAGCCTCACGCTTACGTCGTGTGATCATCCTTCCCGTCGTGGTGGCCATTTCGTTGCTGTCCATGCTTGTAACGGCTGCGTCTGAGGCGGGCGCGAGCCACCAGCCAGCGACGCCACTAGTAATCTCCGAGGTGCGCTCGTCTGACGTGGTCTACGTGTTGGCCATGGCTGGTTGCGCGAAGCCATCCTGCCTTCGTCTTCTTCGAACCACCGTCGATGCCGCGTCATTCACGTCAGTGGTGCCACCTCCCGTGAGAGCCCTTCACGGAACGCTGGCCGGGACGCTCCGCAGTTTGCAGTTCGCCAATGTCAACGATGGTTACGCCATTGTGGGCGCGACGGACCCGACGTCTCTTTACGTCACGCTCAATGGCGCACGGACGTGGCACAGTGTCACCATTCACAAGGGAGCCACGGCGCTTGGCCTGACCACGACGGCGAGTGCGATCTACGCGATCACGGGTGTCTGCTCGCGCAGCGGAGTCTCCTGCCATGACTATCGCATCGCCAGGTCGCCGCTCAATGCCAATCAATGGACGAGCTCGCCAATTCCCATCGGTCACTTCGGGAAGACGGGGGTGTGGGGATTCCCCTATGTCCCAGACGCCTTCGGCAGCGACGTGTGGATCTCCGAACAGCCTCCCGGCCCGGCCGTCATCTTCTACTCACGAGATGGAGGTCGATCGTTTCAGAAGATTCCTGCGCCCAAATTGGCCAGCGTGAACGCATGTGGATTGATCCCGGAGTCGGCGGTCGATCTCTGGGCCGACTGTCCCACGGGAATGCAGGAGTCGTTCTTCTTCTCGAAGGACGCAGGAGCATCGTGGACCCAAGTCCCTCAACAGCAATTCTTTGGGACCGGAGGCGGGTTCTTTGATCCGGTCACGGCCACGCTCGCGTTCCTCGACTATGGCGCGACAGGCCCCCTCGTTCGGCTGACGACGTCACCGCGATTGGCATTGAACGTGGGGGTGCTGTCGTGTTCAAAGGTCAACTCCAGTGTGGATGGGTTGATCTTTGCCAATGCGCGAATTGGCTTGGCGCTTTGTTTTCCGGGTGACGCTCAAGCTGCCGGCCGGCTGGAAAGAACCACTGATGGCGGTCGCGCGTGGCGATATGTTGCACTGGCATCCGGTTAGCGGTGGTGGGTACTGAACGCTTCAGGCCGAATAGTGAGACCGCGGCTAGCACTTGCTCTCATCAATGACCTGCTCAATTGAGTTCATCGAACTTTGTTCGAGGCACTGTGCAGCCACGCGCATTCCCTTTTCGTGAAGAGACTTACGGTGAGACGCGAATAACCGACCCACCGGTTTGCGTCACCGAGCCATCCGCCACGGAAGTGGTGAGTTCGTAATAGCCTTTGCCCGCGTTGGCGGGTATTCGAATTGTTGAGACTGGGTTCGCGGGTTTCGTGTTGGAAAGGCGAATAGCAGCCGCCTTTGAATTAATGGCACCGTGCTTTGGGTGAGAGCGACCAAAAGCCGACTTGAGGGAGGCGACGGTGGCGAAAGGACCCGAGATACTGGCCGAAAGAACGATCGTGAAGGCGGGCTGCTTGCTCGTTGTCGGTGTGTTCGTCAATTGACTCCATCTGAGTTTGAGCACCTCGCCCGGGTGGCGAATGGCGTCGATGAATGACGTGCTGCAACAGTTGTAACTGAAGGTTGCGCGATAGGAATCCTTTGTTTTGGCACCCGAAGTGGTTGGACTGTGGATCAAGGTGGTCGCGATACAGATGGCGATCAAGACAATTTTCCGCAGCCCAGCGCTTCTAAAGAGATGCTCCGTAGTCATTGGGCTCCTATGCAGCTGCATTTTGCACGATTGGTTGATGACTAACCGCATTGGTTTGCTAGACGCTTCGACAATGGTGCGGAAGAGTGGCGCTGATTTGGAAGATCATCCTCGACCTGACGAGTCATTCGGGTGACGACCAATCTGGAGGTCACCCTCATGCACAAGAAATAAGACGGATTCGTGTACTCCCTTTGTGAGTCGCCCAATCTCAACTTCGACCGGTCGCTGCCTCCCATGCGAGAGCGAGATTCGCTATCATCTGGTTTTCAACCGCGAGCGGGTGCCACCGTGAGACCCGCTCCGATCACAGGGGGAGCAGATGCGGACTAGTTCTTCTACACGTCTCACCAGGGGGATGCGTCCCATGACAATCGGGGTTGTCTTGGCCGCAGCAACTGCGGTGCCACTAGTCGGCACGACCATGGTGGGAGCGGTCGGTGGGCGTACACCAGAGGCGGCCGCGCACGTGACGCTGACGGCGCACGGCACGCTCCATTGTGGTTCGGTTACTTTTATCTTCTCTCCAACCAATCCCGTAACGTACTTTCAACTAAACGCGATCGGCGTAAGCTGCGCCGTTGCGAAACACGTGCTCGTAAGCGCGGGGCATTATGACCCGAAGATACCCGCCGGGTGGACGTTCTTGAGGAGTGGGGCCATGGGTTCGTCAAACTGCTTCATCGAGTGGAAACACGGGGCGGACCGGGTCCTCGCATACCGGTCGAATAGCGGCGGTTGTTGATCGCGCCAACTCGACGGGAGCGACCCATATCGAGTTCGTTGCAACTGGTAACGGCGACGTGTCGACAAAGGATCCGAGAAGCGAGGCGAATCCAATCTCCATTGAGCTGACCACAAAGAGTTTCATCTGGGTTTGGGTCAGGTGACGTTTCTCTACTTCGTTAGGCGTGAGTTAGTCAAGCGAACTGGGCAACACCACGGTTTTTTCAGGTTCTCGATATAGTCGGCGTTGGCGACAGAGTGGTCGACTTTCGTGGTTCGAGATTCGCGGTGGCGTACCGGGGTCGACCTTGGCCGACGATCTCGCTCACTTGGTCCAGCGTGATCGTTGCTCCAGCGCATCACATGGGGAGTCGATGGGTCCGGCGCCGTTGTGCTCACCCGGCGATCCGAAGCAGCCCAACAATTCCGATTACGTAGAACAGCAGCGCCAGGATCGATTCGGGTCCTAGTCGATGCGGTCGCGAAGGACGCACGATCACACCGCCCACGTACATCACGGTCAGCACCAAACTGAGCGAAGCGAGCCAGGCGATCGCGGGGCCGGTTGTCGGCAGTACCGGTTTCGCGGCAACGAGGTCTGCCAGCACGAATAGACACAGTTGAAACGCGTTGCCACCAAAAATGTCGCCCATCGCGAGTTGATGGTCTCCGAGACGTACGGCCTCGATTCCCGAACTGATCTCCGGTAGTGCTGACGCTAACGCCAGGACGGTCGCACCGAAGACCACCCCGTTAATGCCGGCGCGGTTCGCCAGTTCGTTACCGCTGATCTCGAGCGCGACACCCGCCAAGAATGTCACCGCCGCCGATACGCCGAAGAGTACCGCCACACGCGTCGTTGAATGCTTTGCGCGCGCGGCGTCGGCGACCGGATGACGGATGCGGCGATGAGGACGCCCGGGCTGACTTCCCGCCATCACCATTTCCCACTTTGGATGCGTTCGTGTGCGGTTGAGTACCCAGATTCCACCGATCCAGATGACCACGACCGCCAAAGACGCCGGACTAAGTCGTCCCGCTATGACGATTGACTTCGGTAGCAACGCGCCCATGAGCACCACTGACACGGTGAGTACAACCAGCAGTCCCTCTAGAACTGGCACGAGGGAACCAACGAGGAATGTCAGAGGCCTCGGGGCAAAGAGATCACACAGGACAAGTACCATCGTTGCGGTCGCTATGCCGCCGATCAGGTTTCCAGCCGCGAGGCCGAGGTGGCCCGACTCTGCCGCGGAAATCGTGATCGCCAACTCCGGCAGGCTGCCGGCGATAGCAAGCAGCACCATCCCGCCCATGGCGTCACCGATTCCCAGGCGTCGATCAAGTTCATCCGTCGACTTCGAAAGTTCGACACCGGCAACCCACGTCGCCCCAGATGCTGCGACGAACACGAGGATCACCAGAAATATGGAGACAGACGCCACATTCGAATTATCACCGATGCGATCGGCGGGAACGTTGATGAGACAAAGGTCTCGACGCTGGCACGCTTCGGTCATGCCGAGATGCCCTTAACCCCCTCTGCTTTGCGGTGTGGTACGACAGCGTGAGCTAGGCCACTGAAGGATCGAGACTCCGTTGCTTAGCGGCAGATTGGGGGTGTCGAGTCCCGTCACGAACCCACTCGTGACGATTCCAATTGAGAAGATCCCACGTTTCATCCCCTATTCCAATCCGAGGGGACCTGACCTTTCGGACCGAATTCAGCCGCAACACCATCCGTCAATCGAGCGTTCGAATCTTGTCGGTCGACCAGCAAGTTCTTTCGATAAGGCCTAGAATTGAGTTGTATCACTGTTAAGGGACTTTCGATGAGTTATATGGGTTATTACTTTCTTCCGGACGCGATCGAATCCATCAACGAAACTCCGAACGGAAAAAAGAAGCGTGGAGGGCGTCGGACCAAGGTACTTTCTATCGTGGCGCTGGTGACGGTCCTAGTGGTCTTGATTCTTTTCATCGTCCTCTGAGTTGCGGGAATCTTCGCCCGTCTGCTCTAACTCCATGATCCTTGTTTCCGGATTCGATTCCCACCAGCCCCGACAAGTCGCCGCCTGTGCTTGAGCAGAACCGTTGAATCGTTTAGCGATGTGAGAGCAGTGCGTCGGTGGAGTCGTTGAGTGCTGCCCCGAGGCCGTACATCAGTTGATCGCAGTGGTCTTTGTTGACAATGAGCGGAGGAGCGATCATCAACCAGTCACCGAAGCGCCCTTCGTTTTGGCGTCGCGAGTACAAGAGCACGCCGTGGCGTAAGCCATGGTGACGCACCACTCCGGCCGGATCGACGCTGGCGGGGAACTTCTCAAGGGTGTCCTGGTTGGCAACAAGTTCGATTGCCAGTAAGAGTCCTCTGCCTCGTACGTCTCCTATCAGTGGCGATTCGATGGAGAGCTTCTCCAGCTGCGAACGTAGATAACTGCCCACGTCTTGGGCTTTCGCGATGAGGTCGCGCTCGATAATCTCGTCGAGCACCGCGGTCCCCGCGGCGCAGGCCATCGGGTTTGCGTCGTAGGAATGCGATACCACGAATCCGCAGGAAGCGGCTAGCTCTTCGACCATGTCGCGGGAAAATAGAGCAGCGCCGAGCGGCGCGTAGCCTGCTCCGAGCCCCTTGGCGAGCACAACGACATCAGGGAGCGCCTCGGTGTCGGCGTGCGCGGCGAGAAAGTGTCCCGTTCGAAAGGCGGTCACGACCTCGTCAAAGACGAGCTTGATGCCGTGCCTGTTGCAAAGTTCCCTCATGCCGCGAGCGAATGTTGGGTGCGGGACGTTGGCCCCGGAGGACTGCCCCCCTATGGGCTCCATCACAACGGCCAGAATACGATCTCCACCCAGTCGGTCAATGGCCTCTTCAAAGGCGGTCAGGCTGGCAGCCGCCGCGACCTGTGCGCTCGGAGAGCGAAACGTCAATGGTGCCGGGATCTTCTCGGAGTACACGATCATCTCGTCCCAGAGCGATCTCGAGTTGACATCACCGTTGAGCCCAATCGTCTGGAAGGTTGCGCCGTGGTAGCCGGGCAAGAGCGAAATCAAGCGCGTGCGCTGAGATTGGCCCGTTGCAACAGCGTGTGCTCGAAGAAACTTGGTCGCCATCTCGATGGCTTCGGATCCTCCCGATGTGAGGTGAGCACGCTCAAAGCCGAGCCCGGCGAGCGACGCCAATCGCTGGGCGAGTTCGGCGTTTGCCTCATGTCGCGTGGTGCGTGAGTACGTGTAGGTCAGTTTGCGGCCTTGAGCCATCATGGCTTGGAGTACCCGTTCATTTCCCTGGCCGAGACACGACAAGAACGGGCCTGAACAGGCGTCGAGGAGGCGTTGCCCATTTTTGTCAACAAGATGAACACCATCTCCAGCAACAATTGTGGGGAGCAGCTGCGCCCCCGCACGATCAAAGAAGATGTCCTGCGTGCCGCCAATTGCCGGGTAACTTGATTCGCTCATCTGGTGCCCTTCTGACGACGACCTGGTCCCTGACTTTACCCACGAACCTCGCCAGGATCGTAGAGGGGTGACTCAGGAGAACGTCGCCGTGCCGCTGACGATCCTGTAGCCCGCCAGACCGGCCTTCGAGTCGCAGGCAGCCAAGAACTGGCGAGCGGTCAGGTTCGTGTAGAGCGTCACGACCGATCGCGCGCCGCGGTCCTTGCCAGCGAATGATCCCTTTATTGAGGCGGAGCCGCCGGGGTTCGGCATGATGAAGCCCTCTTGGCCAGCCTTGTTGCGTACGAAGGTGAAGCCTGAGAACGCCGCCACGGTGGGATGTACCGACTTCGGGTTCCACTTCAACGAAGGGTGCAGGGCCTTCGAGTAGACCAGGGCGCCGCACGCGTTTGTCGTTTCGTGCACGGCCGCCGTCCATCTGACACCCTTCACGTGCACGACGTTCGAACCCGTCGTGACGCAATTGCTCACGTTGATGCTCCACACCATATTCTCTGGCTTTGTTCCGCCTCTCTGGTCGGGCGGGGAAAGGTTGATCGACCCGGTTATCTTGCTGCACGTAACACTTCCAGTGGCCACCGTGGCCTTGGCGTTGGAGGTCTTGGACGCTCCATAGGCGTTCACGCCGCCAAGGCCCGAGAGGGCCGACGAAGTAATTGAGAGCACTACGAGAATCGTCACCGACCTGGACTTCTACATGGATCCACCAATCGCTCGACTGCGCACGAACTCAGTATCGATGAGGTCTTTCGAATGGGCCAGGGCCATTAGTCCCTTGCCGCGCTGGTCAACCAGAACCCGAACGCCGGCGCAGCGCGACCACCCGAATTCGCGGCGTGAGATGAGCGAAGCGTCTGCCGGCGATCAGTCAGTGTGCGGACGAATCGTGAACCGAGACGTCGAAGCGGGCACTCAAAGCGAGGTGCGGCTAGCTGACGCGTTGACGCCTCGTTGGGGCGGCACATTCGCGACACAGCACCACTGAAGTACGGATATCGGTATCGGGCTCGGGAACTCGAAGGATACGCACGACTCCGCTCGAACGGCATTGACGCTGATGCCAACACGACCGACGAACGCAGCCGCAGGAACCGGTGGCAGGCGTTCTCGTGGCTCTCACCGGCTCAGAGTCAACTGAAGGTGAAATGTTCGACACAAAGCTCATGAATACCTCCTCATGACCGACACTACGCACTTTACTGAGGATTCAAGCGAAAATGTAGGCATCGGGGCGGAAATCGGTCGTGACCCCGTTCGCCGGTTGGAAAACCCCGAATCTTAGATTGCAACGAATCGTTGCGAAGCGTC
>Ga0182030_10023297_pt1 | contig 11461 bp, 11 predicted proteins | sample 812S3MmetaG_FD_121299 | JGI IMG/M metagenome (GOLD analysis project Ga0182030, IMG submission 121299) | Permafrost microbial communities from Stordalen Mire, Sweden - 812S3M metaG (Illumina Assembly) | ecosystem: Environmental > Terrestrial > Soil > Wetlands > Permafrost | place: Sweden...
AAGGGAGGTGATGTGATGGTAGAGAAGAAGCATCAAGTACCCCAAGTCCCCGCTCCCGGCGGAGGCAAGCAAGATCGATCCCGTGATAAAGACGGTGAATGGCGCAAGAAGCGCGATGATACCGGCAAGGTCCGACCAAAGAAATAATTGAAGTGGACCCGAAGTTTTGATGGTGACTCAATTCAGACATATCTTTCCAACTTCAACAATTCATGGATTTAATTACCTTGCGGTGACTGTCAAGTCGTGTGCGCCATGTCGCGGACTTGTCGCGTCAGGGCCCACACTTCACAATCCGCAACCATGCACCACATTTTTGAGGCTCCGCACTCGACAACAAAAGCGGCACGAAACTACAAACCCCAACTGTCAACTAAACCGACAGCAGTCCCGACAGTCGCGCATTGAGGTCAGTGATGCTTCTACAGGGGAGGCCTAGAGCACAGATCGAAAACACCAAATGGTTTCCATCGGAGAGGTGGGTCAATTACCTTGCGGTGTGCCGGCGGAGTGGTCGCGAATCAACTCTTGATGTCCGAGCCGTTTGACCTAGCCAGTCGGCTTGGAAGCTTCCAGTTCGTTGATCTGAGTCTGTAGTTGCACTTTTGTCTCTTCAGCGTCGCCGTTGTACAAGGCGAGCGCCACGCTGAGGCGATTCGTTACCTTGTCGTCGATCTGAGCGCCGTAATAAATCGCCGTAGGCTTCTGGCGGTTTGAGACTGAAAGGGTGATGCCATCGCCAGAATGTTGAATGCCGAGAAGTTTCGTGAATAAACACTCTGCTGTCTTTTTCGCGCCCTGGTACACGATGCGTTGGCTGGTGATCGTCATCGTTCCGACGTCAACTTGGGTGGGGACGGCGGATCCCTGAACGTAATGGCCCTTAGTTGCGCCGACGCGATACCGCACAGACCGACCTCCAATTTTCCCGATCGGAAAAGAAACGCCTTGAGACGAGCCAGTCCACTGGCCAGCGCCTTTCCGGTCCTCAATGAGCCCCACGTTCGTAATTTGGGCCACACCTATCTCACCCGGTTTCAACATCAGATTTGTGACCGCAGGCGAGCTGTCACCCGAAGCAACGGCGAGCAAGTATTTCAATTCCTTTACCTGATCAGCCCGCTCCGCGAGCGCGACTCGCTCTCGCGACTCAGCAGCCTCCTGCTCGGCTTGGGCTCTCTCGAACGCTTTTTTCTCCTTGTGCGCTTCGAACACCATGACCCCCTCATCGTGCGCTGACTGTTGATTATGACACGAGGGTCGATGCCCACGCGCTTGAGGTTTCAAAGTCTGTCGGATGTCCTCTTCTCAGGCCCTTTCTTCGCGGGCGATGTTGAATTGGTGGAGCACCCAGCTAGCTACATATCCGGTCATGCTTGTCAAAAGCCCTAGCCCAAATATAAGGAGGACGGTGGCAATGATGCGGCCTTCGTTGGTGATGGGACTGAGTCTCCCACCGCCAGATGTGGTGATCGCGGTCACCGCCCACCACAGAGCATCCGACGGCGTTTTGATTGTGGCACCAGGCGCAAAACGCTCCGCGTTCAGCTCGGCTGCTGCCGCTATGAGAACGAGTAGTACCGCCATTGAGCCGAGAATTGCGGGCAACGAAGACACAAGCGATTTCTTCTTCGTGCTCGCCTGACGTATAAAGAGGAGACCTCGAACGGCGCGAACCGGTCGAAAGAAGGGGAACACCACGAAAAACAAGGTCAACCACTCACGTTTTAAGAACATGCGTCGGTCCGACGCAAGAGCAAGTTGGACTACGTAGTCCACAACAAAAAGAGCCCAAATGATGTACTCGGCGACTCGAAATGATATCGAGAGTCTGGATCTAAGCGGGTACCAAAAGATCGGCACGACGTACACACCCACGTACGCAAAACTCAATATGATCATCGGCCACGCCGTGGCCTGTTGCCAACGTGATAGCCGGACTTCCGTAGTATTCGCCTCTGGCATTAGTTATCCTTCAGTTCTTTTGACGCACCTAAGCGTTGCCTGAGAAAACTAGTGGTTCGCAGTCGGCGAATAGCGAGCCGGTTTCCTCAAGATCGTCCTAAAGGCTGAACTCGTTGCCAACTAATTTCGTTGCCATTTGCTTTCAATTACTTTCGGTCCGGAGAAAGTTGACGTTGCGTCGTCCCTGAAATTTGGAGGGCGATTATCGCCACGATGCTTCGCGAGATGCTAGACCTGCAGATAATTGAGTTCGGAGAAGGCCCTGCCTGCGAGTCAACCTGCGGCGCGGTGGTGGGCGCCCTAAATGATCGGGTGGCGGACATGTCGGCCGAATATCAGCGGATACAGATGGCAGCTATTGACGTCTCTGCGATGAATGCCAGAAAAAACATGGAGGCGGGAAGCGAAGATGCAGGGATGGCGGATCTCGCGAACAGTATTTCTTCTTTAGGACTTCAAAACCCGCCAACTCTGCGACCGTCGGGAAATGGGCACTTTGAAGTCGTGTCGGGTCAGCGACGGGTGTTGGCCTGTCGTCAACTCGGTTGGGCTGAGATTGACGCTCTCGTTTCTGAAATGACCGATGAGCATGCATTGAGTGCCTCACTCGTTGAGAACGTTCAACGGGCCGACATGGACCCAATTGACAAAGCGAGAGGTTTCGACCAATTGGCGCGCATGCTCGGATCTGAACGCGAGGTTGCGAGAACGCTCGGGTTGTCAATAAAAACGGTGAATCGATATTTGTCACTTTTGGTTCTTCCAGAGGACATCCGATCTGAAATCGGTACTGGAAATGGTCCGAGCGGCATCGGGGCAATGGCTGAACTGGCTCAGAGGTACGGCGGAGACGAAGATGCTGCCAGGACAGCCTTCCAATTGGTCGATGGTTTCAAAGGAGGGATGGCCACGGAACTTCTACGCCGTTCCGACGGCGATTTGGATGAATTGAGGTCGTTGAGGGAAGACGCGCTAGAAGGGAAGTTCGACGTCAAACGTTGCGGAGTCAATCTCAGTACGTGCCCGTGGGTTCTCGACCTTCCAGAGTCTTTGCAGTCCACGTTGCTCGCGCTCGTTCCGGTCGATTGGAAGTAGCTCGAACACATGTTCGCTAACGTTGTCGAACCAGCGGATTCCGATCCGACGAGAAAAGGCGGTCTAGTGAATAAGCCTGAGTCGAGGTCGACCGGTGGGCGGAGTTTTCAAGTCCATCCCTTTCCAGCACGGATGGCATCCGAATTGGCTCTCGAGGCAATTGATCGTCATGGCGAGGACGTCGTCGTTCTAGACCCAATGTGCGGGTCGGGGACGGTGTTGCGTGAAGCGTCTCGACGTGGTCAGACCGCGATTGGTTTCGACCTGGACCCTCTCGCGATCCTTATGTCAAAGGTAGCGTGCACAACAATTTCATCGAGGGGATTGGAGCGGGCGGCCAATTCACTGGTCGAAGAAGCAAGAAAAAGCCGGACTCACAAGGTTCCCTGGATCGATTCCGATATAGAAACCGTCGAGTTCGTGAACTTCTGGTTCGGCGAGGAGCAGCAGCAGCAATTGAGAAAACTCGCTGTGCTCCTTTGGCCAAGAAATGGCGATGTCGCAAATGCGTTACGAGTTGCATTGAGTCGGACAATCATCACCAAATCACGAGGTGCTTCTCTTGCGAGAGATGTATCCCACTCGAGACCGCATCGCGTAGCGATGTATAACGACTATGACGTCTATGAGGGGTTCTTGCGCGCAACGAAACACATTTCAACGCTTGTCGAACACGAGAGATCGACAAAACCAAAGGTAAAGCTGGGTGATGCCCGGCGCCTGCCGGTTTCGCTTGAGGGAAAGATAGATCTCGTAGTCACGTCGCCCCCATATTTGAACGCGATCGACTACATGCGTGGTCATCGACTAAGTCTCGTGTGGCTTGGCCATCAATTGAGCGCGCTTCGCAAAATTCGATCTAGTTCCATCGGAGTGGAGCGAGGGCTCGATGCGCAGAACTCCCTCGCTCGCGAACTCACGCCAACACATCGGCTTTTGTCGAAGCGACAACAGGCAATGCTCGATCGATACGCAGTGGACGCGAGTCTGCTGATGCAGGAATTGCACCGCGTTCTCAAGCCTTGCGGTGAAGCAGTGGTCGTGGTAGGAGACTCAACGATTAACGGCGTCTTCGTAAGAAACAGCGAGATAATGGCCAAATCCGCAGAACTCGCGGGATTCACATTGGTTGAGCATAGAACTCGTTTGCTCCCACCATCTTCGCGCTACATGCCTCCGCCGTCGGAAGTAAGCGGAGCAATGTCGATGCGAATGCGGAGTGAGGTTGTGCTTCAATTTCGTCCGTCCTCGCGCCGGCGAGTTGTGACAGGGCCGAAGGAGAGAGATGGCTGAAGTATTCAACGCAGCTGAATTTGCCGCGCTCAGTGGATCGAAGAAGGGTCGATACGAGAGGCGTATCACCGCGCTCAACGCGGAGGGCTTCTATACCGAGAGCATTGAGACGGCGGTGCGCGGGTCGATGGAAAATATCAATGAACTCAACTCCCGATCTTTCGTGATTTATGGAGAACCCCAAAGCGGCAAGACAGAGATGATGATCGCGCTAACTGCAAAACTTCTCGACAGCGGGAAGAGGATTGTGATCATTTTGCTCAACGACAGTGTGCAGTTGCTGGAACAGAATCTCGTTCGGTTTTTAAGTTCAGATCTGGATCCCTCTCCAAAGAAGTTCAATGAAGTTCTAGACCCAGGGATTGATGTATCTAAGAGCACGTGGGTCGTATTCTGCAAAAAGAACTCAAAGGACTTGCAAAAGTTGCTTGACAAATTTGAGCGCACTTCAGGGCGCACAATCATCGATGATGAGGCTGACTTTGCTTCGCCTAACGCGAAAATAAATAAAGATGAAAAAACCAAAATAAACGAACTCGTAGGTCGGCTAATCGGAGACGACGGAATCTACATTGGTGTCACTGCGACTCCAGCGCGTCTGGATCTAAACAACACCTTTGATAACGACAATGAGCGATGGATAGTTTTCCCTCCGCACCCGAAGTATTCGGGCCAAGAGGTGTTTTTTCCAACGTCGGCCAGTGGGTTCGAACACCTTGGATATCGCTTGAACCTGCTACCCGAAGTCGGCGATGACCCTAAATTTCTTAGAGCTGCCTTTTTAAGTTTTCTCGTAAATGTTGCCTATCTCAACACTCAAATTAACGACACGTCCCGGCATTACTCGATGCTCATTCACACAAGTGGAAACAAAGTGGACCATACTAGGGACTATCAGCAGATCATTGGCCTTCTCACCGATCTGAAGGATTCGGAACAGTCTAATTTTGAAAAACGACTCAAAGAGATCTACGACATTGCCGCCAAACGATACCCAGGGATGGCTGCCCCAATCACCGCATACGTTGTAGAGCACATTAACCAATCTGACGTAGTCGTGATGAATAGCGACACCACAAAAAACGCCCCACAAAATCAACGGGCGACGACGGCCGCGGCTCTCTTCACCATCGTAATTGGTGGAAACATCGTCTCGCGTGGGGTCACCTTCAACAATCTGCTTTCGATGTTCTTCACAAGGGATGTTAGACATCGCATTCAGCAGGACACTTATATTCAGCGCGCAAGAATGTTCGGAAATCGGGGCACCTATCTTGAACATTTTGAGTTGCATATCCCGTCGAAATTGTACTTTGACTGGCAGAAGTGTTTTGTGTTTCATCGGCTCGCATTGAGCTTCATCCGCGAAGGGAAAGGTACACCGATATGGCTGGAGGACAATCGAATAGCAGCCGTCGCTCCCTCTAGTGTGGACCACGCTGCTGTGGCTCTGGACAGCGGTGAGATGAGCTGGGAGATGTTTAGGTATGACGAAGCAATTGAAGCGCTCGTGAGTACCGAAAACTCGAACCCCCTTGATACGTTGCGAGAGTTGAGATCACTGGTAGGTGACAATGCCCTTCCAGATCATGTGATTTCGTTCATTGAAAGCTTCAATTATGGCAACGGATCGATTGCGGTTCATCGAACGACAACCTTGGGGAGCACATATGGTGACGAGGCGACACGAAGTGAAATTCGTCGCCGACGCGGATTTATTGGGACGAACCAGTTGGAGAAGGAGCGCTTTCCGAAGGCGATTCACCACGTCAAAATCTTCAAGAACGAGGTCGGAAATGCGCGTGTGTTTTACAGATACACGCCTGAAATGGGAAGCATACGCTTCCTGAAAAATCTCGCAAGTGGCAAATCCTCGTGATAAGTCAAGTCGAGACGTACCAAGGCGTTGCGCTGGCTCGTCTATGCCGCGGAATAGACCGAGACGGAATAACGATTCGGGTCCATGACACCAATCGATCAAGTTTCATAGTTGGCGGGTCTGTGGGCATTTATGTGAAGTACAGCGCCAAGAGGCTCGGTTTGTGGCAATTCAGTTTTCGAGTCGAGCACCAGGAGGAGATTGACTCGCTCGCCGACCGGTGCGTCGGCGTATTTATAGTTCTGGTTTGTGGCATCGACGGAATTGCCTGTTTAGAGTTGTCCGAATATCGGAGACTCCTCGATGAAGATGCGAAGCCAGGTGAATGGATCAAAGTTTCTCGCCGGCCCCGGCAGAAGTACACGGTGACGGGATCGGATCTGAGGAGAGGTTTGAAGATCGGTGACAATGAATTCCCATCAAAAATTCTGGCCTTGTTTGGGTGAGGATGGCGATCCAATTGAATGGGGCTATCGCCCGCTATTTCTTAAGCGTCACAATTATTGGGACGTAAAAGTGATTCGGCCACCTATTCAAACCGTCGAAGGAGTGTACTCACGCTACGAGATCGGAGCTGCGAGTGAACCGTGCTGACCCGATCGGAAGAGTTGTATTCAACGCTTTGCACTCGCGGCGCGCTTCGGAAAACGACACGGGGGGCTTCGACACGCTCAAACACAACGATCATCTTTGTCCAACGATGCAGTCGCGCCTTGATGATTTACTCGCGTCATGTAGGAGAAACTTCAATGTGGTCTACGACGTTCAGGGTGTGAACGACAGTGGAGTGGACGTTGTCGTGCGACTTTCAGATGGTGATGAGTCTGAATATATCGCTTTCCAAATCAAAGCCGACGATGAATTGCCTCCAGCTACGTTGGTCTCAAAACTCAAGACTCAATACTTTGACGCGATAACGAAGTACGGAAACGAGTTGAGCCACTACTACATAGTTCCTTGCGCCGATCTCACGAAAAAAGGAAGGCGCGACAGAATTCGTCTTTTGACGGCGACGTTCGCAACGACGTTAAACCTCACAGTGATTGACCCGCAGTATTCTTGGAATTTCCTCTATGCGGCATCTCAAGTTGAAGAGCAGGCCATCGTTACCGCGTACATTTCTGACGAAGATCCATTGGTGGTTGCGGCCAGCAAGCTCGCGGCAAGTCTGACCGTTGTTCAATTGCGAACTTTGCTAGCCGTTCTGGCTCACTATGTTTCAGATCCTGGTGAAGCCATGTTTGTTCATGACCTAACGAGTAATCGGCATATTTCGGAGGCAGTGTCCGTAGTGGAGATGTTGACGACATTTGGCATGCCATTGAATTTTGTGATCCCTCGCGAATTGCAACTTGAGGGTCAGGAAGCGATTGTTCCAAATGAGGGTGATTTTGACGCCCTCATGGATTACGTCGACGTCGAGGAAGGAAACAGAGTGATCTTTTCTGGGCTTGATGAGGATGAGTTAGTGGCGCTTGCTTACGAAGGTAAGGCACGCTACGAGTTGAAGGGCGAAAAACTATCCGACTACCTGGAATCGCTTCTGAGTGTTCAATATCAAAAGGAACCCTTCGAGTGGAGCTCATTCGAATCGTTGTTCGAGATGGTGGAGACCATTGCCGAACAATCACGTCAAGATGACGAGGAGATTCTTGCACGCCTGCTGGAACTCAATTGGTCCGATTCGCAGAAAATTTTGGCCGATTTGAATTTGAATCGCTTGAAAGATCTCGGCGAAGAGAGTGGCCTTAACACAGAGATTATCGACGCGTTGCGAGCATATGAAGATCCGGAAAAGGGAGCGTCGATAAGTGACATTGCTTCAATATTGTTTGACCTCGAACCTCTCATCGCAAATGCGGCGCAATATTGACGGCGATGGGGAACTCCCAAAAGTCATCCCTCAGCCGCTTTTCCTGAGCCTCAAGTACGGAAACGGGCTCAAGACTCGGCCATCGTGAAAAGGCATCCAAAACGGGATCCGCTTGATCCACAGGAATGATCCATGTGTTCATGGCCGGATCGGCGTTCGCCGACGTATTCAGCGACTCGACAAGTTGCTCAAGCGCTGCTTCTGCTTGTCTCAGCATGGAAGCAGTGATCAACCGCGGATCCGAAGCTTCCAGGTGCCTGCGAACCATACCACCGAGATCGTCGAGAAAATTGAAGTTTTCTTCAGCTGCGTCTGGGTACCTTGTTTTGGAGAACCCTAGTTAGATTTTGGAGAGATTCCAGTAATCCGACAACTGTCGTACCATCGACCCTCAAACGCCACTGATCTACCTCATCTCCAGCCATTGCGCTGAGTATTATTTCTCACTCTTCCGAAATCCTGGCTCTTCCGAATGGAGCTTCGCGACGCTCCCTACCCCCGGTGGTGGACAAGATATTCGGCGCGGATAGCTTCCCCGGAAGGAAGAAAGTACCTCTTTTCCTCCACGACTTCGCCACTTTCGTCTCGCGCCGTGATTACCTGAGCTGGCATCACCCCCATCTCAATGTTCTTGAAGTGTCTAAAGATAGGATTGCGCAACCTCGGGTGATCGGAGGCAGATTAGTGAGCTTCCGATCAGCTACTCGTGGAACACGACTTCGCGATGATATTCGAGAAAACTATCTTGGTGCCGTGTGAACTGCCCAACACTTTGGTTGAGATTCAGCGACCATTGAGTTACTACCTCAGCGCTCAGCGCGGTGCTTCTTAGGATCGATCCATTTTTGCGAAACGAGATATATCCCCGATCAAACAAGTGATCTACGTGTGGAGAAAGAAGAAGTCCATTTGCGCCATCGAGCCTCTCCGGGTCACTCGACTGACTCCACGGCTTGACGTGGCTCGCCCGCAAGTGACGCAACTCGGCTACACCAGTCACGCGGCAATGTTGTTCGAAATGCGCCACTTCTCTCTTGAAAAATCCTTGTCCGCGTCGGGCGAGCGAGAGAGCACGTATCTCGGTCGGGCCGATATCCGTTCTAGAGAGAATGAGCGACTCTTCTTCATCCGAAGCGTCATCGATAAGTTCTATGTTCCGTTCGGCAACCCCGTCGGATACGATCTCTTCTAGATCTGCGCCACACGCCCTCAAATACTGCGCACCTAGATTTTCAGGCAATGCGTAGAGGTATTCCATGTTGGCGCGACCCATCGCGTTTATTGGACCATGCATCGCGGGCCCGAGTAGCTGGTATACGTCGAGCATCGTTTTAGGGTCGAATCCATGTTCGAGTTCGCGAAATTCCGTGTCAACCAACCAGCCGTCCTCATTCCAGAATTGGTTTGCGAATTTGAAGTCAGGGCGTTGGCACGACTTTGCTGGGCTCATAACGACGCCGACTGCGCGGATCATGCCATTGAAGTACGAGAAAATACAGTCGCCAGTTTCAATTAGCAACATTGAGTCGTAGGCCAGACGGTGTCTTCCGACCTTGTCAAGCTTCGGCGCCCAAAGGTACCCGCCGGGAATTTCGTGTGAGTGGGTTTGGCCCTGGTTGACCCACCAGTACTTCATGCGTTCGCTGAAGACGGACAGTAGTGCGATGGGCGAGTGGAGCTCTCGTCAGGGGGCCTACGATGTCCCCGGCGCATCTTTACGGCAGTCACCTGGCGGAGCTTAGATCGACGACAACCCAATCCGCTTGGGGATCGCGGCGCGTGAAAAAGAGGCGCTCATAGGCACTCACTGTCGCAGATCCCCTGTCGTCCTCACCTAACCTCGTTTCCAATGAGCAATTTTCAGAGCGTTGTCGACCGCGCCATGCTTGCCTTTGTGAGTCGCATTTCAGGTTGGGAAGCACTTGCGATCGCTGTCGCCTTTTACGGGGGAATCGGCTTGGCAATGCCACTTGGAGCAGGTATGCCGATTTATGGATTGATTTACTTCAACGTCTTCGGCGCCATAATGGCAGCCGTCATACTTCTCGGATGGCTACTTGTGCGGATCGCTGCCGGAGAACGTCGAAACTTGCTCGAATGGACGACCGATTTACGGCGCCTAAACTTCAAAGAATTCGAATGGCTTGTGGGAGAGGTCTTTCGGCGAGAAGGTTGGTTCGTTAGAGAGACGGGTCGCGATAGTGGACCTGACGGCAATATTGACCTTGAACTCGTTCGAGGCGGCCAACGATCGATTGTTCAATGTAAGCGTTGGACCGCGAAGTCGGTAGGGGTTGATGACATTCGGCGTTTTTTGGGTACTCTCATGCGCGAGAATCTTGCGGGTGGCTGCGGCATATTCGTCACTCTGTCTGACTTCTCCGATCAAGCTCGGCGCGAAGCATTGCAATCAGGCGTCGTTCTCATCGACAATCGGGAATTGTTCTCGCGAATTGAAAAGGTTCGTCGAGCCGAGCCGTGCCCCACGTGCGCCGCGCCAATGATCTTGGGCAAATCTCAGTACGGTTGGTGGTTACGGTGCAACGCGAAAGGTTGCTCGGGAAAACGAGATCTTGGTGCAGACGCCGGCAGAGCCATCGATCTCTTGTTCCAGCGTGCCCAATGATCGAATCCTTTCTAGGACGGGTGACAGCAATAGGTGCATCTCACGTGCGTCTGCGTGGCTTCGCTCCACGGGGTGGATTCAATTCGATGAACTGCGTGACCTTTGTACGCGGCGAAGTGCTGCCCTCTGGCGAGCCATTTGCAGTCTTCGCGATTGTGGAACGCAACGCCGCCTTTTGTGACATAGACAATGTTGTTGATGCCTGAAGGAGGAGTCGCACACTGCTGGCACGAACTGGTCCTCAACCCATGGATGCATTCCGCCACCACTTCAGCGTATAGCGGGCTCATCGACTGACCGATTGCCTACCGATCTAAGATTCTCGACTAGCGCGCAAGCCATCACTGTGAACGCGATTTTTGGGCGAGCGACGCTGGAGAATGATCCGAGTGCAGCCGTGACGGCAAGCGAGCGAAACCTGGGTTGCAACAAGCACCTGACGGCCATTACTCAGACTTAGGCTGTCCACATGCTCGCCTACATAGCAACCAAGGGGCAGTTCCTCCAAGATGCTCCCGAAATCGAGGAGGTGGTCAGAGCGAAAGTAGAGGAGCATCACGGGATTCGAATCTCTCGGGAGAGTTCGGAGTATCAGTCTTGGCGTAATTCGCTCGGCAACGCGATGTACCACGTCATGAACTCGGCCGACATTCCCAATGATGCCGGTGTCGCCATCGAATACCGATTGCACGGCCGGGGCCAACGTATCGACTTCATTGTCTCTGGCCAC
>Ga0182030_10023298_pt1 | contig 11460 bp, 5 predicted proteins | sample 812S3MmetaG_FD_121299 | JGI IMG/M metagenome (GOLD analysis project Ga0182030, IMG submission 121299) | Permafrost microbial communities from Stordalen Mire, Sweden - 812S3M metaG (Illumina Assembly) | ecosystem: Environmental > Terrestrial > Soil > Wetlands > Permafrost | place: Sweden...
CGGAAAACTGAAGCGGGAAGCCGGTGCCGACATCGGCGTCCGCGCCACCAAGGATCACCTGGCCGACCTACTGATCGACGACCTGACCGCCGACAATGGCAAACTGCGATCAGAGGTGGAAGAAAAGCTGAAAAAGCTGAGCGACCTGGGCGTGCTGATGCTGGTCGGCGACGAGTACCGTCTTCAGACCAGAGAAGGCAGCGACTGGGACCGCGAGTTCCGCAACCGGCAAACTAAGCTCAACAACGACGATGCGGCGATCCAATTCAAGCGCGATCAGCTTCTGTACGGCGACATCGACAAGACGGTCCGCGCAATCCGCGTCATGCAGGGCGCTGCGAAAGAGCCGCGCCAGTTTCTGTTCCATCGGGAACAGACCGCGCCAGTGGTCGACGGCAGCAGCGTCCCGATCTGGATTCGCGACGGCTGGTCCTGCGCCGAGAAAGATGTGCTGGAGGCCGCGCGTTCTGCCGGCACCGATAGCCCGATCCTGTTTGTGTTCATTCCGCGCCAGTCGGCCGAGGACGTTCGGCGGTTGATCGTCGAGGCTGACGCCGCCCAACAAACGCTCGATGCCAAAGGCAATCCTACGACCGCTGAAGGCCAGGAGGCCCGCCAAAGTATGGACAGTCGCCGCGCGCGCGCGATGGGCGAGCGCGATCGGCTGATCCGAGAGGTCGTGGAGAACTCCAGGGTCTATCAGGGCGGCGGGAGCGAGGTGCTGCTGACGTTGCTGAATGACAAGATAAAGGCCGCGACTGACGCCTCCCTCGTGCGGCTGTTTCCACGCTTCAAGGAAGCAGACTCGGCGGCATGGGAGGCGGTTATCAAACGCGCCCGTGATGGCGCTGACCACCCCTTCCAGCCAACCGGCCACACTGACGCCACGGAGAAGCACACCGTCTGTCAGCAGGTGATCACCACTATCGGCGCTGGCAAATCGGGGTCGGACGTCCGCAAGACATTGGGTGGAACGCCCTTGGGCTGGCCGCGTGACGCTGTCGATGCGGCGCTGATTGCCCTGCATCGGCTCCAGCACCTCACCGCTACCCTGAACGGTCAGGCGATTCCGCTCGGCCAGCTCGATCAAAACAAGATTGCAAAGGCCGACTTCCGCGTGGAGCACGCGACACTCACCGTGGGAGACCGCCTGATTCTGCGGAAGCTCTTCCAGGCGCTGGGGCTTTCCTGCAAGAGCGGCGAGGAGGCCGTCCGCGCCGGGGCATTTCTCAGCGGTTTCATTGCACTCGCAAAATCCGCCGGCGGCGACGTGCCTTTGCCCCCCTCGCCCGCGACAACCGAGATCGAGGACACACAGCGGCTGGTCGGCAACGAGCAGTTGGTGGCCATTAAGACCAAGGCGCCCGACTGGGAGGACAAGATCAAGGCGTGGACGACCATGCGCGATTTGATTGCCCAGCGGTTGCCAACTTGGAACTTGGTTGAACGGCTTGCGAAACACGCGGCGCCCATCTCCGAAGCCAACCCGCATTTGGAGCAGATCGAGGCAATACGCAGCCAACGTTTGCTGCTGGAGAAGGCTGATCCGGCCAGCGCGATCCGCGGCGCCCTGGCCGGCTTGCTTCGCGATGCAGTACAGAAGGGGCGAACCGACTACGACGCAACGTTCGGTGCGGCCATCGCCTCGCTTGCTAGCAATAGCGTCTGGACGAAGGTCCTCCCGGCTGACCAGGACGCCATCAAAACCGCGGTCGGCCTGAGCGCACCGAGCAAGCCTGACATTGCCAGCGACGATGCGCTGGTGGGTCATCTGGATCAGAAACCCCTGTCGAACATCCAGGCGGAGATTGACGCGATAGCCGGCCGGGTGGCGCTGGCGATCGAACGAGCTGCGCGGCTTTTGGAGCCCAAAGTTCAGACCGTCACGTTGGAACGCAGCACGCTGCGAGACGCCGCGGAAGTCGAGGCCTGGGTCAAGCGCCAGACCGCAACCCTCATCGAAGCGGTGCGCCACGGCCCCGTGCTTGTGAACTAAGGCGAACCCGAATGCCCTCGATAACCCGGGACCTCCGCAAGGATCTAGAGAAGACGGTCAAGCAGGCGCGCCGCGTCGCCGAGGCGGGCGCCCGCCAGGCTGTCCAGCAGCTTCGCGTCGGGGACGGCGATGCGCCGAAAGATCTCACCACGGACCAGCGTGCCCTTCGAACCCGATTGCGCGCACATGGCCGGCAGCTTGGAGACCGACGAGACACGAAGACGGGCGCGCAAGAAAGCACGCACCTCATTCAGGAATGCGCCTATGAGCACTGGCATCGCATGCTGTTCGCACGCTTTCTGGCTGAGACGGACCTCCTGATCGAGCCAGAGTCGGGCGTGGCCATCACTCTCGACGAAGTGCAGGAACTCGCCCGTGAGAAGGCGACGGACTGGCTCGAACTGGCGAGCGAATACGCTGAGCGGATGCTGCCACAGATCTTCCGCAACGACGATCCGGTGCTGCAGATCGAGCTGCCGCCAGAAACACGCTCCGAAATGGAGGACCTGCTGAAGAGTCTGTCGAAGCCTGTGTTCGAGGCGGATGATAGCCTCGGCTGGGTCTACCAGTTCTGGCAAGCAGATAAGAAAGACGAGGTCAACAAGTCCGAGACCAAGATCGGCGCGGATGAGCTCCCGGCGGTCACGCAGCTGTTCACTGAGGACTACATGGTCCTCTTCCTGCTGCACAACACGCTTGGCGCCTGGTGGGCCGGCAAGGTACTTGCCGCCAATCCGGGCCTCGCGGCGTTGGCAACGGATGAGGCTGCGTTGCGCGCCGCCTGCAAGGTCGGCGACATCGACTGGGGCTATTTGCGCTTCGTCCGAGGCAACGGCGAGGATGGCGCGGAGGGCACTTGGCGTCCGGCCGCCGGCGCGTTCGAGGGCTGGGAAAAAGCCGCGAAGGACCTCACCTTGCTCGATCCCTGCATGGGGTCGGGGCACTTCCTGGTCTTCGCTTTGCCCATCCTGGTCGCCCTCCGCATGGCGGAGGAAAGCCTGTCGCAGTCCGCGGCCGTCGATGCGGTGCTGCAGAACAATCTTTTTGGGCTCGAGATCGACCCGCGCTGCACGCAGATCGCGGCCTTCAATCTTGCCTTCGCGGCGTGGCGCAAGGTCGGCCATCGCCCGCTGCCGCGGCTTAATCTCGCCTGTTCGGGCCTCGCCATCGGCGTGACCAAGGCAGAATGGCTGAAGCTGGCGGAGAGGGCAGTGACCGCCGCCGATCCGGCCGCGAAGCGCGACTTGCTCGGCGTCGAGACCAACCTGCTGACGGTCGGGCTTGCACAACGCGTAAAGAACGGCCTCTCAGCGCTCTATGATCTTTTCGCCAAGGCACCATGGCTCGGCAGCCTTATCGATCCGCGTCGCGCCGGCGCCGACATCTTCCGCGAGGGTTTCGACAAGCTGGAACCGTTGCTGGCGTCGATTCTCGCTGCGGCCGATACGGACGATACACGCGAAATGGCTGTGGCGGCGCAGGGCATGGCGAAGGCGGCGGAGATTCTCGGACGGCACTACATTTTGGTGGCGACGAATGTTCCGTATTTAGTACGAGGGAAACAAGGCGACGTGATACGAGCGTACGCTGAAGTGTATTGTCCCAATGGCGCTTCCGACCTTGCCACCGTTTTCATCCAACGGTGCGCAGAGTTCGCTGTCGGTACGGGAACCCACGCGACAGTTTCTCCTCAGAACTGGCTCTACCTGCGCTCGTACAAAGCCTTCCGAAAAAGACTGCTTCAGCTCCAGTCCGTCAACTGCATAACCAAAGTTGGCTCCGGGGCCACTTCGACGGCTAGCTGGGACGTCCTTAGAGCGTTAGCGATAGTAACGCGCAACAATCCTGGCGGCAGTCACGATATTGCTGGCTTCAGCGTTGTCGAGCCGCACGACGACGAGCGAGCATACGCGTTGCGATCCGTTCCGGTTTCAATCGCGCCCCAGAAAGAAATCCTTTCCAGCACGGATGCGATTTTTGCATTTCGTGCCAGGGTTTCTGAGGGGCTTCTTGGGGATTATGCCTTTGCGTTCCAAGGCATCTCAACCGGCGATACACCTCGAATGGTTCGGACGTTTTGGGAAGTATCATCTATCGGATCGCGATGGCAGTGGTTTCAGATCCAACCACCAGAGACATGCCAATTCAACGGCCGTGAGCACGTCGTCGACTGGGAGCATCTACAGCGAGGCTTCGAAGGGGCAGCGATCCGCGGCGAACAAGCTTGGACGAGGCGCGGCGTGGCGGTCGCTCAGATGAGAGCTTTGCCGGCCACCTTATACGGCGGAACGCTATTCTCGAATTCCGTTCCAGTAATTATACCTTTCGATGATGAAAACTTAGCTGCACTCTGGATGTTCTGCAGCTCGTCGGAGTTTAACGAGGAAGTCCGGCGCGTGAATTCGAAGATGAGCGTGGATAATGGCTATCTCCGCCACGTCCGTTTTGATCTCGATCGTTGGACAAGAGAAGCTACCAAAGTGCTGTCGCCCCTTCTGCCGGAGCCATATTCCGAAGACCCAACACAATGGTTGTTCGACGGCACCCTCGCATCAAGCAAACGCCCGCTTATTGTTGCTACTGTCAATCTCCTTGGTTTCCGCTGGCCAAGCCAACGGGGACAGCAGCCCGAGGGTATGAGCCTGGCTCGTTTTCGCGAATACAGAGATCACAACGACGCAGATGGCATCGTCTGCCTTACCGCTCTCAAGGGCGAACCGCCCGCCGAGCAATGCCTAAGTGCGCTCCTCGCCGATGCCTTCGGGTCCGACTGGTCGGCCGCGAAGCTTGCAAGACTGCTGGCGCAGGCAGGCTACGCCGGTAATTCACTCGACGACTGGCTGCGCGACGGCTTCTTCTCGCAGCATTGCGAGCTGTTCCACCAGCGGCCCTTCATCTGGCACATTTGGGACGGGCGGCGCGACGGCTTCCATGCGCTGGTCAATTATCACCGCCTCGGGGCGCCGAACGGCGAAGGCCGCCGAACGCTGGAGAGGCTAATCTACTCCTATCTCGGCGACTGGATCGACCGCCAACGTGCCGACCAAAAGGCCGGAGTCGAGGGCGCGGACGCACGCCTCGCCCATGCTGAGCACCTAAAGGCTGAACTCATCAAGATCCTGGAGGGCGAGCCACCCTACGATATCTTTGTGCGCTGGAAGCCGCTCCACGAGCAGCCGCTCGGCTGGGACCCTGACATCAACGATGGTGTACGGATCAACATCCGCCCCTTTATGACCGCACGTCCGCTGAATGGTCGCGGCGCGAACGCTTGCATCCTTCGAAGCACCCCGAAGGTCAAATGGGACAAGGACCGCGGCAAGGCGCCAACCCGCGACAAGGCTGCCTATCCCTGGTTCTGGAGCTGGGACAAGACTACGGCAAACTTTGCCGGCGGCCCTGCGTTCGACGGCAACCGCTGGAACGACCTCCACTATAGCCGCGCAGTGAAGCAGGCCGCTCGCGACCGCCACCGCGTGGCGGCGGGAGACAAGAGTTGATCCTCTCGGTTCCCAAGACACTCATCGATGCTCTGCAGGAGTCCTTCACCGATGCCTTGCGTTCGCCGGATGGCACCGCCGCACCGGTCGCGCTGCTTTGGACGGACGCAGACGGGCAGTGGCGGCCGCTTATTGCAACGCTGATGAAAGCTGTTCCCGAACTCTACGCTCTCGATTCCTTCGCGCCTCAAGAGCGGCAGGGGCCAGTGATCTGGCTCAAGTGTATCATCGAGCGGAGCCTACCGGACGGCTCGCCTCCGACCGGCGTGGTGCCGATCCTCTATCTGGCCAACGTGAGCCGGCAGGACCTCCGGGCCGGAGGCGCTTGCCCCGCTGATCTTCAGCCTCTCATTGAGCTGCAATATCGTGGTGCGGTTTGGCACCAGCGCAACGGCAGGGACTGGACCGTTGATGCCTTCCTGACGTCCGAGGATGGGGTCGGGCTCGACATTGCCAAGGACAATCGCACGCGGGACGCCATGCTGCGGGCGTTGGCGCTGTTGGCGCCCGAACCGCTCGTTGGCCTACGTGGTCGCCGGCTGGAGGCTGAAGATTTCGACCGGCTGGCCATCGGTGATCCCGTTCGCGATCTGCTCGGCTGGATGAGCGACAACGAAGAATTCGAGGCGCGCTGCGATCCAAATCGCTGGGCAACTTTCAAAGATATTTGCTGGCGTGAATTTAGTTTCGATCCTGATGAGGACGGAACTCAGGGGGCCGCCGATTCGCTACTTCACGGCGGCGGCAAATGGGATGAAGTCTGGCGACGCTTCTGCGATGCACCGCGCCTTTACCAGGGCGTAGCGGCTGTGTTGCGTCAAGCCCGTCCACGCGACCTGCTGGGCCTCGCCGACCATTCCCGCCGACCTGGACTCAACGAGGAGCAGGAGGACAGACTCCGCAAGGAACTTGAGGCCATCCTGGCCCTGCCGCACGCGCAGGCATGCGACAAGGTCGACAAACTGGACAATGAGCACAGGGAGCGCCGGGGCTGGGTTTGGGCCCAGCTTGGCGAGAGTCCCTACGCTGTGGCCCTTGAGCCGCTCGGCCGGCTGGCGAAGGCGGCAAAGACCGCACTCGGCGGCCCCACAGTGGAAGCCATGGCAGCAGACTATGCATCCCAAGGTTGGCGGTGCGACCGAGCGGCGATGGAGGCGCTCTGCCGCCTGAAGCAAGGCGCTGAAAATGGGCTGGTCACGAAGGTCGTGCGGGCGCTTTACGAACCATGGCTCGATCGGTCAGCACGTCGGTTCCAGGAGCTGATGTCCGCCCCGGGTATAGATCCGCACAAGCTGACGGCGGCCGTCGCGGCGGAGCGAGACACATGCGTGTTGTTTGCCGACGGGCTTCGCTTCGATGTGGGGGTGATCCTGCAGGAAAGACTTCAGGCTCAAGGCTTTCGGGTGCGCATGTCGCATCGAATCGCGCCGATCCCGACAGTTACCGCGACGGCGAAGCCGGTTGCGTCTCCGGCGCACGGGGCGTGTTCCGGCAGGACCGATGCTGAAGACTTCGCCCCGATCATCACGTCAAGCAATCAGCCAGCGAACGCCTCTCGGCTGCGTGATGTGATGGCGCGCGCGGGCGTCGAAATTCTCGACCAGGATCAGTCCAAGATGGCCGTAAGTGGCGAAGGCGGCGGCTGGACCGAGACCGGTAAGCTCGACACCCTGGGGCATTCGCTCGACGCTCTCCTTGTCCGCCAGATTGATCCCGAGATCGACTCCCTCCTCGATCGTGTCAGCGGCTTGCTGAACGCTGGATGGAGCAGGGTCCGTGTCGTCACGGATCATGGATGGCTCCTTCTCCCTGGCGGCCTGCCGAAGGTCGAGCTGTCCCCGCACCTGGTCGCCACCAAATGGTCGCGGTGCGCCGCCGTGAAAGGCGGCTCGACGCCGAGCATTCCGACCTACCCGTGGTACTGGAACCCGGTGCTGCGCATCGCTTCGCCGCCGGGCATCGGCGCCTTCATGGCGAACACGGAATACGCGCATGGCGGCATCAGCCTTCAGGAATGCGTTATTCCCGAACTCATCGTCGAACGTGGCGAGGAGGCTGTGGCTGCCACGATCACCGATATTAGCTGGCGCGGTATGAGGTGCAGGGTAGTCGTGAAGTCAAGCGCCTCCTGCTTACAAGTTGACCTGCGGCTCAACTGGAAACAGGCGGCGTCCAGCATCGTCGCGACTGCCAAGGAATTAGGAACGAACGGCGAAGCGAGCCTCGCTGTCTCGGACGACAAACACGAAGGCGCGGCTGCCTCGGTTGTCGTCTCCGACGCGTCGGGACGTGTGCTCGATTCCAAGCCGACAACCGTCGGAGAAGACGCATGAGCATTGAACTCGATCAACTCGACAAGCTGGCCGCCTCGGTCTTCGACGGATACCTCGTCCGCAAAGACCTCGTGCGAAAATACTCCCGCCAATATCCGGTTCCGACCTACGTCGTCGAGTTCCTGCTTGGACGCTATTGTGCGAGCGTGAACGAAAGCGAGATTACCGAAGGGCTGGAGATTGTCGAAAAGCAGCTCAAGGATCGAACTGTCCGGACCGGCGAGGAAGAGCTGTTCAAGGCCCGCGCCAAAGAGACGGGATCGGTCAAGATTATAGACATTCTCCGCGCAAAGCTTGACGCGAAAAACGATTGTTATGTCGCGGAGCTGCCGAGCTTGAATTTGCGCGATGTCCGCATCGATGACCAGTTGGTGCGCGACAATGAGCGGATGTTGACTGACGGCTTCTATGCCGAAGTGACGCTCGCATACGACGGGATCATCGCTCAGGAAAAAGGTGGGCGCCCGTTCGGGGTTTCTTCTCTTCGACCCATCCAAATGTCCAAAGCCGACGTGCTGGACATCTATGCCAAGGCCCGCCAGAGCTTTACCACGACTGATTGGATCGACTTTCTGCTGCGGTCGATTGGTCTTGAGCCGGCCGCCTTCAACGAGCGCGCAAAACGCGTCATCCTGCTGCGCATGGTCCCCTTTGTTGAGCGGAACTATAACCTCATCGAGCTCGGACCGCGCGGGACTGGCAAGAGCCACCTGTTTCAGCAGATATCGCCTTATGCCCATCTGATTTCGGGGGGGAAGGCGACAGTCGCGAAGATGTTCGTGAACAACGCAAGCGGGCAGCGCGGCTTGGTCTGCCAATATGATGTCGTCTGCTTCGACGAAGTTTCTGGGATTTCCCTCGACCAGAAAGACGGCGTCAATATCATGAAAGGCTACATGGCTTCAGGTCAATTTAGCCGCGGTAAAGAGAGCATCCGCGCCGAGGGCAGCGTCGTCATGGTTGGCAACCTAGACGTCGATGTTGAACAACAGCAGAAGATCGGCCATCTCCTAAGCCCGATGCCGCCCGAGATGCGCGATGATACGGCGTTCATGGATAGAATTCATGCCTACGCGCCCGGCTGGGATTATCCGAAACTGAAGCCAAGCGAACACCTGACTGATCACTTCGGTCTCGTGAGCGACTTCCTCAGCGAATGCTGGACCCGCCTGCGAGCCGGAAACCGCGTGTCGGTGTTGCAGGGCCGCGTCCATCTCGGCGGTGCGCTCAGTGGTCGTGACCTCGAAGCTGTCAACAAGACGATCAGTGGGCTGACCAAGCTTCTATTTCCTGATCCGGAGTTGCTCGTCCCTGACATAGACCTCGAGTGGATTGTTCGAGTCGCATTGGAGTCCCGGCGCCGTGTGAAGGAGCAACAGCGGCGCGTCTTCAAGAGCGAATTTCGCAACACCCATTTCAGCTACATTATGGGCCCGGATGGCGCTGAGCAGTTCGTCTCGACTCCGGAATTGCATAGCGATGAAGCGATCGAGAGCGATCCGCTGCCGCCCGGGCAGGTTTGGGGTGTCAGCTTGGGAGCGAGCGAACCCGGTCCTGGGCTCTATCGGATCGACGTAACATGCGGACCTGGCGGTGGGGTCAAGATTCTAAATCAGCCCACTCCGCCAGCTTTCCGCGAGAGTGTGCGTGTCGGTGAGCAAAACCTCTACACCCGATCCAAGGAATTGGTCGGAGATCGAAACCCGCGGGAGGAAGAGTTCTCGCTTCAAATGCGTCCGATGGATGCGGACAAGACTGGGACCGGGCTCGGCGTTCCCGTGCTTGTCGCATTGTGCGGCGGTCTTCTCGGACGCAACACGCGCGGTGGGACCATCGTGGTCGGCGCGCTCAACCTCGGCGGCTCAATCGAGATGATACCGAACGCCGTCCGGATTGCGGAGCTCGCGATCGACAAGCAGGCGCAAACGCTACTGATGCCAGTCTCCGCACGCCGGCAGTTGAATGATCTTCCCGACGACCTTTGGACCAAAATCAGCATCGAATTTTACAAGGATGGCGCCGACGCAGTCTTTAAGGCGCTGGTGGAGTAACAGCGCGTCGGCCTTTTCCTGTCACGCTGCATTTGACACCGCGACTCTCGCGTTACCTGATTCTGCCTCAATCTCTGTGGCAGTGAAAGCTGATTGTATCTGCTAACGCTCTGAAATCACATCAATTTATGGAGAAGGACATCCGAGAAAAACATGTCGCGCAAGAATCTCGAGACTGGACCCGCTTTCTTAAGTGTTTCCAATGATTTATTTTGTCCCCGAGCTTTCGGCAGCCACAGCCTTTGAGGCATGTGTGGACATCCGATAATCGCGGTTGGCGCCTGATCGGCCGATAGTGCCGCGATCCGGGCGGCGTTGCCCGGTGATTCGCACCATCGGAGGATCATTGATGACCTGCTTTGTTGGATTGGACGTTTCACAGAAGATGACGGCGATTTGCGTCGTTGACAATGCTGGCCACAGACTATGGCGGGGCCAGTGTCCCACAAATCCAGAACAAATCAGCATTTTGGTCCGCCGGCATGCGGGGGATGACGCCCGCATAGGGATAGAGACCGGAGCGATGACGCCATGGCTCGTGCATGAACTTCGCAATCTCGGCCTCGAAGTTATTTGTCTCGACGCCAGGCACGCACGAGCTGCCCTCGAGATGCAGATCAACAAGACTGATCAGAACGACGCGGAGGGGCTGGCTCAGATCGTTCGCACGGGATGGTATCGATCCGTTCATGTCAAGTCGTTCGACAGTCACCGCGCACGTGCTCTTCTGGGCGCGAGGACTCAACTCATCGGCATGACGACCCGATTGTCCAATCACATCCGGGGTGTGCTCAAGACATTCGGTCTTCTGCCCGGCGCGATGCGGGGGTTGCCATTTGACAGAAAGGTTGAAGCTCTGCTGCTCGACCGTTCCGACGTCGCGCTGATTGTCCGGCCGATGCTCGTTGCCTGGCGGCAGCTGCGCGAGCAGATTGCTGTTTTCGATAAAGCGATCCGTGTATTAGTGAGGTCGAACTCCGTTTGCGGGCTGCTCATGAGCGTGCCGGGCATCGGCGTGTTTTCTGCACTTGCGTATGTAAGCACAGTTGAAGATCCAGGGCGCTTCAGCCGGTCACGATCCGTAGGCGCGCACCTTGGGCTTACGCCGCGCCAATATCAATCGGGCGAGGTCGATCGAAGCGGCAGGATTTCAAAGTGCGGCGACACGCTCGCTCGTACTCTATTGTACGAGGCTGCTGTCGTGATCCTGACACGGCTCAAGAAAGCCTCGAGTTTGAAGGATTGGGGGCACGCCATCGCTAGGCGATCGGGCAATGGCAAAGCGCGGGTGGCGGTAGCCAGAAAGCTCTCTGTTATCCTTCATAGTGTTTGGCGTTCGGGACAGCCGTTCCTCTGGCAGGACCACGCAAACGCCGCCTGACTCCGTTGTTCGTAAGATTCATCCGAGCGAAATTGCGGATGTGATGGTTGCCCGCCGGGCGAGGGTACGGGTGGCTGCGAAGGTGGGCCTTGAGCGGCGTCATTGTATGCCAGCTCGTTGTGGACATTGCAGCACCTGTGCTTCGGACCAGATGTTGCGGCGGATTATTCCGACCGCGGAGAGAACCGTGACCCGGGGC
>Ga0182030_10023300_pt1 | contig 11460 bp, 8 predicted proteins | sample 812S3MmetaG_FD_121299 | JGI IMG/M metagenome (GOLD analysis project Ga0182030, IMG submission 121299) | Permafrost microbial communities from Stordalen Mire, Sweden - 812S3M metaG (Illumina Assembly) | ecosystem: Environmental > Terrestrial > Soil > Wetlands > Permafrost | place: Sweden...
GAAAGGCATAACCCACACTCCATCGCCACCTTACGCATCATCCTGGCCCGCTCCCTACTCCGCCAGCTCTGCCAATGCCCGTTCTGCGGCGTCAGACGGTTATAACACAGTAGTACTAGTGTCATGTCCCTAAAGTCCATAACATAAAATGACCTGTCATCCTGAGCGAAAGGGGCCCCAAACGCTTTTCAGTTTCCGGGGTCCCCGCAGACAGGTCTTCGCCTGCGGGGTGGAGTTCGGGGGTGGTGAGTCGAAGGACCTGCGTTTGCACTTTGGAATTTATGCTACGAATTTCAGGGACAGGACATTAGGGTGTATCGACATATGCGGCGCGCAGCGACGGGAGCCATTTTTTCAGTTCGAGGAAAGAGGAGCGACGCATGCCGGGGTCCCCACGGACAGCCAGTTTGAGAAAGTTTTGAGACAACCGGGTACTTCGCCAGCAATGCGGCGACAAAGCAAAGGCAGGAAGACAGGTCGGGTACAAAGTCGGCCAGCGTCCGTCAATCGGTTACGCGGAGCTCTTGTCTTCTCCCAACTGCACGAACCGCGTTTCCACGAGGACGCGCTCGAAGTGCGCTGGCCCCATGTGGCGCAAACCATTTGTTTCGTGGACCATTGCAGGATCACGATCTCCGAACGCCCTGGTTTTATGGGCGTGGGTGCTCCTCACGATTTCCCTCTACAGCGACCGCGATCTGCTTTGATCTCCGGTAGACGTTAGCGACCGCCAACGTCCAGAAAGGTGCCAAATCGACTCCTGGGACGAGCTTGCCCAAGAAGGAAGGGAGGAACTCCCAGTGCCAGCCAAGAAGGTAAAACAGGACGGCTCCGACTCCAAGATCCAGTATGTCGTCCGCCGGCGATGCAGCACCCTCGACGAACAGGGGAAAGACTACGATCTGAAGTGCATCCGCAATGATCGCCAGGATCAATGCGATTCGAAAGCGCGGACCCGGTGAGATTTGAATGGCGTCCTGAGTCATATCAGCCTGCTGCTTTCCTACGCGTGCTTGATTCGCTCATTTTACGCCGCAAGCATTCCGATGGCGGGACACCGGTCATCGTCGCATGCGATTCGGCGGCCCGGAACTTCTCAACTATCTGCACGGTATGGTTCCTAAAGCCCAAAAATACAATTCCAAGATCGTCCCCAAAACGCCCTCAGCTCGGTAGGTTGCGGAGACATGAACGTCCTGTGGCAGACCACCGGAGGTGCGCTGACTGCAGTGTCAGGCTTGGCGATTGCTCAAAACACGACTCATCGAACACGGTGGTATTGTGCACTTGCTTGTACTCAGCGATCCGCTGTTTGTCGGCCCCGCTTTGCTATATCGGGAGGGCCATCTGTTTTCCCGGCGGAACGGCGCGCGTTCCCTGCGACAGGCACCAACCGGTGAACCCTGCACACTGTCCAATGACGAATTGGCACTGGCGCGGATAAATCGAAGCCTCACGCCATAGCATTCAAGCCAAATCAGCATGCAGGTACCGGACGAAGTGACTCATCGTGGCTCACCGAGGTTAGAAGTGATTGTGTGATAGCATGCCCTCAAGTCCACGATCCATTTGAAGCGCATGGTTTTCCGGGGAACTTCGTTGAAACGCCTTCTTGCCGTCTATACCCTCGCATTTTCGCTTTTTGCCACTGGGCAGGTGAATGCTCAGATATTTCACAATCCTTATCGAGTTCCCACCGCGCAAGATCCGATCAGCGTCTTTACGGTAGACGTAAACGGCGATGGCGTACCCGATATTCTCTTCGAGACGGAGGGCAATTCCACAACGCCCACCACGATGGACGTCCTCTTCGGACAATCCTCAGGCGGCTATATCGCCGGACCCGTGCTCACGCTGCCCAACGGAGTGGGAGGCTGCCGCCCCCTGGACGCGAACCGCGATGGAAAGCTCGACCTCGCCTGCCTCCATCTGATCGACGAATACGATATCGAGGCCGCCACGTTTCTCGGCAATGGCGACGGAACCTTCCAGGCGCCCATCTATAGCGCCCCCATGCAGTCGCAGGTCGGTTACAACGACTTTATCGCTTGGATGTTCACCCCGACCGATGTCAATGGGGACGGAATTCCAGATTTACTTATAGGCGACGCACTGGACCAGTGGATCTTTGTGCTGATCGGGGATCGGACTGGACGATTCACGGTCAAATCCATAATCGGTGGATACCCTTCATCGGGAGTCTCAGGGTTTTTTCCCAACGCGAGCATGAACATTTTTGCCATGGATCTAAACGGCGATGGCAAAACCGATCTGGCTTTTTCCAATGGGCCCACAGTAGTGCTTGGCAATGGCGACGGAACTTTTCAAACTCCAAAGCTCTACGACGGCACTTATTTCAGTTGCATTTATCGCGACATGGACGGCGATGGCCATCTTGACGCCGTTTGCGCCGACATTGTGTATGACGATGAGTTAGCCATCCTGCATGGAAATCCGGATGGATCGTTCAACACCACGCCCATCTCGACCCAGAAATATATCGAGAGCGATCTTCCATCCCCGGTTTATGTTCAGGATCTGAATGGAGATGGTATCGCGGATATCGTGGCAGACTCCCCCGGCGGGCTGGAGGTTCTGCTGGGTGATCCGGGCCTCAAATTCGCTACCCCCGTTCACTACGCCGTAGGAAATCCAGCCAGTAACGGAGAACTGTCGTCGCAGTTTGCCGACATGAATCTGGACGGTCTGATTGATGTTGTTGCCACGGGGCCGAATGGTATCTACATCAGCTACGGACGTGCGGATGGATCGTTTAACGCTGCGCCCGCTTATGAAGTCGCGCAGGTGCTGGGGCATACGGCGGTTGCCGACTTCAACGGCGATGGCATCCCGGATATCGCGGCTACAGGGGATCAGAATATCGAGTTGAGCCTTGGCAACGGGGACGGCACGTTCAAGCCATATTCTGCATTGCCCAACGGCGGAATCGACTGTCAATACCCCCGGCAGAGCCGGGGGCTTGATTATGTGAGCCGCTCGAAGCGGCTTGAGCGGGGTCGCTAACGCGGCTCCGACGTTATTGGGACCACCTTTCGGTGGCTACTTCCACATCTTGAGCTGGTCCAGTCGCTTGTCCTCAACCTCTTGGTTTCGGATGTATTCGCGAATCGCCGTCTCGTCGCGCCCTACCGTCGATACGAAGTAGCCTCGCGCCCAGAAATGCTGCCCGGCAAAATTCTGCTTGTGCTCGCCGTAGGTCCGAGCCAAGTGAATTGCGCTCTTGCCCTTGATGAATTCCACAACCTCAGATACCGCATATTTGGGCGGAATCGAAAGCAGCATATGCACGGGGTCAGGCATCAGGTGACCTTCCAATACGCGACATTCCTTCTGCTCGGCCAAACGTTTGAACACCTCGCCCAAATGCTGCCGAAGGCTTTCAAACAGCATCTTGCGGCGACATTTCGGGATAAATGCCACGTGGTATTTGCACTCCCATACCGTGTGGCTTAGACTCTCCAATTGGTCCATCCAGTTTCTCCTTTGCGTGTGCTTTGGTCGGCTCACGATTGGAGTTTCTTGGATGGACTCCCGTAAATGTCAAACTGCTACTGCCACCCCGGCAGAGCCGGGGGATCTCCTCACCCTTTAGCAAGTGAAAATGTCCGCTTTTGAGAACAAGTGAAGTGTCCGGTTTGGTTAAAAAGTAAAATCATCAACTAGTCGTCGTCGAGGTGGTGGGAAAGTGCGCATCCCGCGTAGTTTGCAGGATTTGCAAGTTGATAGGGAAAGTCTGCTTTTGGACTTTTCCTATCAACGTCTTTTCCACGGCCTTGAACTGTTTTTTCGTCAGAGGCGTCAGCAGCTTTCCTTCCGCGCTGTAGTGTCCGGAGCGATCTCCTGCGATCATGAGGGTCAAGGTGGTGCCCAGGTGCTGATGACCTCGTCCCAGTTTGGTAGCGCTCGCTACTATTATGTGAGGATAGAGGACGCCATGAATGAGGATTGGCAGAATCCTTACAAACTTTTACAAAGCTTTACTTGGAGTTTCGCCCACAAGGCGTGCGAAAGTCGACCCTGAAAAATGTCCACGGGTAAACACTGGCGGCTCGCTCCACAAAGGGTGCAATCGGCAATGATCCACAAATCCGGCATTGTCTGGACGGGCGCCGGGATCGCTCATTCGCGACGCCGATGCTGTCGGCGGCTCACGTCTTCACATCCTCAATACCAACAAGCGTCACAGCATCGAGAGTCACCGGCGCATGCTGAAAGCGGGAATTGCAGCTGCGTTCTACGGAGAGTGGAAATTAAATATCGACCGTATCCGGAAGAACGATGTCATTTTCCACACAACAGTTCTCGGCAAACCCGTGAATATCTTGACCGAAACGTCACTTCCAAACTGGCATTGCACATCAGACTATTTCAAATGATTCGACAGAGTCCATTGGTTGGAACATCGGAACGGTTGTGGTCTCAGCCTGGATTTTGGCCGACTTCGATTCCTTCCGGGAAGACGATCCTTTCATTGAGCTCCCGGTTGAATTCTGAGACGACTTCGGAGACTTGAAGCCCGGGCCATCATCTGTGGTCGAATGAGTTCGCTTAGGGGTTGCGTGAGTCGCGTGGGTTTGCGTTTGTGAGCGAGCTTGAGTGCCATTGCTGCGGCAGTTTTGCCGATCGATTTGCTTGCTTGATCCACAGAGGACAAGGGGACTCGCAGATGGTTGTTGTAATAGAGGTTTCCGCATCCGACAATCGCTACGTCCTCGGGTATCCTGAGACCGGCTTCAAAGATTGCGCGCATGGCTCCGAGCGCGAGCCGATCGTTGAAGCAAAAGATCGCGTCAGGTCGATTCGGGCTTGAAATCAGCATTCTGGCGGCCTCGTAAGCACCATTCTCATCGTCGTAATCAATCGAGGTGCGGACGGAGACGACATGGCCGGGCAGGGGAACCTTGTGGCGATCGGCCAAAGCCCCCAGGTAGCCTTCGAGCCGCCCGATTGCGGTGCTCATTTGAGGACCACGGATGTGGGCGACTCTTTGGCAACCTTGCTCGATCAGGTGCGCAGTGGCAATCCTCCCTACTTCCCTATCGTCAACTCCGACGAAATTGGCCGAAAGGCCCAAGAATTGCCGATCCAACAGAATGTAAGGCACCTTCCGTTCTTCCGCGGCACGAAAGCTCTCGACTGTGCTTTGAGCCGAGGCCACCAGCAAAACATCCACTCTTCTGGCGAGAAGCTGCTCGATTTCCTGCTTTTCCAACTCAGGGTCTTCATTCGAGAGGGAAATCAAGACACGATACCCCCTCTTGTGAACCGCGACAGTGATTGACTCGGCAATCTCCGCAAAAAAAGAGTCCTGAAGGCACGGCAGAACGAGTCCAATTGTCCATGTTTGGCCTGTGGCGAGAGAAAGCGCGGCAAAGTTCGGTTGATAATTGAGTTCCTTGGCCCGCTTCAGCACCCGTTTCCGGTTCCGCTCCCCAATGGCCCCATTATCATGCAACGCATTCGATATTGAAGACACCGAAAGGCCCAAATCTCGCGCAATATCCTTTAGTCGAACTGCCATTGGTCAATTCCCTCCAACGTGAAAGTCGCGGATGCCCCACCCGGATGAATTGAATAGATCGTTTGTTCAAATCACTATGAGCTCTCGATTGAAGGATTCGAAGGATCGTTGAATCGCAATTCAACCGCGATTTAAGACTTCGTCATTGAGTCCGCTATAGCATTTTCGGAATTGCTTTAGACCGATGACACGCGCTCAAGTGGCTTTTTTATCAAGAAAAAGCCACCTTTCCATGCACCCAAAAGGTCTATATTCGTTCCGAAAATGCTCTAGTATCCCCGCTTCGCGGACGTAATCAGGATTGCCAATGCCGTTCTTAGAGCGTTCGGCGGGCGGAAGGCCCGTACCGTTCGGGGTGATACAGTCGGCTACTCAAAAATTGATACATCCTCAAGACCACCTACAGCTGATCGACATCTCCATGGCGGAATAACTGCCTTGGATGGATCAATAGACTGCCGAAGGACTATTTGGCTGTTTCGGTAAAGGTAACCGCAGTTCCTCCGAGTGCAAACTGGCCCTGCGCGGTAACGGTCACAGTTCCCTGGGACGAAGGTAGCGTCAGAGTTACCGAGGCCTTCCCCGTTGCGTTGGTTTGGGCGATCACGCGGCTGCCGCTGTTGATGCCGTTGGAAAGGGTGCCGGCCGAAGTGCTGAACAGGATTTCCGCGCCATTGGCCGACGTTCCAGGATCGTCGGGAGAGAGCGTAACGGTCAGCGGATGTGCGAGAGGCTTGCCGGCGTTGCCCGATTGGTGGTCGCCCGACTGGGTGAGCGTGGCGGCCGGTGAGCCGACGACGATCCAGCCGCTCTCTGTCTGCGTGGAGACGCCGTCACTGCCCGTGACGGTGTAGTGGCAAAAGCCTGGGGTGTTTCTGGTGTTGACGGTAATGGTGGCAGGCTTGGTGGGGGTGATGCTGGCGTCAGTCAGCGTGAGGGAACCGCGGCAGGGCCTTGCGCCCTCGAAGGCATCGAAGTCCGCCGAGGTCAGGGTCACGGAGGCCGTACCGCTCACGATCGTGGGATGCAGAATTCCCTTCTCCAATGCCGGAATCATCAGATCGTCCGGATTCAAATACCACTCCGAGGCAGGCTTGGAGGGCTGGGAACCGCCGACCACCAGCAGCGTGACGCTGTATGGGGCAAAGCTCTGCGTCGCGCTCCAGGCAGTCGAGGTCGAAGCGGCGATTGAGCCGGGGTGAGTTGAGACCAGCGTGTACGACGAATAGGTGCTGGCGCTGAAGCCATTCAGGTTGAAGGTGACATTCGCGGTGTTGCCCGGATCCTTGTTGAGGACCATGATGGTCATCGTCGTCCCGGCCGCACCCAGAGCGGCGTAGCTGGTGAACAGGTCCGGATTGCTGGTGCTCCGGTCCGAGACGGAGAGCGTCCCGAATCCATGCTTCGCCCCGTCGTAGGTGGTGTAGAGCTTGATGGCTTGAACGTTGGGATGAGGCTGCCTGGTGGTATCGTCGGTCGCATCCGGGCCGCCCCAGCGCGTGGAAAAGCTCAGCCCCTCGCGGCCCATGACGCCAAAAGCATCCGCGTCGGAGAGTGCCGTCGAAAAGTCCCATTCGGGTTGCGGCGCCATCCACGACTCCCACTCGGAAAAGGAGAGCGGGGTTCCCGGATAGATGGCGTTCACCAGGGCCTTGAGTCGCGGGATAAGGAAGGTGACGCTGCGGCTTGGTTCGGTCTTTGTAATCCAATCGGCATCGATCCCAGGATTGGAATACATCGGATCCCAGTAGGTGCGATAGACCATGCCCGCGGCGGCCCGCTTTTGCGCGTTGCTGTATTTGGAGATGTCAACATTGGGGCCTACATAGGCGTGGACGTCCAGGACATCGAGGGTACGGCCGCCGTTGATCTGGTCCAGCCAGTAGATCTGATTGAGCCACCAGGGAAGAAAGTCGATGCCTGCATGGGCTGCCTTGTCGTCTCCCGCGGGGCCGGCCGACCAAAGGAAGTTCCAGCAGCAGGTGACGGGGCCGAAACGGACCGCTTGCGGGTCCCATTCTTTGATCTTGATCCCCTTCAACTCGAAGACATTCGCCAGCTCGGTGTATCCGGGATGGGCAGGATGGACATCGGCGTGGGAACCATCCCAAATCTCGGGTTCATTGTCGACGTCGTAAAAGTGGCAACCGATGATTGGCGAATAGGGGACCTTGCAATTGCTGCTTCCAAAGGCCGCTGAGAGCGCCTTTGTCCACTCGTCGCGATAGAGGCAATTGCCGGTCTTGCAGTCGCTCGGGCTATCCACAAGCGGATAGTATGCATCTGTCACAGGTTCAGTGTTCACGCGGGTCTTGCAGTCCGGCTTCTGGCCGTTGCCGGCATCGGCGTTATTGGGATTGACTTTGCACTGAGGACCGAACCTCTTGACGGAATAACTCCAGTGACCGCTCTCCTTGGCCACCCAATCGAGTGTTGGCATGGTGGTGAGCATGCGGCTTCCCGCGTCCGCAGCGTATTTCACCATCTGGACCGAGTCGTTCATGAAGCCGTCGGAGTTCGAGATACCGAAATCCTCAAAGAACCAGTCTCCGCCCGCGTTATAGGTGAAGGTCTTCCAGTTGTAATCGGAGGTTTGGTTGCCTCCCCAGCGGATCAGCGCCGGCGCCATTCCCGTAATGTTGTTCCTGTTGCTGGTATTGATGCCGAAGATGTAAGGGCTGATCTGATGGCGATTCGCCAATGTGTCGATCGCCACGGCAACGCCGATGCTACCGGGCGCGGTTATGGTCAAGTTCGCCATGCCCGTGGAAGCGGCGTAAGTAGACGCGCTGGCTGAGTCTGGCGTATAGGTGACACGCAGCGTATCGGCGCCCATTGCCAGCGAACCCGGCTGGACGTAGAAGGTTGCAGCACCAGAGCTCAGCGTCGCGGGCGAGGAGGTAAAGCTGCCGCTCGAGAGCGTCACTATGCCGGTCGGTTTTGCGCTGGCGCCCGTTACGGTTGTGGTCACGATCAGGTTCTCGGCGTAGGGATGCGTGGCCTCTTCAGGTGTGACTGTAACGGTCGGCGTGGTTAGGGCTTGGGCGGAAATGGACAACGTGGATTGAGCGGCACAAGAGCCGAGCGCAAGCACGAAGAGCGGTCTAAAAAAAGATCGGAGCATCAAGGCCGGACATCCTCCCGCGGGACTTAGCTGAGAGGCCCCTGCCGCACCTGCTGTCGAGCCGGGGCCACCGATGCTAGTTTGAAGTTGCTTGAAACGTCACAACAGCGCCGCCGAGTGCGAACTGGTCCTGCGCGGTAACAGTCACAGTCCCCTGGGAAGAAGGCAGCGTCAGAGTGACCGAGGCGGTTCCCGAGGAGTTGGTTTGAGCGATCACGCGGCTCCCGCTCGTTGTGCCGTTGGAAAGCGTGCCCGCCGAGGTGGTAAACAGAATCCCGGCACCGCTGGCGGAGCCTCCGGATTGGCCCGGGGTCAGCGTAACCGTCAGCGGTTGCGACAGAACCGTTCCAGTGCCGCCCGATTGGTTGTTGCCTGACTGGGTAATCGTGGCAGGGGGATTTCCGACAACGATCCATCCGCTCTGGGTCTGGGTCACCGTTCCGTCATTGCCGGTGACGGTATAGTGGCAAAAACCCGGGGTGCTGGCCACGTTCACGGTGACCGTCGCCGGTTTTGCCGCGGTTATGGTGGCGTTGGTGAGCGCCAGCGAACCGCTGCAGGCCGGCGCGCCCTCACTCGCGTCGAAATCAGCCGCGGTGAGCGTCACTGGGCCGCTTCCGCTGCCGATCGCCGGATGCAGAGTTGCGGTGCCCGAGGCCGGAATCATCAGGTCGTCGGGGTTGAGGTACCACTCCGACGCAGGTGTGGAGGCTTCGCTTCCGGTGATCACCAGCAGCGTAATGCTGTAGGGCGCGAAGCTCTGCGAGGAGGTCCATCCCACCGAAGTGGAGGCCGAAATCGCGCTGGCAGCGGCCGAGGTGAGCGTGTAGGCCACATAGCTGGAGGCATTGAATCCAGAAAGGTTGAAACTTACTTGCGCGCTGTTGACTGGATCCTTGTTGATGACCATGATGGTCATCGCATTGCCGCTTGAGTTGAGCGCGGCGTAGCTGGAAAAGAGATTCGAGTTTCCGTTATTTGTGTCGGATACAGACACTGTGCCGAACCGGTCGTGCGCGCCGTCGTAGTTGGTGTACATCTTCCAGGCCAGGTATTCGGCAGTGCCAGACGACGGGCCGCCCCAGCGCGAGGCAAAGCTAAGTCCCTCGCGTCCAAAAACGCCCAGGGTATCCGCGTCGGCTATCGCCGTTGAAAAGTCTGTTCCGCTGTTCTGGGCAAGGCCGGCGCCCCACTCGGTATAAGACAGTGGCGTTCCGGGGTATATGGCGTTGACCATGGCCTTGAAGCGTGGAATGTGGAAGGGAATGCCTGGGTTTGGCTCCTCATTGGTTGTATATGTATTGTTCGTATCTGGGTTCACTGTGGCCGGATCCCAGTAATAACCGGCGCATTTGACCGTAGCCGCCTGAAGCTGGGCGTTGGTGAAATTGGTGGTAGGGCCGCAGTCGGCATAAGCATGGATATCGAAGACGTCAAGCGAACGCGTGCCGTTGATCTGGTCGAACCAGTAGATCTGATTTAGCCACCAGGGCAGGAAGTCTACGCCGCCGTGAGCGGCCTTGTCATTGCCGTTGGCGCCGTTCCAGTAAAACCACCAACAGCAGAAGACCGGACCAAAGCGCACTGCCGCCGGATCCCAAGTCTTAAGGTTCGTCGCTTCTGTCTCATAGAGATTGGCGATCTCGTCGTAGCCCGTCGGGGCCGGGTGAACATCACGGTGTGTGCCATTCCAGATTTCCGGTTCGTTGTCCATGTCGTAGAAGTGGCACGAGGCGATGGTGGAATATGGAACGGAGCAAGTACCGGACCCGAAGGCGGTCGCCAACGCCTGCGCCCAGGTTTCGCGGTCGATGCAGGTGGTTCCATCCGTGGTCCCCGACGGGCACTCCGTTGCGGTGTCTACCAGCGGGTAGTATGCCGTGGTGACTGCGTTGGCGGTCACCGGCGTCGTGCTGGTACTGCAGTTGCCAGTCGATCCGGCTACCAAGCCGTTACCGGCGTCGGTGTTGTAGGGGTCGACAGCGCACTGTGTGCCAAAAGTTTTGACGGAATAGCTCCAGCCGGATGCCTGGGCCACCCAGTCCATCATCGCCATCGTGGTCAGCGCATGGCTGCCGGCATTCTGGGCTTCCGTAATAAGTTGGACCTGATCCCCCGCGTCTCCATAATCTTCGAAGTAATAGTCGGCGGCGGCATTGCGGGTTTGCAACCGCCAGTTGTAGTTCGACGCGTCATTGCCACCCCATCGCGAAAAGGTGTAGCCCGCGTCGGATATGTCCGAAATCACCTGGTCATTATTTCCGTAAACAAACGGGCTGATCGAATGGCGATTGGCCAGAACGTCGATGTTGACCGTTACGGCTGTGGTCGTGCCCGCGGTGACGGTCACCGAGGCGTTTCCGGAAGCGCTGTTGTAGGTTGCGGAGCTGCCGCTGTCAGGGGTGTACCTGGCTGTCAGCGTGTCGGAGCCCGTGGCGAGCGATCCTGCCGGAATGGTAATTGTCGCCGAGCCGGAGTTGAGCGCGGCGCCGGATGAGGTGTAGCTTCCGCTGGATAGAACCACCGAACCTGTCGGCGTAGCGCCCGCTCCAGTGACCGTAACATTCACGGAGAGCGATTGGGTCGTGCGAATGCTGCTCGATGCCGGAGTGACGGTCACCGTGGGCGTGGTCACTGATTGGGTGACGGTCACCGAGCTAGTGCCCGAAGCGCCGTTGTAGGCGGAGGAACTGGCGCTGTCCGGGGTGTACCTGGCTGTCAGCGTGTCGGAGCCCGTGGCGAGCGATCCTGCCGGAATCGTAATTGTCGCCGAGCCGGAGTTGAGCGCGGCGCC
>Ga0182030_10023301_pt1 | contig 11460 bp, 11 predicted proteins | sample 812S3MmetaG_FD_121299 | JGI IMG/M metagenome (GOLD analysis project Ga0182030, IMG submission 121299) | Permafrost microbial communities from Stordalen Mire, Sweden - 812S3M metaG (Illumina Assembly) | ecosystem: Environmental > Terrestrial > Soil > Wetlands > Permafrost | place: Sweden...
GGATGCGCGCGTGGCGGCGGCGATGAGCGAGTGCCTGACGCTCGACGGCGTGTTTGGCAATCCATCGTCGATGCACCAGCACGGCAGGCTGGCGCGCGAGCGCGTGGAGCACGCGCGCGCGCAGGCCGCAGCGCTGATCCATGCCGAGCCGCAGCAGCTGGTGTGGACCTCGGGTGCGACCGAGTCCAATAACCTGGCGATCCTCGGCACCGCGCGCGCTGCCGCCAAGCGCGGCCGGCACCTGGTCACCGCTCGCACCGAACACAAGGCGGTGATCGATCCGTGCCACCGGCTGGAACATGAAGGCTTCCAGGTCACCTGGCTCGAGACCGATGACCAGGGCCTGATCGCGCCTCAGCAGGTGCGCGAGGCGCTGCGCGACGACACCGTACTGGTGTCGATCATGCATGCCAACAACGAGATCGGCGTGCTGCAGGACATCGAGGCGATCGCAGCCGCCTGCCACGAGCGCGCAGTGCCGCTGCACGTGGATGCGGCGCAGAGCGCCGGCAAGATCGCGGTGGATGTCACGCGCCTGCGCTGCGACCTGCTGTCCTTTACGGCGCACAAGCTGTACGGTCCGAAGGGCATCGGGGCGCTGTACTTTGCACCGGCACGGCGCGCGGCGCTGCAGCCGCTGGTGTTCGGCGGCGGACATGAACGCGGCCTGCGCTCCGGCACGCTGGCGGTACACCAGATCGTCGGCTTTGGCCTGGCCTGCGAGCTGGCCGCCGCCGCCTGGGCGGGCGACGCCGAGCATTGCGAACGGCTGCGCGCGCGTCTGTGGCATGGATTGCAGGCGATCGATGGCGTACTGCTCAACGGCCACCCGACGCAGCGCGTGGCCGGAATCCTGAATGTGTCCTTTACCGGCATCGAAGGCGAGAGCCTGCTGATGGGCTTGAGCGATCTGTCGCTATCGACCGGCTCGGCCTGCAATTCCGACAGCGACGAGCCCTCGTATGTGCTGCGTGCACTGGGCCGCGACACCGAACTGGCGCAAAGTTCGCTGCGCTTCAGCCTGGGCCGCTACAGCACCGAGGCGGACATCGATCGGGCGATTGCCGCCGTGACGCGCGAGGTGCGGCGGCTGCGGGCGATCGCCCCATGAGCGCATCGGAGGATCCGCTCGGGCCGCAGGTGCGGCGGCTGTTCGAAGCCCTGGCGCATGCCGGCGAGCCGCCCGTGGCTGTGGCCGGCGCCGATGCTACCCCGGCCGGTGCCACCCGCGTGGTGAGCGGTGAAGCGGGGCGCGAGCAGCGCGGCACGCGGGTCAGGTTCACGCTGAGCCTGGCCGCCGGCGATCGATTGCTGGAGGTGCGCTATCGCGCCTACGGTTGTCCTTACACGCTGGCGGCCTGCGAGTGGCTGGCGCGGCGGCTGGAGGCCGGTGGCTGGCACCTGGTCGGCGCACCGGCAGACTGGGCGCAGGAACTGCGGATTCCGCCGGCCAGGATGGGCCGCTTGCTGGTGGTCGAGGACGCGCTGCGGGCAGCTTTAGCCGCAGCCCAGCTAACGGGGACCGATTCATAGTAAAATGCATGATCTGGAGACAACTGACGATGGCCATTTCCCTGACTGAATCCGCAGCCGAGCGCGTCCGCAGCCGCATTGCCACCCGTGGCCGGGGCCTGGGACTGCGCCTCGCGGTCAAGGCGAGTGGCTGTTCCGGCTACAGCTACGTCGTTGATTACGCCGATGAAGTCCGTCCGGACGACCTGGTTTTCGATACCTCGGGCGTCAAGGTGTACGTCGATCCGGCGAGCCTGGCGGCCATCGACGGCACGCGCATCGACCTGGTGCGCCAGGGCCTGAACGAGAGCTTTCGCTTCGAAAATCCAAACGTGGCCGGCGAATGCGGCTGCGGCGAGAGTTTCACGGTCTGAATTTCCTTAAAATGCGGGCACTTCCGCGCTCATCTGGTTTGCCGGGCGCACCTTTGAACCCCTATACTGCCGCCCTTTTTCGGGACGGAGGTTCCGCATGGCGGTTGAACGCACCCTATCCATCGTCAAGCCCGACGGCGTGGCGCGCAATCTGATCGGCGACGTCTATCGCCGTTTCGAGGGCGCCGGCCTGCGCATCGTCGCGGCGCGCATGCTCCGGCTCACCCAGCAGCAAGCGGAGCTGTTCTACGCGGTGCATCGGGAACGGCCGTTCTTCCGCGACCTGGTGCGCTACATGAGCTCCGGTCCGGTGATCGCACAGATACTCGAGGGCGAGGGTTCGATCGTAAAGAACCGCGAGCTCATGGGCGCGACCGATCCGAAGAAGGCAGCGCCCGGCACGATCCGCGCTGACCTAGCGCTGAGCATCGAAGCCAATGTCGTGCACGGCTCGGATTCACCGGCCAGCGCGGCCAGTGAGATCGCGTTTTTCTTCAACGCGACGCAGATCTGTCCGCGCGACTGAGTCGGACGGGCAACCCAATGAGCAGCGGCGCGGGCGATACGGCAGACAGCGACGAGGCCAGTGCGACCAGCGCCATCGCGAGCAGCGCCATCGCTGCGGCCGCCGGGCGGGTCAACCTGCTGGGACTGGCGCGCGAGCCGTTGCAGGCGTTCTGCGCCGGGCTCGGTTCGAAGCCATTTCGTGCGCGCCAGCTGATGAACTGGCTGTACAAGCGCGGCTGCGACCGGTTCGAGGACATGAGCGACCTGGCGCTCGAGTTTCGCGCGCTGCTGGCCGAGCGCGCCGAGATTACGCTGCCCGAAATCGTCACCCAGCAACAGGCGAGCGATGGCACGCGCAAGTGGCTGCTGCGCGCCGATCAGTCGCAGGCTTTCGAGATGGTCTACATCCCGGAGAGCGATCGCGGCACGCTGTGCATTTCCTCGCAGGTCGGATGCGCGCTCGATTGCGCGTTCTGCGCCACGGCGCAGCAGGGCTTCAACCGTAACCTGAGCACCGCCGAGATCGTCGGCCAGGTGTGGCTGGCGAACCGCGAACTCGGCTTCAAGCCGGCGGGCGATCGCATCATCACCAACGTGGTGCTGATGGGCATGGGCGAGCCATTGGCCAACTACCGAAGTGTCGTGCCGGCTCTGCGCATATTGCTGGACGACCTGGGCTTCGATCTGTCGCGTCGCCGCGTCACGCTGTCGACCTCGGGACTGGTGCCGCAGATCTATCGGCTGGCGCAGGACATCAATGTCGCGCTGGCGGTGTCGCTGCACGCGCCGGACGACGAGCTGCGCAGCCAGCTGGTGCCAATCAATCGGCTGCACCCGATAGCCGAACTGCTCGAGGCGTGCTGGCACTACATCGATGAACAGAACGGCCGCAGCGTCACCTTCGAATACGTGATGCTCGACCAGGTGAATGATTCGCTGGCGCAGGCGCGCGCGCTGGGGCGGCTGCTCGCCGGGCATCCGGCCAAGGTCAACCTGATCCCGTTCAATCCCTATCCCGGCAGCGGCTTCCGGCGTTCCAGCGAGGCCGCCATCGGCCAGTTTCGCGACCTGCTGCTGCGCGCCGGCGTCATGGCTACGGTGCGGCGCACGCGCGGCGATGATATTGATGCGGCCTGCGGGCAGCTGGTCGGGCGTGTCACTGACCGCACCGTGGTGCGGCTCGGCAGCAGGGTGGAGGCTGCGCGCAGCCGTGCGGCCGGGGCCAGCGCATGAGAGGGCCGCTATGCTGCGTGAAGCTGTGCGGCCTGGGGCTGTGCCTGGCGCTGGGCGCGTGCGCCGGCGGCGGCGCGCGCAGCGATAGCAGTGCGCCCGGTGACAGCCACAGCGTCAGCAGGTCCGAGGCCGCGGCCAAGATCAACCTGCAGCTCGGCGTCGGCTACCTGCAGCAGGGCAACCTGCCGATTGCCAAGGAGAAGCTCGAGCGCGCACGCAGCCAGGACCCGCATAACCCGGAGATTCATGGGGCGATGGCGCTGCTCGACCAACGCCTGGGCAAGGACAAGGAGGCCGACAAGGAATTTCGTACGGCGCTCGAACTTGACTCGCATGATCCGTCGATGCTGAACAATTACGCGGTATTCCTGTGCAGCCACCAGCGCCCCGACGAGGGGGTGCGCTATTTCGAGCAGGCCGCCAGCAACCCGCTGTATCGCACGCCGTGGGCGGCGTATACCAATGCCGGCGTATGCATGCGCGCCGCGCACCGCGACGCGGATGCGGCGCAGCGCTTCGCGCGCGCGCTGCAATCCAACCCGGCATATTCCGAGGCGGTCTACCAGGCCTCTGACCTGGACTTCCAGCAGCAGAAACTGGCGGATGCGCGCTTTCGCATCGATGTTTTCCTGCTGGCCAACCCCGCTACTGCGGATCTGCTGCTGCTGGGCTATCGCATCGCGCAGGTGCAGCAGGACGGCGTCGCGCAGCAGCGCTACGGGGCCCGCCTGACGCAGGAATTCCCTGGTTCCGACCAGGCGCGCGCGCTCGCGGCAAGCAAGATCAATCCCGGTTGAACGATGGACGAGGGGGAAGCGCAATCTCACAGCAGCAGCCCAGGTGCGCGGCTGGCCGCCGCACGCGAGCAGGCTGGCATGACGCTGGCGCAGGCCGCGGAACGCCTGCGCCTGGATGTCGCGACGCTGCAGGCGCTGGAGTCGGGCCGCTTCCAGACGCTCGGCGCGGCGGTATTCGTGCGCGGTCACCTGCGCCACTATGCCGAGCTGGTTGGACTGCCCCTGGACGAGATCGACGCCGCCTACGCGGCCTCATCGGCCAAGCTTGCGCCACAGCCGGATCTGCGCCGCACCACGACCCTGCCGGGTAACTCGCCGCCACGGGGCGTTTCGCTGCCGCCGCGCGCGGCGCTGATCGGCGCGATCGTACTGGTGCTGGTCGCACTGGTGTGGTGGGCGATGCGGGTAGCGCCAGGCCAGCGCCACGGCGGGCCCGCCGGCGCCTCACCGGCGGCATCACCGGGAGCCGACGCGCAGGGCGGCGCGCCGCCGGACACCATGGCTGCGCCGCCGGCCGCGGCCGAGCCGCCAGCGCTGCGCAGCGATGCCGCAGCGAATGGCAAGCCTGCGACATCCGCATTGAATGAAACGGCGGCGCCGGATGCCAATCCGAAGGACAGCCGGCCAAGGGACGCGGCGTCCGCATTCAGGGAACCCGCCGCCGATGCCGCGGTCGCGGCCGCGCCAAAGGCCACATCGGTTCGTGTACGCCTCACGGTCCGCTTCAACCAGGACAGCTGGACCGAGATCTACGATGCCAAAGGGGCGACACTGTTCCATGATTTTGGCGGCGCCGGCTCGGAGCGGCGCGTCAGCGGTACAGCTCCACTGCGTGTGCTGCTGGGCAATCCGGACGGTGTCAGCATCGAGCTCGATGGCCATCCGGTGGCGCTGAAGCCGGCGGCCGATAGCGGCCGGCCGCAGCGATTTCTGCTCGATAGCGCCGGTCGGCTGGGCGATGTACCGACGCCGCAAGCACCCCCGGCGCCCCGCTAAGCGCCGCCGCACGCTTTCCGGAGGCTACTTGAGTAATCGGATTCAGCCGGTGCGCGGCATGAACGACGTATTGCCAGGCGAAATCGGCGCCTGGCAGCACCTGGAACGCGTCGCGCGCGCCGTGTTCGGCGCCTATGGCTACGAGGAACTACGCGTGCCACTGCTCGAGCACACCGAGCTGTTCTCGCGCTCGATCGGCGAATACACCGATATCGTTGAGAAGGAGATGTATACCTTCCAGGACCTGGGCGGCGACAGCCTGACGCTGCGCCCCGAGGCCACCGCGGGCATCGCGCGTGCCGCGATCTCCAACGGCATGCTGCGCGGCGCGCGCCACAAGCTGTGGTGCCTGGGCCCGATGTTCCGCCATGAACGGCCGCAGAAGGGCCGTTACCGGCAGTTTCATCAGTTCGATCTGGAAGCGCTCGGATTTGCGGGGCCGGACGTCGACATCGAGCTGATCGCGCTGACCGCGCGTATGTGGCAGATGCTCAAGCTGACGCGCGTGCGGCTGATGATCAACTCGCTCGGCACCCCGCAGGCGCGTGCGGTCTACCGCGAGGAGCTGCAGCGCTATTTCGCCGCCCACGACGCCGAGCTCGACGCGGACAGCCGGCGGCGGCTGGGCGGCAACCCACTGCGGATCCTCGACAGCAAGCAGCCGTCGATGCGCGCGCTGATCGAGCGGGCGCCGCGCCTGACCGACTACCTGGACCCGGAATCGCAGGCGCACTTCGCGGCCCTGTGTGGCGGGCTCGACGCGCTGGGCGTCGCCTACGAAGTCAATCCACGGCTGGTGCGCGGACTCGACTATTATTCACGCACCGTGTTCGAGTGGGTCACCGATGCCCTCGGTTCGCAGGATGCGGTGTGTTCGGGCGGCCGCTACGACGGCCTGATTGCGCAGCTGGGCGGCGAGCCGACGCCTGCGATCGGCTTCGCGATGGGGGTCGAGCGGGTGGTGGACCTGCTGTCGCAGGCCGGCAGCGTGCCGCCGGCCGCGGCGCCGGAAATCTATATCGTCGTCAATGGCGAGCGCGCCGAACGCGAGGCGCTGCGGCTGGCTGAGCGGCTGCGCGATGCGCTGCCTGGGCGCGGCGTACTGCTCAACCTGGGCGGAGGCAATTTCAAGGCCCAGTTCCGCCGCGCCGATCGCAGCGGGGCGCGGTTGGCGCTGATCCTGGGGGACGAGGAACTCGAGCGCGGCGTCGTGGCAGTGAAACCTTTGCGCCGCGAGGACGGTCAGATCGACTGCCCGTTGAGCGAGCTGCCCGCGCGTATCGCGTCGTTACTGTAGGGAATTTGGGAGAGCGTGAGTGGAAGAGTATCTGAACGAGAAGGAACAATGGCAGCAGGTACTCGCCTGGCTGCGCGAGCAGGGTCCGTGGATCCTGGGCGGCGTGGCGATTGCGCTCGCGGCGTTCGGCGGCTGGCACTTCTGGCAGAACCGTACCCAGCAGCGCGACCTGGCCGCCGCGAGCCGCTACCAGCAGGTCATGGACGCCTTCGAACGCCACGATATGGGTGGCGGCGTGCAGTTGGCCGATGGACTGGTGAAGGCCTTTCCGGGGACAGCCTATGCCGACCAGGCCAACCTGGCCGTGGCCCGCATCCAGGTCGAGAGCCGGCAGCTCGATCAGGCCGCCGCGCGCCTGCAGCAGGTGCTCGGCGCGACCAGGGATGCCGAGCTGGCGTTGATCGCACGCCTGCGGCTGGCGCGCGTGCAGCTGGCGCAGGGCAAGGCGGACGATGCCCTGAAAACACTCGATGCCGCAAAGCCGGGCGCCTTCGCGGCGCGCTATGCCGAGGTGCGGGGCGATGCGCTGCTGGCGAAGGGGGATCGGGATGGGGCGCTCAAGGCCTACCGTGAAGCGCGCGGCGGCGCGGCCGGCACGCTCGACAGCGGACTGCTCGATCTGAAGATCGGCGAGCTGGCGCGCTCGTGAGCAACCTGCGGGTCATGCTCGGCGTGCTGGTGTGCACGGCGCTGCTGTGCGCCGGCTGCAGCAGCAGCTCCAAGAAAAAAGAAAAGGCAAAGGATGCGCCGGCGGTGCTGGTGCCGTTCGCCAATCGCATCGAGCTGCAGCGTGTCTGGTCCACCAAGCTGTCGGGCGAGGCGCCGAAGCTGCGGCTCGGACTTACGGTAGCCGCCGACGGCGATCGCGTGTTTGCCGTCAGCCACAAGGGTGCGGTCGAGGCGTTCGACCTGGGTAGCGGCAAACTGCTGTGGCACCGCAACCTCAAGGCACCGCTCGCCGGCGGCCCGGCCGCAGGCTTCGGACTGGTGGTGGTCGGCAGTTCCAAGGGCGAGGTGATCGCACTGTCGGAGGCGGACGGCTCCCCGATCTGGCGCATCCGCATCAACGCCGAGATCCTATCCCCGGCCGCCATCGACCAGAACATGGTGGTGGTGCGCGGTGTGGACGGACGCCTGCACGGCCTGTCCTCCAGCGACGGCAGCGAGATCTGGCTCGCCGAGCAGCAGGTGCCACGTCTATCGCTGCGCGGCACCGGTGCGCCGGTGCTGGCGGGCGAGCTGGCAATCGCGGGCTTTGACAACGGCCGCGTCGCGGCTTTCAGCCGCGGCAATGGCAGCACCGTCTGGGATACCGCGGTCGGGCAGTCGCACGGCAGCACCGAGCTGGCGCGCCTGATCGATGTGGACGCGCCGGTGGTCGCCGATGGTGATGATTTGTTTGCGGTGGCCTTCCAGGGACGGGTGGCGCGGCTGGCGCGCGAGACCGGCCAGGTCATCTGGGCGCGTGACCTGTCGAGCTATCGTGGGCTGGCGGTCGACGACAATGCGGTCTACCTATCGACCGCGGACGGCGAACTGGTGCGGCTGGACCGCATCAACGGTACCGAGCAATGGACCCAGAAGGCCCTGGTCAGGCGCCAGCTGACCGCACCGGTCATCTATCGCGGCCGCGTCGTGGTCGCCGATGCCGGCGGCGTGCTGCACTGGCTTGACGCTGCGACCGGCGAGTTCATTGCGCGCGTCCAGGTCAGCAGTTCGGTCGGCCGCAACGGGGTGGTCACCTCCAAGGGCATCGCCTACAAGAAGCGCATCAGCAGCACGCCGATCGTGGCCGGCGGACTGCTGCTGGTGTTCAGCGACAATGGCGTGCTGAGCGCCTATCGCGCCCCGGAAGCCCTGGCCCCCGCAGCCGCGGAGCCGGCCCGGTAAGGCGCAGCGTCGATGCTGCCGGTGGTGGCGATCGTCGGTCGGCCGAATGTCGGTAAATCGACATTGTTCAACGTGCTCACGCGCAGCCACGCGGCGATCGTGGCCGACGTGCCGGGGGTCACGCGCGATCGCCAATACGGCTACGCGCGCGTTGGCCACGTGCCGTGCGTATTGATCGATACCGGCGGCCTGGTCGAGCATCCCAAGGGCCTGGATGCGCAGATGCGCGTGCAGACCGAGAAGGCGGTGGCGGAAGCCGACTACCTGATCCTGGTGGCCGATGCACGCGCTGGAGTGACGGCGCAGGACCAGTTCATTGCGCGTGAGCTGCGCCGCACCGGCAAGCCGGTGGTGCTTGCGCTCAACAAGGCCGAGGGACTCGACGGCGAAGTCGTCGCCGCAGACTTTCATGCACTGGGGCTGGGCCTGCCTATGGCGATTGCCGCCAGCCACGGCCAGGGCTGCCTGGAACTGCTGGACACGCTGCTGGCGGGGGTGCTCCCTGAGAGCGCGCCGGATGAGAACGACACGGCGATCCGCGTGGCCATCATCGGCCGGCCCAATGTCGGCAAGTCGACGCTGGTCAACCGCCTGATCGGCGAGGAGCGCGTGATAGCCAGCGAGCAGCCGGGCACCACGCGCGATAGCATCCTGGTGCCGTTCCAGCGCGATGGCCGCGAATTCCTGTTCATCGATACCGCCGGGGTGCGCCGCCGGGCGCGGGTGGAGGATGCGGTCGAGCGTGCCAGTGTCGCGCGTACGCTGCAGGCGATCGCCGGAGCGCACGTAGTGATCCTGGTGCTCGACGCGCACGACAACATCGGCGAGCAGGATGCGAGCGTGCTGGGCCAGGCGCTGGATCGGGGCCGGGTGATCCTGATCGCCGTTAACAAATGGGACGGCATTGCCCCCGATGCGCGCGACGAGATCAAGCGTCAGCTGACGCTAAAGCTTGATTTCGTGCCGTTTGCACCGCTGCACTTCATCTCCGCGCGCCACGGCAGTGGTGTCGGAGTGCTGGCGCGCGATGCCATTCGCGGCTACGACTCGGCAATGAGCGCGATGCCCACGCCGGCGCTGACCCGCACGCTCGAGCGCGCGCTGGAAGCGCATCAGCCGCCGCTGGTGCGCGGGCGGCGCATCAAGCTGCGCTATGCGCACCAGGGCGGGCGTAATCCGCCGCGCATCGTGATCCACGGCAACCAGACGGTTTCCGTGCCCGAGTTCTATCGACGCTACCTGGCCAATGTGTATCGCGAAGCCTTCGACCTGTACGCCACGCCGGTGGCGATCGAGTTTCGCACCGATGCCAATCCCTATGACCGCGTCAAGGCAGGGAAGGTGAAGCCACGGAAGGGGAAACCGCGCCAGGGGTCGCCACCGAAGAAGGCAAGAACAATGCCGGGTCGACAAAGACGCGGTTGAGGGCGACGCCAAAGTGCAGATGCGGCCCGGTGACCCGGCCGCTGGCGCCGACCTTGCCGATCAGCTCGCCAGCGCCGACCTGCTGCCCTGCATGCACGAGCATAGCCGACAGGTGGCAGTACATTGTGATCAGGCCCTGGCCGTGATCGATCAGCACGGTATTGCCATTGAAGAAATAACTGCCGGTGTCGATCACGCGGCCGCCGGCGGCCGCGTGCACCGGCGTTCCGAGGGCCGCGGCAATGTCCATGCCGGAGTGCGGGTTACGCGCTTCGCCGTTGAAGATGCGGCGCGAGCCAAACGAGCTGGAACGCACGCCGTTGACCGGCGGGCGCAGCTGCAGCGTTTCCGGTGGACGCTCGACAAAGCTGGCGAGCGCCTGGTGCAAATGGTCCTGCTCGCGCTCGACACGCGCAAGGTCCCTCTCTGAAAGGTCGACTTTCGAGGGCGCCACGGTCAGGCGCTGGACGGCGTACTCCCTGGGGCTGATGCGGAATGCCAGCGCCTCATCGGCCGGCGCGCCGGCACGCCGGATCGCGACCGCGGCGTCCCCGGGAGCTGCGTCCAGCCCAATGCCAAGTACGATCAGCCACTGGTGTGCCTGGCGCAGCAGCATCACGCGCTGGCCGGCATAGCTCACCGTCGGCGCGCCGGCGTCATCCTCGGGCTGCGCGGCCAGCGGCAGCAGCGCCACGCCACCGGGCACCTGGCTGGCGACGGGCAGGCCGCTGGTCGGCGCCCCCGACGACACAGCAGGTCCAATAAGCGACGCCAGGCCCAGCCCCAGTCCCAGGCACAGCCTGACGACCGACCCCGCGGCCGGTGCACCGCTCGCGGCGCCGCGCCCGCTGGCGGCGATCATGAACCGCGCGTCAGGACCGCAGCGCGCAGGCTGCCGTTCGCCAGCCTGGCGTCGAAGCTCTCGCCGACCTCCAGCTGCCCGGCTGAGGTCACCAGCGCGCCATCGGCAGCGCGTGTGATCACCGCGAAGCCGCGGCCGAGCGTGGCCAGGGGGCTGACACCCTGCAAAGCGCGCGCTGCGCTCTCCAGCCGCGCGACCTGGCGGGCAAGTCCGGCCTGCAGTGCGAACTGCAGCCGGCCTTCCAGCTCATCCAGCCGCTGGCTGTATTGCACCAGGCGAGCGCCGGGATGTGCCTGCTGCAGGCGGCGCGACAGTGCCGCGTAGCGCGTGTGCTCGTGCTGCAGCTGGCGGCGCACGCCGGCCGCGAAGCGCGCGCCGAGCTGTGATAGCCGGTGCAGCCAGGCGCGGCCGTCCGGGGCCACCAGCTCGGCGGCCCCGGATGGGGTGGGTGCGCGTACATCGGCGACGAAATCGGCGATGGTGAAATCGATCTCGTGGCCGATGCCGGTGACCACCGGGATCGGGCAGCGATGCAGCGCGCGCGCCACGCGCTCGTCATTGAAGGCC
>Ga0182030_10023302_pt1 | contig 11459 bp, 12 predicted proteins | sample 812S3MmetaG_FD_121299 | JGI IMG/M metagenome (GOLD analysis project Ga0182030, IMG submission 121299) | Permafrost microbial communities from Stordalen Mire, Sweden - 812S3M metaG (Illumina Assembly) | ecosystem: Environmental > Terrestrial > Soil > Wetlands > Permafrost | place: Sweden...
ACACCTCACAGCCGCTAATCGCGGACTTTGCTTTAGGAAGAAGGGCATCATGGCAGATTGGAGTGGAACGGCGCGCAGCAACTACTTCGAGGTGAAAGACCTCGCCGCATTCAAAACGTGGCTCGAGTCTCACAGCCTCAGCTTACTTGATGACGATGCAGATCCGAGTAAACCTTCAACTAAGGTCGGTTTCTCGGCCGCGAACACCGATCACGGAGCATGGCCATCGTCGATTTGGGACGAAGAGACTGACGAGAATGAGGAGTTCGACCTTGTTTCCGAGCTATGGCAACACCTGGTCGAAGGACAGGTCGCGGTTTTGATGGAAGTCGGGTCGGAAAAATATAGGTATGTGACCGGCCAGGCGATAGCAGTTCGTTGGGACGGCAGGGTTGTCCACCTCAGTCTGAACGACATCTACGAGCAGGCTGCCCGGGAATTTGGGGTTGACGTGAAGAGCATCACCCCGGCTGAGTATTGACGCTCAGCCGAGGGGAGGAATGTGACTATGAAGCACCGCAAAGCGACACCAAGGGATATCAAGGACTTCGAACGCATCGCCGCTGAGCCCAAGACCTCCGAGGTTATGGAGAGTCTTGGGCAGCAGCTCTGCACCAACTTTGAGAGACCATCGGGAGTTTTTCTCGAAATCGCCGCAAACAAGCTCGGCTTGCCGTACGACTTCATGGACGCGTTTCATGAATGGTTCCGGTTCGATCTCGTTGCCCAACCTGCCACGGTAGAGGCGGCCCACCCTTACCCCAATCGCCAGCCGGGGCGTAAACCGGCAAAGTGAGATCAGCAATGGCTTGTGTATGCGTCAATAAATGCGTCGACTGCGGAACGGCACCGGATTCGAATAGTCGCCAAGAAACGGAGATCGCCCTTGTACTGGACCCTCTGGCAGAGGTCAAGGACTTCATCCAGCGTCATGGGGACGATCAGACCGCGCCCGAGTGGCTTCAACAGGTCGATGCGGAGGCAGCCGAGACGAGCTTCCAGAACGTGACCATTACGATTCAGGCGGCAACCCCCCGCGAGGCGTACGAGAAACTCTGCATGGCTCTCGCGTCCATTGATGCCGAGTGGACAACCGACACGTTTTCCGTCGACGGCGGCGAGAACCGTTGCACATCAGAACTATGGCCGGATGCGGGTGCTGTGACTAATCCCCCAGCCTTTGCAACCGCGCCTTCCATGGTGTCACGGATGGTGGTAGATCACCGCTGATTGTCGTGGAAGGATCGTGATCGGCCAGCGTTCTCTGTGCCATTTGGAACGCCTCGGAAGCCTGCCACACACCGCTTTCGCTGTGACACTGAATCGATCCCGAGGATTCCCATCTGGCTTTTGGGCGAGCATCTCGAAGACATCGGGGGTAATCTCAGGAAGGAAAGGTCGCGCCACCGCTCCGCGGACCAAGACGAGAGCGCACAATAGGGGTCGTACCCCAACCGGCCGCCGAGGTATATCAGGGCGAGGAGAGTAGCAACGGTGAGTCCCCGCCCAAATTTCGATTCGATGAATGAGACCGATGTCCGCGAGGTCCTCGTCCGACCTCTGCTTGCGCGCTTAGGCTATTGTCATGGCACGGACGCGACCATTCTCACTGAGAAAACGTTGCGCTATGAGCGAAGCTTTTTGGGACGCAAGAATCCCAAGAAAGATCCGCCCCTCACCGGCAGAGCTGACTACATCTGCGAAGTGATTTCCTTTGGCAGGTGGGTCGTTGAGGTGAAGTCTCCCTCCGAGGAACTGTCGCAGGATGTGGTGGAACAAGCCCACACCTATGCGAGCCATCCGGAGATCGCGGCTTCCTTTTTTCTGGTCACCAACGGCCGCGCTTTCCGTCTCTATGAGACCGCGAAGCTCGATCAGCCCGCTCTCGCTTGGGACTACGACGACGAAGACGATACCTTACTTCGCCTATTCAACGTCCTGAGCCCTGCGGCCTTTCGCAAACGAGCCAAGATCACGGTGGTGGATCCGGGAAAGCCTCTGGGCCAAGGATTGGCTTCGCGACTCCGTATCCTCGGAGGAGAGATCACCTATGAAGAACACAGCGGAAGCCATCCGTTCCTACAAGCCAGCGCGATCGACGGACTGAGCTTGCCCGTGACCGGCGGTTCCGTTGCGCGGGCGGACGACCAACGCATCGTGGGTCGTATCCGGGTGGCGAAGGTTGCTGCCTTCCTGCAGGACCTGAACGCGGCCATGGGGATCTCCGATGACTACGATTTCTTCTCGGCCACGGAGTATCTGTCGCACGATCCGGAGCACCCAACCATCTTTCAGAATCAAGTGACGAACGTCGTTCCGGCGGGCAGAATCATTCGCATTCCCGGCTTGCCACAGGTCCCCATGCCGTTCGAAATGTCGTCCACCGCCTACACCGAGGCGATCGGTTTCGTTCAAGACGATACGTTCGTCGGCATTATGCGGCTTACCTACGACTTTGGCTTTTCCAACATCTCTCCACAGGCTCGCATGCTGCTCGCCCGGCAGTTCGGCCCTATTCCAGCCGCCGCTCACATGACCGGCATAGGCCGTTTCGCAATATCGATCCAGGCCGATATCTAGGCTCGCCAAGCACTTCATAGGATTACTCCCCTGAAACGCACCAGTGTCAGGGAACCTTGGGGGCCGTCACCCGATGGCACGTCATGAGATTCCAGTCGCGATGCCGACATATCATTACTTATTGGCCGACCGCTCCCAATGACAAGGCTGGGAGACTTTGGGTTAACCGAAGCTTCGATGATTGCATGAGGATGGTTGTCCCGCGAGCTTTGCGATGAACTAATCTCACAAAATGCTGGGCAAACGAACCGAAAACCGGGCCTAGGCGAGACTATCCACCCAGCATGACTACCTTATCCGCGAGCAAGAGGCTGGTTGATTCAACTTCGGATACCCATAATGTGAGGGACGATGTCGGTTTTTCGTTGAAGCAGTCTCTCAATTCGGATAACGCCGTCCCCATCCTGCGATTGGTGAAGACCTTCGGAGACCCGGTTGGTAATTCTGCTGTCGGTCGCCAGGACCGCGCTGTGACCTAGCGCTGTATCGACGATATTTAGGATGGCGGAGGCGCAATCTGCCGCTTCCGCCAACTCTTCGAGTGAGGCCTTGAGATCCATGCGTCCCAATAGTTCGAGCGCACCAGCCGCCTCCAACTGGCTCACAATTACGGAACCATAGTCTGTTTCAAAACGCTTGGTATCCGCCCGAAGAATTGAACGCGTCTCCCCGCGCAGAGTCGCTCTACGGGCCTCCTGCATCCGATCGAACACGGTATCGGGCAGTGGCCTGATATTTCGGAGGTTTGCGTATGCGTTCCGATCTCTGGGAGACGTGGCGGGTGCCCGAAAATTCAGCGAGTTCGAGACGATGGCTGCCTGGAGCAGCATTGCCACGTCGACCGGAATTGTGACCTTTGACTCTAGGAACCGCTCCGCAACAAGGGTTGCGGCTGCACCGACGTGCTCATTCTGAATATCGGCGTTGGCATATCGACTCGGATTGCCTCCGGGATGATGGTCGGTGATTCGGGTAACTCGAGATTCTGGCAGGTCGGGTGGCAATTGAGAGGCGTGATGTGTGTCAACTAGCCAGATCTCATCGACAGCGTCCCATCCATTGACTGATGGAGGGAAAGTGAACCCCAGATCGTGAAGGACCAGGGAAGTTTCAGCGTCGAGAGCACCGAGGACGCAGGCGCTCCATTTCGGACGTTCCAGAATCTCCACGGCGATGGAACATGCAACACCGTCAAGATCAGGATTGATGTACGAACATACCACTGCGCGCATCGTGAACTCCGGTTATCTTGATTCTCTCGCTCGTAGGAAGGTTTCTATTAGACGCATCGATCTCGATCGCGAAATCCACAGGAAGCTTTGCGAATAGTGAGCTGTCTTCGAGGGCAACGGCGGGAATCCCTTTTTCACGCAAGACGACCGCAAGATGAGCCAAAACGGACCCACGTTCAAAAACGAAGCCGACCACACCGGGTGCGCCAATATACGGCAGAAGATCGACCGAAGCTCGTTCTGCGACGATCACCACATCGTCGCCGCTGATGCCTGTGGCGTCCGGCCGGTCATGCAAGTGCTTGTCGAGCGTGCCCATGGTGGAAAGATCCACGCGAACGGCGCGACCCCGACAGCACCCGGTGGACAGGACGCCTGAGTTGATGAGCTGAGCGTCAAGTGCTATCCCGCCCGTATCGCCCTCTGCCACATCGATCAGGTACACAAGGTGGTCGACGCCGCATTGCAGGATTCCAAATTCCAACGCCGCATTCTCGTAGCTGTCCAGCAACGGATCGAGCGTTTTGGCGATATCTCTGAGGACTTTGTCATCCAGGCTCATGCACGGGACGCGGAGTTCTTCAGTCAGAACATGGCCATCGATGAACCTGTAGGCCCTGGGCTGATCGCGCCACACCGCAGAAACGACCTCATGTTCGGGCGAAAGGATGATGGTGGAGGTGGGCACCACTCCCTTGGGGATAAAGTGCCCTCGAGCCAGTTCTATGACGTAGCCGTCCGCGGAACGCTGAATGATGCCGGTGGCATAAGCATCCCAAATCGCTTGCACGATGGCCGCTGAGATCCAGCAGTGAGCGAAACCCGCCTGGAGGACGGATTCTTTGGCGGGAGCGATGCCATTTGCGCGCGGATAGCGGCGAATGCTGTAGCGACGGCAAGTACTGGAGAAAAATTCGACATCCTGGCCGCGCACAGGCGCGAACTCACGAACAACCTGGTTTTCAACGCGCGCCGGATGTAACAGCACCACGCTGGCGCCTGCCGCCTTTTCGAACTGGGCCATGTTGTTGGCAGTCGGACGGCCAGCGCCATTGTCAGACCAGCACTCAACAAGAGCGGGAGCCATGATGACGCATGCCTTCAGGGCCCGCTTGCGCAATCGGATCTTGGAATGCTGCTGAATGGTGGCGGGGAGGCGGGAAAAACTCGCTTCGCTTTCGAGAAACACAACAGCCGGAGGCGGGAGAACCACCGGGCGGGCTTGCACGAACCAAAGCCGCTGTGCCTCATCGCAAACCCACTCGATATCCGCCGGCCCACCGATGTTCTCCTCGATTTGCACCGCGCCGTGCAACAGTTTCGTCATTGAGTCTTCGCTGGCAGGCCACCCGCCGGCCAAAATCGCACCACCTTTGCCGACGCAAATCCGCTTACCGGGGTCATTACCCGATACGAGCTGATTGGCAAGGCCTTCCGTCCAAACGATTGTAAGTTCGTCCTTGCTATAGGAGAGTGGATCGCAAGAGAACAAGACGCCAGCGTAGGATGCATCGAGGAGCGGCTGAATTATGACTGCCATCCTCGGACCCGACTCGCGAACCTGCTCGATCGCCTGTTCGATAGCGAAAATGTCGAATGTTCCGAGAAGACTCAGGTAGTGACCGGCCTGCGATTCGCGCCCCGAATCCTCAAAAAACGAAGAGCTTCGGATCGCCAGACGCCATTTCGAATCCGCGCCCAGAACGCGGCGGCACCAATTCGTGATCTCGGCGGCATCGGGGGCCTCATCCACGGGAATCACGATAGTCGGGGGCACGTTCAGTCCCAGCCCCATGAGACGGTCTAGGTAATGCGCCTTGCCGCCGACGTATGCGCGGTCCGTCATTCCTGCGCCCGTTAGCTCAATCATGGGGAAGCTCCGTGGCCGCTGCCACGGTCTGGTTCATCCCCGGGCGCGCGGCGAAGCCTACCTTCTCTACGTAAGCTGCAACAGCTGGTGGCACAAGATGGTGCCACGGTTCGTTGCGGCGCATCATGTCGCGCAACGCGGTGCCAGACGTTACCCGTGAGGCCATGTCGCGGCGCCATAGTATTTGGACCTGGTAGCCGAGATCGCTCATACGCCGCGCTTTTTCCTCGCCCCATGCGTCGTAGACGGTGATGAAAACGGTGGTTTGAGACGGGTCAGGCAGAAAAACGCCTACGTGTGAGAGATCGGCGACATCGGCAGGAACGATGGCAAAGGCACCCGGCTCCCATCCAGAATCTCGGAGGGCGGCGTCGATCATTTCGTGCCGTTCGAAGTAAGAAAAAGGATTGCTTTCGGACTTGGAGCGGTGCGGATCTGCCGAATTGAACGTCATCGAGCTTGTATTCGGATTGGTGATTCCGATGACGAGACGGCCACATCTACTGCGCGCCGCATCGAGGTATTCTACATGCCCTACATGTAGCGGCTGAAACCGGCCTAGCACTACGCCGTAATGATTATGTATCATCTCGCGTCTCCAAAGGCTTTGCGTTTTCCCAGGTTTCAAGGAACAGCGACTGGAAGGCCTCTGCCAGCGGGTAGGGCGCAAGAGGATCGAGAACCACGTGAGGGGATTCCCAACCGCGCTCGCTCTTCAGGTAAGCCTTAGCAGCGACACGGTACGCCGAAAAGCTTACGACGTCGTCGTCGATCACAATGATGCGGAAAGCTGGCAGATTGCTGTACATCCTGACCTTGAGGCATTTGTGCTCGCGGATGAGCTGTCGAAGTCTGTCGACCGACTCAGTCGAGACGTGACCTTCCCGCAACTCAGACAGACGGCGGAAGCCATCGCCGTCGGGATCAATGATCAGAAAGCGCACGTCTCCGTTGATGGCGTCGAGTCGCGCCAGGAGCTGCTTGAATTCACTACGGACAGCGGCTTCCGTAACCCATTTGGATGACAAGACACCCATGAAATACAAACGTGAGCGAGTTCGGCGGATGCAGTTGAGAGGCGTCAGGTGGGAACCTTCGAGCCGCAGGGCGGACGCAACCGTGATTCCGAGCGTAGCGCATAAATCGATTAGCGGAGATTGGTCGGAGCCGTGTCCGCCGGAGACCTGCCTACGCTCCGCTCCAAGCACCGCCGAAGCAGGGACGGGACTCCTGAAAGGATTGGCTCCCCCATTCTGCATCCCATCCATGACTGCTTGCAACGAAGCCGGCGGGTGATTGTTGTGGAACTGGGCGATGGTGCCCCAAGTGTCCACCACCTTACCCTGATTGCCCAGCGCATCGTAAGCGAGAAGCAGAAAACGCCAGGTCTGATCGTCGGCGTCCTTGGCGCGGACGCGCCCCTCCAGTTGCTGGATGGCGTCGCGGATCTGATCGCGATTTCGAGTGTACAGGCGGGCCTCGAGCAGTCGCTCCTCTGCCTTGCGCTTGAGCCGACTGAATTTATCCTCCCAAATCCCGGGAATTTCTGCACCAGGATTTGCATTCCAGTAGCTCAACACCTGCTCCATCGCCTTGGCCTCCGTCATGGCCTCTGGGAGCTTTTCCTTGTTGCTGAATCCGTCCATCCTGTCTATGGCAGCGCAGAACTCGGTGGCATCGATGGTCCACCCATCTCCGACAAAGCGGTATCCGAGGGCATGGTCATTTTGAATTAGGCCTTCGAAGCTGGCCAAATGATGCTTGAGATCCCTAATCTTGCTCGCAGCATTTTTCACATCAGTGTCATGCAGGGACGCGATCAAAGTATTGCGCACGGTCTTGCCGTTGTTGAGAACAAGGAGGCGGAACAGGTGCCCAGCACGCCCGGTGACCCGGATCTCTTCGCCGTCGCAAATCACAACGGGGTCTTCGCGCATGATCTGTATCTGGTTCATGGTCTTTCTGTACGTGCCAGCAAAGGTCCCGAAGATACATAGAACATAATACTGAATTACCCTGCGATGTTTGTGTGTGATTTATGCGAATCAAATGCGATTGTGCCACGCACATTGCATATTTCTCGCACGGCGAGGTGGGTCCTCGGACCCTGCGATATCGATGGGATTTCGCTGAGCGATAGATGCGGATCGCCCGCTGGAGCGCAGCGAGAAATCATGTCAACTTCATCAATCGACCATCGAATCCACATGGAAAAGGCCGCAGAATCCTCTCAGTCATCTGGGATGACCGGAAGTGCCGAGGTGAGATTGCCAGTCGCAACCAAGCCGGGAATGGGATGGGTCCTAACTGTGAAGGGGCCCCCCCTTGCCACCCCCGCTCAACCAGGATTCGAGCGAAACTGCCTGAATCCGACGAATATCAACCAGTAGGTCGAAAACCAACGCACTGCTGGACACAATGCCGAGTACGCCGATGCGCCGATGCGGCGCGGAAGGGCAACTTTAACGCAGGTTCAACTGAAAGAGAGGAATCCATGACGCAACTTCAAACGGTTCCGACAAGTGAGAACCCAATTCCGGATCTCGTCGCCGTCAGCGATCAGATGAAGGCCTACATGACTACGGAGAACGACGAAATCCTTGAAATGACCGTAGCCCAGATGAACAAAAAGCCAACCTTCTGGGCCAAGATATTTCCCAACGAATTCGATCGCGAGCAGAAGAAGATTTTGCTGGATCGGGTCCGTAGTGCCTACAAGGACCGCCGGGCATTCCTCAATGCCTTTGTAACCACACAACTGGAAATCGCCAAGAGGCGCGGCGACGCCCTCGTGATCGCAACATCGATGGACTTGCGTAGCAAGTTGGCCGTCTTCGCCAAGCTGAAAATCGACGAACTCACAGAGACGCTCATTTCCAGCAAGGACCAGTACTATCAGCGCATCGCAGCCCATATCAAAAGTCTGGAGCAGTACCGCGACATCCCTGACTTGTTCGACCTGGCCCGTCAAGCAGCCTCCCGCGAGATCCGGTCGTATTTGGACTGGGTCGAGGGTCTGCGCGAGGGTTTCACGGACGCGTTGAAGTCGAAGGTCGCCGGAAAGGACTGAGCGATGCTGACCGAGATGTTGCTCTGGTGCGGTGGCGCAGATCCTGCGCTCTTGGCAAGGTGCTCGCGGCTCCATAAATCGGAACGGCAGCGCCTTGCCGCAACTGGTGGGATGGTCTGCATTCCGGCCATCCTCGGTTCCCTAGGAATGACGTATGCCGCGTACACCTTTGCGCAGGATCTGAGAGTGGCGCTTCCACTCGGACTTGTATGGGCGGGCATCGTCTTCTGGCTTGACAGGTTCATTGCGATGACCTGCCACAAGTCAACCTTACAATCGCCGTGGTCCTTCTGGGGGGCGTTCGGCTCGCGATTCATTCTCGCCTGTGTCCTTGGTATTGGACTCGCTCATCCGATCGTGCTCTTTATGTTCAGGGGGCCGATTGAGCAGCAGATTCAGGATGATTGGCGGGACCGGCAGGATGCGGCCCTTCAACAAGGCAATGCCATGCGCGCCGATGCATTCGCGAGCATCAACAAGGAACGCACCGAGGCGACCAAGGATCTTGCGTCAGAATTGGACAGGAAACTGAAACTGTGGGAGTGCCTGGGAACGCTCATCTCGATGGAGCAGGCCAAGGGTGTAGCTCCGGGAACGCCCGCGAAAGACCGGGATGGAATCGTATGTGGTATGGCTTCCGGAGAGGAGGGTTGTAGGGATCGTTGCCAGATGTACGTCGGCCAGCGCCAAAGTCTTGAAGGCGAGATTCAAGGAATCAAGGAGCAGACCCAGGTGCGACTTGGCGCCATCAGTAGAAGCAGGGTCGAAGTTGCTGAGCATGAAGCTGCACGTCTTCAACAAGAAGTTGCCCTCGAACGACCGCCGACAGACTACTCAGCACGGGCGCGCGCACTCGCCTCTGTGGAAGCTAAAAGCCCCGAGATCAAGGTTGTGCATTATTTCGTGACGATCATGCTGATCATCATCGACACCCTCGTGGTAGTCTTCAAGGCCATCACGCCGGTAGGCGAATACGAGGAAGTGCGGGACACCGCGCTCTCAGAAGCGCACGCATATGCCCGCGCGGAGCGTGCTGGCACGCTGGAATGGGTGAATGCGCACTGTGAACGCATGCAAAGCGCGCGCCTCAGCCACGCGGAAAGCAAGATGGCGATGGCCGCGATCCTACAGGCCGCTAACGACGCGCTCCACGAACAAGCCGAGCAGTTCAACGCCTTCCGGGAGCAGTCCCAACGCCTCGCTCAGAACATCCGAAACAACAGTAACAAAGAGGACAGTCGGATCTATGCGGCCCGGCTCATCGATCTCGGGCAAACCTTCAACGACGCCTGGGCGAAAGCGCAGGAGAGGTTCCGCGCCTACATCAGCGCACTCTAAGACAGTATTTCAACCGGGAACTACATACGTGGTTACGGAGGAGACAGGCATGAAAACCATTATGCTTTTCCTGTTGGTTGCGGTCATCACTTGCGGCGTAGTGCTTTTCCAGCACCATGGCCAAGGATGGGGCGGTGGCCACAGTGTGCATGAAGTGATCAATAACTCGCACCAGTTGATTGGCACCGAGATCACGGTCACCGGCGTAACCGGGGATAGCCTTGCGATCTTGGGTGCTGGCGGTTTCCAACTCCGGGATGAGGACGGTTCCATATTGATAGTCCTGTCAAGTCATGGAATGCCCTTGGCGGGGAGCCGGATCACGGTGCACGGTACGCTGCGTCAAGCATTCGCCGCTGGCACAGAACAAGAAATGATCCTCGTGGAAACGCCGGAGCAACGGCAAGAATCTCCGAAAGTACATTGAGCGCTTCGGTGTCGGCCCGGGATTGGCATGTTCGCCCCGGATGATCCAAGAAAATTCTTGAATAGGAGTGTCACGCTCTATGGTCTGGGTGCCAACACGTGGGCAACGGGCGAAGATTCGAGCCAGGTTCTCAGCCCTCACCGAGAATTCTCAGCTATCCCCCCACTCGTCCTCCGCCCAAATATCGGAACCTACAAACGGTGGCGCGAGGGAAGCGGTGGCAACACCCATCGGGATTTCGACCCTCCAGGCTAGTCCGATTCTTGTCAACCAAGCGGCGTCGGTAGGCCGGAATGGGAAAAATGGCACGGCCCCTACACCACAGAAGCAAGGTCCCGGCCGCTGCAAGGAGGAGGGCGAGTGGGATATTCACCACATTCCGCCGAGGCATCCGACGAGGTACATCCTGAAGCGTGTCAAGAAGAAGCACCACCAGTACTACCATGCACTGTTCGGTGCCGCCGCATCCCTTGAAGAATGCATAGAAATCCTTCGCCGACACTGGTGGCCGGAACAATAGGTACCATAGTCCCAACTGAAGGGCGAGGAGCTCTACTCCTCGCCCGGGAATCGCTTGCGGACCGTGTCGAGGATATTCTTGGCGAGTTGCACGCTGTTCGCGACGGCTGCCACTAGCCTTGGCGAGCGTCCGGAGATATCTTCTTCCCGCGCGAGACGAACGGCAGCAATGATGGAAGCGGCGATGACGAGCGTAGGCGCGTAACGATGGCGCGGAACCGGGGAAGTTGGTGGGACGGGCGCCGGGAAGGGTCCAAGGAAGAATTGGGCGGCAAGATACTGGCGGACGTCGCTGCAGGAAGAACATTTCACGACCTCGTTGGAGCTGAAGCGCACAATGGGCACACATGGCGTCAAAGCACGGCCGAGCGTCAGTCGGCGACATGCTCCACAGACGACGAGCCAATGCAAGTATGGCGGCAC